>JAEEGL014082854.1_pt1 | contig 10252 bp, 8 predicted proteins | sample 9134231 | NCBI WGS metagenome assembly JAEEGL01 (sample SAMN16246548, study PRJNA631951) | gut metagenome | biome: gut microbiome; feature: rumen; material: fiber-attached | host: Bos | place: Iran: Karaj | collected 2018-10 | reverse complement strand
TGGCGTTGGTTTCCAGCAGAAGCGGATTGGCAGATTCGATAAATGCCTGGGGAACGAAAATCCACATCATTGCGATATTATAGGCAGCATTATAGATGCCGAGCGGGGCGTCTCCCAGAAGATTGCTGAGCATGACCGAACCGATCCGCGTACTGATCACAACAGTCAGGTCCGCGAGAATCAGTTTGCCGCCCCGTCTCCAGATCCGGCGTACGGAATCCCAGGAAAAACCGATCCGGATTCCGGAAAGCCGGGCAAACATCGGGAGGAGGAAGAGATAGTTGGCAGCCATCTGGATCGTGCTCGTCAATGCGAACCATTCCACGCTTGAACCGCGGGCAAGAAGGAAGATCCGCCAGGCAGAGCAGGCGATGTTCCCGATAATGGAAGCGATGGCGGGATATTTGCTCATCAGCTTCATCTGGAACCAGAGCCGGAAGCAGTCGAGCGCCTGGAAGAAAAGCTGAAGCGCCTGCAGGAAGGTTACAAACAGAAGCAGGGATTCACCCGGGCGCGCAAGCCGGACATACAGAAGAAGGCCGAGAATGGAGAACGTTGTGGACACAAGGCGCATGACAAGCCCGGAGCCGATGATTTTCCCTGTGTCCTCCGGCGCTTCGATCATGCAGGGGATCAGCACTCCGTTGATGGCAAGCGTGCAGAAAGGCGAGATCATGACGATCAGCGCTGCGCCGTAACCGAGGATTCCGTAATTGGCCGGCCCCATGTAGCGGGCGGCGATTATTCCGATTACGGCGGAGAGAATGTACTGAAAGACATACTGCGCCACAATCCACCCGGTGTTGGCGGCGAATTTTCTGGCAAGCGGGTTCCCGTTTTTTGAAAAAAGAGTCATTCAGATTCTTCCTGTTCCCGGATGGCGACAAGAACCGTCCACCGATAGGTTTCATTATCCAGCATGGATGCGAGAAGCGGCTGGTTCAGGGCCGGCTTGCGCAGGATCTGCTTGATGCCGTTTTTCAGCTTCTGCCAGCTTCCGCCCGGGTATGAACCGGTGACGGCCAGAAAATCGCGGACGGCCGCGGTGCGGTAGAAATCCCGGCAGATCGCGCGGATTTCCCGCTGATAGCTGACCGGATCGGAAAGAGGAGCGTTCAGGGATGCAAGAAGATTGCGGCTTTCCTCTTCCGGACAGAGATGCAGATGCGCCCCGTCATAACAAAGGGCATAACATCTTAAAACCGGCATGCCGGTCTGGGAAAAGGTCAGCGAGGCGGCAAGCGACCGGTCGGTCGGACTGCCGGAAACAGGATCCCAGGCTGTATTGCCGAGACTGTAGAGAATGATTCCCCCGTGATAGCACTCGCTTCCCTGCGGGACATGCGGATGGGAGGCAATGACTGCGCTTGCGCCTGCATCAATGCAGGCATGATAGAAGGCGCGCCATTCCGGAAGCGGCAGGGGGACATTTTCAAGACCGGCATGCGCGAGGAGGACAACATGAGCACATTCGGAGCGCATCATCCGGATACTGTCCAGCAGTCCGGGCCGGCAGAGGGATGCGCAGCCCGCTCCGGTCCGGAGGCCTGAGAGCGTACCGTACTGGGTTTCCGTTCCGGCCAGAAAGCCGATTTTGATACCGCCGAGTGTGACAATGAGCGGTTTTTCCGCTTCCGCCCTGGTCAAGCCTGCGCCCAGCAGAAGAAGACCGGAAAGGCTTTCCCGGGCAGCGGAGATTCCTTCCGGGCCGTAATCCATGGCATGATTGTTGGCAAGCGACAGGAGACCGATCCCGGTGTTGCGGATCCGAGCGGCGGCATGCTCACCCATCAGCAGGGCAGGGCCGGCTTTTTTATCGGAATGCGGATCAGAATGCCAGCCGGCTCCTTCAAAATTTGCAGCGATCAGATCATGTTCTCCGGCAATTACGGCAAGATCCGGATCCAGCAGGGAATCCTCTGCGGGAGAGTCAAGATGCAGGTCGCCGAAAAACAGGATGCGTGCGTTTCCGGTCATTTTGAAATCCTTTCGATAAAGTTCAGGATCCTTTTTCCCTGAACCAGATTGCTTTTCTGTGTCAGAACGAACCGTTTGGCCTCGGCTCCTTTGATATGGAGAGCCTCCGCAGAAAGGGAAAGAACGTTCCGGAGCGTGTCAGCCATACCGGAATCCGATTCCTCCCGGAAAAGATAGACATGGGGCAGGTATTCCCTCGGCATTCCGGGCAGGTCCGTAGTAAGAACCGGGGTTCCGGACGCCATGTATTCCAGGTTCTTGGAAGGAAAGGAAAAACGGGTAAATTCCTCGCTGCTCGGCCGGGGATTGATCAGCAGGGAAGCCCGGATTTCCGCTTCCAGGACTGTTTCGTTCGGAACGACTCCGAAGTAGCGGATGCGGGAATCTTCCCGGCAGGCATCCCGGACCTGCTCCTCTGCATCCCCGGTGCCGTAGATGTATAGCGCCGAACCGGCTGCGTCCGCTTTCCGGAATGCCCGGACCAGACGGAGAATCCCGTATTTTTCATGCAGCATGCCTGCATACAGGCAGACCTTTTCCGGGAACTTGTCCTCAAGCCGGTTTTCCCGGGCTGCCATACGCGCGTCCGCCTGCCCTTCCACAATCAGATGGGGACGGCGCCGCGGATTGATGCGCTCGTTCATGGCTTCTGTCAGGAGAATGTATCCGTCATACCGGGTCAGAGAACGGGCATTGAGCGTTCCAACCAGACTGTTTCCGGACAGGACGTCCGGAAGATCGGTCACGATGGCGATGCAGGGAAATCTCCGGATCCGTGCCGCACGCCGCACCGCACCGGCAAAAGTGAAATAAAGGCCGTTGATCAGAACGGCATCATAGGACTGCCGGGAAAAGAGAACCGCGAAAAAAGCGGACAGAAAAATCAGGATATGCCGGAGCACCGGCAGGTTCAGGATCGGAAGCGTCCGGTAGCGGATCCCATCCGAGTTTTCCGTTCGTGCCGGCAGGAAGAGTTTTCTGGACGTGGAGCGTGAGACCGGAGGCATGGACAATGCTTCCGTTTCTGCGCCGGCTGCCCGGATTCCCTCAATCAGTACCCGATGGTATTTCTGGGCAGCCTGACTGGGAGGAACCGGCGCATCACGGAACAGGGATTGGTAAGTCTGTTCCGAAAGCAGGGCGGATGCGAACAGGATCTTTGGTTTTGGGGCTCCGGGACCGGGCATATTCAGAACTGCCTCCAGGTAGTCAGCCGGACAATCCGGGCATAACTCTCAATGATTTTAATGACCTTGATGCTGACAGACGTGGAGGAATACTCCGGGGAGGGAACAGCGGGCTCCCGGTTTTCAAACATGGAAACAGCAAGCTCCAGGCTCTGCCGGACATCGTGGCCGGTTATGCCTCCAAGCACGATGGTCCCGGCATCCAGTGCTTCAGGCCTTTCTGTGGAGGTCCGGATCAGCACTGCGGGGAAACCGAGGATTGCGCTTTCTTCGCTCAGCGTTCCGCTGTCGCTGAGCACGCACTTCGCATGCATCTGGAGGCAGTTGTAGTCGAAAAAACCGAACGGCTGCATGGACTGTACAAGCGGATGGAAGCGGAACCCTCTCTGCTCAATGAATTTTTTGCTTCTGGGATGCGTGGAATAGATGACCGGAAGCTGATAGGTTTCAGCCACTTCGTTGACTGCCTGCATGAGAGAAAGGAAATTCACTTCCTGATCGATGTTTTCCTCCCGGTGCGCGGACAGCAGGAAATAGTTGCCCGGCTGAAGATGCAGTCGGTTCAGGACATCGCTTTTTTCGATGGAGGGGAGATGGGATTCCAGGACTTCCCGCATGGGGGACCCGGTTACGAAGATGGTTTTCCCGTCAAAACCTTCGGAGAGAAGATACCGGCGGGAATGCTCCGTATAGGGCAGGTTGATATCGGAAATCCGGTCCACGATAGTGCGGTTGACCATTTCCGGGACATTCCAGTCCCAGCAGCGGTTTCCGGCCTCCATATGGAAGATCGGGATTTTGAGGCGCTTGGCACTGATTGCGGACAGGGCGGAATTGGTGTCGCCGAGAATCAGGAGTGCGTCCGGGCTTTCCTTTGCAAGTACATCATAGGATTTGGCAATGATATTCCCCATGGTTTCCCCGAGATTTTTCCCGACGCTGTCCAGATAGTAATCCGGTTCCCGGAGGCCGAGGTTTTCGAAAAAAATCTGGTTGAGCGTGTAATCGTAGTTCTGCCCGGTATGCACAAGGACGTGGTCAAAGTACCGGTCGGCACAGCGGATCACGGCAGACAGACGGATGATTTCCGGCCGGGTGCCGAGGATGGTCATGAGCTTCAGCTTCTTTTCCATATCAGGATCTCCTTTTCAGCGGGATTCGGGAAGAACGGTCAGGGGAATGGTATCCGGATGGTCCGGATCAAAGCATTCGCTTGCCCACATGAGCGTGACCATATCCGTATCCCCGGTGTTTTCGATACTGTGGGTGTACCCGGTGGGGATATCCACAACGGTGAGATGTTCTCCGCTGACCGGGTACTCCAGGATTTCTTCAGAATCCGGACGGCGGAACCGGATTATGCCGGTTCCGGATACGACCAGGAACTTTTCATTCTTGGTATGATGCCAGTGGTTTCCTTTGGTGATTCCGGGATGGCTGATATTGATGCTGACCTGGCCGCGCTCCGGTGTACGGATCACTTCCGTAAAGCTTCCCCGGGCATCTGCATGCGTTGTGAGCGGGTAGGAAAAGGCGTCTTCCGGAAGGAAACTGAGGTACGTTGCGTACAGGTCCCGGATTAGAGGATCGGAAAGATCGGGGATGGAAAGGTTTTTCCGCATCTCGGGGAAGGAAAGGATAATGTCCGCAATTCGCCCGAGCTTTGCCGTATGGACCGGGGACGGGACGCAGAAATTCCCCTCCCGCTCGCATCTGCCGGAAAGGAGACCGGTCAGAAGGGAAAGAACGTCGTCGATGTATATCAGATGCAGGATGGTCTCCCGGTCATTGACCCGGATAGGAAGCCCGCGGGCGGTATTGTAGCAGAAGGTAGCAACTGCGCTGTTATAGTTCGGGCGAGACCATTTTCCGAAGATGTTCGGGAAACGGAACAGATAGAGCTGAGCTCCGGTTTTTTCCGCGTGGGAAAGGAAAAGACGTTCTCCGGCCAGCTTGGACCGACCGTAAGGATTGTCCAGCGCGGCCTGTGTGGAGGAGGAAACCATAATCGGACAGGTATTTCCGGATGCTTCAAGATGAGCGAGCAGGACGGATGGGAAGTCCCTGTTTCCGGAAAGAAAATCTTCCGGGTTCTCCGGACGGTTGACCCCTGCCAGATGAAAGACAAAATCCGCATCCCGGCACCATCCGGCCAGTTCGGAATCCGGGGTGTCCAGATCACACAGATAAAGAGTATGTCCGCCGAGAAAGCGGAGATGCTCCGTCAGGTTGCGACCGACAAAACCTTTGGCCCCCGTAATCAGAATCCGCATTTTCTGAGTTCCTCCTGGATATAGGTCAGGGACAGCAGTTTGGCTTTGACCTCTTCAACATTCAGAAGGCGCGTATTGTTGGAGTTGAAGTCGGTCAGACCGGAGACTGCAGGATTCCCTTCCTCAAAATACTTTTCATAATTCAGGTCCCGGCTGTCCATCGGAACCCGGAAATAGTTTCCGAGATCTATGGCATGTACGCATTCTTCATTGGTCAGGAGAGTTTCATACTGTTTTTCCCCGTGCCGGGTCCCGATAATCCGGACAGGATTATCGGCATGGAACAGTTCCAGCACCGCCCGGGACAGTACCTGAATGGTGCAGGCCGGTGCTTTCTGGACCAGGATATCGCCGGAAACGCCGTGTTCGAATGCAAAAAGCACCAGATCCACGGCTTCTTCAAGGCTCATGATAAACCGGGTCATGTCAGGATTGGTCACGGTCAGCGGGGCACCTTCCCGGATCTGCTGGATAAAAAGCGGAACCACGCTGCCTCTGGAGCAGAGCACATTTCCGTAGCGCGTGCAGCAGATGGCCGTTGCATCCGGGGAGACCGTGCGGGCTTTGGCAACGACAACCTTTTCCATCATGGCCTTGCTTGTGCCCATGGCATTCACCGGATAGGCGGCTTTGTCCGTCGACAGGCAGATTACCCGTTTGACCCCGGACCGGATTGCGGCAGTCAGGACGTTGTCCGTGCCGAACACATTGGTTTTGACCGCTTCAAGCGGGAAAAACTAGCAGGACGGGACCTGCTTGAGCGCTGCAGCGTGGAAAACGTAATCCACGCCATACATGGCGTCGAGGAGGCTCGCCGGGTCCCGGACATCGCCGATGTAAAAACGGAGTTTTTCATTCTGGTAGTGCCGGCGCATGTCGTCCTGTTTCTTTTCGTCCCTGGAAAAGATCCGGATGGATCCGATATCCGTATCCAGAAACCGATTCAGGACAGCATTCCCGAAGCTCCCGGTTCCGCCGGTAATCAGCAGAGTTTTATTCTGAAAAATGCTCATGGTCAATGCGCTTCCTTTTCTATGACACTGAGGTATTTGCTTGTTGCGTTCTGCCGTGTATAGACCTTCTCTGCGGCTGCACGGCTGTTCTGTCCCATCTGAAGGACTTTGTCCGGATTTTGATACAGGAAACGGATCGCACCCGCAAGCGCTGATCCGTCTTCCGGCGGGGTACAGAGACCGCATCCGGACTCTGTGATGGCCTGTTCCCACCAGCTTCCGGGATCGGCCGTGCAGAGCACGGGCTGTCCCGCCGCCAGAATGGTCCAGGTTTTGGAGGGAACCGCAATCCGGGTTGTGCCGCGTTTGAGCGGAATCAGGGATATGCTGCCGAGACTGTATACTTCGGAAACCCGGTCTTCCGGCTGCAACGGGAAACAGAGCAGGTTGGAAAGGTGCTCATCCCGGATCCGTGAGAGAAGCGTTTCTTTCTGGTTGCCGTCGCCGAAAACCAGAATGGAAAGGTCAGGACAGTCCCGCAGTTCGGCGGCTGCATCCGCCAGGATTGACGGGTTCTGAAGGATACCGAGCGCTCCAGCATAGACCGCATAGAAACGGCCGGGATCCAGACCGAGCTCCCGGAACAGGGAATTCTGATCCCGGGGAACCGGCCGCACCGAATCCGGGTCTGACCAGTTTTCGATCACATCAATGCGCGCGGCGGGGATTCCCTTCTGGATCAGGGTTTGCCGCATGTCCTCGGAGATGGTGACAAAACGGGAGTTTCCACGGTAGATCCGCCTTTCCGCCAGGCGAAAAAGCCGGATCAGGGGATGCCGCTCCGGGAACAGCCCCATCTGGCAGATGCTGTCCGGGAAGATGTCCTGCAGGATATAAACGGTCGGCGCTTTCCGGTTCAGCCAGGTTCCGATATATCCGAGCGTAGGCGGCATGCTCCCGATCAGGTATACATCCGTCGGGATGGATTTTGCAGTGCGGAAAAGGGCGACAGTATTCCGAAGCAGCTGCAGCCCGCGGCGGATAGTGGAGGAAAGATCTTCCCCTGCAGCGTTTCCAACTCTGAGGATCCGGTATCCCGACGGAGCGGTTTCATCCCTGCGGGACAGATACTCCTTTCTGGCTGCCGCATCCAGGCCACGGGTTGCCGCAGAAGTGACGACCGTCACAGAATGCCCGGCTTTTTCCAGATCTTCCGCAAGATCCGCATAGAGGTGCGTGACGGATGAGATCTCCGGATAAAAATAGCCGGTAACAAGCGTAATGTTCATTCGCGATGCTCCCGTTTCGGATCCACCCGGTTCATCACATCGGCGCGGAGCCGCTCGGCACCGCCTTCCACAACGCCTTCCTGGCGGAAAACGCTGCGGATCGTACCGAAGAAACAGATGGCATCCATTTTCAGACTCATGGTCTGGACATATTCACCGTCCCGGCGGGATTTTTCCTCAATGGACAGTTCATCCCGGCCGATGATCTGAGCCCAGCCGGTAATACCCGGGCGGACATCGTTTGCGGTCATTCCGTATTTTCCAACCTGCCGGTCCCGGGCCTCGATCAGATCGTACTGGTTCCAGAGAGCCGGCCGGGGACCGACCAGGGACATATCGCCGACCAGAACGTTCCAGATCTGGGGAAGTGCGTCGAGACTGGTTTTTCGCAGGATCTTTCCGACCCGGGTCAGCCACTGATCCGGATTGGTCAGAAGATGGGTCGGCATATCGTGCGGGGTATCGATCCGCATGGTCCGGAATTTGAGAATCTGGAAATACTTTTTGTGGGCGCCGACCCGTTTCTGGCGGAACAGGATGGGGCCTTTGGAATCAAGCCGGACAGCAACCGCAATGCAGAACCAGACCGGAAAAGTAAGAATACCTCCGATCAGGGAGGCGACAATATCAATCAGCCGTTTAAAGAAAAAATACATATACGGATACTCCCCGTTTCCTTCTGCGGACCGCCCACGGAGAACGGCAGTGCAAAAAACAAATAAGTAAAAAAGACCGGAAATTTTCGAGGCTAATATAGCATTTTGCCTCTGGAGTGTCAACGAAGGCGGGCTTTCTTGACCGGATGAAACGCGTATGCTACAGTTTTTCCGACCGGCCGGCCCTGAAAACGGGGAACCGGCTCAGGAAGGAGGTTCAGCCATGAAGGAGGACCGGAGAGAACGCGGTTTTTTTGGTATCCCGCTGGTATTTGTTCTTCTTTGGAGCGCTTATCCGGCCCTGTTCCTGTACTGCACGAATGCGGCTGAACTGCCTTTTTCCGATATTGCCATCGGACTGGCGGGGTCCCTGCTGATTGGAGTTCTCTGCTACAGTTTCATGCTGCTTCTGACCCGGAACAATGCGCTTTCCGGCATATTGTCCTTTGTCCTGGTAGGGCTGTTCCTGAATTTCCAGTATGTCGTGAAACTGACAGACCGGTTCACAGTGAACCCACGGGTACGCGTTTATTATCTGGTTGCTGCGCTTCTGGCGGTTCTGCTGATCGGAGTAATCCTGCTGCTGCACCGGAAATGGAAAGGAAAGGCAGCGGGACCAGTCTGCCGGCTGGGAACGGTTGCACTTGCGGCAATTCTTCTGATCAATTTTGTCACGGCAGTTCCGGGGATCTACCGCAGGAGAACGGCTGACACTTTTACAGCGGGAGGAGCCGCCCAGACGGACCGGGTCCTTCCCAACCTGTATTTCATCATTCTGGACGAGTACGCATCCTTCCAGGAACTTGAAAAATACTATGGGTATGATAACGCGGGATTTCGTGAGTTTCTCGAGAAAAACCGCTTTTCCATATCGGATTCGAGCTATAACCGGGCAGGTTCGACTGACCGGAATATGGCAGATACCGTAAACCTTGGTCCGGTTACGGATGCTTCCATGACGATCGACCAGTACCATGCGCTTCTGAACAACGGGATTCTATACGGGATTCTGGAGGGACTGGGATATGATCTCTGGCAGCTGGGATCGCTGTATCCTCTTCCGGAACTGCTGACAAAAGCAGATTTCCTGACCCGGAGCGGCGTGGCCACGATGAACGGAGAAACCGCGCTGGAGATCCTGATCACCAATTCGATGCTGATGCCGCTTCCAACCATGCTTTACTGGGACCGCGTTGGCGGGAAGGGAGAAGTTGTTGCCCTGGAATGGCTGGAGCAGCCGGAGCATTACGGAAAGGAAAACAGGGCGCTGTTTGTTTATCTCTGCTGCCCGCATCCGCCGTTTTACTATGACGAGGACGGCGGCGAGGTGGACCGGGAGAACTGGGTGAATTTTTCGGATCCGAAGTATTATCTTGACCAGCTGAAATATGTGACCAAGATGACGGAGCGGGCGATTACAGGGATTCTTGCGAATGATCCGGATTCGATCATCCTGCTTCAGTCGGATCATGGGCTTCGCTTCCATAATGATTCGGATCTCCCGCACCTGTTTCATATCTCATTAATGGATCAGTTTAGAATTCTCAATGCTGCCTACTGCAGCGGGGATCCGCTTCCGATAGAGGGACTGTCCGGATACAACACCTGGAGGCTTGTTCTGAACCGCCTCGGAGAAAACTATCCTCTTTTGCCGGAAGAGCATCTTTTCCCGGCGGACGACTGAAAGCACAAATGTGAAAAAAATGTAGATAGATGTCCTCCACCTTGCAATCCGCAGGACGGAGGACTATCATGTTTTTAGCACTCGAAGGGAGAGAGTGCTAATTCTTTCGTCAGGAGGCAGGCATATGGCCAAAAAACAATTCAAGGCGGAATCCAAAAAACTCCTTGATATGATGATCAATTCCATATATACGCACAAGGAGATCTTTCTGCGGGAACTGATTTCCAACGCCA
>JAEEGL012001561.1_pt1 | contig 10252 bp, 9 predicted proteins | sample 9134231 | NCBI WGS metagenome assembly JAEEGL01 (sample SAMN16246548, study PRJNA631951) | gut metagenome | biome: gut microbiome; feature: rumen; material: fiber-attached | host: Bos | place: Iran: Karaj | collected 2018-10 | reverse complement strand
CGGCTCGGTGATCCCGGTCTTCAAGCGGCAGATCGCCAAGGGCGGACCTGTGACCGTGACCCACCCGGACATCATCCGCTACTTTATGACGGTCAGCGAGGCGGTGAGCCTGGTGCTGCAGGCGGGGACCTACGCCCAGGGCGGCGAGATCTTTGTGCTGGATATGGGGAGCCCCGTGAAGATCGACACCCTTGCCCGCAATCTGATCCGTCTCTCCGGCTTCAAGCCGGATGTGGACATCAAGATCGAATACACCGGCCTGCGGCCCGGTGAGAAGCTCTATGAGGAGAAGCTGATGGCCGAGGAGGGACTGCGCACCACGCCCAACAAGCTCATCCACATCGGCAGCCCCATTCCCTTTGACACGGATGTTTTCCTGACCCAGCTGGAGCCGCTGATGGAGCGGGCCTATGCCAACCGGGAGGATATCCGGGAGACGGTGGAGGAGATGGTTTCCACGTATCACCCGGCAGGAAAGAACGGTGCTGCGGAGAAGGATCCGGTGTATGAGAGACTTGCTTCCGAGACCGTTCTGAGCCATTGAAGATACCAGTTCAATGCGAAAACCCCGCGTTTGCACAACGTGGGGTTTTCGTTGGGTTTTGGGCGGGGCAGACCTTTGGCATGCCGAGGAGCGCTTTTCCGGAAACAGGCTGTATTGTCCGCTTTTTTGACCCCTTGCAGCGGCCTCTTTCATTGACAAGCACAGCTTGTTGTGATAAAATATATTAGTTAATAGTATTTTTATCAAGATGTTGGGTTTTGTCGTTTCTGCTCGGATACCGCAGATGAGAAAGCTGCTACCCACATGCGGAAAAACGAGAGACTGTTCAGATCGAAAGAGGATTTGACGAGAGCGTGTAGGAGTGTGAGAATATGGATGATCGGTTTACTTTAGATCCAAGATTTCAAGGGATCAGGTCCTTTGGGGAGAGAGTATGGCTGTCTTCTCCGACGATGCACGGGGAAGAACGTCGTTTTGTCGACGAGGCTATCGACACCAACTGGGTTTCCACAGTTGGCGCCAATATCGATGAGGTGGAGCGCATCTTTGCACACCGGTTGGGGCGCTGCAGAGGAGTTGCGCTTTCCTGCGGCACCGCCGCCCTGCATCTGGGGACCAGACTGCTGGCGACCAAACTGTACGGACAGCCCAAGACAGGGCATGGTGCGCTGGAGGGCAAGAAGGTCTTCTGCTCGGATATGACCTTCGACGCCACGGTGAACCCGGTGGCTTATGAGGGCGGAGAAGCCGTCTTTATCGATACGGAGCGCGATACCTGGAATATGGATCCGGAGGCTCTGGAGCTGGCTTTCCGAAAGTACCCGGACGTGCGGCTGGTCGTGCTGGCCCATCTCTACGGGACGCCGGGCAAAACCGACGAACTGAGAGAAGTCTGCGCCCGACACGGAGCGCTGATCGTGGAGGACGCCGCGGAATCCCTTGGCGCCACCTATCGCGGGAAAGAGACGGGATCTTTCGGCGACGTCGGCGTGATCAGCTTCAACGGCAACAAGATCATCACCGGCTCCTCCGGCGGGATGCTGCTGACCGATTCGGAGGAGGACGCGGACGTCGTCCGCAAATGGAGCACCCAGTCTCGAGACCGTGCACCGTGGTATCAGCACTCCGAGATGGGATACAACTACCGGATGAGCAATCTGATCGCCGGCGTGGTCCGCGGCCAGCTGCCTCATATGGAAGAACATATCGCGCAGAAGCGGGCGATCTTTGAGCGCTATCGCGAAGGATTGAAGGATCTGCCGGTGCGGATGAATCCCTTTGATGAGAAGAACAGCATCCCGAACTTCTGGCTCAGCTGCATGCTGATCGACGAGGAGGCCATGTGCCGGCAGGAGCGGGGAGACCTGTTTGCCGAATACTGGACCAGACCCGGCAAGAGCTGCCCGACGGAGATCCTGGAAGCGCTGGTGGCCTTTAACGCGGAAGGCAGACCGATCTGGAAGCCCATGCATATGCAGCCCATCTACCGCGGACACGACTTCGTGAGTCTGGGCGGGGATGTGAGCGCGGATATCTTCCGCCGTGGTCTCTGCCTGCCCAGCGACAACAAGATGACGCCGGAGCAGCAGGATAGGATTATTGAGATCATTCATAGGTGCTTCCTGTGAAAAGCCGGATGTAAATCAGGCGGTCAGCCAACCACAAGGGGAAGATGTGGCGTTTGATTATATCTTCAGAATTCATGATATCCTGTGGCAGTAGTACTCCGTCGCCTTTCTTTTCTTCTACTGAAGTTCTCCGCCGGCGCCATTGGGAAGAGGGCTTTCTTTTCAGCTGTGCTCTTCTTCTCCTTGCTGAGACTGCGCAGATAAGGAAGCCTTTCGAGGAACAACGTATTGCTCTGGAACTGTTGTTCGCCTGACGAATTGAGGGCGCAGAAAGAATAGATCCTCACAAATGCAAGTGACTTTTGGACAGAGAAAAACTTGAGGCGAAGACTATGGAGAATTGCTTTTGACATAAATAGAGGACAATGGGAAAGGAATGGAGTCTCAAGCAATCTATCTTCAGGATGAGGCAAATAAACATGACAGTGGGAAGAGCTGCACAATTTGCAGATTTGAGAGAGAATACAGTTCAGAAAACCTGTCTAGTAGCCAAACACGAAAGGAACAATCTGGTTCGAGTGCGGAATAATACTATATTTGGAGAGTAAAAATGTGGAAAGGCGCTAATGGGATCTATAACAGATATATAAAACGATTATTCGACATCATCTGCGCTATATTAGCAATGACGGTGTTCTGCTGGCTTTACGCCATAGTTGCATTACTTGTTCGAGTCAAGTTAGGAAGTCCAGTGATTTTTAAACAACAGCGACCTGGAATGATAGACAAGTCCACAGGGAAAGAAAAAATTTTTTACCTTTATAAATTCCGCTCTATGAGCAATTCCAAAGACGAGAACGGTGAACTCCTTCCGGATTCGCAACGACTAACAAGATTCGGCCATATTATGAGGGCTACCAGCTTAGATGAATTGCCAGAAGCATGGAATATTCTGAAGGGCGATATGAGTGTAATTGGACCTCGTCCGCTAGCTGTTCAGTATCTTCCGTATTATAACGAGGAAGAGCGGAAAAGACATACAGTTCGTCCTGGCTTGAGCGGGTGGGCGCAAGTAAATGGCCGGACGGCAGCAAGCTGGGAGCAGAGGTTTATATACGATGTGGAATATGTAAATAACCTTTCTTTTTTGTTTGATCTGAAAGTTGTTGTTGAGACTGTAAAAAAGGTATTAACGCGATCTGATATTGTTGAAGCTGGAAGTCAGGGCGATTTTGATAAATACCGCATTAAACAGTGGAAAGAACAGGGCGTAAAGCGTTGATTATCTTCGGTAACAAAAAAATCGTAAGAGCGGTTGAGGAATCAGATAATGCAATGCTTCTGTCGCTGACCAGTGACTCCGATACGGAGATGATGCTGGGCGGCGGCTCCTGGCCGGTCTCAGAAGCGGGACATCTTTAATGGTTTGAACATAAAGAAAGAAGAAGGGATGCTCTTCGATGCATAGTTGCATTGAGAGCAGATGGCTAGGCTATAGGTACAATTGTTCTTTCTGAAATTGACCAGAAAAATGCCACTGGGCTTATTCACATCAAAATGAGTAAAGACGGTGGCCGTGGTAAGAGCTATGGAACAGATGCGGCGAATACGCTTGTGAGCTACGCATTTGATGAACTCAGATTGAACTATATTTTTGCCAATATCCTTGCTTATAACGAAGCATCTATAAAACTGTTTGAGCGGTGTGGATTTAAGCGGGATGGAGTACTCAGACAAAGAGTTTATAAGCAGGGTCGGTTTGTTGACCTTCCGGCTTATTCAAGACTGATTAATGATTAGTCTGTCTCAGTTAAAACATGCAAGATGAGAGGATCACATTATGAATAGAGAATTTGAAGGAAAGAAGCTTCTGATTATCGGCGGGACAAAAACGGAATGCGATATTGTTCGATATGCGAAAGCCAAAGGCGTTTTTACTATCGTAGCTGATTATGACCCTGATGTTCCTGGTATGAAGGTGGCGGATAAAGCGGTCTTGATCAGTGCAAGAGATATTGACGCCTTGGTGGAGTTCTGTGAACAAGAAAAAGTGGATGGCGTTATTACGGGGTTTGTAGATATTCTTTTAAGACCGTATATGGAAGTATGTAGACGACTTAATCTACCATGCTATATCACAGAGAAAATGTTAACCATGTCTACTAACAAAGTGGATTTCAAAGAAACTTGTGAAAAGTATGGAGTACCTGTTCCACGCACTCATCTGGTAGGCGGTAGCATTGATGCAAATACGCTTCAGAAAATATCTTATCCTGTATTTGTAAAACCATTAGATGCTAGCGGATCACGGGGAGCTGGCGTATGTAATAATGAACAGGAGCTAAGAACCAGATTTGCCGAAGCCGTTGGATATTCTTCAAGCGGAAATGCCATCATTGAAGACTATATCACAGGAAGGGAATTCTTATTAGACTATATGGGAGTTGGCGGAGAGTTTAGACTGCTGTCAATATTTGACAGATATGTGGCTTCTGACAGAGGTAGCGCAGTCAATTACTCTACAATAGCTATTTCACCGTCGCGCTCGGTTGACTATTATCTAAATAATATCAACAACAAGGTTATTAGCATGTTTAAGGATCTCGGGTTTTCCGATGGTCTCATGTTTATGCAGGGTTATTATGATGGGAGCAAGGTTACCTTTTACGAGATGGGCTGCCGCTTGGGAGGTTCATATTTTGCCCATGAGCAGGAATGTCTAGGGGACAATGCTATTGATATGGTAGTAAGGTATGCGCTCACGGGGAAAATGGTCTATGATCTGTCATTGATACCAGAAGATGCAGCCAGATACAAAAAATACGCGGTTGATTGTAACTATTTGGTTAAAGGAGAAGATGAAACGGTTGCTAAAATCATTGGGCTTGAGGATGTGAGTAAGCTTCCGGGTGTGATTGAAATTTTGAAATACCATGATATCGGATACCATTACGGAAAAGACAAATTGGTAGATAAGCCGATGTTTACGGTTGAGCTAGTCGCCGATACAAAAGAAGAACTAATTGATAAGATCAACTATGTAAACGGACCGGTTGATGTATTGAATGAGAATAACGTCTCGCTTCTTATGGAAAAACTCGATCCGAGAGTCCTTTTCGCCTAACCAATGTGAAGGTATTAGACTATATGGAATCGGATGTTTTTTGAAAAAAATTATGCATGATCGTAAAGTAATCGAACTGCTGTTATTAGGAGATATCAGATATGATAAACGATGAAATTGAGATAAAGAGAATATCATATGCAGAATTAAAGGACAGCTCCTTTGATTTAGCAGGCGATGATTACGGTGTTATATCTGAATACTTTAACAGTACAACAAGGAGTGCGTTATTATCCAATCCAAATCTTGATAATTATACAAATACAGTACTCAACACAGTACGTTTAAAAGGGCAGATTGTTGGCCGACACATGCTTATGCCCACAAGAATTAGTATCAATAATGAAGTGCTGACAGTACAGACGGGGGGAGGCCATGAAGTAATAGAAAGCTGTAGGGGTAAAGGATTGGGCACCAAGCTAGTGAAAGATTGTATTTTCAATAGCGAATATCCTATTTACATCGGCCAGTATTATTCAACTGGTGCGTTTTCCATCCTAAAAAGGCTCGGACTTACGTTGTTTGAAATACCTCAATTCATAAAGATATGCAAGGTCGAGCCAATACTTCGAGAAAGAGGAATCAATCACCCAGAAATTATTGCTAATATTGGTAATGCTATACTAAAGATCCTTGACATTGACAACACGATAAGACTTAAAAAATTAAAGAAAAAGTACAGAATAGCTGAAGAAAAAATAGTACCCGGATGGGTAAGCGAGCTTGTTGCTTCAGAAGGTCATAAGTATTTTGAAGTGCACGACCGGGAGTGGTTTCAATGGAATCTTGATAACAAGTTTACTTCTAATCCGGAAGATAAGAATTCCTTTTTTTCAATTTATGATAACTCAAATAGACCTGTGGGTTTCTTTTTTACGAAAGAACGTTATGAAGAACATTTAGAAGGCAATCAATGGAACACCTTAAGAGGCACGATTTTAGAATGGGGAACTGACAAGAAGTCAGATTTAACGGAAGCGGATATTAATCTATTAGCAATAAAGACTTTTTCTCCCGGTGTAGATAGAATCATTACCGTAATATCAGATATTCCGGACATAAGGTCTATAAAGAAAATGGGGTTCATTCATCATGGTAATTATCAGATGTCGATTAGAATTAATAAAGACTTTCATATAGAATTTCCAGAAGATATTTTAGAACAGAAGAATTGGAGAATAAGATATGGCGGATGCAATACAGCTCTAGTGTAAGAATGCGTATTTTTTATATGTTTTGAAAGGATGTAATATAAATAATGAAAAAACAATTCGTGGTATGTGGAGGCGGGAATAGTGCTCATGCTGTAATCCCTTTGTTGAGGGATTCTATTTTTGATGTTTCCATCTTAACCTCTCGACCTGAAATATGGTCGAGAACAATTGAATTAGAATGGCATGATCCAGATGGCAATGTAAAAGGCAAGTACTCGAATGAATTGAAGAGAATTTCAAGTGATCCGAAAGAATTAATACCAACTGCTGATTATATCTTTTTGTGTATGCCTGTACATAAGTACAGAGTGTGCCTCCATCAAATAGCCCCCTTTATTTCTCCTGATAAAACCGTAATTATTGGCGTGGCCTACGGTCAAGGTGGCTTTAATTGGATGGTAGAAGAGATTCGAAAAGAGTATGGATTGTCAAATATTGTAGAATTTGCATTTGGTCTTATTCCCTGGACAAGTAGGGCCGAAAAGTTAGGGCATAAGGGAATCATGTTTGGATTCAAGGAACGGCTATGTGCTGCAGTATATCCCAAGGAATACTTTGATCAAATAAATAAAGAGTTCTTCAATCAAATTAGTTATAAGTGGTCTGGGAAAGGTAAAGTAGAACAATGCGATAACTTTCTTTCACTTACACTTTCTGTAGATAATCAAATTATACACACGTCTCGTTGTCACGGGATGTATAGGGTTTATGGGAAATCTTGGAAGCAACGTGAAGATGTTCCTTGGTTTTATAGAGATTATGATGATGTTTCTGCGCAGGAACTAGCTGATTTAGATGCCGAATATACCCTTATTCGACAAACGATTAAAGCATTACATCCTGAAAAAGATTATCATTTAATGATGGACTATCTTTCATTAGACCATTATTCATTTGATGCAGATGTAAATGAAAGCGTCAAGGATTCATTCCTTAATTCTGTTACGCTCGGGACAATTCAAACGCCGGTAGTTCTGAACTCGGATGGTGAGTGGGAAATTGACAAGAATTATCGTTTCTTTATGGATGATATCTACTACGGGAACTGCATTGCGAAATGGCTTGCAGAGCAACTTGGGATAAGCACACCCAAAATTGATGAGATAATTCGATGGGCGCAGGAAGTACGCCAGGAAAAACTCATAAGTGATGATAATTACCTTTTGATTAACAGTCCAGATCTTAGTGCTCCTTTTAAGTCGGGCTTGCCCTGCTACTACGGATTTGAGACGATAGAAGACTGCATTGATTAATTGGATTGATGCAAAGTCTTGTATTGAACAAGGTAATTACATTTACTAGCTACGGAGGTTAGAATGAAAACTAGAAACGGATTGTTTTCAGAAATATCCCCACAGGACTGGAGTGACTGGCGTTGGCAAGTTGCCCACCGAGCGACCACTGTAAAGGATTTAGAAGAATGCGGTATTGCTCTTACTGATGAAGAACGCAAAGGAATAGAAGTCACTTTGGGCAGACTTAGGATGGCAGCTACACCATACTATCTCTCATTAATTGATCTTGATAATCCTTATGATCCGATTCGTAAGCAGGCGATTCCAACAGCTGAAGAATTATATTTTGCACCATACGAGAATGCAGATCCTCTTGCAGAAGACGAGTACAGCCCTGTTCCAGGTTTAACCCATCGTTACCCGGACCGTGCATTACTTCTAGTTACTGATCAATGTGCTATGTACTGTCGTCATTGTACTAGAAGAAGATTTGCTGGGCAACACGATAACTATGTTCCTATGGAGCAAATAATGCTCGGTATTGATTATATTCGCAATCATCAGGAAATTAGAGATGTATTGATTTCTGGTGGTGATCCTCTGATGCTCAGCGATGTAGCGTTAGAGAAAGTTATGTCCGAGCTAAGGAAAATTGAGCATGTTGAAATCATTCGATTTGGATCACGAACTCCAATTGTGTGTCCTCAAAGAATTACGCCGGAACTTTGTAATATGATCAAAAAGTATCATCCGGTTTGGTGCAATGTCCAATTCAATCATCCAAATGAGTTGACTGAAGAGGCGCGTAAGGCATGTGGAATGCTGGTTGATGCAGGGATTCCTCTTGGTAATCAGAGTGTGTTGTTAGCAGGGGTCAATGATTGCGTTTATGTAATGAAAGAATTGGTAAATGCGTTGGTTAGCGCAAGAGTGCGTCCTTATTATATTTACAACTGTGATCCGTCTCTGGGCTTGAGCCATTTCAGAACGCCTGTATCTAAAGGAATCGAAATCATGGAGGCTTTACGTGGGCATACAACTGGTTTTTGTGTACCTACGTTCGTTGTAGATGCTCCTGGCGGTGGTGGCAAAACACCGGTTATGCCCAATTATCTGATATCACAGACCCCGAGAAAGGTTGTATTGAGAAATTTCGAAGGGGTTTTGACTACTTACACTGAACCGGAGCATTATGAAAACATTTGCCATTGCCCTGTATGTGAAGGAAAGAAAACACCGCTTAATCCCTTGACCGGTGTTGCCGAGCTTGCATCTGGAATTGAGCAAAAACATTTGGAGCCGGATAAACTGTTGAGAAGAGAGCGCAAGCTGCAGTGGAGTAAAGAATAACAAATGGGTTATCCTTTTTCGATTCCTTCTGTGATGATGGAATGACGATATTGGAAAACAATAAGTTGATTTGATTAGATTATTACGATGTAAAGGGAGGTGAGACTGTGACAAGAGAAATCGGTAGTGAATTTCATAAAATGATTTTTGACCGTGGTCATGGTCTCACAGTTCCGGTTCCTGGACATTTCATCTTCTCCGGTAGAACAGCGATTGAAACAGTACTGAAGGAATTGCCGGAAGCAAAGAAAGCTTATCTTCCATCCTACTGCTGTGACTCTATGATTCAGCCGTTCAGAGATGCAGGGATTAGAGTCGAATACTATCCGGTGAATTATGAGAATGGATTAAAGATTGAACTAGATAAGGACGCTGATATCCTGCTTTTGTGTAACTATTTCGGATTCAACGTTCCAATGCCTGAGTTAAAAGGCTTCCATGGCGTGGTAATTGAGGATGTGACACACAGTTTATTTTCCATCCATTCCTACCACCCACAAACAGATTACTTAGTAGCCTCCCTGCGTAAATGGGAGCCGATTAACTGTGGCGGGTATTGTGCGGCGGTGAACGGTGAACTTCATTATCTTCCGATAACCACGCCACCACAGGACTTTATTGAGAAGAAAAGTGCAGCAATGGCACTAAAGACAGAGTACCTGTCAGACCTGGATGAAGAAAAGAAACTACGTTTTCTCTCAATGTTCGGAGAGAGTAATCACTGGCTGGCACAACATTATTCAAACCTTTCCATCGACCCATGGTCGCGTGAATATCTGGACTCCGTAGATATGGAAAAGCAGCGGGAAACAAGACGGAGAAATGCAAAAGCATTATACAAAGGACTGAAAAACGCGAAGTTCCTTTTTCCGGAAACGGCGATGGATACGCCGCTGTTTGTACCGATTCTCTTACCGAATCGGGATGAAGTGAAAAGGATACTCACAGAGAATTCGATCTATTGCCCGGTCCATTGGCCAAAGCCAGAAGGGGCGGAGTCGAATCTGTATGAAAGGGAGTTATCCCTTATTTGCGATCAGCGTTATAATGAAGAGGATATGGAGCGGATTGTGTCTGTTCTTAAACCATTACTATAGAGAATTCCCGTGCATGAGCACGTAGATGATAAAAGCCGGAAAAAGGAGCAACAATGAGAACTATTTTGATTACTGGTATTGGCGGATTAACACCCCGCTCTATTGCGACTATCATCAAGGAAAACCACCCTGATTATAAACTCATCGGCTGTGATGTTG
>JAEEGL011931161.1_pt1 | contig 10252 bp, 11 predicted proteins | sample 9134231 | NCBI WGS metagenome assembly JAEEGL01 (sample SAMN16246548, study PRJNA631951) | gut metagenome | biome: gut microbiome; feature: rumen; material: fiber-attached | host: Bos | place: Iran: Karaj | collected 2018-10 | reverse complement strand
GTGCTTTGTCTAAGAGGAAAAATGTATCAGTGTTGTTGGAGGCCGTTCGGTTATTGGAAAATGACCTTCAAACTCAAGTGGAAATTGGTATCATAGGTGATGGGGATGAGAGAGAAATGTTGGAAGAAAAAGCACACGAAGCCCATTTCCATTCAGTGACAACATTTTATGGGTGTCAGCACATGGAAGACGTTTGTCAAATTATGCAACAATATGATGTGTTAGTTTTGCCATCGTTGTATGATGGTTGGGGAGCTGTGGTGAATGAGGCTTTGATATTGGGTCTTTATGTGGTATGTAGCGATCGATGTGGGGCGAAATTTCTTTTGAAAGACGTACAACAGGGGATGGTTTTTAGAACTCATTCACCAGCCAGCTTGAAATCTATTTTGAAGGAGTGTCTCAAGAAGAAAAGTTGGATTAGAGATACCATTCATGCGAGGATTGAGTGGGCAAAGGTTCATATTTCAGGCAAGGCTGTAGCGAAATATTTCTTGGAGAATTTAGAGTGATTACAATGAAAGTTTTACATTATATTCCATCGATTGACCGTGCGAGTGGGGGTGTGGGGGCGTATATGCAATTGTTGGCGAAAGAATTAGGGAAATTGACGGAACTTCATGTTGTGACCCATCATTCTGAAAATGAATTGACGCTGGAAAATTGTATTGTCCATTATATAGGAACTGGCTGGATGCCTTGGTCTTCAACAAAGAAACGTTTTTATGATTTACTTGCTTGTGTGAATCCTGATGTTTTTCATTCTAATTGTTGTTGGCTCCCCCTTTCTGCATATACTGCAATGTGGGCGAAAACGAAGGGATATAAAGTTGTATATACACCTCATGGAATGTTGGAACCATGGATTTTGTCTCGGAATTATTTCCTAAAGAAGAAGCCTGCCATATTTCTGTTTCAGAAAAAGGGAATCGCTGTTGCTGATGTTGTTCACCTGACGGCTGATAGCGAAAAACGTAATTTTTTACAGCTTGGATGGAACTTTTCCACCTGCGTCGTTCCCAATTGTGTTGACATTCAGGAAATAGACACTCAAATAAGAAAGGTGAATGTAATACGACAAAAAACAATTTTATTTCTTAGCCGTATTCATGTTAAGAAAGGATTGGAGTTTTTAATAGAAGCAGTAGCGATTTTGAAAGAACAATTAAAAGGATGGGTCATCAAGATTGCAGGCGAAGGAGATGATGGGTATGTTGAGAAACTGAGAGGAAGGGCTAAGGATTTAGGAGTGGCTGATATGATACAGTTTGTTGGAGGCGTATATGGAGATAAAAAGTGGGAATTGTATGGTGAAGCATCTTTGTTCGTCTTGCCCACTCATAGTGAAAATTTTGGGATTGTTGTGGCAGAAGCATTGGCTTGTGGAATTCCTGTCATTACGACGAAAGGAACTCCATGGGAAGATCTTGTAACATCACATTGTGGATGGTGGACAGAGATTGGAGCTCAACCAACTGTTGGAGCATTAAAGGATTTTTTGAATAAAACGGATGCGGAATTAAATGAAATGGGAGATAATGGGAGAAAGCTTGTTCGTGAAAGATATTCTTCTTCTGCCATTGCTCGCCAATTTCTAAAGATGTATTCACAGTTATGAACGAAATAGAATATCCAGGAAGTGTTGCATTGTCTATCAAAGCGAAACGGGCAGTGTGGAATATTGTAAGCGTGTTTTTATTCCGCCCATTTGTCACAGGCCTATTTCGTTCGTGGAGGATTTTTCTTCTGCGGATATTTGGCGCACATATAGATAAAACATGTAATGTTTATGCATCCGTGAGAATATGGGCACCTTGGAATTTGGAGATGCATAGAGGAAGTTGTTTAGGGCCAGATGTTATTTGCTATAATCAGGCAAAAATTGTGATAGAAGAAGATGTTGTGGTTTCTCAATATGCCTATTTGTGTACAGCTGGACATGACACAAATGGTATGAACAGGGCTGATGGTGGTTTAATCATTTCTCCGATTATTATCAAAAAGGGAGCGTGGATAGGAACTCGTGCTTTTATTAAGATGGGGGTGATTGTTGGGGAAAATGCCATTGTTGGTGCTACTGCCAGTGTGTATAAAGATGTACCAGATAATATGATTGTTGGTGGTAATCCTGCACAAGAAATTAAACGAAGATGATTCCAATTTTGATGACAGCCTCGGTTGATACACGAGGAATGCAAGGAGCTAAGTTTTCCGCTACAGAGCGTGAAAAGATGTATGTGGATACTCTGAATTTTTATATTGACGTTTTTAAGAAAAAAGAAGAGTGTTTTGAACTTGTTTTCGCTGAAAATTCAGGATGGAACAAGAAGTCCATATTGAAGAAATTGCATAAGGCGGAAAATGTTTTTATTGAGTATGTCGAGCTTTCTCCTGAAGATTTCGACGTGGCAAAAGGGAAAGGATATAATGAAATGTTGTTGATAGATAAAGCGACGATGATTTCGACAACAATACAATCCGCTGGTGCTTTTTTCAAATTGACGGGGAGATTTCCCATTAGAAATTTATATTCCCTTCTTAAAGAGGTCGAAAAGCGAGGTGGAAAAGAGATGAATTTGTATGCGGATTGTAAGGATCATAAAGTCTATGAATGGTTGCATTTGCCGATCAATGGACATGCGGGTGAATGTCGTTATTATGCTGTATCTCTTGATTTTTGGAATGAACACATGCGTGGTCGATATGTCGAACTCAATGATTTTACAGGTCTCTTAATAGAGGATTTCTTCTTGAAAATAATGAGAGAAGTCAAAAAACAAAGAGGTGTGCATTGCCGTTTCCGTACTCAAGCCTATTTTGTAGGTAATGGAGGGCATTCTTTGGGTACAGGCCCCGCTTTCTTTTATTCTACAAATAATGATTCTGTCTTGATGAAGTTAAAGCGCGGCTTACAACAATTGCTGCGATGGTGTTTGCCATGGTGGTGGTGCTAAAAAACAGGGAGAATGAAGAAAAAAACGAAAATATGTTTGGCGTGTTCAGCAGGGGGACATTTGCGTGAACTTCAGCTTGCGATAGGAACAATTCCCCAAGATTATGATTGCTATTGGCTGACATTGAAAACGCCATCCACCAAAGCTTTTATGGCGGATAAGGAACATGTCTTTCTCCAGAATTTTCAGCCTCATAGAAAATGGACGTTGTTCGTAAATGCAGCGCAAGCTTTATTCTGGGTTTTTGTGAAACGTCCAGATGTAATTATAACGACAGGAGCCGGTGTTTGTGTTCCTACGATAGCCTTTGCGAAGAAGTTTCTTCGAACAAAAGTAATATTTGTTAATTCTGCGGCAGATGTGACTCATGCCAGTAAGACACCTGTTTGGATTGAACCGTATGCGGATCTCTTTTTGGTGCAATGGCCTGAGATGCAAACTATCTTCCCTCATGCTATTTGTTGTGGTGTATTATGATTTTTGTTAGTTTGGGAACAATGGACATGCCATTTGTCCGAATGGCAAAAGCTGTGGATGAATTGGCTGCTTCTTTAGAAGAAGAAGTAATCGTTCAGACAGGATATACGGATTACCCTTATCAGCATGTGGCGAAAGTTTTTCCATTTTGTACTAAAGATGAGATGCAAGAATATATATCTCAGGCATCTATTTTGATTTTGCAAGGAGGGTGGGGTGCCATTTCTGAAGCGATGGAAAAAAGCAAAAGAATCGTTGTTATTCCAAGAAAAGATAAAACAGAGCATATCCATGATCAGTTTCAGCTAATAAGGAAATTGGATAGTATAGGATGTGTTATTGGAGTTTTTGATGAACGATTATTACCCAATGCTGTGGAGAAAGCACGGAACTTCCATTTTTGCAAAATAGAAAGGGGAAATGCGGAGAAAATGATACGTGAAAAGCTTGAAAAGTGGTTTTTGTAGCAGAGTTATTTGAATAGTTGATTTTTATGTCGTAACTTTGCAAGAATTTTGTGATATCTTGTAATAGAAGGTTTAGGTTTTAATTAAGTATAATTTAAAAAGGAATGAAAACAAATTTAATGTTATTGGCCTGTTTGTTATTCATGTCATTGACCATGAATGCGGTAGAAACAGGCGATGGTAAAGGCTCTCTTAACATAGAAACCTTTCCAGAAGGTGTAACAATCACACTTTTGGGGCAAGAATATAAGAACACGGTGGAAATAGAGTCCATGGATGCTGGTTCATACAAATGTATGTTCCGAAAAGAAGGGTATCAACCTGTTGATACAGTTCTTGTAGTGAAGGCAGGCGTGACGAATTATTATAATATCGTGCTTTCTCCAGAAGTGGAAAAGGAGGAAGTCGTGGCTGCAAAACCCGTGAAAAGCAAGTCGGCAAAAACACCTACCCCAAAGGTTCGTAGTGAAAAAGTTGTGCCTGTGAAGTCTGCCTCTTCGACAAGTTCCTTTGCTTCCAACATGTCTTATTTAATTATGCTTCATGGTACGATAGGTAAGGGTTTGTCGGAAGGTGGAATGTTGGGTGCCATGTATAAGGAAAACGGAGGTTATGTTAAGGGTCTTATGACTCTTGGAACGGTGTCTAACTCTAAAATACATGCAAATGTACATGGTAATCCTTCCTCTTTGGATAAAGAATATCGAACCAAAGAAATCCTGGTGGGTTATCTAAGACAGATATCGGGTCCCGTGATTGGTTATGTCGGTGTTGGATATGGTCATCATCGTACATTCCTCAAACAAAACAAAAACTATTATTTGCAAGATATCGATGCCTATGAGAAAGGCGTTGCTTTTGAAGTTGGTGCCATTTGGGACTTTAAGCCAGTGCCAGTGGCTGTATCAATCGGTTATAATACGGTAAATTTTGGTGCTCATGCTGTTGATGTAGGTGTTGGTGTAAAGTTTTGAGGCCAACAGACTTTAAATAAAAGATATGAAACAATATCTTTTGGTTTTTATTTGTTGCTTGCAGCTATCGCTCCATGCTTCATCGCAAGACAAAACTTTGTCGGTCGATGTTTCATGGTACGATGGTGGCAAGCGTTTTTTTGTCCTATCTTCTGAGGAACAGATGATGGGACTTTCCGATTTGGTTGCTAAGGGGAACGACTTTTCTGGCAAGACAATCTCTTTGAGTAGAGATGTCGATTTGAGTCGAGGAGTTTGGCAACCTATAGGAAATCCTTCTGCTCCTTTTTCTGGCGTTTTTGATGGTGGCTTGTCGAATGTTGTTCTTGGAGAAATGGCAAGCGGTACAACAGGCGGATTGTTTGGCTATGTTGTTGATGGAACCATCAAAAACGTTTCCGTTTCAATTACTTCAACTCTACACGATATTCAGACATTTGGAGTTGTTGCTGGGTATATAGACAATAAGTCCATCATAGAAAATTGTTCTCATGTTCAGCCTTTGACGATTCTTGGTGCCTTTGTTGTGGGAGGAATCGTTGGTTCTTCGGATGGATATGTGAATGGTTGTTCCAATCGGGGGGATATAGAGAACATTAAATCCAATAGCTCTACAATGGGTGGCATTGTGGGGACAGGAACAGGGATTGTGGAAAACTCTTCGAACAAAGCCAAGTTGATGGGTGCAACCGTTTGTGGGGGTATCATGGGAAAGTCCCGAAAGAACGGCGAGGTGACTCAATTGAATAATTGTCATAATGAAGGCGATATTTCAGCTCGTAGCGAGAAAGATAATCCCGCATTTAAGATTTTTGCAGGTGGCATCGGTGGGGAACTAATCAATGTCGAGATGATGGAATGTCATAATAAAGGGAAGGTGACGGCTTATAGTTACAAAGACAATTCAAACAGCTCGGTTATAACGGCTTGTGCAGGCGGTTTGATAGGTGTTGGAGCTGGAAAGTTTAGTGCGTCATATAATGTAGGCAATGTGGCATCAAGAAGCGTCGTCAATGTTCCTTCAACACAAGACGGCTCGACCAAGAATGATGCAGGTGGCATTATTGGCTATAATACAGCAGAAGGTATCACAGAAATGGAATTCTGCTATAATGCTGGTTCTATTTTTGTCTTCGGACAAGCACCGAAAGGGACGTTCCTGAATTATGGAGGACTTGTGGGTGGTTTCGAAAACTTCATGCCGAAGCTCACAGGGTGCTATTCTGTTGAGGGATGTTGTGCTCAAAGTGCTGGAGATGTGGGATTTAACGTTCCTGTTCTGAGCAATATGGAAATTGTTGTTCCGGCAGAAACGATGCGTTCCAATGATTTCTTGCAGAATGTACCAACCATGATTACCTTAAATGACTGTGATTTGTATCTTTATGATTCCGAGAAAAATAACAACGGAAACCCTGTCTTGAAAAAAGTCATTTCCGAGATGCCATTGAAAGATGCAGAAGGAAGTGTTACCTTGCATGGAGCGACAGAGTTGTCTGGTAAGAAATATTTCCATTATTGGATTACAGGTTTGGAACAGTTTAAGGTGGATGTCCTTGCCGACGAACAGTTTAAGTATCATTTGGGAAAGCTTGATGTGGGCGAACATAATTTCCAAGCCTATGTGGTAACCCCTCAAGGTGAAACGATTCGTGGAGAATTGGTGAAGTTTTCTGTCAACAAATAGAATAGAAAGTCATGATAAAGGCTGATAGTAAGCGGATTATATTAAGTTTAAGGTTATGTGTGTTGTGGCTGTTATTAAGTCTCTTCACGCAGCCCGTCATGTCGCAGCATAGTACGGGAAGTGTAGGGCTTCTCAATGTTCCTACGGCTGAGAATATGGAACCAGGCTCAATCAGAGCGGGTGTGAATTTCTTGCCCAAAGAAATGCTTCCTCCATACTTTACCAAAACGTATCATAGTGGAAACTATTATTTGTCGGCAGACATTTTCTCTTTTCTGGAGATAACCTATAGAATGACACTGGTCAAAGACCTCTTGTTGGAACATCCTAAATACAATCAACAAGATAGGGCATTCACCATTCGGTTGCAAGCTATTAGAGAAGGCAAATATCGTCCTGGTTTTGCCATAGGAGCAGATGACCCTATGATAGACCATGGTGTTTCTTCTTACGAATCTTACTACGCAGTTTTGTCAAAAGGTCTTGATTGGCGGAACAACCGCTTCCAAGCTACAGTTGGATATTATTTCCCTTGGCAGAAGGAAGAAAATAAGGAGTGGAAGGCTAATCGTAAAGGCTTTTTTGGTGGAGTTTCTTACATTCCGTCTTTCTGCAAAGAAATGAAATTCATGGCAGAATACGATGCCGATGTTGTGAATTTGGGCCTCTCTGCACGATTCTGGAAGCATCTGACGGTTCATGCTTTTGTGTATGACTTTAGTTGCGTTTCTGCAGGTGTGAGATATGAATGTGTATTAAAACATTGATGAGAATGAAGCATATTTTATCCATACTATTTCTTTCCAGCCTTACGCTCCTTGCGAAGGCTCAGATGGTTGATGTCTTGGTGGAGGATGGCTTTGAGAATGTGAGAGCATCGCGGACGAACGATGTTACCTATGTCTCTTTTGAGGATAATATATACCGCGGCACCTATACAGGACTTAACAAGGCTCTTCAGTTGATTTTGGCCTCGGTGCCAGAAGATGATGCCTTAGATGTGGTTGTGGCAGACCTTGGACAGCCACGGCTTCATCTTGCGGTGGATGCCCAGATGATTGGCGACTATCGTCAGGGAAAGATTTCTTTGTCGGAGGTTTACTCGAAGATGTTGATAGACAATGACTATGATGCTTCTTGGCAGATGCTGAAACGTATCAGCAAGCGACAAACCAATAGTTCTTCTTGGAAGGCCGACTTTGTCATCTATCCTCAGTTGTCGTTGGACAATACTTATTTGGATGAACTTTATGACTATTATTTCAATATTGCCCCTGCTTTGGAGATGAATATGTGGTCAGGTGCCAAGTTGACGCTGCAAGCCATTGTTCCGATAGCCACCAATATGAGTGGACAATATAATCGATTCCGGGCAGGCTTCTTGACGGTTGAACAGAATTTTACCCTCTCCCACGGCTTTAAGGTTCGGTTAGTCGGTGGAAACTTCAATAATAATAGAGCAGGTGTTCAATTCGAGGGGAAATGGAATAGTCAGAATGGCCGTGTTGAAGTGGGTGCAAAAGTGGCAGGAACGGTACAATCCATTGTCACCAGCAAGAAAGGATGGACATTTAGTGACAAATGGCGTGCGACAGCCAATGCGTATATGAGCTATTATGTGCCTCAATACAATACAGAATTGAAGTTGCAGGGGAACCGATATGTGTATGGCGATTATGGAATACGGGGCGATATCATTCGTCATTTTGGAGAATGTACCATCGGGCTTTATGGAATGTATGTGAAGAGCGAGTTTAATGGTGGATTTAATTTCACATTCCCATTGCCAGGAAAGAAGTTTATGCCACATCGCTCGGTTCGTATTCGCCCTGCCTACAATTGGAGTATGGAATATACGATTAAGTCGGTTTGGGATGGAAAGAATATGAGCAGAGAAGTTGCTAAGAAATTTGCCACCTCACCAGACGAGAATGCAAACCATCGCTTTTATCAACCTGACTATATTCGCTACTTTATGGTGCAGGAAGCGGAAAAAAGCCGAAATAAGTGATAAAATAAGAAAAAAATGCGGGAAATTATTTGTCATGTAATATAAAAAGTGTAACTTTGCCCCCGAATTATATGTAAGTTTAATCAATTAATATACTGTTTTATGAAAAAGAATTATTTTTTGTTTGCTTTTGTTGCTTTAGCAACATGCTTGAGTTTTAGTAGCTGCTCAAGCGAAGAAGAAGAAAATGCCCCTGCTACCTCAGGAACTTTTAAGGAAACTCGAACCATGATTACCCAAGACGAAGAAAATGCCTTGAGAGTGTGGGGTGCTTGGTCAGAAACATACCCTATTGCTTCGAGTCAGACAACTTTCAACATTAAGAATTGGGAGGTGGTAAGCGATTATAACGATGTGACGACTGTTGTAACCGATGCTGCAATTAATGATGCTGCTAAGGCATATATCAACAATCTTGAGCAAGAAGAGGAGTCTTTGGACTTGGCAACAATGCTTCAAATTGCAAATGAGTACAATTATTTTGATAATGGTACGACTTTGACGTCAATCACTCAAATTATTGCCCTTGGTGGATTTCTCGATTTTGATTATAGTGGGACTACTTATTATATTAAGGTCGTTACGAAGTTTGATGTTTATTATAACTACAATAACGCCACTTTGGAAGGACTCCACAATACACATAATGGCGGTAGCTTTAATTAAAAGAATTGGTTCTTTAATCTTAAAGGTCGCAATGTAACTTGTGACCTTTTTTTGTTTTATTTGGTTGATAGTTATATGACAATAGCAGTAGATTTTGATGGTACCATCGTGGAGGATAAATACCCCGATATAGGGCGTGAATTGCCCTTTGCCATCGAAACGTTAAAGAAGTTGCAGGAAGAGGGACATCGGCTGATTCTATGGTCAGTACGAGAAGGTGAGTCGCTGCAAGAAGCGGTGGACTTCTGCCAAGAGCGTGGGCTGAAGTTCTGGGCTGTGAATGGCAATTTCGTCAATGAGACGGCTGATGCCATCAACTATACGCGGAAGATAAAAGCCGACATGTTTATCGATGACAGAAACCTTGGCGGTCTGCCCGATTGGGGTATCATCTATAAGATGATACACCATCAGTTGACCTATGAAGACATTTACAGCCAAGTGGACATCGACCATGAGCAGAGCCAGAAGAAGGGCTTTTGGGGAAAGATGTTCTCCAAATAGCCACACCCTGCTGTAAAGATGAAGTTCCCCCTTGTCTTTATCTGATAGGTACAAAAATCGCCCCCAACTCGCAGGAGTTGGGGGCGATTTTTTGTTATTTGATGTTTTATCTCTTGCTGTCGTTTAGAGCTTTGGACCAGCAGCAACAAGAGCCTTGCCAGCTTCGTTGGTAGTGTACTTGTTGAAGTTCTTGATGAAGCGACCAGCGAGGTCCTTAGCCTTCTCTTCCCAAGTCTTCACGTCAGCGTAAGTGTCGCGTGGGTCGAGGATAGCAGGGTTCACGTTTGGCAGAGATGTTGGTACCTCGAAGTCGAAGAATGGAATCTTCTTGGTCTCAGCCTTGAGGATAGAACCGTCAAGAATGGCGTCGATGATACCACGAGTATCTGGAATAGAGATACGCTTGCCGGTACCGTTCCAACCAGTGTTTACGAGGTAAGCCTTAGCACCGCTCTTCTGCATCTTCTTCACGAGTTCCTCAGCGTACTTTGTTGGGTGCAGCTCGAGGAATG
>JAEEGL011850035.1_pt1 | contig 10252 bp, 12 predicted proteins | sample 9134231 | NCBI WGS metagenome assembly JAEEGL01 (sample SAMN16246548, study PRJNA631951) | gut metagenome | biome: gut microbiome; feature: rumen; material: fiber-attached | host: Bos | place: Iran: Karaj | collected 2018-10 | reverse complement strand
TACAGTGATCAAGCGTGTTCAGAATAATGCGGATTCGGGAGCAATCGTACTCATGCATGTGTATGGAAAGCATACACTTAAGGCATTGGAAACGTTGCTGCCGTGGTATATCGAACAGGGATACCGCTTTGTGACGGTAAGCGATCTCCTTCTTGCGGGGGAGACAGTGATTGACACTGACGGAATACAACATACTGCTCAGTGATAAAAACAGTAAATTCGAAAACTGATTACATGGAAATCACACGGAAATTTGCTCGATTTGCTCGATTAAGCAAATTTCCTCTTTATTTTCATCATAATATATGCTAAAATATCTGTCGGCGTATTTTACTGTGGCCCAAAATCAGGAGGAAACTGTGAAGCGCACTGATAAGCTGCTGGCAATGCTGTCCGAAAACACGGCTGCACTGCTGCACAATCGATCTAATATCTTTTACCTGAGCGGCTATACCGGAGAAGGACTTCTACTGGTGAGCGGAGATATCCGTGCGGTGATTACGGACTTCCGTTATGTGGAAGCCGCTCAAAAACAGTGCCCGGGATTCACGGTGCATGCTATCCGTGCCGGTGTGAGTCATGTACAGCTGGCAGCTCAACTGCTTAGGGATGCGGGCATTACACGGGTAGCCATTGAAGATAACATTGTTACCGTACGCAGCATGAAAGCTATCGAGGAAGCCATGCCCGGCGTCGCATTTGAGCCGCTTGACTTCAAGCCTGAGAAGCTTCGTGAGATCAAGGATGAAGATGAGCTGAGCCGCATTGAGCGTGCATGCGACATTACCTGCCAGGCGTTCGAATATATCTGTGGATTTATTGCGCCTGGGCGCACTGAGCGTGAAGTCCAGATGGCTCTGGACTATAAGATGCTTCAGTTGGGTGCACAGAGACTTGCTTTCAGCACCATTGTAGCTGCTGGCCCGAACGGTTCACTGCCTCATGCTGTACCAGGAGACCGTGAGATCGAAATGGGCGATATGGTGACGATGGATTTCGGAGCCAAGGTGGACGGTTACTGCGCGGATATGACGCGCACAGTAGCTGTTGGCCAACCTTCGGATAAGATGCGCCGTATCTATGATATCGTGCTCCAGGCACAGGAGACGGCACAGGCTGCAGTAGCACCTGGTAAGAATTGTTGCGATATTGATGCCATTGCACGTGATATCATTACTGGAGAGGGATACGGTGAATGCTTCGGGCATAGCCTGGGACATGGCGTCGGTATAGATATTCATGAGGAGCCGCGCTTATCCACTCGCTCAGAACAGGTGCTTGCCACCGGCCATATCGTAACGGTAGAGCCTGGCATCTACGTTCCCGGGCTGGGCGGCGTACGTATCGAGAACACATGTGTGGTCACTGAGACCGGTGTACGCGCACTTTGTACCGCTTCCAAGGAGCTGCGCATTCTGTAATGCCGCACCCTTAAGCAATATCAATGATTAGATGGAGGAATGAACATGATTACTGCGGGCGATTTCAAAAAAGGCATTACTGTTGAATGGGACGGCGGCGTGTGGACGATCGTTGATTTCCAGCACGTAAAACCCGGCAAGGGTGCTGCGTTTGTTCGCACCAAGATCAAGAATATCATGACCGGCGCTGTGGTGGAGCGTTCTTTTAACCCCACTGACAAGATGCCCAAGGCCGTGATCGAGACCAAGGAGATGGAGTATCTCTATAATGATGGCGAACTGTACTATTTCATGGATCCTGAGACCTATGAGCAGATGCCCCTCAACCACAGCCAGGTAGAGGATGCCATTCAGTTCGTTAAGGAAAACACCAATGTGACCATTCGCTACTTCAAGGGCAGCGCTTTCTCTGTTGAAGCGCCGAACTTCGTTGAACTGGAAGTAACGCAGACCGAGCCTGGCTTCAAGGGCGACACTGCTACGAACAACTTTAAGCCTGCTACCGTTGAAACCGGTTACGAGCTGATGGTGCCTCTGTTCATCAATATTGGCGATAAGATCAAGATCGATACCCGTTCCGGCGAGTATCTGTCCAGAGCGTAAGGAGTTAAAATGAGCAGTATCAATGACCGCGTCGCATATCTCAAAGGTCTTGCAGAAGGCATGAAGCTGAGCGATGAGACTAATGAGGGCAAGCTGCTGCTGAAGATGCTGGATGTGCTGGAAGACATGGCAGAAGAACTGACAGCACTGCGCGCTGACCATGACGAGCTGGATGAGTACGTCGAGAGCATCGACGATGATCTGGCCGATATGGAAGAGTATCTCTTCGATGACGAAGAAGAAGATGCTTACGATGATGACGAAGACGAAGAGGACGAAGATGGGGACGAGGACGATCAGGTGGTCGTATATGAGTGCCCGCACTGCGGAAATGAAGTGACCTTCGAAATTGACGGCTTTGACTTCGAAGAGGAAAACCTCTGTCCCTCCTGTGGGAAGCCGCTGTTCCCAACGGATGAGGAAGAAGAGGAAGAAAAAGAATAAAATATGAAAGCGCTTCTCAGGAAGCGCTTTTTCATGGGAGAGGTCGGAAAGATGGATTTGTTTCATCCGAATGCAGCCCCTTTTTTCATGAAAGGCGGCGAGCATGCCGTGCTGCTGACGCATGGATTTACCGGTTCTGCGGGACACATGCATCCACTGGGGGATATATTGAATGCCAAAGGCTTTACTGTGCAGGGAATCCTGCTGCCCGGGCATGGCACCAATCTGGAGGATATGCGCCAGCGCTGCTGGCAGGAGTGGCTCGATGCTGAACTGACAGCCGTGGAAGCATTGAAAAAGGAATATCGGTATGTTTCGGTGGCTGGACTGTCCATGGGAGGCGATCTTTCATTGATCGCCGCATCCCGATATCCGCTGACGGCATGCGTATCTATTTCAGCCCCCATGAAGACCAAGGCACGCTTCGGATGGGCAGCGCGAATAGCGGCTCTGGTAAAGCCTGTGGCGGAATGGACGAACGGTGCAGTTACGCGCACGGATCTGATACCGGAGTATAATATTGGGTATACCGGGATGCCTGTGGCACGGGTCTATGATTTGCGTCAACTGATGAAACAGGCGAGAAGAGGACTCGGGAAAATCACATGCCCGCTTCTTGTCATTCAGAGCCATGCAGACGAAACAATCAGTGAAGACAGCGCACAAATCATTCTTGATGGAGCGGGAACATCGGTAAAAAAGATGTTGTGGCTGGATGGCGTACCGCATGTTTGTACGATTTCTACTGCATTGGACCAAATCGCGGAGGAAATGGCAGATTTCCTGAAAAGTGCCGAAAAATAAGGATATTTGCAATATTGCGCGGGCAACCGAAAAAGCTCGCGCTTTTTTTGATATATATTTTGCAATAAAACACTTGCATGACATATAAAAGCGTAGTATAATCGCGTGCGTTGCATCGGAATGAATGCCGTGGCAGTTTATCTGCTGCATGATGAACCAATAAATATGCTCGGAGGAAACATATGCCTTTGACCAAATGCCCCCGCTGTGAACTGAATTACCTGATGGAAGGCGAAAAGGTCTGCAAGATCTGCCGCATGGAAATGAAGGGTGAGCCTGTCCGTGACGAAGTGGAAATGTGCACTGTCTGCGGTGAACACCCTGCATTACCCGGAAAAGATGTCTGCCTGTTCTGCCTGAAGGAAATGAGCGGAACGGATACCGAAGAAGAAAACGAAGATGGGGTTGCGCTTGAAGACGCGACGATTGATGATGATCCCATCAGCGGTATGGATGAGATCATCCCTGACAGCGATACGGATGGCGACGAGACCATGTCCCTGGAAGCCCTTGGCGAAGAAGAAGCCGAGGAGGATGAGGACGAGGACGATCAATTCGAGCAATGAGCATTTTTGCCATAGGGGATCTGCATTTGCCGGGCGGCGATGATAAATCCATGGCGGTCTTCGGCCCACAGTGGGAGAATCACTGGGAGAAGATTGCTGCTGACTGGCAAGAGCGTGTCCATCAGCAGGACATCGTGCTGATTCCCGGGGATATCAGCTGGGCTATGCACCTTGAAGATGCATTGCCTGACCTGCAGATGATCGGGGCAATGCCCGGACGCAAGATCATTCTTCGCGGGAACCATGATTACTGGTGGGGTGCTATCACACGAGTGAGAGAATCACTGCCGGATGGAATGTTTGCGCTTCAGAATGATGCGGTTGTGCTGGGCGGAGTTGCTTTCTGCGGATCTCGGGGCTGGCTGTATCCCGGTGAAGGTACTGAAGGAGAAGATGCAAGAATATATGCTCGGGAGCTGATCCGTATGCGTCTGTCTCTGGAGCGCGCGCGTTCGCTTTTGCCGGAAGGCCCGATTGTTGTTATGACCCACTTTCCGCCCCTTGGTGAAGGTGGAATGACAACTCCAATGTCGGAACTCATAGAAAGTTTCGGCGTGAATGATGTCGTGTATGCTCATCTTCACGGCCAGGCGGTAAAAAGTGCCTATATCGGTGCCAGGAACGGTGTGCGATATCATTTTGCGTCCTGTGATGGACTGGCATTTAATCTATACAAACTTCCGTGAAAGTGGCAGTTAAAGGATATTATAAAACAAAATCATTCATAAATGTGGAATTTAAAGCGGATTATATCCGCTTTTTTTGTTTGCTTGTGGCTGTAAAGGAAATGAAAGTGGAGATCTGAAACCATATCGCAGATAATAGGAGAAGAACAGAAATAGAGTAAAAATCGCCAAAGAAAAATTAATTTTTTCTTAACTAAAAATTTGTTTATTATGCATAAAAAAATACAAAATATTAGTGCAAATAACACATTATTCTTTGATTTTACTGCAAAGAATCAAGTGCGATCAGGGCAGAAATCGCATAGTAATGCGAACATATATTCTGAAAACATTAAAAATATTTCAATTGTGTAACGAAAAAATCTCCCAAAGACTTATCTTGACGGTTGACAAGAGGATAAAAGTGGTGAATAATGGTGCACGCAAGGCAGTAAGTGCCATAATGTGGATGATAAGGTGGTGCGCAGCATGAAAGAACACGTGGACTCGATGAGCCCGGCTCAGTCCGCGTTGCTTGAAAAATACGCGCACCTTCTGCGCCATGGTTTTCGCGGCGCTTATGTGCACGGACTGGATGCGAAGGGACGTATGATTGTACCTTCCGCTTTTCGCCCTGCTTTAGGAGATAAGTTCTATATTTGCATGACTCCGGATCTGCGCGCGATTGCTATATATCCGGCTCAGGAATGGGAGCTGTATTACTGCTCACTGCTTGAGCTGCTTGAGAAGGATATGCGCATGGAACGGGTCGTCAACCTTTTTACGAAGTATACGTATGACGAATGCGAATGCGATGCCCAGGGTCGTGTACTCCTTCCACAGAAGCTGCGTGCAAGGTTTTTGAGCGATACACGTGATGTAGAAGTAAGCGGCGCTGGTTCTCATATCCGAGTAATGAGAGCTGATGAAGCCGAGAAAGAATATGAGCAGGTCAGCGCAGATATACCGGACGTGCTGGCATTTGAAGCCGAGATTGCTGCCAAGCATGGCGACTGACGCTGAATAGAGGGAAGGACCAGAAAGAATGTCGACGCAAAGGAAAAACATCTTGACATATCATGCTATGGGGAAAATGCTGACACCCGATGCAGGGATCTATGTTGGAAGCCATGTGCATATTCCTGAAGAGGATGCACGCTTGGATTATGATGGACGCATTAGTTTTGTTGCCCCCAGTGATACGCCTCGCCGTAAGTCAGTCACGATTAGTCTTCGCACAATTATGGTAATATCCCTGATTGCAGCCGCTGTTCTCTTTATTATGGCTCAGTATGCACTGGCCCAGCGTCGTGCGGTTATAAATGAAGGACGCCGTATCGCCTCAGAGATAGTCTCAGCTGAGAACAATATCGAATCGATGAAGAAAAAGATCGCGGATGCTCAGGATGAAAGCGTGATTGGCTGGCAGGTGGTCCATCGCATTGGTATGGTCAGCCGCCAAGGTGCAGAGGTCGAGGAAATATATGCACCGGACACGCGTCCGCAGCAGACGCTTGAAGCGCTTTTTGAAAACGTGCGTGCCGCGGGACAGTGACAGGGGATTGCAGGGTTGCAACAAACGGCTTTTCTGCATATAATATAAAAGCGTTCCGACGGGAACAGAGGAGCTTTGCATGAGACTGAGTGAACTTGCACATTTGTGCCCGCAATTTATATTGGAAGAAAAGGGAGACTGCGAAGTGCGTCTTCCTTTTATGGACAGCCGGAAGACAATGGAAGCCGGGCTGTTTTTCTGTATTTCCGGAGCACGTTTTGACGCACATGATTTTGCCGGACAGGCAGTAAAGAACGGCGCAGCTGCCCTGGTTGTGGAGCGGCTTCTTGCTATCGACGTACCCCAGTTGGTAGTTAAGAACGTTCGTGAAGCATTTGGTCCGATGTGTGCTGCATTATATGGCAATCCCTCTAGGCGGATGCGAATGATCGGAATTACAGGAACAAAGGGAAAGACTACATCCAGCTATCTGATGAAGGCTGTGCTTGAAGCTGCGGGACTGAAGGTTGGCCTGATTGGTACTACGGGAAACATGATAGGCAGCACCATGCTGCATGGTGAAATGACAACCCCGGAAGCAGACGCTCTTCAGGGGCTGCTGTTCCGCATGGCCGAAGAAGGGGTACAGGCCGTTGTAATGGAAGTATCCGCACATGCGACTGATATGCACCGCGTGGATGGTATTCTCTATGACGTAGGCTGCTATACCAATCTGTCCCAGGATCATCTGGATTATTTTGGCACCATGGAACGTTACTTCGATGCCAAAAAGATTTTCTTTACGCCTGAATTCATTCGCCGTGCTGTGCTCAATGTTGATGAGGAAACGACTGCGCGTATTACAGACGGTATAAAGGTTCCTTATGTCCGCTATGGTATCAGTAATAATGCAGAAATATACGCTCGCGATATTGAGATCAGCGAGGAAGGCGTGTCTTTCCGCCTTTGTGTGAAGGGTATAGGTGAAAAAAACGTTTCTCTGCGTATGACGGGCATCTTCAATGTATATAATGCGCTGACCGCCGCTGCAGCTGCCTGCGAGCTGGGCATCGATCTGGAATCTGTCGTGAGAGGCCTGGAGAGCGTTAAAGCAGTGCCCGGTCGTGCGGAGATCCTTGATACACATACACCCTATAAAGTCCTGCTTGACTATTCGCATTCGCCGGAAGCACTGGAGAATATCCTGACGGCAGTACGCGATTTCACGCGCGGGAGAGTGATTGCTGTATTTGGCTGTGGCGGTGACCGTGACCATGGCAAGCGCCCGATGATGGGCGAGATTGGCGGACGTCTGGCTGATTACTGCATCTTAACGAGCGATAACCCGCGTAATGAAGATCCGTACGAGATCCTGGCTGCAATCGAGGAAGGCATTCGACGTACTAGCGGTGAGTATACTGTGATCGAGGATCGGCATGCTGCAATCCGCAGCGCATTGAAAATGGCAAAAGCTGGAGATATTGTGGTGTTGGCTGGAAAAGGCCATGAAACATATCAGGAAATCCGTGGTGTGAAGCGCCCGTTCGATGAGAAAGTAGTCGTACGCGATTTGCTGGCAGAATTACAGGCTGAAAAGACGCACGCATAAGGAGAAGACGACATGCTGTTTATGATTGGTGCGGCGGCAGCCGCTTTTGCATTGATGCTGGCTTTGATGCCGATCTGTATTAAAAAGCTGCGTGCCCTCAAGTTCGGACAGACGATGTATGAACTTGGACCACAAAGCCATCTCAATAAAAAGGGAACGCCCAATATGGGCGGAATCGTGATGGGTCCTGTAACGGTCGTGTGTACAGTGCTTGCGTTTACAGTCAGTTATTTTTGCTCTAGAGACCCTGCTTCAACCTGGCGGTTCTGGTCACTGGAGAATGCGCTGTGGGCGCTGCTGTTCCTCTCCATTGGCTGTATGCTGCTGGTCGGCTTTTCAGACGATTATATCAAGGATGTCAAAAAGGACCATGAAGGACTGCGCCCCAAACAGAAGATTGTACGCCAGCTGGCATTGGGTTTAATCTTTTCGGTGTGGGCTTATTTCTTTATCGGACATGATGTGATTATTCCATTTACGGGGAAGACATGGGATCTTGGAATTTTCTATATTCCTTTGATCACACTGACAGTACTATTCATGACCAACAGTTCCAATCTTCAAGACGGTTTGGATGGATTGCTTTCTACGGTGACAGTGGTCGGAATGATTGCCTTTGGTGTGATTGCCTGGGCGTTTAAATGCATTCCCAGCACAGAGAACTCTGCGGTATGCGCAGTACTGGCATTTGCACTGGTTGGTGCGGCTACTGGTTTCCTGGTGTTCAATCATTATCCGGCTAAGATCTTTATGGGTGATACGGGAAGCATGTTCATCGGAGCGGTAATGGTAGGGATAGCAGTTGTTCTGCGCCTGGAATTCCTGCTCCTGCTGATTTGCTTTACCTGTGTGATGAGCTCAGTATCAGTCATTATGCAGAGATACTATTTCAAACTGACTCATGGTAAGCGGATTTTCAAAATGTCGCCGATCCATCATCATTTTGAAATGTGCGGAATGAAAGAAACGCAGATCGTGTGCATGTACGGTATCGTAACAGCGGTATTGTCTGCGGTTGCGATTCTGTCACTGCTCAAGTGGTGCTGAAAGAGGAGGGGCTGGCTTTGGCGGACCGCGGATATTGGAAGAATAAACGTGTTTTGGTGCTGGGTATGGCTCGCAGCGGCGTAGCCGTTGCCCAGCTTTTGTGCAAATTTGGTGCTGTACCGGTTCTGAATGACCGGAAATCTGAGGATGAACTGGGGGATGCATTGCTGCCGTTGAAAGGATTGCCTTGCGAATGGCGGCTGGGTATTGCACCTGAACAGTTGCTGGATTCATGCGATATTCTTCTGATCAGCCCGGGCATTGCTATTGACTCGCCGATCGTACGTCTGGCAAAAGAACGGGGGATTCCGGTAACCGGTGAGCTTGAAGTGGCTTCACAGCTGGCAGATGGTGCACTGTATGCATTGACCGGAACGAATGGAAAAACGACTACGGTATCCCTTTTGGGAGAGATCTGGCGTGCAGCGGGAAAACTGGCTTATGTAGCGGGCAACATCGGCTATCCGCTGTCTGCGGCGGCAATGCTGAGCAAACCAGAGGATGTACTGATTGCAGAAGTATCTTCTTTCCAGCTTGAAACGACGGAGACCTTTCATCCCCGCGTTGCTGCGGTTCTGAATATTACGGAAGATCATCTGAATCGTCATTATACGATGGAGAATTACGCGAATGTAAAGCGTCATATTTTTGATGCTCAGACATCCGCGGATGTTGCTGTTCTGAATGCTGATGACGACTACTGCCGTGCTATGGCAAAAGGTTTGGCGGCACGTGTGGCTTGGTTCAGCCGTACGCGTGAAGTAGACGAAGGTGCGTTTGTGAACAATGGAAAGGTTGTAGTGCGATGGAATGGAACCGAACGTGCTGTATGCTGCGTAGATGAGATCTATATTCCCGGACCCCATAACCTGGAGAATGCACTTGCCGCAGCGATGATGAGTTATGCAGCAGGCGTTCCCGCACCAGTAATCCGGCAGGCCTTACGGACGTTTAAAGGAGTAGAACACCGCATTGAATTTGTGCGCGAACTGGATGGTGTTAAGTGGTATAATGACAGTAAGGGCACAAATGTGGATTCAACGATCAAAGCTGTACAAACGATGCGTGCACCGACTGTGCTGATCCTGGGCGGATCGGACAAGCATGTATCCTTTGAAGCCTTGGCACGTGAGATTATTGTCAGTGGACAGATTAAACACACCGTACTGTGCGGAGCGACAGCTCCTCAGATAGAGGAAGCGCTGCGTGCAGCAGGTTATACAGCAATTGAACATGCTTCTGACTATGCTGAAACGGTTGAAAAGTGCCGCAAACTGGCGGTAGAGGGCGGGAACGTGCTGCTCTCTCCTGCCTGCGCTTCCTTTGACCAGTTCAGCGATTATGAACAGCGTGGACGCGTATTCAAGCAATTAGTAAACGCGCTGTACTGAGGGAGGAGAAAATGGAAAACGGCATGGAATCAGGAATGCCTGAACAGCCGCAGGAAATGCCCAAAACGATTTCCTACAGACGGCGGGGCATTGATCCGCGCGTGATTGTTGGCGTGGCTGTTGTTGTATTGCTGATCCTTGCATTGCTGTTTTTCTTTTCATGGACGAGGATCCGTACTGTACAGGTCGACGGTCTGAATACGATTT
>JAEEGL011576626.1_pt1 | contig 10252 bp, 9 predicted proteins | sample 9134231 | NCBI WGS metagenome assembly JAEEGL01 (sample SAMN16246548, study PRJNA631951) | gut metagenome | biome: gut microbiome; feature: rumen; material: fiber-attached | host: Bos | place: Iran: Karaj | collected 2018-10 | reverse complement strand
AAGCTTCAGGGCGAAAGACTGGCAAAAAATTTCCGCCATGTTTATGAAAATGTTGAATATTACAGAAAGCGCTGCGAAGAAGCCGGTGTAACTCCAGACGATATTAAAGGCCTCGATGACCTTGATAAAATTCCATTCACCTGCAAGGATGACCTTCGCCAGACTTATCCATACGGACTTTTTGCCGTTCCAATGAGCAAGGTTGTCCGCATTCACGCATCGAGCGGAACAACAGGAAAACAGATTGTAGTTGGTTATACAAAAGAAGACCTCGACATTTGGGATGACTGTACAGCCCGCCAGCTCGTAGCAATTGGTGCCGACGAAAATGATATTGTTCAGGGTGCTTACGGATACGGACTCTTTACAGGAGGCTTTGGTCTTCATGGTGGAGCAACAAAGCTTGGCTGTGAAGTTATCCCTATTTCCAGCGGAAACACACAGCGTCAGATTACCTTCATGCAGGACCTTAAATCAACAGTTCTTTGCTGTACTCCTTCATACGCTGCATACCTTGGCGAAACTCTTAAAGACATGGGCTTGTCTCCTGCAGACATTCATCTTAAAGCCGGAATCTTTGGAGCAGAACCATGGACCGAAGAAATGCGCCGCGACATTGAAAAATCACTTGGAATTAAGGCTTATGATATTTATGGTCTTACAGAAGTTATGGGACCTGGCGTTGCTTATGAATGTTCAGAGCAGGCCGGCATGCATGTAAACGAAGACCACTTTATTATAGAAACAATCGATCCAAAAACAGGAAAACGTTTGCCGGACGGCGAAAAAGGAGAGCTTGTATTCACAGCAATTACAAAGCAGGCATTCCCGCTTATGCGCTTCCGCACAAAAGATATCGGCGTATTGAATCGTGCACCTTGTGCCTGCGGCCGAACCTTTGTCCGCATGAGTAAGCCAATGGGACGTACAGACGACATGCTTATTATCCGCGGTGTAAATGTATTCCCAAGCCAGATCGAAGGAGTCCTCCTCCAGAACGGATATCCGCCAAATTACCAGATTATTGTTGGCCGTGTAAACAATACAGATACTTTTGAAATTAAAGTAGAAATGACTGCAGAAAAATTCAGCGACGTAATTTCAGAAGTTAATAAGCAGGAAAAAACTCTGGAGAGTGCACTTTTGAGTGTTCTTCAGATTAAGGCAAAGGTTACGCTTGTTGCACCAAAGAGCATTGAACGCTCGGAAGGAAAAGCTAAGCGCGTTATTGATACCCGTAAGCTTCATGACTAGGATTGGAGTATAGGTTATAGGTACTAGGTTTTAGGTGTTAGGGATGCAGGGGAAAAGCCTTTCCCCTGGGCTCAGCCCATTCGGTCTTCGCCACACCCCTTTCGCCTAGGGGGCCAGCCCCCTAAAACCCCTGGAAACTAAGACCTGTCATCTGGCACCTAAATACAAGGAGAAAACTATGACAATTAAACAAATTTCTATTTTTATTGAAAACAGAAAAAATGCTTTATCAGAACTTACAAATGTTCTGGCAACTCACAATATTAATATGCGCGCAATGAGCCTTGCAGATACAAGCGATTTTGGAATTGCACGCATTATCGTAGATAATTCTGAGCAGGTTCAGGCTGCACTGGAACGTTCACATTACATAGTAAAAGTAACACCTGTAATTGCAATTGAAATTCCAGACGAAGCCGGAAGCTTGAACAGAATCCTCAAGATTCTTGCAGATAACGGACGCAACGTTGAATACATGTATGGCTTTACCGGCCGAAAATCTGGTTCTGCATATATGATTATCCGTTGTACAGATGTTGCCGAAACAGAAAAGGTTTTCGAAACTGCAAACATCAAAATGATTTCTCAGGAGCAGCTTGCAGATATCTAAAAAAATCATCTGCAAAAAAGTCCGCCGGAATTTTCCGGCGGATTTTTTTTGTAAATTTATTTATAAATTTTTATCGCGTGCCACTACAACTGAACCTGCAAAGGCACATAAAATCATAAGGTATTTAAAATAAGAATCATAGAAAAGCATAAGAAGAATTAAAAACACAGAAACAAAATAAACTGCAATTTTTTTTACGTTTAGATTTAGTGCTTCTCCACGCATTTTTCTTACAATATAAAAACCAGCCAGCATAATAATGTAAATGCCCAAACAAATAACTACCAGCGGAATATTTGCTTTATTTATATTCATTTTGATTCTCCCGCCAAAATAAATTTCTGCAGTGTTTTTCTTGCACTTTCAAAAGCGAGCGGTATTTTTTCAATATCCTCTGCAGTCTTTACGCAGTAAAAATTTAATTTCTGAACTTCAGACTGTTCAGGTTTTAAATAAGAAATAAATTCTTCAATTGAATTATATTTTTCCGGAAGAGGCGCTGCAAAAAAAATATCACAGGTTTTGTATTCAATATTTTTGTAAACATAAGTATTCGGGAACGAACAGATATATTTTATATCATTAAAGGAAAGCTCAACACCAAGCTCTTCCCTGCACTCGCGTAAAACAGCTTCTTCGGCACTTTCTTCAAAATCTACAAAACCGCCGGGAAGCGCCGCAAATCCTTTTCTCGGTTCTTTTGCACGTACTTCAAAAAGTATATTATTATTTTTATCAAAAATTATAATTCCAACAGCGGCGGCAACATTATTATATAAGTCAAAGCCGCAGTCAGGACAAATCCATTTACGGTTTGCACGGCATTCAATTTTCTCGCTTCCGCACATAGGACACATTTTAAAATCATTATTTATCATTCAAAACCTCGCATTGTAATTGCATCTGCCAGCGCTTCAGAACGACGGATTGTCTGAGTAATCAGCGGAACAATTAACGGAATAACATTTTTAAGCCCGTTTCTTTTTTTAGAAGTTTCTCCCATGGAGCCGCGTATAATCTGCGTTTTTACAATGGAAATTGCTTCATCAATTAAAAGCGGAATAAATCTAAAAATAATTTCTATAATCAAAATTAAATATCTGATCGGGATTTTTATTTTTTCCAGAGGCGAAAGTACTATTTTTAAAGAATCAATCAAATCATATTCCGGAGTAGAAACAAAGAACGAACTTATGCAGGCTAACGAACAGTAGGTTCGTATAATTGCAATTAAACAGAATATTAATTTGGAAGGCGTAATTGTAAACCACTTCCAGGTTGTAAAATGAATTTCGTTTTCCAGCGCAGGATGAAAGATTAATTGGAATACGCTGTAAAATAATAAAAACGGAAGAATCTTTAAAAATGATTTTAAAAGCTTTTTCATGCTGAATGACGCAAGCTTGCAATAAATTAAACCTACCAGCAGCATTACCGAAGAAAACCATAAACTTCTGGCAGCAAGAGAAAAAACAAAAAGCAATGCAAATAACAAAAGTCTTACTGCCGAAGGAAGCTTTTCTATAAAAGATTTTTTCTGTTTTCTCGCGCCCGAAAGTCCAAGAGAAACAGCACTTAATCCTTTAAGCATTTTAGAAGCACTCAGCGGATGTAAAGTTTCTGAATCTTCATTATCTTCAATGTATCCATATTTGCCGAGAGAATCGAAGGTAATTGTGTTATTTTCAATTCTAATTTCCCGGTCAGAAAAATCTGCTTCGCTTTTATGATGTGTACTGAACAAAACAGTTTTTCCCTGCGAAGCCAGTTCTCTTAACATATTCAAAACAATAATTCGTGTCTTACTATCCAGTCCGCTTGTCGGTTCATCAAATAAAATTACAGGAGTATTCAACGCAAGAATTCCTGCAATAGAAAGCCGCCTTTTTTCACCGCCCGAAAGTTCAGTAGTTCTACGCTCGCCGAATGTCTCGTAAGGAATGCCCGCATTTTCCATCGCAGTTTTTACCGTATTAAATAATTCTTTTCCATGAACGCCGCGATTCCTTGGACCAAAGGCAACATCGTCTGCCGCAAAATTTTCAAATAAGGCAGCAGCCGCATTCTGCTGGGCAAGTGCCACAGGAAAATATTTATCAAAATCAGAAGGCTCAGAATTACTTGAATTTATTGAACCGTTTTTTTCCGGATAATAACGAATTGTTCCTTCATACTGCAAAAGTCCGCTGCAAATTTCCAGCAGTGTAGATTTTCCTGCACCGGAAACTCCGGTTAGTGCAACAAGCGTTCCTTTATGTAAATCAAGATTAATGTTACGTAAAACACCACCGGAAGAAAGCTCTGCCGAATTGGAATCCGTTACATCGCGCGAAGAATTCTTTGCAGCCACAGTCTCATTCTTTTCATACGAAAAATTAATGTTTCTTAAAGAAAGAACTTTTTCTAAAGAAGAAATTTCCTTACTGCGCTGCTCCGAACGTTCAGCCTTCGGAAGGTTTCTTCCCGCAACGCGCTCCTTAAATTCACTGTTTTGTAAAAAGGCCGCTTTTGTTCCGTAAAAAAACATTTTTCCGGAATCAATTCCAATAACGTTATCGGCTTCTTCCAGAACCTGCATTTCGTGCGTAATCTGAATGATTGTATTTCCGCATTTGTGCCAGTACCTTACAAATTCCAGCACTTCCCTTCTGGACTCAGGATCCAGCATGGAAACTGCTTCGTCCAAAATTAAAATTTCGGGCCGGGACGCAATCACTCCGCTTATGGCAATTTTCTGAGTCTGCCCTAAAGAAAGTGAAGAAGTAGACTTATGCGCATAAGAAAGCATGTCTACGATATTTAAAGATTCAATAGTGCGTAATTCAGCTTCTGCCTTTGTACACCCCTGGCACAAAGGCGCAAACGCTGTATCTCTGTGAACGATAGAACTTACAATCTGATTTTTTGGAGACTGAAAAACGATTCCTATTTTGTTTCCTTCTGTTATGGAAACTTTTCCGCTGTAAGGAAGTTCCAGGCCGCAGATTAATCTGGCAAGAGAACTTTTTCCGCTGCCATTATAACCCACGATTGCCGTGTAAGAACCTTTTTCTATAACGAAGGAGACATTATCAACTGCAAACTTTTCTGAATGAGGATATTTAAAACTAAGATTTTCTACTACAATTTGCGCCACACAAAAGCCACATTATTCAACAAAAGTAAATTTAATTACAACCTTTGCCGTAGGAACGGCTGTATCAATAACCTCTGTTCTAAAATTAGAAACATCTACTCCGCTTTCTGCCGCATCTTTCATACACTGCGTACCAATTGAAGAAAGCAGTAAATTGGAAGCCTGCAGTGTTTCATTTACAGCTTGAGTTTTTGTATAACCGGAACCTTTAATCTTTCCATACTGATTTTTTCCAATAATAGTTCCGCCTTTAGGAAGTCCTGCAGAATCCGAAAGGAAAGAAGTTTCCGAACCGCTTGCTCTCAGTGCATTCTTGGAAGCAAAAGCAAAACCTCCGGTTGTACAGCCAGCTTCATTATTAGAATTAATCCACCAGTCTGTACCACGAACCGAAGCAACTGCAACAGCCGTATGAACTGTATAATTTACACGCTTAGTTTCTGTATGATTTACTTTTGAACGAACGGATCCCGTAGAAAGATAAACATTTACCTTATCCTGAGTTTCAGAAGCAGAAAGCTCTTCAAGAGTAATTCTTGTTACAGGGCCAAGGAACATTACGGAATCCATAAGCTTAATTTTAGCTTCTGACTGAAAGCCTGTATTAATAACTTCATTTATTTGTACAGAATCTCCCGCAGAAAGCGCAAGCCATTTTCCGTTGCGCTGAACTTCAACCTTTCCTTTTACATAAGTTACAGTTGCATTTTGAGCACTAAGAATTACAGTAAACAAAAATAAGCTTGCAAATAAAACAAATAATCTTTTCATACAAGAACCTCCGTTTCACCTAGAATTCCAAAGCCGCATTTATAGAAAAACTTATATTATTATATTTTTTATCACCAAAATCAAAATATAAAGTTCCGTTTGCACCAACCTGCAGATCACTGAAAATGTTATATTTTAAGTCAAGCACAGAATCAAGACCAAAAAGCTTGGTTTCATCTTCAGGAACAATTACAGTTTTTTCTGTAAGCTTTGCATAAAATTTATTCATAACAAAAGTTCCGCTTAAGTGCGGTGCAATATAATCATTCTTAACAGGTCTTAAACCGGAATAAATTGTGCGCGAAGTAACCGAAGAAAAAGCCGCAAGTTTTTTTTCTGCATTTGCGCCTGAACCATATTCTCCGCCGGCACCAACCAGGAATAATTTTCCAACAAAGAAATTTACATCAATATTAGAAAAAAGCATAAGCTCTTTAAATTCATAAGTTCCGGCTGCAAAATTAAAATTAACAATTCCGATTGTAGAGATCGGACCTCCAACGTTCAAAGAAGCATAAGCACGGTTTTTTATATTTTTATTCAGGCTTATAAAATAATCACCTTCAAGAGAGGCAGAAAATCCTCCAAGATTCAAAAGCGAAAACTTAACGGCAACAGGAACATAAGCGGCACAAAGGTTATAAATCTGCTTATTTTTTGCATCCGGATTTTTCTCTGTCATACTTACATTCAGGCTGTTAAGTAAACCTGTGTAACCGCCGTAAACAGAAAAGCCGAGGAAATTATTTGCATAAGAAAAATCAAGTCCGTCGCTTACCTGAGAAAAAACTGCCCCGGAATTATCTGAATAAAAATATCTTCCGGCATTTAAATTCATTTCGCCTTTAAATGCGTCCCACGAACCATGCAATTTTAAAAGGTCAATATCAAGAATATTTATAAACTCTGATTTTGGAGTTTTATTCAAGCCTGTAAGATTTAACTTATATTTATATAAACCTTCGGCAGAAACAGAAAAACTTCCGTCCTTATTAAGAGGAGTTTTTAACCAGAGATAAATTCCATTTGACTGCGAAAATGAGGGAGAGTCTGCAACTGTATATTTTGTATTATCATCTGCAAGGCCACCCCATTCAAAAGCAGAAAGAACGGAAAAATTAAAGAAAAGAAGAAATACAACAAAAAAAAGTTTATTCGATTTCATTTTAAATTTCTCCATAATTTACTGACTTTCCATATCAACAGAACTTATATCAAAGTCTCCGTACTTTGATATACAGGCCGAAAGAATATTTAATAAATCACTTCCAGAAACTGTCATAGATGGATCTGCAGAAGAAGAAAAAATTCCGTCGCTCTGGAACTGTTTAAAAGTATAGCGTGGAGAATTCTTAAAAATCCTGAACATAAGACCGCCGTTTATATCCCACGCATAAGAGAAAATGCTGGAAATTTCACTGTAAGTAACTGGGCGCTCACTGGAATCTTTTTCTTTAAGCTGATTATTATCGTATAAAACCTGAATGGCTTCATCAAAGGAAGCATCATCACTTATAAGATTCTGCTGAACTGCAGAAAGATAACATGTCTGTCCGAGCGTTGCAGAAGAAGAATCAAGAATAGAAGTAATTACATCTGCTGACTGCGCAGACAAAACTGCGCTGTAAAAAAGCACTGAAAAAACTAAAAAAGCTAATTTTTTTATATTTTTCATATAAATATTATATATTGATTTTTGACATCAGTCTATAGTAGATATATAATATAGTTAAACGTTTATTTTAAAAAAATGATTACACTAAAAGAAATTGCAGAAAAGTGTTCTGTTTCAATTGCTACAGTTTCAAATATTCTCAACGGTAAATCCAATGTTTCGGAAGCAACCAGACTTAGAATTCTGGAAGTTATCCGCGAATCAGATTACAAGCCGAATTATATGGCACGCGGTTTACGTGCAACAAAAACACGAACCGTCGGAATTTTAATTGATGATTTAACGGAGTTCAGTTCTCCAAATATTGTAGACGGAATTATGGAAGAACTGGAAGCAAAAAATTACCGTGGAATTATAGAAAACCTTCGTTTTTATTCTAAATATGGAATTGAATGGCGCAAGAACGAAAAATATGAAAAAGATGTTGCCAGCGCAATAGATTATTTTCTTTCCATCCGCGTTGACGGAATTATTTATGTTTCGGGACATTCGCGTAAGATTAATTGTATTCCGAATTCAATAAAGGAACTTTCTTTTCCGTTTGTAATTGCATATGCATTTTCGGAAGACAACGTATATCCCGGAATTGTTTTTGATGACTCTAAAGCAGCTGAATGCATTGGAGAACATTTAATTCAAAGAAATCACAAAAAAATTGCTCTGATAATGGGCAAAAAAAATAATATTCATACAGAAAATCGTTTAAAAGGATTTAAGAAAGCTCTGGAAAACAGTAATCTTCCAATCAACGAAAATTTATTATACTACGGAGACTGGACTTTTGATTCCGGCTACACATCCTGCAAGAATCTTCTGTCTTCCAGCGAAGAATTTTCTGCAATTTTCTGTTTTAACGATTTAATGGCTGCCGGTGCTTATAAAGCTCTGGAAGAAGCTCATAAAAAAGTTGGAAAGGATATTGATGTTATTGGATTTGATAACCGCGAGTTTGCAGCATTTTTATCGCCTCCACTAACTACAATGGAAATTCCGCTTACAGAAATTGGAACTAAGGCCTCACAGGTTGTATTGAATCAGATTGAAGGTAATTCATATGAATCACTATATGAAATTCCCTGCAAATTCTGTCAAAGAGAATCTGTCGGTAAATTGAACAATGGCATAAATGCCATTGTTCAATAACGCATTTTTTTTGCTTTGCAAAAAAAAGTGCTCGTTTATATATGGCATAAATGCCATTGTTCAATAACGCATTTTTTTGCTTTGCAAAAAAAAGTGCTTATTTAATTTTTTTTTAGGAAAAGGAGAATAACATATTATGAATGAACAACTTATCATTGAGTACAAGAATTTCTTGAACAACGGTAAAACTGAACGCGAATGTGTTCAGCAGATTATTTCTATGGCTAAAAAAGTCGGATATAAGGATATTACAAAATATAAAAAATTAAAGCCTGGCGACAAGGTTTATATTACAAAAATGGATAAATCCATTGCACTTTTTGAAATTGGAACAAATCCTCTTGAAGAAGGAATGAATATTCTTGGCGCTCATATAGATTCTCCGCGTCTTGATGCAAAACAGAATCCTATTTACGAAAAAGATAATATTACATATTTGAATACACATTATTACGGCGGAATTAAAAAATATCAGTGGACAACAATTCCTCTTGCCATTCATGGAATTGTATGCAAAAAAGACGGAACAACAGTAAATGTTGTAATCGGAGAAAATCAGGACGATCCTGTATTCTGCATTTCAGATATTCTTCCACATCTTGCACAGGAACAGATGAAAGATAAAGCCAGCGATTTTATTAAAGGCGAAGATTTAGATGTTCTTATGGGTTCAATTCCACCATTAAAAAAAGGCACAACAGCAGAAGAGAAGAAAGAAGCCAAAGAACGCAGCAAAAAAACAATTATTGCACTCTTTAAAGAAATGTATGGAATAGAAGAAGATGATTTTGAATCTGCAGAACTTGAAATTGTTCCTGCAGGTAAAGCCCGCGATATGGGACTCGACCGCTCAATGATTCTCGGTTACGGACAGGATGACCGTTCATGTGCATTTACCTCTGTAGCTGCAATGCTCGAAAGCCGTGCAGAAAAAAGAACAAACTGCTGCTTATGTGTAGACAAAGAAGAAATTGGAAGCATGGGCGCAACAGGAATGGAATCTAACCTTTTTGAAAACATGGTTGCAGAAATTATTGCCCTTACAGAAAATACTTACAGCGACATTACTTTGCGTCGCTGTCTTGCAAACAGCTATATGCTTTCTTCAGACGTAAATGCAGCTTACGATCCATTAAATGCTGGACTTTACGATAAAGAAAATTCTTCGGCATTAGGCGGCGGAGTTGCATTCCAGAAATATACAGGAAGCCGCGGAAAATATGGCGCAAGCGATGCAAATGCAGAATTTGTTGCTAAGGTTCGTTCTGCAATGTACGATGCAAATATTAACTATCAGATGTCGGAGCTTGGAAAAGTTGACCAGGGTGGTGGCGGCACAATCGCTTACCATGCCGCCCGCTATGGAATGAACGTCCTTGATGCAGGCGTTGCAGTTTTAAGCATGCATGCACCATGGGAAATTACAAGCAAAGAAGACATAAGTCAGATTTTTGACTGTAATAAAGTATTCCTTAGCCTGAAGTAAAAAGGCGGTTACTGCATAAAAAAAACTCGTCAGAATTGAAGTGCACCCTAATTATTGGACACTTTAACTAGGCTGATTTTAAGGACTGATTCCTAAATTGTAAAGGGGTCAGTCCTTTTAATTTAACCTTAATTCTCTTTTCGTTGTACCAAGACAAATATTCGATCAATTCTTTTT
>JAEEGL011223317.1_pt1 | contig 10252 bp, 12 predicted proteins | sample 9134231 | NCBI WGS metagenome assembly JAEEGL01 (sample SAMN16246548, study PRJNA631951) | gut metagenome | biome: gut microbiome; feature: rumen; material: fiber-attached | host: Bos | place: Iran: Karaj | collected 2018-10 | reverse complement strand
TGTTTTGAGTTCATCTGCTGTAAACTCAAAAGTTTTCGTTCCGTCAGCAATTCTTGGTTCATTGAGAATATCATGTGGTGAAATACCATTCGCGCTAAGAAGGATGGCAAATTTAACACCAATACGTAATGAATCAATATTGATATGATTAGATGTTGAAGGAGTTGAGACAGCAGCAGCAGCTTTTTCTGATTTTTTTATTAAAGAATAAATCTGACTCAAGGAATATGTTTCAGTTTCTAATTTCTCCATTAAATCAGGTGTAATCTTTCTGGAGATTTCCTTCAGCATAGAAATCTGTCTTTTACTTACTGATAATTTGTTTGCCAGGTTTTCTTCCGAAAACTCTGACGTATCTGCACCAGCTTCTTTTGCATGCAGTTTCAATTCCATATAGTGAAGGAAGGAATGGTATTTATCTCTATCTGAGCTGGACCTTCTATCCATCTGAAGATGCAGAATGTACTTGATGTATTCATCTCGAGTTTTGAAATTCTTAATAATTACAGGAACTTCTTTTATGAGTCCGTTTAAGGATTTTACAGCTTCTATACGAGAGTACCCGTCAAGAATATAGTAGTTAGGACTAACAATTATGGGCTGCGAATTATCATACCCGAACTGCCGCATATGTGCTGAGATACGAGATATCTTACTAGGTAACTGCCTGTAAATTTTTTTATAGTCTTCATCAAATTTAAGTTTTGAAATGGGACACATAAAAATTTTGTTATCATTAGAAACAAATATGTTCTTTTTTATGTGAACTAAATTTTTAATATTTTTACTTGTGAGAGTAAATATGTTACTTTTCATTTTTATTGCTCCTGTATGTATATTGAAAATTGCTTATTATTTTAATTATGTATTTAAATATGGTGTCGAATTTTTCGATCAGTTTAAATGATGAAATTCGACCTCCTGTGGAGAAAAATTCGACTTGGTGTGGATATGATAGGTCGAATTATTCGATATCCTGTGGATATAAGGTAGTCGATTTTTTCGACCAGTTGTTTAAGACGAGTTCCTGTATATCCGGAGGATAACGAGTTATAGTGGCCCAATAGTCGCAAAAGTACCTATTTGAATTACTGAGTGAAGTTGGTTTTTTAACTCTCTCTATCAAGTGTTTCTTTCTCAATGTTTTCAAATTGTTTAATACAGTCTCTCTTGTTTTTCCGGTCCAGAAACTTAAATATCTTGAAGATCCTGAGAAAACACTTTTTCCATCCTGTGAAAAACCGTAAATTATCGCATATATAATCAGTTCATCGCCAACAAGACCAAGCTTAGAGACCATCCATGCCTGCCCTGTGAAATGTGCACGATCTTTATTTATAGAAATTATTTTACTTTTCATTTATAAAAACTCCTTTTTTTGTCTCATTATTAGTATTATTTCCGCGCAATATGACAAAATTGAAACTGTTAATTCGACGACTAGAAAAAAGAGTATTTTTAGTGTATAAAATGTTTACAATTTTGTTTTTGATTGGACTCATTAACAAGTTGTTGGTGCCATCGAATTGCCGTTCGATTGGCACCTTTTTATTTATTTTCATAGTGATTCTCCTGATTACCATATTTTTTAAGGTATTTTTCGCCTATACGTCCAGTTAAACGAACGTTAAAAAGCTGCAAATACGAAATTAAATCTTTATCTGCGACAGATATCCAGTCTTTGATAAACTTTCTGTGCCAGCGTCTACAACCCCCTACAATTTCGAAATTAGTGTTTCCGCAGGGCATCAATGCGTAATTTGTTGAGATTGTTGAATATGGCGCATTTTTTCCATATTTCAATTCAACAGCTTCACGAAGTGTAAAAAATTCCTGATTAGGGAAAGTATCACCTGTATTATTATGTGATTCTTGCACTTCTTTTCGTACGGACTTGATGAGCTTTTCAATTTCGTCCATCCAATTAATCAGAACTTTGTCATCCATAATGACCTCCTGTATAGATATTTTTGTTGATGACTCGCAGTCGACGTAGCTGGTAATGTGACTGCCCCTTATCATCCGGCGAATGACTTTGTTAGTCTTTTGTCCTTTTGTTATATTTAAAATAATATATGTGTTATTTAAAGTCAACAATAAAGTACAGAGTAAACAAAAAAAACTTTAAAATTGCTTTATTTGTTACATTTTGTACAAAATAGTGTATAATTTAATTATGAATATAAACGGAACTGAAATATATGAACGTATAATCGAAACAATTAAACTCCGTGGTATTAAAAATGTTGATTTATATAACAAATTAGGTATAACCAGACAACATCTTGCTAGATGGAAAAAAGGTAGCTTGCCATCAATTGATATTTTATATGCTATAAAAGAAGAGTTAAATGTTTCATTGGATTGGTTAATTACAGGAAAAAATGAACAAGATGCAACAGATCCTGCTGCACCATTTCAAATTGTTAATCGAATTGATTATTATCTGGAAGATAAAACAAAACATAAAAAATGGGAAGAAAACTTTTATTCGTCACTTGCTGACATCGTAAAACCATATGAACTACAAGATTGGCTGAATAGTCGTCAAGTAATTGATATTAGCAAAGTTGTAAAAATTGCAGATAAGTTAGGTTCAAGTGTACAATATTTTATAACTGGCTCTCAAATTTCGAAATCAGAATATACTGAAAAATATTTTGGTCAAAGAGAAACTGAAGATGCAAATTTTTATAGAGAGTTTTCTTGTTTAGATAATGAAAGAAGAAAAGAAGCTAAGCATATTATTAGTATGTTATTTTATGAACAATATGAAAAAAAATAATAAATTGCATTGTTAATTAATTGTTAATGTTTTCAACAATCCCCACCAAAACATTGACATAAAAAGCCTTAAAAGGTATGTTTTAGGCAGTAAATAGTGACAAAACATAACAAATAGAGCATATATGCCGTTTGGGACCAGGATGTCGGGGGTTCAAATCCCTCTTGCCCGACTTAAGGAACTTACAAATCGTAAGTTCCTTTTTTTTATTTCAAATGGTCTTTCTATAAAAGCATCTATTAAATATATTTACGTAATTTACACAGTTACTTTGACTTATTTCTATGCGGTACAAATAAAACCTTTCCTGTTTTTTTGTCGTATAATATGCCGTTTTTGCTAAAATAGACAGGATTATTTTCTGCAACAAAAATTTTTTCAAAATCACAATAATTATGAAGTCCTGAAGAATCTTTATGAGGAAGCCCTGCTTCTAAATCAATTTCTATGCAAGTTGCAGGAATATAGATTTCTTTTAGTTTATCGCACTCAAAAAAAGCATTAAAACCTATTTTTTCTATTCCTTCTTCAATTTTTACAGATTCTAATTCACGCCCATATTTATAAATTGAAACGCCACTTGCATAAAAAATTTCAGAAACTTTGTAATTTTTGTTTTTATATTTTACAGAAGAAGAAATTTTTAATGATTTTTGCTTTGAAGGTAAGCAAGTAAGAAAGGCCTTACCAGCAGGAATTTCTTTTTTTATGCCTGCATATTCATCTTCATAATAGTTTATGCTATAAGTAATACCGTCAACTGTAAAGCTTTCTGCAAAAAGAAATGAGGTTAGAGCAAAAGTAATTAATATAGATTGTAGAAAAAATCTTTTGAACCTCATCACGGCTTTCTCTCTTTTAAGATATTTTTTACATAATCTTCAAAATAAAAAGCAGAGCTGAATACCCATTCAATAGTGTCGTTAAAGTTGTCTGCATGAATTCCGCCTTTATAAGTCATATAATACTGAATATGAAATTCGTTATTTTCAAAAGAGACGGTTGAAAAACTGCGATTTGAATTCCAATTATTGACAATTTTTATACAATCTTCATAAGAAAAAGATGGATCAGAAGAAACAAAAGTCTCAAACCATATTATCTTATTTTTTTCACGTACTTCTATAAAAAGACAATTCATAATATTCAGTGCATATGGATTTTTTTCGTACAGGACAGTTTCTTTTGCATAATCCTCTTTTAGCATCGCTTTTAATTTTTTTGCATTAACCTCTTCTGGAAATAAGGATTTCTGCTCTTTAATATTTTCCAGTCAGGAGTAAAGTCCACGAGCCTCATCAACTGTAAGCTCACCAGATTTCTTTTCTTCAGAATAAAGAAAAAAATTTGATGAAGTTATAGTTAACAAAAGAAAACACAAAAAGAATAATAAAGTCTTTTTTATAGTACTCTCTAAAAACATAATTAATCCTTTCTATTAAACATATATTGTCTTTCTAATTCATCAATAAAATGACTATCTTTATAATCTTTACTTTCTAATTCCTTGGTAAATAAAGCTGCATCAAAAGAATATACAGCAATATACTCATAAATCTTTTTGTTATTGTTATACCATTTAAATCCTGCTACTTTTCTAAGAGTTTCAGTAAGTTCTGGGTGAGCCTCGTAAAAAGAAAGCATAAGCCATAAATACCCCCTCTGTGGTAATGAAAAATTTGAAATGGAAGAATCTGTGACAATATAATCACCACTTGGTGTTTGCAACAATTGTCTAAATTCATGATTTGTATATGATGATTTAATACATACAGAAGCATTTTCACTACCGAATTGAATTATTTTCATAATTTTTTTTTCTTTATCAGAAAAAGCTGACTCTATGTATGCTCCCTACGTAAATAACTCCTGAAACTCTTCTATAAAAAGAAAATCAGCCTCCTTTTCAAGCTCATTTACATCAGTATTACTAACCAAATGTATTTTTATAACATCAGAGTCTTTTATCTTCAAAAGTTTTTTTACATTACTTTTACTACCTAACATTGCCTCAAGAGCCCACTGTGGAACTTCATTAGCGCCAATTGGAGTTATTTGTTTTACTTTACTTGGTTTACAAAAAAGAGAATTAGAAAAGAACGCAAGTAAAAATATAAATCGAAAAATAATCTTCATAGGCTAATATTTTGAAATCTCCTGCTGATAAAACTGAATATTCTGTAACATTTTTTTGTTTTCAGAATTCAAATTATTAATTTTTGAATTATTAGAAGAAATATTATTTTCCTGCTCTCTAATTTTCTTTTCCACTCCAGCAACCACTCCTGCAGCAATAACAGATGCAGTTGATTTTCCAATAGTTTCTAAAGAAACAGAGCGTGCAGCACTGCTTCTTTCATCATAACGCCGTTTGCTGTCATTATATTTTGACTTGTATTCATTTATTTTACTTAGAGCAAGACTTCTAGAAGAAGAGCCGGTTGCATCATTATAGCTTTGTGTCCAGAAATTTATCCTTTCGGTATAAAAGTTCATATCATTTCTATGCCTGTCTGCTTCATTCTGAATTTCTCTCAATTTTCTTTCAGCATCCTGTAACTCTCTTTCAGTTCTTTCGTAATTAGCCTGAGCAGAAGAAAGTTCAATACGAAGAGAAGAAATCTTACTTTGAGCTGTTACATTATCTTTTTGAAGAACAGTAATCGTTAAACTATTTGAAGAAATTTGATTATTTGCTTTGGAAATCTGTTCCTGATAATAATTTACTCTATATGTTTTTAATGTCTTACCCTGATTATCTTTTGCAAATAAAGAAGCACCTTTTTGGATTAAATAATTTGCAAGCACTCCGTTACTGTTTATATAAGCCTGCATTGCAGCTGTTGTACCAGTTGAACTTGCATAATCAACAGTAATGCGTTTTGAATCTAGTAGTGCATCTATCATTTCTGAACTATCTTCATTAACACAAACCTGAAGAAGAGTTGCACCATTTTTATTTTTAACTAGAAGATCAGCTCCACCATTTATAAGCAAGTGCAAAATTGTTATATTTTTTGCTTGTATTGCATAATGGATAGCTCTATTCCCATTCGAATCTGTAATATCTATATTTGCATTAGAATTTATGAAGAAAGAGACTAAATCATTTCTATTGTTTATAACACTTCTAATTAAAACAGTTTGCCCTAATTTATCTGTAGTATTTACATTTACCCCTCGTTCAACCAGGACTTCAAGACAATTTGATACTGTATTATTTGTTTTTTCAAATGCATACCAGAGAGGTGTGGTAAAAGTTTGCTTTTCTATATCCGCACCATTTTTTATAAGTTGATTTAAAACTTTTCCAGTATTTTTTTCTATTGAAATTAATACTGGAGTCTCATTATTTGCATTTGTATCATTAATATTAATATCAAATTTATGAACAAAATCTACAGTAGCAGGACTTGCAGAATTTACTGCAGCAAAATATAGATTCTGATTTAACTTATCTTTTGTTTGAACATTAGCACCATTTTTAATCAAAACATCCGCTGCATCAATTCTTCCTGCTTTTACAGCATGATACAGAGGTGTCTCGCCATTAACATTCTGTTTTTCAAGTGGAATTCCTTTATTAAGAAGATAGGGAATAAGTTCTGAGGCATTTTTTGATATAACAGCATAATGAAGTACATTATTTTCATTTGTATCTATACTGTTTATATCAGCTCCATTTTGTATCAGAAGATCGATATTATGAATATTTCCAACAGTTATTGCTATGAAAATATTAATATCTAATGCAGCATTATGATTTATAAGAGCTTCTATAACATCGGAGTCTTCCATTACTAATGCAGCATCAATTGCAGTTTCGTTATTTTTATTTGCATAATTTAAGTTAAAAGCATTATGCTGAATTAAAAATACGGCTTCTTCTGTTTTTCCTAATTTTATTAGCTTTATAAGAGCATTAGATTTATCTGAATCCCGCCAGATTTTAAAAGAAATACTGTCATAAACAGCTTCAATATCGTCATAATCAGCATTTTGAATAAATTTTCCAGACATGCATGAAAAAAACAGAGATGCAGAAATTAATAAAAATAGTATTCTTTTCATAAGCCGCTCCATAAAAAAACTATTCTGCTGAAAGTTCTACTTGAATTATATAATTTCCTTCTGAACTTGCCTGAACCTTTAACATATAATAGCCTGTAATTTCGGATTTAAAGGTTGTCTCCTCTGAAGTAATATTAATACTTTTTGTATACTCAGCGGCAGCGGGAAAGCAAATTACATTTACATTTGCAGGATTACTTAATACCCCTACATATCTGTCTGCATCCGCAACTCGAATAACATAGGAACGTCCTCCCTTTACAGGAAAGTAATGGTAACGATAATAACCTGCACTAAGATAATCTTCTCCATTACCTATATTTCCACGAATTGTTTTTGTTTGATCTGTATATTCCAAAAGATAATTATACTGATAGCTTTGAACATCCTGTAATCTTCCATACTGTAATGTCATTTGACCATAAACAGTATATGAAATATCACTAAGCACATCCTTTTTTACAGCGCATACAAAGTAGTACCAGATATCTCCTGGGTAGACATCTGTATCTATATAAGATGTTGAGGTTACAGAGTAATATCCCATATAACTTTGTGAATCTTCTGCATAATAAAGCCGATAACTATCAGCTCCATCAACTTTATTCCAAGAAATTCGTATTCCACTGTTAGAACTTTCTGCAATAACATTAGTAGGAATTCCAAGAGGGCTCGTTGAAATATCAGAAATATTTGATTCATTAAAGAGACAAGAGTTAAAAATAAACAGCGAAACAAAGGAAAACAATATAAATAATTTCTTTATGTATTTCATAGAATGTACCTCCAGAAATTAAATCTTTAAGCCAATTCCGGCATTTAAATATGAACCAGATCTATTAAGAATTTCATAACTTTGTGAATCATATTCTATTGTCAATGGTGTAAAATCTTTTTCATACCTGTAGGCAACATCTATATAAATATATTTTCCCAATGGAATAATATAATCTGCACCTGCAATAAAACCCGGAATAAACTTCTTATCCAATGTAACTTCCTGTTTATCTCCAGTTCCATTTCCTCTGTAAACAAGGGTACAATTTAGAGGCATAAAGATGTTTGCACCTGCAATAAGTTTTAAACTTGTACGAAATAATTTAAACTGAAATGAAAGTGCTATTGGAGTTTCCAACCCCATTAATTTATATTTTTCTGCATAAAATAAATCTCCTTCGCGATCTATAAGGAGTTCACCACCACCATTCCATAAACCAATTCCAGTTTCAATTCCAAAACCATGAAAAAGTTTTACATTTAGCAGAATGTTTCCACCAAGCGAAATATAAGACTTAAAATCTCCTGAATAATTAGCAGAAGTCAAACTTTCATAATCGTCTATTAGGTCACTCCCATGATCACCGCACTGGCTATGCCCAAAATATACAGAAGAATTCGCCGTCAAATAAATTTTATCACCTGTAAATTTTGATTTTTTTTGTCTTTCAGGTGAATCAGCAGAACCAATCATTCGTTTTAATTCTTTATCCTGTTTAGAAACCTCTACTCGTGCAGTTTTTTCAATTTCCTGAGTTTCAACATTGGCAATCTTTAGAAATATTAAATAAGAACTTGCAAGCCATTTTCCTTCGCCGTAAATAATATAATTTGCTCCCAAAGCTGCACCAATTTCTGCCCAGTCTTCATCCTTAACAGCACCTGTCTGCTGATAATCACGCTCCTTTGCAAGTGCATCAACCTGACTACGTTCCAAAACTTTTATGGAACCACTGTTTACAATCTTATCCTGAACATAATCACGAATAAATTCTTCTAAAGCTGTACATACAGAACCATTACTTCTTACTGTTCTTATTTCTCCAATTGCAACTTTGATTTGAGTACCAGATTCAGCAACTGCAATTAATTTTACAACAGCATCATCAAGAGCTTCATCCAAATCTTTTACTTTAGACTTAGCAGATAAGTCTACACACAAAAATACAAGAAAAATAAAAATAAAAAATCTCTTAAATAAATCTTTCTTTACCATATGCAACTCCTCTGTAATTAAAACTTCGAAAGACAATTTTCATTCAAACATTCAAATTATTCTTTTACAACCTGAACTCCAAAGTTGCCATAATAAGAACTACCACAATTCTGAACTTCAATAACAATATATGTATCATTAGCGATTGTCCAAGTTGTAGAAGTATTGGTCACAAAAGATTTGGATGAATCATTTCCTGCTTCATATGATTTCCATTTTACATAAGTTTTAGTACTTGTAGATGAATTGCCATTAATATTCGCAGAAGTATTTTTATATTTATCTGCTACATAAATTGTATATTTATTTCCAGCCTTAGCTAAGAAATAATAATACTTTGTTGTTGTATTTGATAAATATGAATATTCCCATGCAGTTTTTACAGATGGAGAATAAGAAGAACGGGTTAAAACATAAGTTTTAGACGTAGGTAACTGATTGTATTCACCATACTGGAAGGTTTGTCCCCAATAAATCCAATATATAGGATTTTCATCGGTTGAACCCTTTACTGTACCTTGCATCCAAGATTCAGAAGTACCTCCACAATAAGCATATACCGAAAATAAATAATATGTATAATCATCAGAACGGTTATTTATTATTGAGGAAATATCATATATCTTTTCCGTACAAGTAGCAGTTACTAAAGTTGCTAAACTTGGATCAACTGAAGATGGTAAAGTTGCAGCCTTATAGCACATAATTTTATATTTTGCAGTTACACCATCAACGTCCCAGCTCAATTTATACACACCATATGATGGATTTGTAATTTTTATATTTATTGGTTTAGCATACTTTGTAAATCCAGACTTAGATTCAGACCAGTCAGTTTCATAAGAGTCTGTAGAATCTAAAGCCTTTAACCAGTAATAATATGTGGTTTCTGCTGTAAGCCCAGTAATTTCATAATGATTTAAGGTAATGTTGCTAACTATAGTTGCCGCTGTTACATCATTTGATGTCGAATAAGCCAGTTTATAAGATGTTGCTCCTTTTACAGCTGTCCAGGCAATATATGCAGAATATGTCTTAAATACCGTAGCTGAAGAATCTGCCTTAGGTATTCCAATTCTTGTTTTTGCTTTTAATTCAGATGAATAAACACCTTCTGTATCATCAGTTTCAATACCAAAAACTTTTATTGAATATTCTTCTCCCGCTGTTAAATTAGAGATTGTAACGCTTGTTTCAGTTGTTCTTGAAACATCTATTACCTTGCTTCCAGAATCAATAACAGAGAAACCATATTTTACAGCATTTGTAATAGAGTCCCATTTAAGGGTTAGAGAAGTGTCTGTTTTTTCAGTTACAGTAACATTTTGCGGAGCAGAAAGCCTTACCCTATACGCAAGCCCATCACCTTTATTTGATTCTTTATCACCATTAACACTTGTAAC
>JAEEGL011207192.1_pt1 | contig 10252 bp, 6 predicted proteins | sample 9134231 | NCBI WGS metagenome assembly JAEEGL01 (sample SAMN16246548, study PRJNA631951) | gut metagenome | biome: gut microbiome; feature: rumen; material: fiber-attached | host: Bos | place: Iran: Karaj | collected 2018-10 | reverse complement strand
TGACATGATGAAAAAAATGACAAAAGCCACACCTAAAGAGAATAAGACCATTATTATACTAAAAATATCAATGGCGTTAAAAATACCATGCAAATCCGCGGTCAAAGAAGAAGTAAAGACGGTTAAAGCTTGTATATTTTCTTCCGATAATTTATCTAAAAAAGCATTCTCATTGATGACATCAACAAGTAAAGAAGTGACATATGATTCTCCGGCGATATTACTCATCTCCGTCTTACTTAAATAAGCGATAGGATGGAAATATTGGAAAGATATATCACTTACCATAACAGAATGACCATTTATGGCAATAGATGAGCCTTTTGATACTCCTAAACTATTAGCCGCGGTGGTTGGTAAGATAATACCGCTTTCTTTAATACTTATTTGTCCTCTTCCTTTGGAATTAGGAATAGTTACTAAAGAAGAATCCATCGGAATAGCTAAACATTCTATATAGACTTCTTTTGATTGTTTATTAGAAGTTGCAGGTAAATAGGTATAGTAACATTCATCAACATCTTTAACGATATCGCTATAACTTTCTAATTTAGGAGCGATAGAATCATCTTTTTTAGGAAGATAAATCTGACAATCATAACTTAATCTTCTTTTAACTGTTTGATCAATCATTTCATTCTTCGAGACGAAGAAGAAACAAGATAAAAGAATCAAAACATAGGAGGCAAAGATGGAGAATGAAGAAACAAAGAATCTACGGGGGTTTTGCGCGATAGAGTTAACTGATAATTTGATATTCATCGGGGCTTTGTCAATCGCTTTATCGAGCCACTTCGGTATCTTTTTGCGTTTAGATTCATTATTGATGGTCGCATCTTTAGGGGTAATTCTAAAAATAGCTAAACAAGAGATAAAGGTGGCTAGTTCGGCGAATATTACCAACGCTAATATACCCGCAGCGACGATAATGGGATTTAAGGAAATAGAAAGAATACTCATGGAATAGGTTTTTACTAAAGTATTAGTAAGCATGGCACATAAACCATATCCCACACCAATGCCTAAAATACCAGCGGTAATAGCCATTAAGCCAGAATAAATCATATATAAAAGAACGATTTTTCTTTTATCAATACCGATAGACATTAACACGCCGATTTCGGGTGTCATAGTTTTGATGATTTGGTTCATAAACAAACCAATGACTATCATCGTAACGCTATAGAAAAAGACAGGTAAAAAGACCGTAGCAATTGTTAATTGTTTCATCGCATTTTCCATATAGATGCGATAGACAAGATTGCTCCCTTTTGTCGCGGTTTTAACCGTGATGGTACTTTTAGTTTCTAAATATTCCTTAAGGTTATCCATTAATTGGTCTTCTGAATAACCGTCATGAGCTTCCACTAGTAATTGATTGCAGAATAAATCAGCATAATTATTTTCATCTGTTAGTTCCGATAAATCAGGAATTAATAAATTAACCACTTCAATATAATTACGATATTCGGGCAAAAAACTAGGATCACTAGCGACTTTAGTTTGAATCTGACTCGCTAAATCAAATATACCGTCATTTAATGTTTTGGTGTTGATATAGACATATCCAAAATCATGATTATCCGACCAGATATAATCATTAGTTCTTGGATATATACCTTCTGGTGTTTCAATAATTTCATTAACATAACAGTTAACATAGATATTAAAGAAACCCATTTTAAATGTGGAACCAACATCGAATTTATTATTCTCCGCGAATTTTCTCACCACGGATACATTATATGTATTTGGTTGATTGGTTTTTTCTATTTGCTTAACGATATTGCGTTTAAAAATTACATCGGTTTCTTCATTAAATGAATAGATACGGGAAGTGATTTTTCTCCCATCATTTTTTTCTAAGATAGTGTCGATCGCTAAACGTTTATCAACATTTTTGACACCTTCTACTTCTTTAATATCTTCTAAAAATGTTTTTAAAGTAAAAGAAGTTGTTATTTGGGCATCGACATTTTGGCTGGTTGATAAATAAGAACGATAAGTCGCTCGTAAATTAGATATTGTCGAAGCAAAAGAAATCAAAAGGCCAATAGAAAGCATGCTAACAAAAGCCATGGAGACAAATAGCCCCCAGAAACGCTTAAAGATAGGACGAAGCATGGACTTAATCATTACCATTCAACCTCTTCCGCTTTAACGATATGTTCATTAATGGTTTCTGACACCACTTTGCCATTTTTCATTGTAATAATACGATTAGCCATTTGGGCAATTTCTTTAGTGTGAGTGACTAAGACAATAGTCTTATTGGTTTCGTTATGGATTTCTTCTAATAATTTGAGGACAGCTTTACCACTAGCGTCATCTAATGCACCAGTAGGTTCATCACATAACAAAATATCAGAATCTTTATTTAAGGCTCTTGCGATAGCGACACGTTGCTGTTGGCCACCAGATAATTGGCGAGGGAATTTATCTTTTTTATCTAATAAACCAACACGTTCCAAAAGGGCTAGTGCTCTATCTTTATCTCTACTGCCTGGCGCTAAAGTGACGTTTTGATAGACAGTAATATCGTTGATTAAATTAAAGAATTGATAGACAAAGCCTACTTCGTTCCTACGGAATAAGGTAAGATTTTTATCATTTAATTTAGTGATATCGCGATTGTTAATGATAATTTCCCCTTCATCAACAGTGTCGATAGCACCTATCATGTTTAATAAAGTGGATTTGCCACTTCCAGAACCACCGAGGATGACTAAGAATTCGTGCTCATAGACTTTGACTGATACATCATTTAAGGCATACATTAATGCTTCTCCTTCACCATATTTTTTGATAAGGTGCTTGGTTTCTATAACTACTTTTTTATCCATGGGGTATCTCCTTATTAAGAATGCAAATCCTTTATAAAATCATCCACTAATGCAAAAGATTTATTTTTATCTCTTTCTTTTTCCATTTCTTCCACTTCTTTAAGAGCATTAATTGTTTTTGCGTTAGGTGTAAAACTAATAGGAACTCTTCCTAGAACAAATGTCAAATAATGAGGGATGGTAATAACATCTCCGAATTCAGAAATATTATAATCTCCGATTTTAATAAGTTTTGTTTTACCATATCGATCTGGATGATTCATGATTTGTTTACTAGATTTTGTGTTGCCATTTTTGGATTTAACTTCTATTAAAGTTGGGAATCCATCATAAGAAATGACAAAGTCGATTTCTAAGCCACTTTCTTTTTCATAATAATATAGTGGCACTCCCGCTTTATATAACGAATCAGCCACAATGGCTTCATATAAATATCCTTTATTCATTCCTAAAGTATTTTGTAAAATACCTTGAATAGTGTCGAACCCAAGGACATTTATCATGATGCCGATGTCGGCATAAAATAATTTATAATTCGAGGCAATTTTTCTTATACCTAATGGTAATGAGGGATTTTCGACATTATTAACTTTAAATGCCACCGAAGAATTAATTAAATAATTAATAGAATCATCTCTTTGATAACTATTGCCGTTAATTTTAGAAGTTACAAATCTATGATTATCGTTAACAATAAATGACGCAATTAAATCGAATGCTTTTTGAATTCTTGCTATTTCGATAGATGTATATAACGGTTTATTTTGACTATTCTTTCTTTTTGAGGGATCTCCTTTGATATCGATGATCAAGCTTTTAATCTTTTGAAAAGTTTCAGAAAAACTATTGGTTTGAATAAATTTTAAAATGGCTTCTGGATAACCACCAACGCAAATATATTCATTAAATAATTGTTTCATTTGATTATCAATCGTTTTGGGAATTGCGGTTTTCTCTTGAAAACAATCCGCTAAATATTCAATTAAATCATTGTCATAACCAAGGGCCCATAAAAATTCTTCAAAATCCATCGTTTTCATTTCAAAGAATTCTTCAGATCCACTAGGCTTTGGAACACCGCTATTGTCTATGTTTAACCCAATGTAGGAACCACTGGCAATTACTTCAAACCTACCATCTTCTTTAAAACTTTTTAATGCTAGTCTGGCTTTTGGACAGTCCTGTATTTCATCAAGAATTAATACAGATTCATGCGGAATAAATGTGAAAGAAGGAAATAAAGAAGATAGGGATTTGATTATTTTGTCCACTTCTAAAGATTCTTCAAACGCCGTTGCAGCATTTGGCGTTTTCCAAAAATCAATCAAATTGACATATTTAAAATTTTGGTTTGCGAAATGTTTAATACTTTCACTTTTTCCACATTGTCTGATTCCATAAATAAGAGCCGGTGAATGTCCTTCACTCTTTAACCAAGCGGCTAATTGGGAATCTATTTTTCTTTTAAGATATTGCTTTTCCATAGTTTTTCTTTATACAAAAATATTATATAAAATAATAATTGCTAAGTAAATGAAAATCGCACCAATTTCGGAGCGAGTTTCATAGCATGTCGCACCAATTTCGGAGCGAGTTTCATAGCATGTCGCACCAATTTCGGAGCGAGTTTATTGATGTTTTATATCAAAAAATATTAAAAATGAAAAAGGAAGAATGTTATTTCTTCCAAATTTCTTTATTAACAACATCAATTTTAGTTTTGATGTGATTAACTACTCTTTCTGACACATTCGGAACGTCATAATTCTCTGGTGTATCAGCGAATTTATATCTTAATAATTCTGTATCAATGGCGAGCATGATACCTTGCTTATCAATTCCAGAGACCACGATGGAACCCGCTTCGACACCTTCTGGTCTTTCGGTACTAGTTCTAATTAATACAGCAGGGAAATGCCTCATGGCACTTTCTTCGGTAAGGGTACCACTATCACTTAGGACAATATATGCGTTCTCTTGTAGTTTAACATATTCGAGGAATCCTAATGGTTTAAGATTTCTAACAAGGGGATGCATTTTAAAGTTATTTGCTTCTAATCTCTTCTTAGTACGTGGGTGTGTAGAGAAGATGACTGGCATTTGGTATTTTTCTGCAATGGCATTAATAGCGGGCATTAATTGGTTAAAATTCTTTGCAATGTCGATGTTTTCTTCTCTGTGCGAGGAAACAACGATGTATTTTCCTTTTTCCAAACCCATATCTTCTAATACTTTGGAAGACTCTATTTTATCGTTATTAGCGTTTAAGACTTCTAACATTGGGGATCCGGTGACAAAGGTGTATTTTTCTTCAATACCTTCTTTCATCAAATTAGCATAAGCGTGATTAGTGTATGGTAAATTGATGTCGGAAATATGGTCGACTATTTTTCTATTGATAGTTTCCGGAACGTTCCAGTCTCCACAGCGGTTTCCAGCTTCCATATGGAAGATAGGGAGTTTTAATCTCTTAGCAGAAATAGCGCAGAGAGCACTATTAGTGTCGCCTAAGATTAAGACGGCATCAGGATTGAGTTCTTTTAATAAAACATATGATTTAGCAATCGCATTACCGATAGTTTCACCTAAATCTTTTCCCGCGCAGTTTAAATAATAATCAGGAGCTCTTAATTCTAATTCTTCAAAGAAGACTTGATTTAATTCATAGTCATAGTTTTGTCCAGTATGGACAAGGATGTGCTCGATTTCTTCATCTTTGTCTAAAGCTTTAATGACTTCGCTAAGACGGATGATTTCTGGTCTAGTACCAATAATGGTTACGACTTTAATTTTCTTTTGTTTTTTCATAAATCAACATTCTCCCTATATGTATCCGCGGTATCGTCACTATAGATGTGACTAATCCACATGACTGTGTAACTATTGCTTTCACCGATATTTTTAATATCGTGGGTGTAGTAAGGAATGATATCAACTGGTATAGAATCCTTTCCTTTTACTTTATAAACTAATAATTCATTGTTTTTAATGTTTCTTTCTCTAATAATGCAATCACCAATGACAGTCATAAAAATTTCTTTTTTATAAGTGTGGTAATGGCCACCTTTTAAGATATTGGGATAAGCCATATTAATACTTATTTGACCATATTTTTCCGATTTATAGATTTCTTCAAATGATCCTCTATTATCAGAAGCAAAATTCAAACCATATTTATGGTCTGTTAAATAGTCACAGAAAGTGACAAATAATTTGAATTCGAATTCATCATTAATTTTAGGAAGGTGTTTATCACTTTCAATGTCGTTTTTAAAACGATAGAGAGTGTCAGCGAGTTTTCCTAAAGAGCAATCATAAGTGGGCTCAACATATAAAATGTCTTTTGAAGGTTTTATTTCACCTTTAATGCATTTTAGGAATTCTTGGCAAATATCTATAACATAGTTATAGTGAACGACATAATTCCTATCTCTAATCTCGATAGGAAGATTATTAGCGATGTTATAGCAGAATGTCGCGGAAGCGGAATTATAATTTGGTCTACACCACTTTCCAAAGACATTAGCTAAACGATAGACATAGACAGGAAGTTGAGAAGCGAATAAGAAATCTTCTCCCATCTTTTTCGATTTACCATAGTCATTATCCAAAGATGCTTGAATGGAACTAGACATAATGATGGGGATATTTTTATTGGATGCTTTTACCAAATCCACGACTTTTTTAGTGAAGTTAGAATTACCATTATAGAATTCTTCCGCGCTTAAAGGACGATTAATTCCCGCGAGATGAACGATGAAATCCGCGTCTTTAATATATTTTTCTAATAAGTTGGCATCGACATCTAAATCGTATTCTAAAACATCATAATTCTCTTTTTTTAATAAAAGATTCAAATGTTTTCCGATAAAGCCATGAGCGCCTGTTACTAATATTTTCATATATCCTAATAATATTATATTATTCGTGTTGTCTCACGGGTCCACCGAATAATTCTAATTTCTTTAATAATTCTTTCATACCTTTGACATCAAGTCTTCCAGTGTTATGAGAAGTATAAGATTCCCCTAAATTGAGTTTCTTATTTCCTTTAGAGAAATATTTATCATAATTAAGGTCACGGTTATCCGCACATATTCTAAAGAAATTGCCACAGTCCACCGCTCTTAACATTTCTTCTTGAGTAACTAAGGTTTCGAATAGTTTTTCACCATGTCTTGTACCAATATATTCGATACCGGTTTTACTATTAGTGAGTTCAATAATAGCTTTAGCTAATGTTTCAATTGTGGCAGCGGGAGCTTTTTGGACGAATAAGTCGCCTTGTTCACCATGTTCAAAAGCATATAAGACTAAATCAACTGCGTCATCTAAGGTCATCATAAACCTTGTCATATCAGGATTGGTGATGGTAATAGGCTTACCACTATTGATTTGATTCAAGAAGAGAGGAATAACACTACCACGGCTAGCCATAACGTTGCCATATCTGGTTAAGCATAAAACAGTGTCGCCTGGTAATAATTGTCTACTTCTAGCAATAACATTCTTTTCCATTAAAGCTTTGCTTATACCCATAGCGTTGATAGGATAAGCGGCTTTATCAGTGGATAAAAAGATGGCCTTTTTGACACCATTTTTCACACATGCCGTAATAACGTTGTCGCTACCAATAACATTAGTACGGACCGCTTCCATAGGATAGAATTCACAAGATGGGACTTGTTTTAATGCAGCAGCGGAAAAGACATAATCAACACCTTTAAAAGCATCGATAATAGAATCTAAGTTACGGACATCGCCGATATAGAATTTTAATTTATCGTTGTTATAGGCTTTACGCATATCGTCTTGTTTCTTTTCGTCACGGGACAAGATTCTAATTTCACGAATATCAGTATCTAAGAATCTATCCACGACAGCGTGGCCAAATGAACCAGTACCACCGGTGATTAATAAGACTTTGTCTTTTAAAATAGATGTGTCTTTAGAAGCATATTCATTAAGCTTCTCAATCATTCTTTCTAATTTTAGTTGATCCGCTTTAGTTTCATCTTGTTCATAAGATACGTAAGTACGTAAAGACATACCGATAACCTTGGCAGCTTCTTCTTGGGTTAATTTGCAATTTTTGCGTGTTTCTCTTAAAGTCATAAGAAATACCTCTTAGTATTTATACTATAGTATTATTGCAAATATAAAGTCAAACGAAATATGCAATTATTGCTTATTTTGTTTTTTGTTCTTGTAGATGGTAATGATGAGGAAAATAACACTAATGACCAATAAAGGAATGAGATAACCAAGTGTGTCGACAGCCACATCGATAAGAGCACCTCTCCTTCCCGGCACTAATGTTTGTATAAATTCTGATAAACCAGCGATGGTCACACCAATAGACAAAGATGCTAACAAAGAGATCCACCATTTCTTAAAGTATTTATATAGCAATTGGTATAAGGCTAATGTGGTAAAAATACCACTTAGTGTGAACAACAAGAAATGACCCCAGGATTTTCTAATAAAGGATTTGAAATCTTCTCTATTATCGGAATTAATGACGCCTCTTTTTAAAACTTCAACGGAGAATGTTTTAGTAATTGAAGTATCTTCATTACAAGTAATGGTAATTGTCACTTTGCCAGCATCTAAACAATTAACAAAGAAGGAATTACCTTGTGTGGTGATAGTTGCTACTTTTTCATTGGAACTAGTGATAGTAAAGGTCGCACCATACACATTACTAGGAATATTTACAATGCCCACAGAGATGGTATTACCCATTTCAAGTTGATAAACTCCATCGACTAATTTAGCGCCTGATATATTTAAAGAAAAATCAGACAAGGGAGGATTAGTAAGAACAACGTTAAAATCTTCATGATTATTGATATTGTTTTTGTCTATTACAGTGATAGAGGCATTGATATCATCTTTTGTGGTTTTTCGATAACCAATAACTCTTCCATCGTCACTTATTCTCACTCTTAAAGGATTATTAGAAACGTATAAAGCATCATTAATATTCAATTGATATCCAACTGTGTTATCAGTTCGCGCATTATCCATATCGCTCGCATAGCAAGTAATCGTATCTAATTCTGGTAGCACTTGTGATGTCTTTTCATCTATAACATTAACGGTAATATCATGGGAAATACCGGCACTATTTGATACAGAAATCACTGCAGAACCTATGGATTTTGCTATAAGAGCGTTCTCTAATCCTTGAATGTTATTAATTTCCACCACACTAGGATTTGATGATATATAAGTTAGTTTTCTAATATCGTAATAACGCGGTAGGAAGATTTCTTGATCGTATGTTTTATTTAGCAAAGCATCATTAATAATACTAATTGGGACAATATCTCCGCCATTGAGTGGAATAGATATTTCATCTACTGGAATAGCAAAGTTAGTGGGTTCTATAAGATCCACAACTTGGACATTAAATGTATCTTCGATACTTTTATCATAATTACTAATTGCGGTGATAGTTGCAGTTCCCACTTTACTACCTGTAATAGCGAGGTTTTTGCCTTGTCTGTTTAAATATAAGACTTCTTCATCACTGCTTTCCCAGGTGATAGAAGAATCAGAAGCATCTTTAGGCAAAACATCAGCGTTCAATAGTTTTGTACATCCTAGAGGGATTTGATTGTCTTCATATCCATCGACATGGTTATATTGATAAGAATCTAAATAAGATAATGTTAATGATTCAACAGGAACGCGAGGAGCGATAGTTCCTTTTCCGGAGTTGAGAACACTCTCGAAAATATTAGACAGGAAATTACTCCACTTAGATGATGTGTTACCATCTAAGCAAGATTGAAAAACAATGAAAGAATTCAAAAGGATAGATATTCCAAAGAGAATCCATTTTGATATTCTATATTTTTCTTTCTTTGTTACTTCTTCCATGGTTAGTCTCGTTTATAAATATCTCTTGTGAATATTTTATCTGTGTATGGAGTTAATTCTTTATACATCCTATTAGTAATAATAATATCGGATTGGGCAATAAAAACATCAAAACTATTTATGGAATTAGGATAGGTATTATCATAAATGATAACCTTTATTCCTTTATTAATTAAAATATTATATATATCTAAACTAGAACTAGAGCGGTAATTATCCGAATTAGCTTTCATCGCTAATTTATAAATGCCAATGGTAATATCTTCTTTTTTCTTATTGGTTTTATTTATGGCATGTTCAATTACTTTATCAGCGATGAATTCTTTTCTTGTCTGATTTGATATTAATAAAGCACGTATCAGATTACTATTAGCGATATCCACAAAAGAAGAAGATAATTGAGCGCTATCTTTGGGGAGGCAATAGCCACCATAACCAAAGGATGGATTATTATAATAATCACCAATACGAGGATCTCTCGACATACCTTTGATGATGTTTTCGGTATTTAAGCCATGTGA
>JAEEGL010652767.1_pt1 | contig 10252 bp, 4 predicted proteins | sample 9134231 | NCBI WGS metagenome assembly JAEEGL01 (sample SAMN16246548, study PRJNA631951) | gut metagenome | biome: gut microbiome; feature: rumen; material: fiber-attached | host: Bos | place: Iran: Karaj | collected 2018-10 | reverse complement strand
CGAAGCAGAAATCTCAACCTTCTCAATATCATCCAACACCGCCGAACTCATTCCGAAGTCTCCATTCAGACGCCCAAAATCAATGGTTTGTCCGGAAATAGTAATTGTCCCATTTCCCTTCACATATACATATCCCGGGTTGTTAACGATATTTAGATCCTGAAGTACACACTCTTTATCAGGATAGTCACCGTATTCGCAAAGCAGTGATACTACGGCAGTCTTTATGTGTTCAAAAGCTTTTGAGTCACCTAACACTCTGATGGAAAAGTTACGGATAAAGGTCTCTTCCTCAACGCTCTCTATCTCAGCAAGAACTTTTAGAATCTGCTCCAGCTTCTCAAGATCATCGGAATACTGCACCTTCTTATTCTCAGCAAGCCTCTTGAACTGTTCTTCACAAAAGGCGCCAAGAAGGGGCGTCCTGTCACAATACTCATTCAGGAGCTTCTTGATTGCAGCATTCTTATCCGCTTTCGGTTGTCTGCCTAGCACACGGTAACATTGATCCAACTTATCAACCACAAGCGTCACCGAAGAAATGATTTCTGTATCAATTTTCCCACGCTTCTTCCGTTTAACTGCGATCAGACCTTCTTTTTCCAGCGATGCCACCCGTGAATTTACTTCCGAAAACAGTTCAAAGTTAGCTTCGTCGGCGTAGCCCGGGAAAAGATCCGCTATTCTTTTGTTAAAAGATTGATTTTGAACATTCTTCCCGACAAAGCTTTTACTACGTTCATACTGATCGAGAAGCGCATTCAGAATCGTAGTTTCATGTTTTTTCATAATGCATACGCCTCTATAAAGCTGTTATATCCCTCTCTGTAAACCACAAAGATGTCATCAACATATTCTCCGATGATCTCCATTTTGGCCGGAGGGGTTGCTAAGATAACCTGGAACTTCTGATCCTGAAAGAACTTCATCATACTGGCTATACGTTCATCGTCCATCTTGTCAAAAGCCTCGTCCAGCATCATGATGCGGATACTCTCTCCCAAGCTGTACATCTGTGCAAATGAAGCCGCAATTGCCACATAATACGGAGTCTGGGTCTCTCCACCGCTCTTCTCACCATAGATCTTGGAGAACAGTTGCGGTTTCCCATTAGACGTCACTTCGATATCATAATCAAGGTATCCTCGATAATCCGTATATTCTTGAAGAATCGAATCTCCAGCAGTATCCGACTCAGTAAGTTTAGAGAATAGATCCTCCATCTCTTCGTGATACTGCTCTTCGAAAAAGCTTGAAAACAAGGTTGCTCCACCAATGTTGATGTCGGAAGTAATCATTTCATACAGACCTTGTTTTAATGCATTGGACTTTAGGATAAACTTGTAGGAATCATGCCCATACTTAATATCCTTCAGGGATCTGTTAAGTCCGGCGAAGATATCTCTCGCCGTATCAATGTTTTCACGCATCTTTGACAGGAAGTTCTCTCTAAACTCCAGCTCGCAGTCTTTACGTGCGTCCTCAAGCTTCTCTTCGCACTGTATAAGATCATGTTTCGATAGCTCTGAAAACTCGATATTATAAGCCGAGATTACATCCTCTGAATCACCCGTCCCGAGTTCTCCGTCTTTATATTTTGTCTGAAGAGAAGTAAGATCTCCGTACTTCCTTGTTCTCTGGTTTTCCAGAGTTTTCCTTCGAGGTAAATAGTTTTCAAATATCGTTCCGGCGTTCTTCGACTTAAGATGATCATCAAGTTTCTGTTTCGCCAAGTCACGCGCTCCTGGATAATCCGCCGTCATCGAATCTATCTCTTCAAGCAGAGTTTCTCTTTCACTTCGCAATGTCTCGATTCTGCTTATAATTTCTTTACAGTCGCGATCAAGATTTACGCCATCTTTCTTCAGACCATCCAGTGTCTTCTTCTGCTCCTCAATTTCACCAGCAAGTTTCTGAGCCTTGAAATTGAGTTCTATAATATTCGGATCTGCTTCGGCATCCTTCAGTTCCGCATTAACGCGAGCCATATCCGCAGTTACTGCCTGAAGTTCTCCCGGAACACTGATATACCCCAAAAGAAGCTCCTGGTTAAAGCCTTGCAAAGAGCTTATCTTTTCGGCAATCGCAGTCTTTTTCTTCTGCAATCCCTTTATATCTTCATCAATGCCTTCCAGCTCTGCCGTCCTGATCTCAAGCTGTTTCTTTAAGGCATACTTGCCAATATACGGAATCCTGTACACTTCCGGTTTGATCTTTCGTACAGCTTTTCCCTGATACAGCATGCATCCAGACGTAATTGAAACATTATGCGCTTTCAGTTCATGAACATCTTTGCACCTGATAACCCTGTTAAGGATTTCTCTTGCATAGGCGAGGGCATATCTGTTCTCACTCTTTATAACTGCTGCTAGGCTTGCGTCATCTGTGGATGCGGACAAATCTAGTGCTCCAGCATTAACCAGAGCAACAGTATGGATTTCGCTTTTGTGCCGGTCATAGACTTCTGCGGCTATATCATATACATCAGGGTTTACTATCAAATTAAAACGCTGTGTATTCAAATAGCCTTCCACAGCATCTTGCCATTCAGGATCGGTGACTTCCAAGAGATCTGCAAATACCCTGACCTCCGAATCAATCCTTCTGCTCGCCAGCTCATCCGCTATCAGCTTTTGTAACTTAACTGTATTCGGCGGATAGCTCATCTGATTCTTTTTCAGACCATCTACTTCTTTTTTTAACTGCTCTTTCTTTTCGTTGTATTCTCTTAGTTTCTGAGAACATGCTGACTGTTCCTCATATGCCGCATTTGTCTCTCTGTCAACAGCACCACCAAGCGATACTACAATATCCGTTTTTCTTTCATCGTCGACATCGGTACCCCCAAGGGATCTTACCTCAAGAGCAGTCACAGGACTGTTCTCGGAATCAATGGAGCGCACGGCAGCTTCTGCCTTTACAATCTGAGCTGATAATCCCGTGAGCTTTTCCTTAAGCGATTTTTTCTTATCTTCAACAATTGTCAGCTCGTTCTGAAGTTTTGCAATAAGCATTGCGCAGTCGCTCGTTTTGATAGAAACCTGTACTTCATTGTACTTTTCTTCTATCGCTTTTAAGGATTGCTCAGCTTCATCAATATCGTGATTCTTACGAGAAAGTGCACTCTCCTTCTTGGTTTTACTTTCCATTGCTGACTCAATCTTCTGCTCTCGATCTGCCAGAGATGCCAATTTCAGCAATATATCGATGACAAGTATGTCTCTGTCACTTTCCTTTAGATCATCATATTTAGATAATATGCCCTGCAGCTGATCAATCTGCTTCCGCACTTCAGCCAATATCGTTTGCATCTCTCGCAGATTACGTATATTCTCTCGAAGAGTATCTACATCAATCTTCTTCTCAGGGAGGATGAACTTATTGATGAAACTCTTCACGTTATCCATCGGCTTAAAAGCAATCGACTTCGGGATCATTTCAAAGAAATTCTCATCAAGATGTCCTAACCTTGCTCTGAACTGATTCTTTGCTTCAGATGTGGTCAACATGAACGAAATCCTTTTCCCATTCACAGTAAACTGTTCATCTAAAGCAGGCTTGTTACCAACAATAAAGCTTATAGCATCAATCGGAGCTTCAACTTTGAACCACTTTTTCTTTAGTTCACTTTCTACATCCGGGGAATCAATCTTCACCCCAATAGTAAAGAATCTATCTTTGCTCTCCTCATAGAATTCAAGTGCAACAAAAGAAATCACACTTCCTGTGCGATAATATGCGTTACCCTCCTCTCCGGTCTTACAACGTACATAGCCTTTGAGGTCACGCTTGCTGCGCTTCTCTCCTACAGTTGTTGCAAGATTAAACGACTTGGTACTCGTAGTCAGTACTAACTGTATTGCATCAAGAATAGTCGATTTTCCAGATGCATTTTCACCGCTAAGAAGGAAAGATCCGTCAACATTGATCGTCTCATTCTGGAAGTAATGCCAATTAATCAGTTTAATCTTCGTCAGTTTCTTCATCGTCTGAACTGTCTGCACGATCCTCTCCTCCTCTTCCGTATTTATCAAGCTTGTCCTTTGCTGCCTGATACATATCGTCCAGGCTGGAATTAGCAACAGCAAGTAATATAGAAGGATATATGATCACTCTCGTATCCGGATTCGACATGTCAGCATCCAAATTTTGAATCAAATGATACCTTCTGAATAATCCCATAGAATTTCTTAGTGTCGTTTTATCAAGTTTATTCTGCATCTTAAGCATATTGTACTTGTCATAAACCTGATCCACGATCACCACAACATCACCAGTCTGTGACACCTTCTTCCTTTCCTCGATATATAGGAGCCGAAGAATGAGAAGAAGCATACTCTCAATCTTTTTCAGATGAATTCTACCGGTACCGGCAGGATTGTTTATTCCAATAACCCCCTGATCTTCCTGGATAACAAGCTCGTACCCAAGCACATCAAAGAGAGATATAAAGTAGTCTCGATAGTTAAGAATAAAGTTGTAGTCCGAAATGGTATCCTTGTTTTTCTTAATGATGAAGCACTCATTAAGAAGCTTATTTGCTGTCGCTCTGAATTTATCCTTCGGAACGTTCTCTAAAACATCAATGAACTCCATCAACGGATCCTCCTCTTAATCTCAAAATCCCGGAATCTAAATCCTTCCTTCTCTATCATCTCTCCACAGTTGTTCACTATATATTCTGTCTTATCTTCTTTTCCATAAAGGTAGATAAAGATGATTCGAATCATATCTCTTCTTGACATAACATCTATCTCAGATGCCTTTACTGCCTGCTTCCCTTCAAGCTTCTCGTCAACAAAAGCACTGATGTTTTTCTTGGAGAATCTGTTTTTATTTTTCTCCAAGATTGCTAATCTACGGAGTTCTCTATCTTCATCAGATAGAATAAATCCATCCGTAAGTTCATCTACTTCTGTAATCTTCTTTGAGATGGGAATAGCCTTTAAGGACTCTCCACTCAGGAAACCCTGCGGGAATATGTTGAAAAGACTGCATATATCATAAGAAGCATCTTCCGTCAGATTGTTCTCTTCATCTCTATTAAACTCATCCGCCATATATTGCAGGATTTTAGATATTTTTCCTTCAGCATTATTGCTGTTAAGAAGCAGAAACTTCGCTCGTTCTACCGCATTGCGAATATACTTTGAGTTTCTGCGGTCGATCTCATCGACAATATCATCGTATGACCTAAATCGGTCTATGGTTTCAGCTATCATGCCATGTACAATATCAGAAGCTTCTTCCGAATCATTGACACCCTCAATATTCATAAAACCCTGAACAATCAGATCAAATCTCTCTTTGTCCTCAAGCATGTCTTGCAATCTACGAAGGATTGTATTTCTAAATCTGGAAACATTATCATTAGTCTTGATTCTGTGATAAGCCTTAGATCCAACCTCATCATGGTAGGAAAAGAAATTCTCCAGTATTTCTTCAGCAGATTTGTCAGACGTTATCTCCTCAATATATTTTCTAATACTCGTATTAAGTTTCTTAAGCTCCGTAAACAGTGAAAGGGTATGGTCATAGACCGGTTTTACTACCTGAACATAAGGTCTCGATAGGAGTTCTTCATTGGTGAGCAGCGAATAAATGGCTGAAATCTCACTCTGATACTCCATCTCTTTCTGGTTAGTAATACTATTGATCGTCTGAATTAACGTTACTGAATGGTTTGGCATAATGACACGTATCTTTTGATCATTTCCAATGTCATATTCTATCCAGCCATAATCCTTCAGTTTTCTAAGAAATGTCGAAGCCTTAGCCTTAGAGTCTTTCAATGATTCAGTTTCATCCTCAAACTGAATATCTCCGGTTCCCATGGAATCAAAATAATAAGCAAGCTTCGCCACAAGAACATCCCTGTCAGCACCATATGACAGCTCTGTTCGATACGAGTCATATATTATGTTTAAACAGTCAACATATATGTATTTAAACAAGCTCGTGAAGGGCTTAAAAAAATCCTCCCCGACTATGTCAAACAGTTCTGCCACTATAATTCTCCTCCACAATACTTTTACAAAATATCCGCACGCCATCCACTGTTTCGCTTAGCAAAACGAACCTTAGCAGGAAAGATTTCCTGACCCATATTTTTAAGGGCGACCAGATTCATTACCCATTCTCCAAGTTGATCTGGAATCCGATAGCATCTATACTCCCCATCTTCCTTAATTGTTACAGTCGGAATCCATCTTCGATCAAACCCAGCATTTACAACTAGGCATTCTCGGCTCCCTCCTTCGATAATCAATCCTGGCTGTTTGGTAGCATCTGCATATACTTTTGCTCCCCAGTGATTTATAAAACAGCCTTCGTCATCTAATTCAATGTTTTCTCTGGAAAGCTTATTCCGCATCTCATCAAATCTTCCTTGAAGGCATTGAACACAATACTGATTAAACTCCTCAGAAATTAAGCCATCACCATTAAGTCGTTCTGCAGGCTGTTCATCAATAAATTCCAATAATGCTACAAAGCATATCAGGTCATCTGAGAAGATTCCGGCATAAGATTTATACCAGGAATCATTTAGTTCTGAAACAATGTAATGAAGCCGTCTATAAAGCTTTTTCTGCCTTTCATCTAACCTAAACCACTGGCTGTCCAAAACCACTTTTGTAACAGACTTATAATCCGATTGAAGTGCTTTGTTCAAGGATTTCATAAACTTAGACAGAATGCCCACAAGCATATCTGCCATTCTTATTCCCACATAAGATTTCGAATCGCCTTCTTCTACATCTCTATGTCCCATTTGCACAGCCGCTTTAAGTGTTTTCTGTTCATCACCTTCCTGATCTATGACCAGACTATAATCAGTAATCTTCTGTTCTCGCAGGTACTTTGAAAATCCCTCAAAGGGAATATGATAATCCCAATCCTCGGTAATAAGCGGAAGTGAATCATTAAGAATTATAAGCAACTGTTCAAAAGCAATATTCTCATTTTCTTTGAGTTGAATGTTTGCTTTATTCTTCTCTATTCTTTCCTCAAGGAAACTTCGCAGCTCGGAAATCAACTGATCATGATCCCCATATATACATTCCATAACCCGTTCAGGCTTATATGTATTAATTGCTTTTATTATGGTGTACTTTACTGCATCAGCATCTACAAACAAATTGTTTCTATAGTTTGCAAATAGCTGATGTATAATATATTCAACCTTGCTCTGTACCGAAAAGCACCAGTACACATGCTCATCAAAAACAGCCAAAAAGTCAGAGATAAACTCAGCATTATCCACTGACATTGATGCAAACCCATTCACAAACTGCTTTTGAGAAAGAGTAGTACTTTTCAATTCTCCCTTGCTTTTTCTGTCATTGTACTTTTCTTCAAAGGCTAGATACTTCTTCTCAATCTCATCACTAAATTCATCAGCCCAGCCAATAATAACGGTCAGAAAATTGTCATAGAAATTATCCGCCTTTAATGTTTTGAGATTGATTTTCCTGCTGTGTTCAGTTTCGTCATAATAAAACTTAAATGCCAATGATGCACCTTCTTTTAATAGTACTGTTCCACGTAACTATAGGCCTTCTCAAACAACTGGTTATCAAACATCCTCTTTTTGATAAAGATTGATTTAATTGCCTTTTCAACATCGTTTCTTCCTTGGTTTGTATTTTGCCATCCTGGGAAACGAACAACCTTTACTATGTCATCGATCTCAGTAACTATACGCTCGATGATGACAGGAGTATTTGCATTCTTTACACTCTTAAACAGTTCAGTAAGGGCCGCCTTTCCCTTTTCTTCAGACGAAACCGGTACATTCTCAGAGTTTGCCTTTTTAACAGCTGCAGCGGTATCTCTTGCCAAATCCAGCAAGTGTTTTAAGAATTCAACACTTCCAAGAAGCCCCTGCTCATGCTGTTGGCGAAGTTTTTCTAATCTTTCTCCAAGACTCACAAAAACAGGATCATCAAGTCTTCCGCGAATAATAGCAGCCAGATTGATTTCAAGCTTCTTCGCTTCCTTCTGCGCCTTTTCCTTGTTATTGATAAAACTCTCTATAATCTCTGCATCTGCCTCAAGAACATCTACATCCCCGCTTACACCAATGGCAGTAACGTTTTCCTGGATCAATTCTATTGTCTTCGGTCCGAGAGTGCTCCAAATAAGATGTCCTATATCATTAGACGGTCTCACAGACTCATAAACAACCGACAGCCACTTATAATCAAACTTATACGGTTGCAAGAAACTATCAGGAGAGATCACATTCCAAACGCGATGTAATACTCTATAATCTGCTCCAAAATGATCCCTTGCGTCATCATTAGGCAAACATTGCTGGGCCGCAGCCAGTCCTTCCCAACTACTATCTGTACGATCAACTCCTGGGAAGTATGTAAGACATTTTGCTACAAGCTCCGGAACCTTATTTTTAACTTCATCAATATTTTTTATTACATTCCTCATACTTTCTTCATCGAAATTCAAAGCACGAGCAAACTTATCAAAAATACCAATATAATCAACAATCAAACCATTGGTTTTAGTCTCTCCATAGACACGATTTGTTCTGCATATCGCCTGTAAAAGAGTGTGATCCTTCATAGGCTTATCCAAATACATTACTTGAAGTATCGGAGCATCAAAACCGGTTAGAAGCTTGGATGTAACAATGAGCAGCTTCATAGGATGTCTTGGATCTCTATAGTTATCCAAAACCTTCTGCTCCTCGTCGGAGCTTCGTCTATAAGCAATAAATCTATTCTCTTTATCGTTATTTGTATCCATAACAATCTCGGTTGCATATGGACCGCCAAACAACTTATCAAGAGCCTCTTTGTAAATCACACAGCTTTCCCGATCATAACAAACAACCATTCCTTTAAATCCATTTGGCTCAACCTTGGAAGTGTAATGATCAAAAATATGCTTACATACTTGCTCCACTCTTGCCGGAGTTTTTATCAGTGCTGCCGTTTTAATTCTCTTGGCCAGCTCATCTCTCTGCTCATCCGTGATATCACTTGTAAGCTCTGCAAATTCGCGATCAATAGTCTCCTGATCCACATGGAGTTCTACCGGCACAGTCTCAAAGTTTAAAGGCAAAGTCGCACCATCCCTGATGGAATCTGAAAAAGAATACTTGCTCATATATCCAGCAGCATCTTCTGTAGCTCCAAAAGTTGCAAAAGTATTATGATCAAGATGATTGATTGGCGTACCTGTCAATCCAAAGAAGAACGCATTAGGAAGAGCCCGGCGCATATTGGCACCCAACTGTCCTTCCTGTGTCCTATGAGCTTCGTCACACATCAGGATAATGTTATCTCTAGGGTTCAAAGCTTCTTCAACACTATCAAACAGGAATATAGTCGTAATAAGTATCTTGCGAACATCTCCTTTTAGGGCAGCCGCAAGCTTTTCTTTAGTCTCAATTACTTCTAAATTCGGTACATCTGCAGCACTGAACGTTGAAAAAATCTGCTTCTTTAGATCAATTCGATCCAATACAACAAGAATCGTCGCGTTATTCAGCTCCTTGGTCATCCTAAGCTTTTGAGCCGCAAAAACCATTAGAAGTGATTTGCCGGATCCCTGGAAGTGCCATATCAAACCTTTCTTAGTCTTACCGCCTTTTACACGGTCAACGATCATGTTGGCACCTTCATATTGCTGATAGCGGCATACCACTTTATATTTCTTAAAATTCTTGTCAGTTGAAAAGATAGTAAAGTAACGGAATATATCCAGAACGATCTCCTGCTGGATCATGGCTCCTACGCTTCTTTGAACATCGGCCAAGGTGCCTTCGCTCTTATTGTCCGGAACATGCCACGGTCCCCAATGTGTTACCCCGGCATTTATCGAGCCATAACGAAAGCACTTTCCTTCCGTTGCAAAATTAAAGATATTGGAAACAAACATTCCCGGAATACTCTTTTCGTATGCGAGAATGTCTTCCGCCCCATCTACCCAGGATATTGCCTCTCTGGTGGCTGTTTTGATTTCACCAATCACAACAGGAAATCCATTAATCAAGAGTACGATATCCAGACGTTTTCCACCTTCTACCTGCGGATATACCCACTGATTCGTCACAACGTACTGGTTTTTCTTCATTTCTTCCTCAGAACCCATACCAAAATATCTGACAGGTACAAAGCTATGGTTCTCACCGAACTGAAATGCATTCTTCTCAAAGATCTGATTTTTGAACTCCTCATTAATCGTAACCAAATCTGAAGACTTAGCCTGCATAAAAAGTGGACGCAGT
>JAEEGL010652311.1_pt1 | contig 10252 bp, 12 predicted proteins | sample 9134231 | NCBI WGS metagenome assembly JAEEGL01 (sample SAMN16246548, study PRJNA631951) | gut metagenome | biome: gut microbiome; feature: rumen; material: fiber-attached | host: Bos | place: Iran: Karaj | collected 2018-10 | reverse complement strand
CTTTATCTCCTGCTTATTGTCGGGGGTCAGCTCAAGGTCGCCGTATGACCAGTCCCACGGAGTGTTTTCATCTGTAAAGAGGCCGCCTTCATGGTTCGTTTCTTTCACATGTAAATATCCCGATTCGGGGTATCTGGTCTGAGGTACGGTTTTTCCGTTTTTTATCAGATTGACAAATGAAACGCCGTCGGGGATTTCCGCGCTCAGAGCGGAGCGGCCGTTGATGCTGCCGACCTGCCAGCCGCTGACTTTAACGGCTCCGGTGAATTTTACGCTCTCTTCGGGGCAGGCGATGTATGAAGTGTTTTCATCATCCCGGGTGAATTCAAGCGGGGAGTCAATGAGATATTCGCCGCCCTTTATCCACACCGTGATTGTGTCTGTGACGCCCTCTTTTCTCTTTTGCGAGGCGAGAGCTTTTGCCGCCGCAACGGTGCGCAGAGGGGAGGCGGCAGAGCCGTCTGCCGTGTCGCTGCCCGCAGGCGAAACGAATATATCGTTTTTGCCGAAGATAAATTCAGTCATTTTTCTTTCCGCCTTTTCGTGCTTTTCATAATCCGTGTATCCGGCATCGCTCTCTTTGGAGAAAGAGCCGATGAAATTTGAAAAAGGCAGTATCAGACACATAAAAAATGCAATTATCCGAAGAGCAAACGGCACGGGATCATCCCCTTTATAAAGTAAAATCACCGTTTTGATAATATCATCCGCCGTTATGTTTGTCAACATCCGCGCGCCCATCATTTATGTATATGATATAAAAAATAATGATAAAATCGGATGAAAATACTTGAAATAAACAATCGCAATAGTGTATAATATTCGGGTATAAAAATCTTGACGGATGGCATTGAAATGAAAAAGAAGAATTCTTCACCCCGCAAAAAAATGATAGCCGCCCTCATCGCCGTAATCTCCCTTGTGATGGTTGCGGTTTTTGTGCTTGCCGTTAGCAAGCGTCTTAAAACCAGATCGGAGCAGGAAGAGAAGATTGAGAGCCTGAGCCAGACGGTTAAAGACATTGAGGAAGAAAACAGCAAAATCCAGGAAACCATAGATAACGGAGAAAACGAATCATATATTGAGCGCGTGGCGCGTGAAGACTATAATTATGTGCGCCCCGAGGAGCGGGTATATTACGATTCGGAGCAGGAATAACCAGCCGTCAGTGCGGCAAAAAATAAAATCAGACATTCTTACTTGAGGAAGGGTAAAACTATTTTATGCAGATTGAAACAGGCGCAATTGTCAGCGGCAAAGTAACCGGAATTACGGATTTCGGTGCCTTCGTGGAATTTGACGAGGGTAAAACAGGCCTTGTGCACATCTCCGAGGTCGGAGTCGGCTATGTCAAGGATATCAGAGATCAGCTTAAGGTCGGCCAGGAGGTCAAATGCAAGGTGCTCTCGGTTTCTCCCGACGGCAAAATCAGTCTTTCCATCAAAAAGTATCTGCTTGAGAATGAAAAGGCGGAAGAGGAAAAACCGCAGGAGCAAAAGAAGCAAAACACTAAGCCCAGGACTTGGCAGGGTCAGAAGCCCGCTGCGTCAAGTGAGCCCCAGACTTTTGAAGATATGATGGCGCGCTTCAAGCAGATAAGCAACGATAAGATGTCAGATCTCAAAAAGAATGATTCAAAGCGCGGCAGCAGGGGATATTCGAGAAGAGGCAACAGCTGAAAATCAGGGGATAACTATGCGTGAAATAGATTTGAAACTGCTGTCGGAAAAGATTAAAGATGCCTGCATAAAGGCAAACAAGATTCTTCCGGCAGATCTTGAGAGCGTAATACGTTCATGCGAAAACTGCGAGGTTTCCGAGCCGGCAAAGAGCGTGATGCATGCCCTTTCCGAAAATCTTGACGCCGCGGCGGAGCTTGATATACCCATCTGTCAGGATACCGGGATGGCTGTGATTTTTGCCGAAATCGGTCAGGATGTCCACTTTATAAACGGCAGCTTTGAGGATGCCGTGAATGAGGGCGTTGCCCATGGATATACCGACGGTCTGCTCAGAAAAAGCGTTGTCAGCGACCCTCTCAGGCGCGTGAATACGGGAGATAATACGCCTGCCGTGATTCACACGAGAATAGTGCCGGGAGACAGAGTCAGAGTCACCGTCGCTCCCAAGGGATTCGGCAGCGAGAATATGAGCAGGATGAGGATGTTTACTCCCTCCGCGACAAGAGAGGATATAATCGGCTTTGTTGTGGAGACAGTTAAAATCGCAGGCAGCAATCCCTGCCCGCCGGTTGTGCTCGGTATAGGCATTGGCGGCGATTTTGAGAAATGCGCGCTGCTCGCGAAAAAAGCGCTTTGCAGAAGCGTGAGCATTCCGAATGAGGATGAATACTACGCAGACATGGAAAAGGAAATACTCGGCAGGGTGAATGACCTCGATGTCGGCCCGCAGGGCTTCGGCGGTAAAACCACAGCCCTCGCGGTTGCGATTGAGACATTTCCCACCCACATCGCCGGCCTGCCCGTAGCGGTAAATGTCGGCTGCCACGTCACCCGCCATGCAAGTTTTGAGATATAATTTACCTGTAAATATGAGCCCGCAAGGTTTAAAGGCCTTGCGGGCTTTGCAAATTTATATGTTTTAATCAGCTCCCCCGGAGCCGTGAAACGGCCCCGGGGGAGTTTTCGGTTAACCGGATTTTCTTTATACTTCCTCGGCAGGAGCGGGAACCGGGAATTCCAGATTCACGCTCTTCCATTTGAAGAAGTTGAATAAGAAGTTTACAAAGAACGAAATCACTTTGTCAAAGAAGTTTGATTTGACATTGATCTTACTGACGATTCTTTTCATTTCGGTTTTACCTCCGTAAAGAAATATTCCTTCATTTTACAAATCTATTATAAACCCGGAGCGGAAACAGTTAAATATCCGCTCTCTAATATATTTGTTAGACTGCCGTAATGAATGATACCGTTATCTGATAACTGCCGAATAACCGCGGGATTTTTCATGGGCTATTTCCACTCCGGTACCGGCTGTTTTTTCTTTAAGCGATGAAATGCTGTTGTAAAAAGGCTGGATTTCGGAAGTGTCGGCATCAGCCACTCCCCAGACCACCTCAAAGATTTCTTTTGCGGTGAAATATTCACCTTTGTTGTCACAGAGGAATTTCAGAATCGCGTATTCCTTCTGACGCAGAAGCAGGTCTCTTCCGTTGAATTCGGCGCCGAATGAATAATCGTGAAAGAGTATATTGCCGAATTCCGATTTTGAATCTCCGATATTTTTGCGGCGCAGCAGAGACTTGACTCTGAGGAGAAGCTCCTCCATATGATACGGCTTCTCAAGATAATCATCGCCGCCGGCGCGGAATCCCTCGATTACATCTTTGCTCGTGTCAAGAGCGCTGAGAAAGAGGATTTTGACATCGCTGGTTTCTCTGAGCTCTCTGCAAAAATCGAGCCCGCTGCCGTCGGGCAGCATAATATCAAGGATTATCAGGGAAATACCGCCGGTTTCACGGCATATTTTCTCAGCCGCACCGACAGATTCCGCCGAGAGAACCTCATATCCGTTAAGCTCGAGCATGGTGCGGTTGGTATAGAGAATATCCTTATTATCTTCAACAATCAATATCTTTGACATATCTCAGCACCCGTCAAATGTTACAGTTACGGTGAGACCACCGCCGGGAGTGTCGGATAAAACAACAGACCCGCCGTTATTCTCCGTTATTTCTCTGCACAGCGCAAGACCTATACCTGTGCCCTTGTCACCGGAATATCCCCGGTCAAACGCCTTTGCCTTCTCTTCATCGGTCATACCGTCGCCGTGATCTGTGACTGTGATAACAGTTTTATCATTTTCCGAAAAGCCGGCGAGCTCTATGATATTATTACGGCAGTGGCGGGTGGCATTTGATATGAGATTATAGAGGCAGTGAAAAACAAGATCTTCGCTGATATCGGCGCCTATCCCGTCTTTGCATTTTACCGTAATCCTGTTATTGTTTCTCTTGCACAGCGGCTCGCAGAATGCCGAAGCGGATATCAGCGTTGATGAGAGATTGCTGACCTTTTCTCCGCTGTTTTCAAACCCCGTAACCGATTTCTGCTTGAGGTTATCAACCATTTTGCCGAGTCTGACCGCTTCATTCTCTATAGTCGAGAGCCCTTCGGCTGTCTTTTCATCTGCCAACCCGTTTTTCAGCTGATAAGCGGTAAGCGCGGAAATATTGCTGATAACCGTGAGAGGTGTTTTGAGCTCGTGACTTAAATCCGCAAGGAATGTGTCGCGCATATTGCCGAGCTTCACCACTGCTTCATTTGCCTGCAAAAGCTCTTTTTCTCTCATTTTTGCCTCGTCGAGCATTCTGCTTGTATCTTTGAAGTCGAGCGCAAGAGCAACCGTGTTGATAAAGGTGAAAACAACTATACCCGTTTCGGTGCTGATGGCATTGTATGTTTTTGACGAAAAGCCGAAGAGCTCAACAAGAGCAAAAACAAACACCACAGCGACGCCGAAAATAATCAGCTTTTTATAGACCTCAATCTCAAACCTGTTTTTATTCAGAGAATAAACAATATTCAGAAGCATAAGCGACAGCAGCGCCGCCAGGATATATGCGCCGGGATTGCTTATACGCGTATAGGTGATTGAGGGAAGAAAAACAGTAAGGGCAATGCCGGCAAATGAATATGCCATAAAAACTCTTTTGAGATTTTTATTAAGACAGCCCTCAAAAACCGTATTTGTGTAGGCCACCGAGAAAAACGCGATAAGGATCTTTGAACAGTATTCAATCCTGTGACTCAGATACCAGCTGATATTTTTGAAAATAACAGCTATGAGAAACGGAGTGGCATAGTTGACCGCTCCCACGAGACACAGGCAGGCAAAATAAAGATAGCGCCGTTTGCGGTCAAAGAAGAAATACATACCGAGATTCATAAGGCCCGCCGTGATGAGGGAAATAAACATTATAGTTCTGCCGATATAGAAAAGCGTCGAGTATCTGACTATATCCGCGGAAGGGCCTGTCAGGACCGAAAGATCATAATGCCTGATATGATTGAAATTTGCCTGCTGAATTATTATTTCCGTTTTTTTGCCCGATGCAATGAAAAAGCCCGAGGGGCTCTCTGTGCTCGGTATAAAATCCCCGTCATTTGCGGCGACCTTGCCTGCAGAGGCAATCTCTCTGCCGTCTGCAAAGACACGCATGGCGTAATCGGATTTTTTGCTGTAAAACCCGTATGTCACGCCCGGCACGGTATTTATGAAGAAACGGTATGTCAGATAATTATCGTAATCGGCATCATCCGAAAGACCGTCAGGGCTGCCTTTCTCGAAATCGGCGGGCTCATAAAGACGGTTATTATATATTTCCGAGCAGCTCATACTCAGAAGACAGACTCCGTCGCACTCTGTTTCCTCAAGCTCTTCGGCAGTAAAAATCCTGTGTTTCACCGTGCCCTCGGTCAGAATAAAAATCGAACCGAAAACAATCGTGATAATCAAAGCATAAATTGTCAGATAAAGAACGGATTTTTTCATTATGCTGCTCCGCTGCCGGATGTCGCTTTCTCAATATATTATATATAAATACTATCATATACTAAGTAGAATTTCAAGGTATATATTATAACAGGCATTGCTGAAAAATCAGCCGAAAGAAGGCAGTATAATACGATTATTCAAATAAATCCGAATCAATTATAAGCAAATAAAAAACTCACGGGAATCAAATGAAACCCGTGAGTTTGAAATTACATATAATACGGAGCACGCTTTGCGCGCGACCCTTCATTGCACATTGTACATTGCAAATTGCAAATTGATTTTTTATCCGCCGTAGCCGATAAAGCTATCCTGGTTAATTGTTGACCAGAGTACCCATACGTCAGATCCGCTCATGAAGTATGAATCGTCCACAAGCTGATCCGCTCCTGCCGCTCTGCGGAATCCGCCGAGTTTCAGGCCCTGGACAAAGAGGTTTGCCTGGTCGGGAGATTTGAAGGTGATTCTGTTCTTGGTCTTGAGCTCTGTTCTGGGAGCTGTGTATTTGGTAAGCTGGCCCTTGACGAAGCCGGTTGCCCACCAATATTTGTCATAAGGTCTTGTGAAGATCTTCTTATACTGGCCGTTTCCGCCCTGGCAGTAATAGCAGTCAAGCTGCATGTAGAGCCAATCCTGCTTGTCGGCAACGTTGAAGTGGTTGAAGTCTCCTGTGCCGCCGGTGTATTCATTAAGTCCGCAGGTGTAAACACCGATCTCGGCGCCGATGAGAAGATAGCCGTACTGGCCCTTCCAGAGCTGAATCATCCAGTTCTTATTCTCATACTGGAAACGGATACGGACCTGGTCGATATACATGGCTGCGTAGGGAGCCCACTTATCATAAACTTCGTTGTAGCCGGTATCCTTCTGCCAGTTATCCTTATCGTCGCAGTAGTAATAACCGTCGCTTGAATATCTGTAGCCGAGGAATGACTGATTGGCGTCATCACCGATGAGCTTTTTGACATTGATACCGCTCTTGGGTTTGGCTTCTTCGGTTGTTGTTGCCTTCTTGGTTGTTGTGGCAGCCTTTGTGGTTGCGGGGGCTTTTGTTGCCGCCTTCTTTGTTGTCGCAGCAGCCTTTGTGGTCTCATCTGTGCGGCCGCTCTTTATTTTGTCAATGAGTCCGCCTTTATTTGAGTCATCGGCTTTTGTGACAGCTTTGCTGACAGAAGTGATGATATTATCGATTTTCTTTGCGATAATTTTGTTGCCTGCAGCGTCTGTGGCAATCTCGGTTACCATTTCGCCTTCATTGTTTGTAACTTCTTCGCCGTTTTCATCCGTAACCTTTTCGGTTGCGTACTCAAAAGCTTCTGTTGTGTTGTCAATAACATCAATTGCTTTTGTTGCTTCAGCGACTGTGTTGGGTTTTCTGAGCATTGTTGCGCCGATTCCGCATCCGCCGATGACAAGAACCGCGCAGATTGCAAGAACGATAAATTTTGCTTTCATAATTCAAATCTCCTCTGAGTATTTATCTGACATCCTGCCAGACATAAATTACATCTTTGCCGTATCTCTTACATGTATCTTTAACGGTGGGATTAAACTCGGATACGCTCCTGAATCCCGCCTTAACAAGAGCCTGTTCAAACAGGGTTGCCTGCTCCTCATCCTTGAATGTGACTCTCTGAAGGAGTCTGAGGGGAGAGGAATCTTTTGGGTTTTTGAGCTGGCCGTCAACATAGCCGGTCTCCCACCAGTGTTTTGCGTATTTTCTGGTGAGCTGAGGCTCGTAACTGCCGTCTCCGTCTTCATCCCAGAAGACAGTGAGCTCCATATAGAGCCAGTCGCTTTCATCGGCGCAGTTATAATGTCCTACCGCCGATTTTGTGCCTGCGGGCCTGGTGTAATAACCTATCTCACCGCCGACTGTGCCTATTTCGCCGGAAATATACTGTCCTTTCCAAAGCTGGACCATATATTCCTTGTTGTCGTAGTTGAATTTGATTCTGCTTGTTTCGATACTGAAATCTATGAGCTTGGCGCCAGCGTCATAGAGAACATTATATCCGAATTTTCTCTGAGTGCAGTTGGGTGAGGTGTCATCGTTATAAATGAATTCCTTGGGACCTATGACATCATAACCCATGCGGTAGAGACCGGTGAAATACATATCGTTCGGGAGTGATTCATCCGGCGTTGACGAAGCAGCGGGAGCAACTCCCTTTTTGGTGTCGGAATCGTTGAGCACCGGGATTGTGGCATCCTCCTCAACAACGACCTCAACCTCTGTGTTGCCGATAGCGATTTCGGTTGTCTTCGCTATTGTTTCGGCAACTTTTTTTGCGGTGGATTCCCTGCCTGCGCTTTCGGCTTCAATCTTCTGAGCGGCCGTCGAAGGGACAGTTTCGGAAATTTTTTCGGTTGTTTCGCTGAGTGTGTCGACTTTTGTTGTCGGTTCAAGATCCGCAGGTAATTCCGCCTCAAATGAATCATCCTCTTCAATGAGGGTGAGTTCCTGCTCTTCCTGCCCGGTTGTCACAATGCGGACATCGCTTTGAGTCTCACCGGGGCTGCCTCTTTCGGCAGCGGCGAGCCCGTTTCGCGAGGCTCTGACACCGAGCACTGTAACCAGAGCGACGATGCACGCGAGCACAGCGGCACCTGCCAGGGTTACGGCATTCAATCCTTTCTTCATTTTTAACCTCCGTGAGCAAAATTACAAAGGGCATTGTATTAAATTGTGTGGTGGAGATGGCGGTAATCGAAACCGCGTCCGAAAAACCTCTGCAGGGACTTTCTACGAGTGTATCTTACCGTTTGACATTCCCTCTCTCAGGCGCCGGTAAGCGGGCTCGGGAGTTCAGTAGACGAATTATTCATGACAAGCTATTCGCCTTTACTTGTTCACGTTCACTGCTGAGTGACGCCTCGTGTACAGCCGCAGTCCTCTGTACGGAGACGGCTGCTTTAATTAAGCAGCAAGAGCAACTGTATTGTTGTCGTTTAATTTTGAAAGTTTGCGGATTTTATAGCGGTCCCGCACCGCTACTCGCTTATCCGGGCTCGGATTCCCCGTCGAAATCCTTTCATCCCCGTATATCATTGACGCATAGAGCGTTCAATTTTTCTTTCGGCTTCCTTCTTAGCTGCAACCTCGCGTTTATCGTAAAGCTTTTTACCTTTACAGAGCCCCAACTCAAGTTTGGCTCTTCCGTTTTTGAAATACAGCGTCAAAGGAATAATCGTGAGACCTTCCTGCTTGACTTTTGCATAGAGATTTCTGATTTCTTTCTTATGCATAAGCAGTCTTTTGACTCTCATCGGGTCTCTGTTGAAAATGTTTCCCTGCTCATAAGGGCTTATGTGCATGCCGCACACGAATATTTCAAGATTCTTTATCTGACACCAGGAATCCTTGAGATTGACCTTTCCGTTTCTGATGGATTTGACCTCTGTGCCGAAAAGCTCAATTCCCGCCTCGTATTTCTCGAGGATGTAATATTCGTGAAATGCCTTTTTATTCTGAGCCACGGGCTTGACTGTCTCTTTTTTATCCATAATCCTTCACTATATCAGTGTGAAAAAAGGGCTGTTTTGTTGCAAAAAATCAAAGAATTATTTTTTTATATTTCTTCTTGCAGAGTAAAAATCTCTCTTTGCCTGTTTTCTTTCCGCCTCTTTTTTCTCTGCCAGCGCTCTCTTTGCCTTGACCTTTGAGAGCGGCTTTCCTTTTTTGGGGTCGGCTTTTTTTGCCGGTTTTTTCTTTACCTGACCGTTTTCGTCTATATCAGGGTTTTCTTTATAAAGAACTATTACTCCGCCGATAACCTGGATGACCTCGCTCTGAGTTGCCGATGCAAGTTTATCGGCAAATTCGCGCGGTGTCTCCGGCGCGGAATCAAGCAGTACTTTTATCTTGATGAGCTCTTTGGTGCGGAAGGAGTCGAGCGTCTGCTCGATAACTCCATCGGTGAGCCCGCCTTTTCCTATCTGAAACTCAGCTTCAAGCCCGTTTGCAAGGGCTCTGTATGAAGCTCTCTCTTTTCCTGTCATATTATTCTCCGATAAGCGAGGCGAGCTCTCTGAGAGCGGCGCCTCTGTGGCTTATAGCGTCTTTCTGCTCTGCCGTAAGCTGGGCAGTGCTGAGCTTGTAATCATATTTTTCCGCCATGAAAAGCGGGTCATAGCCGAATCCGCCTTCGCCCACGGGCTCGAAGCCGATTCTGCCGCGGCATTCACCGCGTGTTCTGAGGATTCTGCCGTCGGGATAAACGCAACATACCGCGCTTATGAAGGAAGCTCCGCGTTTTTCAAAAGGAACTCCCTCAAGCTCCCTGAGAACCTTTTTATTATTCTCTTCATCGTTGCCGTGAACTCCCGAGTATCTTGCGGAATAAACGCCGGGGGCTCCGTCAAGATAATCAACCGAAAGACCGGAATCATCTGCTATGCAGGGATATCCGCTCTCTCTGCATCCGCTCTCGGCTTTGATATATGCGTTCTCTTCAAATGTTGTGCCTGTTTCCTCGGCATCGGTAAGCTCTATGCCGAGATCCTCGGCAAGGTGAACTTTTATGCCGAGAGGGGAGAGAATCCTCTGAAGTTCATCACGCTTTTTTAAATTGTGGGTTGCGAGTATATAATCCATAATCAGTCTTCTTCGTCTTTTGTTTTTTCCGAGAAAAGGCTCTCCGCGAAATCTTTGGGATTAAAGGCTCTCATATCGTCTATTCCCTCGCCGACTCCTATGAATTTAACGGGAACCTTGAGGTCGTTTTTAATG
>JAEEGL010208187.1_pt1 | contig 10252 bp, 6 predicted proteins | sample 9134231 | NCBI WGS metagenome assembly JAEEGL01 (sample SAMN16246548, study PRJNA631951) | gut metagenome | biome: gut microbiome; feature: rumen; material: fiber-attached | host: Bos | place: Iran: Karaj | collected 2018-10 | reverse complement strand
GTCGGCATTGCTGATGTCCGATGTGTCGATCGTGAAGCCCTCGGAATCGAAGTCTTTCATCAGCATTATGCAGTTGTAGAATTCGGTATCAAGATCTCCCTCGGCGTGCTGCAGGCCGAACATGTCGATGCCACCGTAGCCGTGATCGGATGTGATTATGATCCTGCAGTTGTCATAGACGCCTTCCTGTCTCAGATAGTCGAACCAGCCGCCGAGTGCCTTGAGCGACGCTTCGTTGATCTGATAGACCGCCCGGAGCGTGGGATCGTCGAGATTCAAGATCGAATCGCCGGCAGTGATGCCGCCCTCATATATGTCGCTATTAAGGAGCGCGATGTCGTGCGTCGAATTGTTGGTCATCATCAGGAAGTGATCACTGTCATCGTCAACGACACCGGTCATGAGATCCAGGTTCTGAAGGACAAGGTATGAATTACGGAACTTGGTAAGCTGGTTGCTCTGGAGGCTGCCGACCGCAGTATACTCCACGCAGTTGTAATCACCTTCGTCGTAGATGAAGCTCTGCAGAAAAGACGGCGCACACTTGGTAAGGCCATAGCAGAACATATTGCGTTCGCGTCTCATCATCATGTCGTTCATGTTATCGTTGAAGCCTTCATCGTCGCGGCTGAATGCACCGTTCATATAGTAGACATTGATGTCACCGATATCATCATAGATCGACAGGTCGGGGATATTGTTACCGCCTGCATAAGGCGGATCACAGACTACGACATCGTAACCCAGATCGGCAAAATAAGCAGGCATTACCTTGAGCGACTCGTCGACTTTGTCGGTCATATGCTCATCGCTTCTGGCATTCATCGCCAGCGGCACATAGTCATACCCTCCGAAGAGCGACGGGGCGCCGTAATATGTAGAAGGACCGAACGATATTGCATTGGGATAGTAGACGAAGCCTCCGAACTGAGCTTCGAGCTCCGGATTGGCATTCATGATATACGGGAGCAGATTGCCGTCGGCCCGGTCGAGCATTATAACGATGACGTTTTTACCGCGGGTGCTGAAGGAGATCTCGGCAGGCACGGAATAACGGTCACCGAGATAATAGGCTTCGTCCGTTACTTTCCTGATATCCCTTATATTCATAAACGACATCACGATCGCCGCGAGCGCGAGGAGCCCCATAATGTACGGAACGGTATTGCGCTTATATTTCCAGACATACAGGCACACCGCCATGACAATGATGATATTCAGGAGATTTACGATCATCGCTTCCGATCCGGGGGCAACATATCTGTCGAAAGTCATCTCGGAAGAGATCGCACCGGACTCGTTGTCGAGCGTCAGGTAATTCAGCACGGAGACCGCAGAGATCACCCAGATGCCGGCGGATATGACCTTACGCCACTTGTGGGAAGCGAGAAGATAGTAAATGCCCGTCCAGATAATGAAGACGCCCGCTCCCAGCACTCCGGCCCAGATAACATAGTCCATGGGATCGCGATACCTGATCACGGAGATGAAGTCCTGAGGCGAAGACGAGACCACCTGAGACGGGATCATTACACCGATAAAGAAGGTCAGGAATAACGCGCCGAGAATGAAGATATGATCGGATCTCTTATCGCCCTTGAGGGCCGCTTCAGACTTATCGGATAGAAACTCTACATCTTCCATCTTGATGACACCGAGCCTGATAAGTACGTTCTTACACAGCGAGAAAAAGTTATTGAGAGTCCAGTAGAACACGAGCGCCGCTTTGGAATCATAGAGCAGCACCAGAAAGATCGCTGCCAGAGCGAACACCTGCACTCTTTCCCTTACGCTGTGTCCGTGGCTGTAGATCATACCTGCCGTGATATTGATGACCGTCATAAGGATCGGAAGGAAGTTGATAGTGACTCCCCCGAGGCGGATGAGTCCGTCAGGCTTTCCGATATCGGATATCGGCCCCAGGCTCACACCGTCCACATATGACAGATGCGACAGGAAATGATAAGCGGCAATGAAGATCGGGATCTGAAGCAGGAGCGATGCAGACATCTTCAGAGAATGTGTGGGACTGTAACCTGACTGACGGTAATATGTCTGGAGCATCATGAAGCGCTCGTCGCCCCTGAAGGTCTTCCTGATGTGGTCGGACCAGGGCCTTATCGCTTCGAGCTCGCGGGATGCTTCCTCCTGAATGGAATCCGCACGCCGGTATAGCGGGAAGCAGAAGATATTTACGACTATACTGAGCACGATGATCGAGATTATCGTATTGTCGAAGATGCGTTCTGATATGGCGAAAATAACCTGACACAAAAGTTCAGGCGGATAGATCAATAATCTGTAAAGCAACTCAAGCAGATTCAAATCGAGCGCCCCCAACAAACATCATTCACACTCTATCAAGTCTTTATGAATTGTAACACATAAAACGGACCGTCCCAAATAAAAGGGACGGTCCGGATCAGTTAATTATGTCAGACAGGATTACTTGCTGAGTCTTGCTTCGAGCGCAGCCTTCTGATCTTCGTAGCCGGGCTTGCCCAGGAGAGCGAACATGTTCTTCTTGTAAGCCTCAACACCGGGCTGGTTAAAGGGGTTAACTGCGAGGAGGTAACCGGAGATGCCGCAGGCCTTCTCGAAGAAGTAGATGAGCTCGCCGAGATCATAAGCTGTCTGCTCAGCCATGTGGATCTCCATGTTCGGAACCTTACCGTCAACGTGAGCGAGGACTGTTCCCTGCATTGCCTTCTTGTTAACTTCGTTCATATCCATTCCGGAGAGGAAGTTCAGACCGTCAAGATTAGCGGGATCGTTCGGGATCTCAAAGGACTTGCGGGGCTGATCGATGGCAACTACTGTCTCGAACATGATCCTTGCGCCGTCCTGGATGAACTGACCCATGGAATGCAGATCTGTCGTGTTATCAACGCCTGCGGGGAAGATACCGCGGAGGTCCTTACCCTCGGACTCACCGTAGAGCTGCTTCCACCACTCTGTCATGTAGTGGAAAGAAGGCTCGTAGTTTACCATGATCTCAGTGGAGTAACCGGATCTCAAGAGGCAGTTACGGACTGCTGCATACTGATAGCAGGGGTTCTCGGAGAGAGGCATCTTCTTGTATGCCTTCTGGGCATCACGTGCACCTCTCATGAGTTCCTTGATGTCAACGCCTGCAACAGCGATGGGCAGGAGACCTACGGCTGTAAGAACGGAGAATCTTCCTCCTACATCATCCGGAACAACGAAAGTCTCATAACCTTCCTCATCAGCCAGCCCCTTAAGAGCTCCTCTTGCCTTATCTGTTGTGGCATAGATACGATTCTTGGCCTCTTCCTTACCATACTTGTTCTCCATGTAAGCACGCAGGATCCTGAAAGCGATAGCAGGCTCCGTTGTCGTACCGGACTTGGAGATGATGTTCAGGGAGATGTTCTTGCCCTCGATAACTTCCATGAGGTCTGCCAGATATGTGGCGCTGATGGAATTACCGCAGAACAGGATCAGAGGTGCCTTACGCTGCTTCTTTGTGAGCGCATTGGCGAAAGAGTGATTCAGCATCTCGATGACGGCTCTCGCACCGAGGTATGAACCGCCGATACCGATAACTACGAGAACATCGGAATCTCTTCTGATCTTCTGAGCAGCCTTGCGGATCCTGGCGAACTCTTCCTTATCATAGGCTGTAGGCAGATCGAGCCAGCCGAGGAAGTCATTTCCGGGGCCGTTCTTCTTGTGGAGCATATCGTGTGCTGCCTTTACCTGGGGTTCCATTCTCTCTACGGCCTCTTCGCCGCCGATAAACGGAAGGACATTAGAATAATCAAGTGTAATCATTATGATATCTCCTTGTCATATTATTTTCATAGACGAATAAGAGTATACACCCCTAAGGGGGTTTTGTCCTTTAATTTTTATATATAGTTGGTGTTTTTCGTATATAATTTAATCGAAAAAGCACGCGATGGAGGTTTCTACCGTCAAATGATCAACGATATCACACCGGCAGGAAGCAAGATACACATACTTTTCCTCGTCAGTCGCGCCCCGGGCGTGAGCTATCAGATGCTCATGGATCGTTGCATGCAGTCCCTATATATGGACTTTTTCTCTTTCTCACAAGCTTATAACGAGCTGATCTCCGGCAACCTCATGGACAAGACCGAATCCGACACCGGAACGGACGAGGTGGTCGGCATCAATGAGACTCTGACGATAACCAAGGGCGGATCGGCTATCCTCAAAGATGTCATCCCCTCCCTTAACCCTCAGGTTCGTTCCTATCTGAACCGCGCGGCAGACGAACTTGCCGCCCAGGTCAGATCCCTTAATTCGATCCGTGCGATAGTCACCGACGGCTCGACCGCTGTCCTGACCGACACATCCGCAGGATCGGGCATCTCTGGGAAGATCACCGTTACGGTCGAGTGCGCCTCAGCCGAAGAAGCGGAGACACTTTGCCGCAGCTGGAGAACGGGCGGCTACCGCAGCATAAGCGATCTTCTCGCCTCTATGTCGCACAAGGAGGACAGACAAGATGACGAAGTTTGACGAACTGGTTGCCCTGATAGGCGATCAGAAAGTTGTTATCCAGACACATAATTTCCCTGACCCTGATGCGATCGCATCGGCATACGGCCTTCAGTATCTTCTCGGCACCCGCGGGATCAAGGCCGATATCGTTTACTTCGGCAACTTCGACAAGGTAACTCTCAAGCTCATGACCGACGAGCTCGGCATCGAGACATTCAATGCCGACGGCTATAACGGTTCCGAGGAAGACCTCGTCATCAATATCGACGGACAGAAGTTTAATGCCAACTTCACTGATCTGACAGGACACGAGATCGCGTGTATCGACCATCATCCGTGGGTAACCGAATACAGGTATGACGTCGTCGATCACAGAACGGTCGGAGCGTGTGCCACGATCATATACGACTACTTCAAGGCCAACTCCGTAGAGATCCCCGGGAACGTCGCCACAGCGCTTCTTTATGCCATCAAGGTCGACACCCAGAACTTTACGCGCGGAGTGACGGATTCCGACATAAGAGCTTTCGCTGATCTTAATATCATTGCTGATCACGCGCTCATGATCCGCTTTGACAGCAACGAGCTCGAGATCCGTGACCTCAGAGCTTACGGTGCGGCGATCCAGAATGTTTATGTCAAGGACGGCGTCGGATTCGTTCATATTCCTTTCGACTGCCCGGACAGGCTTATCGCCATGGTGTCAAACTTCATCCTGTCACTTAACAGCGTAGTCCTCTCCGTCATATATGCGGAGCGCGGCGGCGGCCTTAAGTTCTCCGTTAGATCCGAGCTGTCCGACTTCAAGGCGGGCGACTGGGTACATTTGGCGCTCGAAGATATCGGTGACGGCGGCGGACACCCGACCATGGCAGGCGGCATCGTCTTCCCCGAACGCATGTCGGTATTAGGAAGCGATCCCGATACGGTCATAAGAAGACGTTTCATCGAGGCTCTCGGCGAGATGAGAAAGATAGCCGCCGAGACTGCAGAAGCAGCAACGGAAGCGGGAGGCCCCGTACCCGGGATGATAGATATTTCAGACGACAGTTACATTACGTAAACATACAAAAAACAAGCAATAAGGGAGGTATCACAATGCGAATGAAAAAAACTACGGCGGCCATACTGGTTACGGCTATGGCAATGGGAATGACGGTGTTCCCGGGATGCAGCAAGAGTGACAGCAGCAAAGTCTCAAGTGACGATCAGTGGTTCAACATCACGAAGTCTTCCGCACAGGAATACTACGATAATATCGATTTTGTTTACGATGATATGTGGTCGAACTGCATCGGTTCCGATGCAGAAAAGATCTATGTACTGACTAACCTCTACAAGAATATGAACTCAGAGGAGATCGATGACGATAAGAACAGTCAGGACTTTGAGAAAACATTCATCGATATTTATTCGATCGAGAACGGCTATGAGAGATCGGTCTCGATAGACGACTCACTTACGGGTATCGACGGCAGTTATTATGTCCAGGAAGGCAAGCTCAAAGATAATGCCATAACACTGGATGTATATGCATATCATCCTACATCCGGCGGTATGTATGAGGATACGATGTACCAGGTCACTTTCGATATCGATACGGAAGAATTCTCCGAACCGGTCGAGGTGGGTTATCAGGATGAATCATCTGACTGGGAAGAAATGAGCAGAAAGGTTCCCGACGGCAGCTATGAGGGATCCTGGGAGATAGGTGACTATACCATAGCCCGTTTCTATATTTGGAGCGAAAATTCAGACAAAACATCTTATGTACTGCTCATCACCGATAAGGACGGAAATGAGACAACTCTTGATCTTCGCACCCTCATGCCCGACTATTCTGTCTGGGACATCAGTACTTATCTGGACATTGATGAAGACAGTATCCTGATCATTCCCAGCTGCGATTCTGAAGAACAGGTCTACTTCAAGCTCACACTGTCGAGCAAGGCTTTGGAAGATGTCTCTCAGGAGTATGCATGGTTTGAATGTGATCCCTGGGGTCTCCAGACGATCGAAGGACAGGGAATGTATTTCCTCGACAACAGCGATTACTATCATCCGATACTCAAGAAGGTCGATATGGAAGAGCAGAAGATAGAAGATGTCATCGACTTCAGGAACTCCAACATCAACCCCATGGATATGTGGAATCTCAATCTTATAACAGTAACAGATAACAGTGTTGTCATGGCAGGTCAGACCAATATGACAGCCAACAGTCAGGGTACCTTCAATGTCATCACTCTCACAGAGGCAGAAGAAAACCCTAATGCGGGCAAAGCTATCCTCAAGGCGGCCTCGCTCAGCGGATATAACTACGCGATCTTCGAATCGATCTGCGAGTTCAATGAAGCTAACGATGAGTACTTCATTCAGATCGATGACAGATATAATATCGAGACGAACATGGACTGGGAGAACGTTCCCGACAACACCGACTGGACAAGCAATTATCTGAATCAGGCCGCATCTCTCGGCGATCAGCTCACGGTCGACCTGATGGCCGGAGACGGTCCCGATATCCTCTTCAATGCATATTCTCTCCCGCAGCTGAACAACTCGGATTACCTGGTAGATCTGTCCGGCAGGATCACGGATCCGGACAACTACTTCTCCAACATCTTCGATGCCGTTTCCGTTAACGGTGCTCTTTATCAGGTACCGATGATATTCACACCGGAAGGCATCTCCACATATTCCGAGTTCACAGAGGACGACCAGATCGGATTTACTTTCGACAATTACAGACGCTTTGTCGATCAGGTATGTAACGGCAAGGATCCCCTGCTGTCAAACTATTCGACCCAGCTCGACTACTTCATGGTCTGCTACGCCTCAGTATCTGATATGTTCGTAAGCGGCAACGGCGTAAACTACAACAATGACGCCTTCAGAGATCTGGCTCAGTATGTAAAAGACTATGTCACCGATGTTCCCGAAGACGATCCCGAGATCTATGGAGACTACGCCGTATATGAGCCTTATATGACGGATGATGTTGAGAAGCCTAATGCCACGGCCGGCTCGATCGGTTCGATCTATGATTTCTTCTACAATTACGGCGACAGGGTGAACGATGTCCGCTTCCTCGGTTATCCCTCATCAGATGCACGCGGACCGATGTTCAACATCCAGCTGTCCGTTGCCGTATCCGCTTCTTCTTCCAATCTTGACGGATGCTATCAGTTCGTAGATCTGTTCCTCGCCAGAGACATGCAGATGACAGCAGCCAGAGAAATGTGGGGCCTGCCGGTCAACATCAGCGTCTTCGATGAGATCGCTCAGACTGCGCTCGACGACCACAACAAGAACGCCGAATACTATCTCGAGTACTTCACAACCGCCGAGATACGTGAGTACGGCCTCGACACATCCATCTACGACGAATCCGTTATCGACTACTTCAAGTCAGTTATCAACAACTGCAAGGTCGCCCAGATCACCGATGCGTATGTGGCCATCATCATCCGCGAAGAGATGCAGGCATATTTCTCCGGCCAGAAGACACTCGACGCAGTCATCGACACCATGACCAACAGAGTAACGACCTACCTGACCGAGCGAGGCTAAGACTCTAAGCAGGAAGCTTTTATCAGCAATATCAGAACCCCGGACCCCGTGCCCGGGGTTCTGTCTTATCCGGGTCGCCCGCCACGCCACACCGGAGACGCGAACAAAAGCACACAATAAAAAGAGCCGTCCCCACCGGGCGGCTCTCCTTAACAAACTCAACTATAGGATTCAGAGGGTTACCTTATTGTCCTTAGTATAAAGCATCTGTGTGGAGTAATTGTGAGATTATATTAACAAACTGTAAATTCAAGCTTTTTTTACTTTTACAATTATGTTACAGCGACCTCATCACTCTACATAATCGAACTCAAGGTCTCCGATACGCACGGTATCGCCTTCCTTGATGCCGGCGGTCTTGAGCGCGTCGATAACGCCCGCATTGACCATGGAACGCTGGAAGTACGAGAGCGAGTCGCGGTCGTCAAAGTTTGTCGACTCCATGATGACATGAGCCCATGTACCCGTGATCTCGAACGCACCGTCTTCCGCGATCTCGATGCGGAACTGCTCTTCCTTCTCGAACTTGTAGATCTTCTCGTCTTCCTCGATCTTGTCGTGGAGGACGACCGGCGGAAGCTTAGTCACCATCTCAGTGATCTTGTCGGTCAGTTCCTTAAGGCCGATACGCGAGGCTGCGGAGATGACGAATACATCTTCGTAACCCTGAGCTTTGACTTCCTCAACGAAAAGCTCCACTTCCTCATCAGTCGCTGCATCCGACTTGTTGGCGACAACTATCTGAGGGCGTTTGCCCAGCTCCTCATTAAAGTGTACCAGTTCGTCGTTTATGGAGTTGAAATCGTCGATCGGATCGCGGCCGTCCGTTGCCGAGACATCGACGACGTGGACCAGGAGTCTCGTACGCTCGATGTGTCTTAAGAAGTCGTGTCCCATTCCGGCGCCCTGATGAGCGTTCTCTATGATACCCGGGATGTCCGCGATGACATAGGACATATCGTAATTCTGCACTACTCCGAGCACGGGCTCGATGGTAGTGAAGGGATAGTCCGCGATCTTGGGCTTGGCGGCCGTCAGGACTGACAGGAGCGTCGATTTGCCGGCGTTAGGATAGCCTACAAGACCTACATCAGCTATGAGCTTCAGTTCGATCTGAAGATTCTTTTCTTCGCCGGGGATGCCGGCATGAGCGAATCGGGGAGCCTGTCTTACGGCATTGGCAAAGTGCATGTTCCCTGCGCCGCCCTTGCCGCCTCTGGCTATGATAACGCGCTCCTTGTCCTCGGTCAGATCCGCGAGGATCTTACCGGTATCAGCGTCCTTGATGATCGTGCCGACGGGAACTCCTATCACGAGGTCCTCGCCGCCGCGGCCGTACATCTTACGGTTCATGCCTTTGTTGCCGTCGGGAGCGACGAACTTATGCTTGAACCTGAAGTTCTGAAGCGTGGTAAGGCGCGACGAAGCCACGAAGACGATGTCTCCGCCCTTGCCGCCGTCGCCGCCGTCCGGGCCGCCGTTCGTAACGAATTTCTCCGTGTGAAAGGACACGCATCCGGGACCGCCGTCACCGGCCTTTACATATATCTTGGCATGATCGTAAAACATTTTAACTCCTTCATGCGGGTGGGAACGGGATGTGCCCGCCCCGTTTGTAAAAAAACAGTCTGCCGGAAATTCCGACAGACTGAGATCAGCATTTTACTCTTGTCAGCTTACTCTACAGGATAAACGCTTACCTGCTTCTTTGTGCTACCGACGCGCTCGTACTTTACACGACCATCGATCTTAGTGTAAAGAGTATCATCGGATCCGATACCGACGTTCTTGCCGGGGTGGATCTTTGTGCCGCGCTGTCTTACAAGGATGTTGCCTGCGATTACAAGCTGTCCGTCGCCCTTCTTAGCTCCAAGTCTCTTGGATTCGGAATCACGACCGTTCTTGGTCGAACCCATTCCCTTCTTATGAGCAAAGAGCTGTAAATTCATCTTAAGCATAGCTTACACCTCCATGTGTGTCTCAATTCTCTTCTGTTACCTTAATGTATACGTTGTTATCGTCATTAACTGAGGATGCCATGGTTATCAATCCGATCTCCACTGTCCTCATGATCGTCTGAGCTGTCTGTGCCCGCTCTTTGTTATCATCCGCCGGGACGATTATCTGAGCTCTTACCCTGCCGTCGCCGATGTCTTCGTTGATCACCGCCGTATCTAGGTATCCGCAT
>JAEEGL016665625.1_pt1 | contig 10253 bp, 12 predicted proteins | sample 9134231 | NCBI WGS metagenome assembly JAEEGL01 (sample SAMN16246548, study PRJNA631951) | gut metagenome | biome: gut microbiome; feature: rumen; material: fiber-attached | host: Bos | place: Iran: Karaj | collected 2018-10 | reverse complement strand
TAATATAGGTATATGACCGAACGTCAAAAACAGATTTTATATGCCATTATTGAAGAATACGCCGAGCTCGCGACCCCGGTTGGTTCCGTGACGCTTGCGAAGCTTTTTGATTGCTCTTCGGCGACGATTCGTGCCGAGATGGTGAAGCTCGAGCAGATGGGCTACATTATGCAGCCACATACTTCGGCTGGCCGTATCCCGACCGACGCTGGCTATCGTCTTTACGTAAATTCATTGCAGGAAAATCTCGATCACGCCGAAAAGAAAAGCGAGGAATCTGAACCGGTTTCGGGCGACCGCACGACTAAGGCGCTCGCGACTCGCATTCAGGCGCAGACGCGCGCCGATTATGCGATTCGTGCTGCTGTCGACAGTCTTGTTGAACTCACTGGCAATCTTGGCCTCGCTACAATCGGCGATCAGCTTTATATCTCTGGCTTTGGCGGTCTCTTTGCGCAGCCAGAATTTATCCAGAACGCGCAGGTCCAGGCTGTTGGTCAGTTATTGGACAATATCAAGCCGTGGCTTCAGGAAGTGCAGCCAAACGAGGCGATTAATGTTTATATTGGTTCAGAAAACCCAGTTGGCAAAGCGTCGAATGTCTCTCTGATTGTATCGCGTTTCCGCTCGCCATATTCCGATCGTAGCTATATCGGCGTGCTTGGCCCAACCCGCCAGTCTTATAAGCGCGTCATGTCGCTCGTGCGCCATGCTGGTTTAATGTTAGAGGAGGTATTATATGACGAATAAAAAAGCCGACGAATCTGCGGCGAAAATTGCAGAATTAACTAACGATCTTCAGCGCACCCGCGCGGATTTCGAGAACTATCGTCGCCAGGTCGAGCAGCAGAAGCTCCAGTACGGAAATGTTGTCAAAAATACAACAATTATGAAATTTTTGCCATTGCTCGACGATTTGGATCGCGCAATCGCTGCCAATGAGGCGCTTCGGCCACTTGCTAAAAACCTCGAAAAAACCCTCAAAGAGCTCAAACTCGAACGCGTCGAGAGCGCGGCTGGTACGCCATTTAATCCCGACCTGCACGAAGCCGTGATGGTTGACGGCGACGGCGAAAAAGAATTAATCGCAGAAACTCTACGCGCTGGCTATCGCTATGAAGGCGAATTGATTCGTCCAGCCATGGTAAAAGTAACTCGTCAATGAAAATCTCGGTAATTACATTATTCCCGGAGATGTTCGACAAGGTTTTTAATCAGTCGATGCTCTGGAAAGCTCAGGATAAAAAACTCGTCGAATTCGAGCTTATTGATTTACGCCAATTCGGCCTTGGTCCGCGCCACCAAGTCGACGACACGCCATATGGCGGCGGCGATGGTATGCTCCTAAAGCCCGAGCCGATTTTTGCTGCCGTGGAGGATGCGAAAACGCGCAACCCTAACGCCAAGGTCGTCTTAATGACGCCAAAAGGCAAGATTTGGGACCAAGCGCGCGCGACTGAGCTGGCGAATTCTGACGATAACTATATCTTTATTTGCCCACATTACGAAGGCTACGATGAGCGCATTCTGACACTCGTCGACTATCAGGTTTCGATTGGAAAATTCATTTTGACTGGCGGCGAATTGCCGGCGATGACCGTGATTGACTCGATTGTGCGCCTCATTCCTGGCGTGCTCGGCGGGGAAACGAGCGCCGAAATTGAGAGTTTTTCGGACGGCGACAATTATGAATACCCGCAATACACTCGTCCAGCAGAATTCCGTGGCATGAAAGTTCCTGAAGTTTTGCTCAACGGTAACCACGGCGAAATCGCCAAATGGCGCGCCGAAAATGCCCCGAAAACCGCGAGCGAAAAATAGCCGCTTATGCTAAAATAGTCTCATGAAGAAGAGGTCATTTTTTGCGATTGGCGCAGCCGTCTTGATTTTGGGCGCGGTTGGCGCAACATTCGCGATTAGTCAGGGAAAATCAGTTATCGATAACGAACTTGCGATCGCGAAGTATCAGGCAAGCTTTACTGAGGAGTTTACGGCGCCATCTGATTGGTCGCCATGCCAGACGATTGCAAAAACCATCACAGCGAAGAATGATTCTCAAATTCCTGTCGCGGTCCGCGTAAAGCTCGAGGAAGATTGGATTGCGAGCGACGACACGACGCACTTGCCGCTCGTCTCGGCGGCTTCTGGCCTAACGATGGCGCAAATTAACTTTACGCCAAATGCTGGTTGGACGAAGGAGGGCGAGTATTATGTTTACGATACCGACCTCGCGCCCGGCGCAACTACGACATCTCTAACTGCCGGCGTTACGATGAATTGCGACGCGAACCTTGATACGAGTGACAATGCTGAAGCAACTGCCGATGGTGCCTACGCTGGCGCGGATTATCATCTCAAGGCGACGATTCAGACGATTCAGGCGGACGCCAAGAATGAGTGGTGGCCACAACTCACGGACACGATTATTGCTCAGGTAAATGATCCGTTCGTAATTGATTTTACGCGCAAGGCGGTGATTTCGACCGACCGCAATATTGCAAACGGCAATGGCGTCAACAAGTATCTTGAGGGCGGTAAGGAAATCTATTATTACCGCGGCAACGTCGAGAACAATGTCCTGTGGGCAAACTTCTGTTGGAAGATTTTGCGCACAACTGCAACTGGTGGCGTGAAGCTCGTCTATAATGGCTTGCCGACGGATGTCGACGGCGCTAAACAATGTTTAGCAAGGAATACGGATGCCGACATTGCTGTCTCGGAAATTAAATATAATAGCAATCAAGATTCTCTCGCGGATATTGGCTACATGTATGGCGCGCGCATAGCATACTCTTCACTGTATTCGAGTAGTTTCCCGGCAAGCTTCACTTTCTCAAATGACGTAACGCGCAGTGGAGACACTTATACGCTTGATACATCGGAAGGGCAGTCGATTTCTGGTACCTGGGCGGATCAACGCCTAACGGCTGCGACGCGCTACCACTATTTCTGCACCGATGGCGCTACGTCTTGCGACGGAACAAAAATTGGATACATCCAGCACTTCGCCTATGCGAGTTCCATAGACTACATTAAAATCGGTGGCTACGACAATATTGAGGCTGCGAAGACGGCGATGTTTGCGAATGAGCATGATTCGCTCGCGAAGTCCACTATTGAGACTTGGTTCGAAAACGAAAACCTCGATGGCCACGTGGCTGGCACGCGTAACTACGAAGATGACCTCGAAGATGTGATATTCTGCAACGACCGTACTATGTATGGCGGCGCATTCGCCGGTAAAGATTTCGATGCTACGCCGACCGACAGCGTTAATCAATATAGCACATTCGGCGCGTATGAGCGCATCGCAATTAAAAATGCCTCAAATAATTTCGAGCCGAGCCTCGACTGCCCAAGGGCTGACGATTCCTTTACGAAGTCGACCGCGAATGGTAACGGCAAGCTGAAGCACAAGGTTGGTCTCATTACCGCAGACGAGATGACGATGGTTGGTCAGAGTTGGACCGACGGCGATTCTTTGACATATCTCTATGCGAACACTATGGACCAATGGACGATGACGCCAGCCTTCTTCTACCGCTACGACGGCAGGTTATTTACTTGGAGTGGAAACTTGAGCGAGGATCCGCCAATTGACGGCGCCGGCTATCGTCCAGTTGTTTCGCTAAAGTCTAGCGCAGCATATTTCGTCTCCGGTAGTGGCACAAAGGCCGACCCGTATATCGTTCCATAGTATAATAGTCTTATGGATTTGGCGGCGCCAATTGAGGAGGTGAAGGGCATTGGCCCTAAAACTGCCGAGCTTTTGAATAAGGCCGGCATTTTTATGCTCCGCGATTTGGTTTATCATTTGCCGCGCGATTACGAAAACTTCCAACAAGCCCAGAATATATCCGATCTGCGCCCGGGAAAAGTCACGGTCAAAGCGCGCGTGGAAGATATCGCTACGCGCCGCATTAAGCGCTTAACGCTTACAGAGGCGACCCTCCGCGATAAGACCGGCGCCATTAAAGCGATTTGGTTCAACCAGCCGTATCGCACGAAACAGTTCTCCGAGCAGGACGAGTACTACTTTAGTGGCAACATGCAACTAAGCTACGGACGCTATCAATTGCAAAATCCGTCCGCAACTAAAGCCGACGAATATGACGCGCCGACGACTGATAAAATTCAGCCAATTTATCCGGCGCGCGGTACGGTAAAATCGCCAGACTTTAAGAAGTTTATCGCGAGCCTTCGCAATCAAATTGCGCTGACGCCAGACATGCTCCCGAATTATCCTGGCCGCGCCGAGGCGCTTCTTGACGTGCATTTTCCGGAGACAATTGAACAGGCGAAAAAAGGTCGCGAATATTTGGCGATAGAGGAATTATTCGAATTATTGCTCGCAGCGCGTTTGAACCGCGAAGAAAACCAGAAGCTTCGCACCTCGCCGATTGAAACCGATATGGCGAAGTTTAAAGATTTCGTCACGCGTCTGCCGTTTAAGCTCACTAACGCGCAGCGCGTGGCAACCTGGGAAATTCTCCAAGATATGGAAAGTGACATTCCGATGAACCGTTTGCTTCAGGGTGACGTCGGTTCGGGTAAGACAATGGTTGCAGCGCTCAGCGCCTATGCGGCGGCCGGGGCTGGCTTCCAGACGGCCCTTATGGCACCGACTGAAGTTCTCGCTACGCAGCACGCCGAATCGCTCAGTAAACTCTTCGGCGACAAACTTCGCATCGCGCTTCTGACTGGCTCTACAAAACGCAAGCCGGAGCTTAAGAAGCATATTAAAGCCGGCGAAGTCGACCTCGTGATTGGCACACATGCGCTCATTACGGACGATACGGAGTTCAAGAATCTCGGCCTCGCGATTATCGACGAGCAGCATCGCTTTGGCGTGGCGCAGCGCCAGAAACTGCTCGCCAAAGCTCGTACGATGCCGCACCTACTATCGATGACGGCGACGCCGATTCCGCGCTCGTTGCAGCTCACGATTTTTGGTGATCTTGCGGTTTCGGTACTCGACGAATTGCCGGCCGGTCGCCAGCCGATTACGACTAAAATTGTCTCGCCGGTCTCCACGAAGCAAATGTGGGATGCGGTCGAGAAAGAGCTTCGGGCAAAGCACCAAGCCTACTATATCTGTAAGAAAATCGACGATAAAGGCGAATCGGAATTGAAATCTGTAAAGGCGGAAGCGCAGAAGATCGCGCATCAATTCCCAGACTATAACGTTGCTTATCTGCACGGCAAAATGAAGCCGGCCGAAAAAGACGAAATTATGACGCTCTTTGCGAACGGTGAAATCGATATTCTTGTTTCGACAACCGTCGTGGAGGTGGGCGTAAACGTGCCAAATGCGACTGTGATGATAATTGCGGATGCGGATCAATATGGTCTCAGTCAGCTTCATCAGCTCCGTGGTCGTGTTGGGCGCGGCGCGGCAGCGAGCTATTGCTACCTGATTTGCTCCTCGACCGATGCGCCAACCAAACGCATTCGCGAAATTGAGCGCTCGCAGGATGGTTTCTATCTTGCCGAAGTAGACTTAAAATTGCGCGGTCCGGGCGAGATTTATGGCTCCTTACAGCACGGAGCGCTCGACCTTCGCATCGCCTCGATTACCGACACGAAGCTCGTCCATAAGGCCGATCTGCTCGTGAAGGACTTCCTTAAGCAGAAGCTAAATGTGCTAGAATATAAAGAGTTAGCCGCGGGGGTGCGCAAGTATCAACGCTTAACGACTTTGAACTAATATGTACGCAACGCTAGATATATTCGAAAACTCCAAGCATTCGGGTAAGCTTATCGGTGTTCATCAAAAACTCGATAAGGTCGCCCGCAAGCTTTTGGACGCCAAAATGGAAGGCGTAGATTTTCCAACTATCAAGGAGATTCTATATTTTGAAGGCTCGCGCGGCCCGGATGGCATCAAAAAGAAATCGCCTGGCGTAGACGACCCGGATTACTTCATCATTCCGAGTAAAGACGACGGGAAACTATTCGAAATCGTCATGAACCATCAGCATAATCTCGCGCAGGCGCTTAAAAGTAATAACCGTGAACGTGCGGCGTTCGAGGCAGCCTGGATGGCGCATGCATTGACTGACGCTATGACGCCAGCCCATCATTATCCATACCGCAAAGTTGTCGACGAATTGATGACCGATAAAGATTACAAGACGCTCTTTGGCCACGAAATAAAAGGTATTATGCGCGGCGAGACGCTCTTGCAGGCGGCGCGCAATAACTGGCTCTATTGGGGCGCCGGTGGTGTAATGACGAAGCATATCGCCTATGAGTATGGCGTCGCGTATATTATTAAGCCAGTCAGGCTCGAACGCCTAATGCCGAAGAATCTCGAAGCTGCCGACCTGAAGAAAGTTGACCTGAAAAAAGAATTCTATGATGCCGTTAATAAAGTCGATTCACTCAAAATGTATGACCATTTTCTCGACGCCGGTTGGACCACTCAGCTCGCTGTCGAAACGCGCGAAATCTTGATTCCAGAAATCGTACGCCTAATCGTGCTCGGTTGGGTCTCATCAATTGAATTAGCGAAGGGAGGGCGAAATGCCAAGAAAAAATAATCAAATCCGTATCATTTCCGGCAAGCTCGGCGGCCGCCTAATCGATACGCCGAAAACCGACAAAACGCATCCAATGGGCGACCGTGAACGTGCGGCAATCTTTAACCGTCTCCGCGGCGACATTGCGGGCAAGGATGTCTTAGACGCTTTTGCGGGCAGTGGCGCAATTGGCCTCGAGGCCTTGTCGCTTGGCGCAAATAGTGTAGATTTCCTTGAGAATAACCAGAAAGCCGCAAAAACCATCAAGGCGAATGTGGCGAAGTTCAAGCTTGAGGCGCAGGGCAAAATCGTGCGCAAACTGCAAAAAGAATACGACATTATTTTTGCCGATCCGCCATACGATAACCCGCAGTATGAATATGTCGAGGAGATTCTAAAATCCCTCAAACATGGCGGTATCTTTGTACTCTCGCACCCAGAATCGCCGGCGCCGTGGGAATTCCGAGGCTTAAGCCTCTTTAGCGACAAAAGCTACGCCGCTGCGCATATCAAAATGTATCAAAAACTCTAGAAGAGAATAAAATCGCGAATCCAGTTTTGGAGCGCTTCAGGATCGTTATAGAGCGGTTCGTCTTCTTTTGCGTCGGCATCGAGCCAGTCAACCACCTCGCCATCATGAATTAGGGCAACCGAAGGCGTGTATTTAACTTTTTCGTGGAGCGAGGATTCTTTTGCTTCGTCCCAATACATATGGTAGTACTTGAACTGCATATCGTCTGGGAAGCCGGACAAGCTAACGCTCATCTCAGAAGTTTTGATGCAGCCTGGTTTGTCTACCATAATGACGAAAGACTTTTTGTCGCTAATTAGCTTTTCGTATTCGTCTTTTTTGATAAACATTGCTTCGCTCTCGCCGTAGTATTCGTCGTCGAGGCGGAATTGTTTGCTCGTGAGTGACGGAATAATCAGAGCAAGAACAAGCGCGGCCGCGAAAAATAGCGACAGAGAAACAGAGATTATAACGATATGTTTGCGCTTCATTTTTTGGTCAACTTAGAAAAGTCGATATCGTGGTACGGGATTTTCCAGAAAGCGAATTGTTTTACGCCGTTGTCGTCCTGCGTAATAGTCTGAACGCTATTCTTGCCTTCGTAATACCAGTAGCCACCAACGTTGTAGATATTGTTGCCGTTCCAGCCGAGATCGACGAGTAACTGTTTTGCTGCGCCAGCATAACCGCCGCCGCCGCACATCAAGAAAATAACCTTGTCGCGCGGGAAGAGGTCTTCGAGAATTTGGAGCGATTCTTTGTAGTTTGCCGTGAGCTTTCCGCCGGCGTCGCGCGTATAGAGCGTATCGCCGGAGTAAGTTTTGCCGACGACCTCTGGCAATTCGATATTCACGAGATACGGGAGCGGCACGACCTCGAAGCCTTTGACTAGGCCAGAGAGCCAGCGGTCGCCGCCGATTGCTTCGTAATTTGCCGGATCTTCAAGCATGCGCATGTCGCGATAAACCGCGTCCTTGCGTCCAAGGTATTGATCGATGTTTGATTCATTGATGTTCTTATCGATGCCCAGTTCGCCGCGTTGGCCTTCGGAAACTTCTGGTTTCGGCAAAGCCGGTAGACCTTGGTTGTTCGCGATGAACCATCCGCCGGAGTAGGCGGCGACAAGAGCAATTACTGTAATAATTGGAAAAAGAAATTTCTTTGAACTATTCATAAAACTATTGTAGAACAGCCAGCCGCGGCTGGCAAATCGGGCGGATATAGGTTATACTTAATACAGATAAATAAGTGAGGTAGATTATGTTTGATTTGTCTGGAAAAGTAGCTGTTGTGACTGGTGCGAGCTCTGGTCTCGGTGTTCAGATGGCGACCGCTTTTGCGCGCCAGGGTGCCGATTTGGTAATTTTGGCTCGCCGCGTTGAGCGTCTCGAGGAATTTGCCGAGAAATTGCGCAAAGAGTTCAAGGTAAAGGTTTTGCCACTCAAGTGCGACGTCACTTCGACTGATGACATTAATGCCGCCGCTGAGGCTGCCGAGAAAGAGTTCGGCAAGGTAGATATCTTGCTCAACTGCGCTGGTTCGTCGAAGGATAAGGGCGTCGTTGATATGACCGATGATGAGTGGGATTTTACGATTGCGACCGACGAGACGAGCGTCTTTAAGATGACTCGTGCCTTTGCGCGTATTATGCAGAAGAACAAATATGGCCGCATCATTAATATCGCTTCGATGTATGGTCTCGTCGGTAATACCGAGATTCATACGGTTGCCTACCACGCATCAAAGGGTGCGGTCGTAAACTTCACGCGTGCCGTGGCCGCTGAGCTTGCTACCGATGGCATCACTTGTAATGCGATCTGCCCAGGCTACTTCGAGACCGAGCTCACGAAGGCCGTGCTCGACACTGAGAGTTTCCAACAATTCGCGAAGACGCACGTCCCAATGCAGCGCTACGGTAAGCCAGGCGAACTCGATGCTGCTGCGGTCTTCCTCGCTTCCGACGAAGCGCGTTATGTTACTGGTGCAATCTTGCCAGTCGACGGCGGTTACACTTGTATTTAATAAAGGAGGGCATGGAAATGAAGAAACACGAAATCGGCAGAGGTGATCAGGGGGAACAGGCGGCCGATAACGGTTGGGATGAGCTAGAGAATTACGCTCCAGAACAAAACGGTTCAGATCTTCGTGCTAATGATTCGGAAAAACCGACTGACGAACGTCGTCATGACGCTGGTGATGCGGAAGAAGATTTTAATAGACTAATCAAGGGCGAGAAACATTCAGCTCCGGATTCTCTAGAGAAAATTAAGGCAGAGACGGCTCGGCTCCAAAAAGCGTCAGAAGAATATGATAAATACTTTCCCAAAGGCGCGACGCAGGAGCTCCTCGAAGAAATGAAGAGTCTTGACCAGAGAATAATGGACGAAAGAGATCCGGACCGCAAGGCGCAATTGGCGGCGAAAAGGAAAGAGCTTGTTGATACAGCTATTGCTAATGGGAAGATGGCCGAGCATTAGCAAGAGCAGAACATCTGATGTGCTGAATTGTCTTTGCGGTCGAACTGTCCCAGTTAAGTCCTTTCGATGGGGCATGAAAATCCCCCGACGGACGTCGAGGGATTTTTGGTTAAGGCTAAGCGAGAATTGTCATAATTTGCTCACATAATTTATCGTGCTTAGAAAATTATTTTACTAAGCCATCTTTCAACGAGGTCTTCCTCGTCGATTCTAGTTTCTAAACGGCAGCTGCCGTCAGTATTATATGGGTGGTTTTGCTTATAGATTGGCTCTGGATAAATCCAGATATTGAGTTCTTTCGGCGCAGTAGCTATTAATTGCTCTGCGATTGTTTTATTGAACTTTGTGCCATATTTCTCGCAATAGGCGCAGCAATACTTAGTGAGATTAATATACCTCTCGCCATTTTTATACTCATAGTACGCGCGGAACGTTTTTCCGTTCCACTCAATTTTTGTTAGCTTCCTGTATTGGAAGCCGTAGGTGTTAGTCATGCTAATCACCTCCTTGTTATATTTTTGTATATATAACGCCTAGCCTTTTTAAAGAACATGCCAAAAGCGGCACGAACTATATCTATATTATATAACGAAAGCACAAAAAAGACAAGCTGCCGCTTGTACTTTATGGTGCGCGAGACTGGACTTGAACCAGCACGCCGAAAGGCATATGCTCCTAAGGCATACGTGTATACCAATTTCACCACTCGCGCATGACGAAATTATATCAAAATTCCGCCCAAAT
>JAEEGL016533431.1_pt1 | contig 10253 bp, 11 predicted proteins | sample 9134231 | NCBI WGS metagenome assembly JAEEGL01 (sample SAMN16246548, study PRJNA631951) | gut metagenome | biome: gut microbiome; feature: rumen; material: fiber-attached | host: Bos | place: Iran: Karaj | collected 2018-10 | reverse complement strand
TTGCGCGTCGGCATGAGCGCCGGGAGCAGATCCTTCTGGGCGCAGGGAACTTCCTTCTGCCCGGGGCATGGCTGCTTCCTGCAGGCCTGCCTGCCGTTCGGGAGCCGGACCGCCGGATCCCCGCGGGGGCATGCCTCCGTCGGCTGATCCTTTGAGGAACGTTTGCGCGTCGGCATGAGCGCCGGGAGCAGATCCTTCTGGGCGCAGGGAACTTCCTTCTGCCCGGGGCATGGCTGCTTCCTGCAGGCCTGCCAGCCGTTCGGGAGCCGGGCCGCCGGATCCCCGCGGGGGCATGCCTCCGTCGGCCGATCCACGGAAGAACGTTAGCGCGTCGGCATGAGCGCCGGGAGCAGATCCTTCTGCGCGCTGGGAACTTCCTTCCGCCCGGGGTATGGCTGCTTCCTGCAGGCCTGCCTGCCATTCGGGAGCCTGGTCGCCGGATCCCCGCGGGGGCGTATCTCCTCCTATCGATTCCAGGAACAGGCGCACGTCGCTTTCTGAGGGGAAATCGTTTTTTCCCGGCAGGTCTGCCTGTTTCAGATCTTGCATTTCCGTTGAAAAATGTATCTCCATGCCGCTCATAGATCAAACCTCTCAGGCATCATCGCCTTCGGCTTCGGCGCCTTTTCGGGAAACCGGTCGGAATTCCTCAAGTTCCAGGTCTTCTTTGCGTTCGCTTTCCTTCTTGTCTTCTTCTGCCCAGATTTCCTTGTGCGCCAGTATCTTGGCTGTTTCCTTTTGCGCGTTTTTAGCAGCGATGCGGGCGCCTTCCAGCTGGGTCTGAGCTTTCAGGTGCGCCTTTTGGGCTTTGTCCACGGATTCTTCCCTGAGGATCTCCTGCGCTGCGAGCTGTGAAAGCCCTGCCTTGAGATCGTCGATGTCCTTTATGGAGCAGGGTCTGCCCATGACGGCTGCGTAGCGCCGTTCTTCTTCGTCTGCGCGCCAAAGCCGGAAGGCCTGCAGTTCCTTTTTCCGCGCTTCGACGGCATCCTGCGCGGACCTCACTTCCGCCTCCGCAGCCTTGACGGCCCGCGCAGCATCCTCTTCGCGGTACCTTCGCACGGAAAGCAGTGATTCCAGCGGATAGATGCCCATAAGCTACTTCACCGCCTCGTAAAGGCCCTTGAGCGTTTCGTCAAAGCTGCTTTTTTCATCCAGGCCCTGTTTGAGGAACGCATTGACCTTGTCGATATGGGCAAGCGCGTCGTCAGCGTCCTTGTCGGCTCCTTTCTTGTATTCACCGATCTGTACGAGCAGTTCGACTTCGGCATATTTCGCAAGGATCTGACGCAGTCTCTGCGCGGCTTTTTTGTGTTCCTTGGATACGATGGAGTTCATGACGCGGCTCACGCTGGCCTGCACGTCGATGGCGGGATAATGGTTGCGCGCTGCAAGCTTGCGGGAAAGGACGATATGCCCGTCGAGGATGGAGCGCGTCTCGTCGGCGATGGGTTCCGTCATGTCGTCGCCTTCCACGAGCACAGTGTACAGTGCGGTGATGGAGCCTTTCTCATTGTTGCCTGCCCGTTCCATGAGCTTAGGCAGTTCGGAAAACACAGACGGAGGAAAGCCGCGTCTGGTGGGCGGCTCACCGGCAGCCAGTCCGATCTCCCTCTGCGCGCGTCCGAACCGGGTGACGGAATCCATCATGAGCAGGACGCTCTTGCCCTGGTCGCGGAAATATTCCGCGATGGCGGTCGAGGTGTAGGCGGCTTTGAGCCTTTCCATGGAAGATCTGTCGGAAGTGGATACGACGAGAACGGATTTCTTCCGTCCTTCAGGTCCAAGATCGTTTTCTATGAATTCACGTACTTCTCGTCCGCGCTCGCCTATAAGGGCAAGGACGCAGACTTCAGCGGAGCAGCCCTTGATGATGCTGGAGAGCAGGGTGGACTTGCCGCCGCCGGCTGCTGCGAAAATGCCCATTCTCTGGCCTTCGCCGCATGTCAGCATGCCGTCCAGCGCACGCAGCCCGAGGGAGAGCGGACGGCTGATGATTTTCCGTGTCATGGGGTTGGGGGCTTCTGCGAACACGGGATAATGATGCTTCACCTTCAGTGACGGACCGCCGTCCAATGGTTGCCCGAGGCCGTCGACAACGCGGCCAAGCAGTTCTTCTCCTACGGGAACTGAGAGGATCTCGCCGGTAGGGATGACTTCTGTAGCCGGTGAAACGCCCTGGCAATTGCCAAGGGGGGAGAGCAAGGCGACATTGCGCACAAACCCCACGACTTCAGCTTTAAGGCTGAATGATTCCCATGGGTTTTGCAGTATGCACAGTTCGCCGACCTTTACGCCGGGGACGACGGCCCGGATGATGGTGCCGATCACCTGCTCGACCCGTCCGCGCACCTCCACGGGAGTCACGGTCTGAACGGCTTCTTCCAGCAGGGAGCCGATGTATTCAAAGGCCATGGTGCCCCCTATTGCTGTATCTTTGCCTTGAAAGCCTGTTCGAGGGCTTTGATCTGCGTTTCCAGACTGGCATCGATGACGCCCAGTTCGCTTTCGAGGATGCAGGAATCACGAGGCAGGCGTGCGTCGGCAAGGATAGTGAGGAAGGATGAACTTCCCACGGACGAAGCTGTCATGACCGCAAGCGCCTGCGTGACCGCGGGTTCATCGGCCGGTGCCACGCGGACGATGACGTTTTGCTGGTTGCGTACGGTGTTCAGCGCATTGCGCACGATGGCCACGATGCGTTCATTGCTGTCCATGTCGCCGATGATCTTGCGCACGGCCTGATTGACGATCTGTACAAGTTTGCCTTCGATCCCTTCTATGAATTCGACGGAGGAGAGGATCGTTTCGAGCATTTTTTCCGAATGCTCCATCTTGCCTTCCTCAAGACCGTCCCTGTAACCTTCCTCGCGTTTTTCCTGATATGCGGTCTCGGCATCCTTGAGGGTCTTTTCGGCGCGGGCGCGGGCGTCTTCAAGCAATGCGTTGGCCTCGGTCATCACGCCGTATTCGGCTGCCTTGATGACTTTTGTGCCGGCGGCAGGAGTGAAAGAACTCGAATTCAATCGAAACATGGTGCCCATTCCGGCGCCACCTCCCTGAGCAGGATTTTTTTCAGCATGATCCACAGCGAACGCTTTTCCGTGCGCCCCAGATTGCTGAGTTCCTTCTTGTGTGCACTCGGTGCGAAGGGAGCCATGCCGGACGATGCGCTGTCTTCCTCGTTTTCCGGGAAAGCGAAGAAACCGGGATCATTGCTGCGGAGGAACGAGCGCAGTCCTTCCGGCCATGACGACATGGCAAGATACAGAACGGACCATGCCAGCATCTCTATCCTGCTCCCCAGGGTCCCGTTTCCTGCCAAAGGCTGGAATGCCCTGGACATGCTGCCGGACTGATAGCGTCCACGCTTGACGGCATAGGAATAGAGATCGGGACCTATCTGCCCGCGCAGTTCGAGGAGGGGGCCGCGCAGCACCACGCGGGAAATCTCATCGGAAAACACGGCGCCGCTGAAATAGCGGCATGTCCTGAGCAGGATCTGCGGATCAGGCAGGGCCAGGCGGCTCGATTCGTGAGCGAAGTCCCACCAGCCGCGGATGTCAGGGGCGGCAAATCGCCGGCGGATGTCCGCATCCTTCCATAAGCGCGCACCCGCTTCTCCCAGCCCGGAGAAAAATTCGGGCACCGGCCTGGGCGGCGCGTAGCGCATATTGAACGCGGCGATGGCCTGGAACAGTTTTGGATGTCCCGCTGCCGTTTCCCTGAGAAAAAAGCTGTCCATGAGGATCAAGCTCCGCCTGTATTCTTTTTCCTGCCGCGTATCAGCATGATGACGGCAGCCATCAGCCCGATGACGGAAACGCCAAGCAGTCCCGCCAGGACGAGGATGAGGTCCTGCTTTGATTTTCCGCCGTCCGCGTCGTTCATGTTTTGGGGCATGGGCACGCTCACCGTTTCGCGGACGGGCACGAGCATCACGGAAACATTGTCCTGGGTGAGGCCGGCAACGGAATTGGAAGCAAGTTCACGGATGCTGGAAATGAGCCTTGTCGCTTGCGATTCCGGAGTGTGCCTGAGGAATACGGCGGCGCTTGCCGGCGTGGACTTGCCCGTGCCCAGATCCGTATGCCCGAGGACGACATGCACGCGCGCCGTGAGCACGCCGTCGATGCGGGAAAAGGTGTTGGCAAGTTCCTGAGACAGCGCAAAGGAAAGCCGGGCCTGCTCTTCAGTCGCGGAAGATATCATCCCCTGAGCGGAGAAGACCTGTCCCATGCTTTTGTAGTCGTCCCGGGGCAGGCTGTTCTGACGCAAAATCTCCAGGGCCTGGACGATGTTCCTGTCGTCTATGGAGATGCCGTAGCCGTTTTTGGCCGAGGTCTTTTCCGTTTGTATCCCGTGGCGCAGGAGCACGGAGAGCATGGTGTTCGCTTCGGATTCCTGAAGTCCCTGGTAGATCTCTGTCTTGCAGCCGGCAAGGAGGAGCGCTGAGGCTGTGAGTACAGCGCCCGCTATCTTGGCATAACGCGGACGAAAGCGGCGTGAACGATGGATCTGAAGCATGATGTCGGCCTTTCAGGATTGGTTTTTGAGCAGAGATTCAAGACCCTGCGCGGTTTTTTGCTGGATCTGCGATCCGGTCTCCATGCAGAAACGGGCCATGGCGACATGGAACTGCAATGAGAAAAAGTCCGGGATGGAGAGCGCAGGCTCCGGGTTGACCGTTTCAGCTCCGCCAGGCCCTTCGACAGGCGGCAAGCCAGACTCTCCCGTAACGGGAGAGCCTGGCGCTTCAGGCTGAACGCCGGCGGGCGCTGCAGCCATGCCTGGAGAGTGCAGCTCTGCGCCGTGCGCAAGCATGTCTTCGAACATGCGGACAAGACCGGCTGGCGGAGGCGAAGGCCCCACGCCAGCACGGTCTACTCCCCTGTCCGTTCCAATCTTTTCAAACGCTTCTATGAGACGCTGGGCAGAGGAATAGACCGCTGTCGTGTCCACGATCGCCTTCTCCCGCTAGGAGAGCTGTTCGAGCAGCGCAGCAGCAAGGGCGGATGCTCCGCCGTGCCCGCTGCCGATGCTTTCCAGCTTCTCCCTGGCTTCGTCTTTTTTGCCTTCAAGGAAAAGGCAGAGCCCGAGCATGGCCGTAGCTTCCATATCTTCAGGATTCTTGGTGATGATGTCGAGCAGGGCTTCTTCTCCCTGGTCGAATTCGCCGATGACGATATGGCTGAGAGCCAGTCCGATGAGAGCAGGGACATGCCCGGGCTTCAGGGTCAAAACGCCGTCGTATATCGCGCGCGCTTCGTTGACAAAGCCCTTGTGGCAGCCTGCGTTCGCAATATCCAGAAGGTGGTATATCTGTTCATCATTGAGCATGGCAGATCACGCTCCTTATCAGTTTGCGCGCTGGGCGAGGGACTTCATCATGTCGGTCATGCTTTTGGTGACCGTGGCCAGGGATTCCATCATGGCGTTGTATTGCCCTACCTGGAACTGCAGGGAAACCATGTCTTCCTGGCTGAGCTTGTCCCCTTTTGCCAGCTGAGCCATCTTGGCGTTCAGATCAGCGCCTTTGCTGGCCACACCGTTGAGAGTGTTGTTGAACATCTCGTTGACATTGAAACCGGAAACTGCGTCCATATCTGCCTCCGTGTCTTTAGGCGAAAAGTTTTTCGAGGATAGCCGAAGCTGACTGCACGGCAGCCCGCATCGACTGCGCCGCACGCATTTCATCAGGGGTGAGCCCCCTGTCCATAAGCTTCCGCAGGGAAGCGTCCATTTCGGCCACGTCGTCCCTGAGGGCCCTCAGTGGCCCGTATTCCCGGCTCTCAAGAAGATCCAGGATTGAAAGCGTTTCATTCATGTTTGCCTCGCAATGGGTAAGAGGTTTTTTGGTCGCCCTTGCTCAGTTTCAGCTCGTCTACGCTGATGTTCTCGACGATGTATCCGCCGGGAAGCTCGCCTCCTTCAAAGAGGCGTTCGCCGTTGTCCAGAGTGATGAAGCGCAGGGGCCCCATGGATACTGAAGTCACCTTGAAACCCCGGGGAAGCGGCAACGGAGACTTCGGTCCTTCTGCTTGAAGGGGAGCGGCTTTAGGAGGTGCAGTCTGCGCAGCTTCCTGCTTTGTCTTGTCTTCGTTCTGCTTCGGAGCGGGAAATTTCACTTCGACATGTTTTTCATCGGGTTTCCCGGAAATCGTTTCTGTGGACCCTTCCTGAGATCTTTTGGCCAGCGGTTGGAATCCGTTGACTATGTCCATGGGCACGGGCACGTCGAGCTGCTGCTGTATCCGTGCGGCTATGTCGCTGAGCGTTGCCCGTGTCTGCGGGGTGAGGGTGCCGTGGATGACGATCCGCCCCGGGAGGTACTCGACGTTTGCAGCGTCACGCATCCCCTGCGCGACGAGCGCCGGCTCCAAAAGTGCCTTTACATCCTCCATGTGACAGATATCGGAATAGATGTCCAATGCCGCTTTTGTGTCCTCGCCGTTTTTTTGCAGGCCGGGCACGTTGCGCTTGGCCTGCTGGAGGGCCTGCTCTTCCAGGATTCCATCCCTTATGTAGCCGCGCACCAGCAGCCCCGGATGGGCTGAAGGCGGCAGCTCGGTCACTTCTGGATAGAGGCCCATGGCATTATACGATGATTTGACAGCCTCTGCCGCATCCGATCTCACGGTGAGATTCAGATAAACAGGAAAATGCAAAAATTGTGCCAGGCGCAGGATGCGACCGCGTTCACTGTCGGATGCGATGCGGCCGGAGATGGTGACGCTGTCGTTTTTTCCGGTGACGGAAAGTTTTTCATAGCCTGCTTCCCTGAGCAGCCGTTGTACGATCTCCCTGTGGTCATCCGCCGGGTGGCGTTCCCAAGAGAAGCAGAGCAAAAGGGCGGCAAAAAACGCTGCGGCAAAAACGAGGCATTTGAGCAGGGGCGACGTGCCGGAACGTCGCCGTGCGTCTGGCAACGGCTCAAGGACAGGCGCAGAGGGAGCGCCATCGATGTTGGCGTTGTCTTCATCGGCAGGAGGATCCATGTCAACACCGTTGCCATGGATGTTTCCGGGAGCAGGCTCCGGAGCGGACGAATCCGTTTCTTGACGGGGGGCAGGCGGCGAAGGGGATCTGCTTCCGTCTGCCGTGAGCGCCGAGCGAACTTTGTCCCATGCGCCGGCGCAATCCTCGGAAGCAGGTGCCCATGCGAAAAAAACCGTGCCAAGCTGGAAGGGATGGGCCTGCGGGATGTCGCATGTCCCGTCCATCTCCGTCCCGTCGATGATGATCGCGCCCTCAAGGGGTTCTGCATGTACGGTGAGGGTGTTTTGGACATCTCCGACGCTGAGCGCCGCGTGCCTTCCCGAAAGGGAAGGATCGCTTAAGATGATGTCGCAGGAATCATCTGTCCCGATGACATGCTCGCCACCGGGAAGCTCGATCTCCGCGCCGAGATGCTGGCCGGAGAAGATCCTGAGGAGCACTTCGCTCATGGCTCCGCCCTTCCCCGATGCGTCAGATCCGCGTCATCCGCTGCCGGTTCCCTCGAGCATCCGGAGGCTTTTTTACGCACCGTGCGCACGGGAATGCGCTCTTCATAATCCGCCTGCGTGGCGGCGCGGCGCATCGAGGGATCATTGGTGTGCGCCGGTATGTTGACCTCGTCCAGATGCACGATGCGCGGCGTTATGAGGATGAGGCGCTCCATGCGCTTGCTTTTCTTGTTGGCGGTCTTGAAAAGATGCCCGAGGACGGGGATGTCCTTGAGCAGGGGGATGCCTGTTTCGCCATGCTCCTTCTGCTCGTAGTAATAGCCGCCGATGAGCAGGCTCTGTCCGGCGCTGACTACGGCCTGGGTATTGATCTTCGTCTGCTTTATGGGCGGGACTCCCGAACTGGTCGTGATCGTGGAGGAATTGTCCTGGTCGTCCTGCACGCTCACGGCAAGCTTTATGGATGTCGTTCCGTTTTCGCGTATGATGTGCGGCGTGACCCTGAGCACGGTCCCGGCTTCGACCTTGTAGAGATCGACGGCCTGGTACCCTTCCACGTTCACATAGTAGGTGGTGGTATTTTCCAACGTGGCCTGGATGTTGTCCACGGTGAGCACTGAGGGGCGTCCGAGCACCCTTGCCTCTTTGTTCTCTTCCAGCGCCTGTATGCGGGCGAGGAAAAAATCCGCTCCGTGCGTATAGATGGTGGAAAGCGTCATGCCTGTGCTGTTCATCACACCGGGAATCGAAGGCAGCCCTGTGCTGGTCGAAGTCGCCCCCGTGGTCGTGCCCCCTGCGCTCCATCCGCTCTCGTTGTTCCGTGCTCCCTGGAAGGAGATGCCCAGATCGCGCTTGAAGTCGGTGTCGATGTCCACGATGGCGGCATGGATCTCCACCAGCTCCACGGGCTTGTCCAGATCCTGGATGACTTTTTCGTAGTACGGCATGCGGTAGGCCGCATCGCTCACCAGCACGGCATTGACGCGCGGATCGGCCATGATGCTTATGGAGCCGACTTGGACGGGACTCTGCGATGCCGTGGGCGGGGCGCTCTGCTCCTCCTTCCCCAACGCAGCAAGACCTGTCCCGCCGAGCTTCTGCACCGTGGCGGGCTGCTGCGTCACCTGCGTGCTGGAAGTCCCTGCCCCCATCACCATGGCGCGGAGTATGGCGGCGATCCCCGGTATGGTGACGGTCTTGTCCATGCTGCTCACGGTGATGTCATCGGCCCAAGCGTGCTTAAGGGGGAACACGCGCATGACTATCTGTTCTGACTGATTGGCTTCGTAGGCGGCTGCCGCTGCCCGTATCCTGTCAAGGTAGTCCTGAGGACCGGATACGGTGATCACGTTCCCGCTGGGGTTGAGCGAGGGAGGGAGCTGGGGAGAGAAAACGGACGCCTGTTTGAGCGCGCTCAAAAGCTGCCTGGCGTTGCCCGCCTTGGGCGAAAGGAAGATGGATCGGCTTTCGGACGTGCGGTAAAAGCAGAGCGTCTTCCCCATGGTGTACCAGCTTACTTCGAAGGCGGTCTGTATCCCGTCGAGGAAGGTATGCGGGGGAACGTCCGTAAAGCGGCCGCTGACCGAGCCCTTGACTTCAGGGGTGACCGCTGCGGTGTATCCCTGCGTCCTGGCAAAGTTCATGAGCACGGCCGGCAGATCCTGATGATCGGCGTAGTAGGTGAAAGGCTTGGAGAATACGGATGCGAAGGCAGGGACGGAGAGGGGGAGGAACATGGCCGCCCCTGTCCATGCAAGTAAGAAAATGAAGGCCGTCCTTGCTTTTGCTGCCTGCATCGCGATACCACCTTTTATTTGATGAGCCAGCTGCCGAAGGAAACGCTGAACGGTGAAACTTCAGTCACGGGTCCGGCGGACTGCTGCTCAGCCTGTCTTTTCCACCATGCAAGATCGTTGAGAAAATCCCGCGCATGCGCCTTGACGCCGTCTGCCGGCTGGAGGGGGAAGCTGCGGTGGAGTTCGAGGATGCCGGATTCTGACAGGGCAAGCACGGAAAGGCGGTCTTTTAAAACGCCCGAAGAGAGCGCGGCCAGGCGGTCGAGCTCGGCAGCCCCCTGGATCGTCGAGCAGTCAGGCGCCGGACCCAGGCTGCCCAGCAGGATGCCCGTCTTGCCGTCGGGGGAAAACAGGGAAAACTCGAGCCCCCCGTCCAGTGAAAAGCGGAAGACCCCTTCGGCATCGGCCTGCGGGGCATCCCAGCCTGCGGCTTCTGCCAGGGCTTCCGCGACATAGTGAAGCGCATCATCCATGATTCCACTCCGCACGAGCGCCGAAAGCGATCTGCTCACGCAAAGACGCCCCGGGAAGGACTTCCTTCCTGTGGCAGTCTTTGCTCTTTCTCCTCATTCTTTTCCAAGGGATGGGAATTGTCAATTCCTTCCTTTGCCTGCGGTCCGGGGGGGCGCTGCAGGCCGCGCCCGGCCGGAAGCTGTATCGCGCGCACGCTGTCAGCCCAGGATCTTGGTGCGTGTCTGGTTGATGTTCTGCTGCAGGGCGTCCTGCGTGGTGAGGGACTTCTGGATGACCGTCTTGAGGTTTTCATCCAGGCTGTCCAGCATCTGCTGCGTGGCGCGGATGCGCTCGACGTCGCCTTCCTGCTCCTTGAGCTTGGCATCGTACTGCGTGGCGATGAACTGCCCGAGACTGCCCGCTAAGCTGTTGAAGCCGGACAAGCCGGAATTGACGCAGCTGATGGTGTTGTTCAGGTTCATGTTGGCGGTCTGGACGGCCTGGGTGGCCGCGCTGTTGGCCTGGGCCATGATGTTGGCCGGGACGTCGGCGGCAT
>JAEEGL013978210.1_pt1 | contig 10253 bp, 11 predicted proteins | sample 9134231 | NCBI WGS metagenome assembly JAEEGL01 (sample SAMN16246548, study PRJNA631951) | gut metagenome | biome: gut microbiome; feature: rumen; material: fiber-attached | host: Bos | place: Iran: Karaj | collected 2018-10 | reverse complement strand
CAACCCAAATACCCTGCGCCTGCGGGTCTGGGAGCGGGGCAACGGGGAAACCCTGGCCTGCGGAACGGGAGCCTGCGCGGCAGTTGCCGCCGCGGTGAAAATGGGTTTCTGCTCATCCGAAAAACCGGTTGCCGTTAAACTTCCGGGCGGCAATCTTTCTGTTGCTTATGCGGAGAACGGAATCGTCTTAAGCGGGGAAATCGAATGGACTTTTGAAGGGGAGTTCATATATTGATATTAACATGGGTGATACAATTTGGTTTCTTCCGCGGGCATTGCCTATATTGAATCGAAAGGGATAAATAACATTCGGTATTCCCGGGGAGACATGCCTTTTTCCTCCCGGAATACCCGGTTGAAGCTGGAAATGCTTTGAAACCCGGAATGCATGGCAACCTCTGTGAGCGACATGTTCGGATCTGCCAGGAGCTCCGTCGCTTTTTCCAGCCGCACGGTATTCAGCCACTTGTTGTAGTTCATCCCCGTGATGCTGTGAAAGATCCGGGAAAAATAATCCTTGTTGACTCCCGCCAGCCTGGCCATGGCGCTCTGCGACAGATCGTCCGCCGTCAGGTTATTTTTGATATAATCCGTAACCATGATCATGCGATGCGTGGCGGTGTCGGTATAGCTGTACGGATCGCCGTTTTTTATTTCAAATGCAAATTCCTCCCGGTGCTGATCCAGCGTCAGCATGAATTCCATCAGCAGCATGCAGCAGCGCAGCTCACGGTTTGGCGCCGCGGAAAGATAGATGGCTTTCATGTTCTCCGAAATTACCCGCAGCTCGGACACAAGCGCTTGATGGGCCTGCATGCAAAGCACATGCAGATTCCTGTAAAAGTGCATGATCCGCTGCAAATCAAACAATGAATTGATAAATACGTTGCTGAATTGGATGATCAGCGATTGTTCTCTGTCCGCGTCTATGATCTCGTGCACTTCCATGGGCCAGATCAGCAAAAAATCTCCTTCCGCGAGGATATAGGTGTGCTGATTGACCCTGAACACGTTGTTTTTTCCGGCCCCAACCAAAACGATTTCGCCATAGGGATGCCAATGCGCGTGATAGCTGCGCTCCTTGATCCCGGTTGCAAGGTTGAAAGCGCTGATGCGGTCGAACCCAAAATTTTCATATTGGTTATAATCCATGCCGCACCTCCACGACGGAGATTTCAAGGGAATTATTTCCTCTCTCATTAAACCAAAGAATCAGGAAGAAGTCAATATTTTTCACAATCCATCCGGCATTTCAAAAAATGGGCAATGGGGTGTCAAAAAATGAAGGGAGATGGATGGATACTTATTATATAATAAAATCGAATTTGTATGGGGAGGCGAAAGCATGAGCGCAGATTTACTCCGGCATCGCAAAGCCACGGCGCAGGTACGCATCCTGAAAGCGGACGGCAGCCCTGCCGCGGGGCGGCAGGTTCAGATCGATCAGGCTTCTCATCGGTTTCTTTTCGGATGCGGCGCATTCGACGCCGTGGCCCTGATGAAAACCCAGGACGAAAAGCAGCGCGTTTTCCTGCAGGAGCGGATGGAAAAATGGCTGCGGCTGTTTAATTACGGCACGCTTCCCTTCTATTGGGGCAGGTATGAACCCACGGAGGGGCAGACCGCTTTTGCGGAAACGATGGCAGCGGCTGAATGGCTTCGGAAAATGGGCGTGCAGGTAAAAGGCCATCCGCTTTGCTGGCATACCGTCTGCGCGCCTTGGCTGATGCAGTATTCCAATGAAGAAATCCTGCGGCGGCAGCTGGCGCGCATTCGCCGGGATGTAGGGGCCTACAAGGGCGTGATCGACATGTGGGATGTGATCAACGAAGTGGTCATCATGCCGGTATTTGATAAATACGATAACGCCGTCACCCGGATCTGCAAGGAAATGGGCCGCATCAAACTGGTGAAAGAAGTATTCGCCGCCGCGAAGGAAAGCAACCCTGACGCGGTGCTGCTCATCAACGACTTCAACACCAGCGTTTCCTATGAAATTCTGCTGGAAGGGCTGCTGGAGGCGGGCGTGCCCATCAGCGCCATCGGCATCCAAAGCCACCAGCATCAGGGCTATTGGGGACTGGAAAAGCTGAACGACGTGCTTTCGCGTTTTTCCCGGTTTGGTCTGCCCATCCATTTTACAGAAAACACCCTTATTTCCGGCGAAATCATGCCCGCCCACATCGTGGATCTGAACGACTGGCAGGTGGATTCCTGGCCCAGCACGCCGGAAGGCGAGGAGCGCCAGGCCCGGGAAATCACGGAAATGTATTCCGTGCTGTTCGCCCATCCGCTGGTGGAAGCCATCACCACCTGGGATTTCAACGACGGATGCTGGCTGAAGGCCCCCTCCGGCTTCGTGCGGCAGGATAACAGCGAAAAGCCCGCCTATCACGCGCTGCAAAAGCTGATCCATCAAGATTGGGAGACCCATGAAACGCTGACGACGGACAGCGAAGGGCGGCTTTCCTTTACCGGCTTCAAGGGGTGCTATGCGCTGACACTGAACGGTCAAAAACTCACGCTGAACCTGGATCAGGATCGAACCGATACCCTGACGATCCCGTGACAGCAAAAAAGGAGAAAGGCCATGACTCATTTCACTGAAGCGCTTCGCATCATCCTGCCGGTGATGCTCATGCTGTTTCTCGGCATCCTGTGCAGAAAAAAAGGATGGATCGAGCGATCAGGCATTGAAACGCTTAAAACTGTGGCGGTGCAGATCGGGCTGCCCGCGGTGCTGCTCCACACCTTTGCCGCTGCGGAATACTCCTGGGCGACGCTGATCGTGCCCCTGATCATGTTTTTGCTGTGCGTTCTGGCATGGCTGCTGGGGAAAGGACTGGGAAAGGCGCTCCGTTTGGAAAGCCGCTTTATTCCTTTCCTCACCACCGGCTTTGAAGCGGGCATGCTGGGCTATGCGCTGTTCACCCTGCTGTACGGCGGCGAACAATTGGCAGATTTTGCCCGGATCGATCTGGGGCAGGTGCTGTTCGTGTTTACGCTGTACAAGGTGCTGCTGAGCATGGATGGAAAAGCGAAACCCTCCATGAAGCGCATATGCCGGGAAATGGCGCTGTCCCCCATCATCTGGGCGATCCTGGCGGGCGTCCTTTTGGGCGTGACGGGCATCTATCAAGCGATGATCCCTTCCGGCGCTGCCGGCGTTCTGGACGCCTGTACGGATTTCATCTCCGCCCCGGTCAGCGCCTTGATCCTGCTTTCCATCGGATATGATCTGGTGTTTGATGATATTCCCTGGCGGAAAACCCTGCAGGCGGTGGCCCTGCGGCTGGGGATCATGGCGGTATTGGGGGCCGCGGTCCTTGGGCTGTTTCACCTGGTATGGCCCCAGGCGCAATGGGATCGGGCGGTGTTTATCATGTTCCTGCTGCCGCCGCCTTATGTGCTGCCCATATTCTCCACGGACGAGGAGCAGCGGGGGTTCCTGTCCTCCGTTCTGTCCCTTTCCACGCTGATCACCTTGGCGGGCTTCGTTCTGCTGGCTGTGATCGGCTGAGTATTTGCAGAACGAACAGGAAAACAAGACGCAAAAGGAGCGCAAAGCGCAAAAAAACAACGATGCATAGAATCGGGAGGGAAAACACATGGCAGGCATTGTGGGAACGCATCTTGTGGCACAGGTTGGATTTGTGGTAAAGGATATGATAAACTGGAACGGATGCATCTGGGCTTTTTTCATGACAAACAAACCGGCGATTTAATGAGCCGGGTGGTGAACGACACCCGCGATTTTGAATTGCTGTACGCCCATATGATCCCGGAAACCATCACCAACATCGTCACCTTTACCGGTGTCCTGATCGTGCTGCTCACTATCAATTGGAAGCTGGCGCTGATCACCTGCGCGCCGATCCCGCTGATTTTCGTTTCCGGCATCGTGTTTTCCAAGAAGGTACGGCCTTTTTTCCGTATATCGCAGAAAAAAATGGGCGAACTGAACGGCAAGCTGCAGGACAATCTGTCCGGCATCCATGAGATCCAGTCATTCGGCCGGGAGGAATATGAAACCGAGCAGGTAAATGAAAAAAACTTTGAGCATGTGCGGGCGATGCTTCAGGCGCTCAAGATCAGCGCGGTTTTCCATCCGTCGGTGGAATTCATTTCTTCTCTGGGCACCATTCTGGTAGTGGCCTTCGGCGGGTATCTGGCCTTCAAAGACGGCCTTCGGGTATCGGATATCGTGGCTTTCCTGCTGTATCTTTCCCTGTTTTACGGGCCGGTTACGGGCCTGGCCAATCTGCTGGAAAGCATGCAGCAGTCCATGGCCGGGGCGGAAAGGGTGCTGGACATTTTGGATGCGCCGGTGGAAATCAGGGATCGGCCCAACGCAAAACCGTTGGGGAAGGCGCAGGGAGAAATCGTATTCGACCATGTCAGCTTTTCCTACGGGGAAAACACGCCTGTGCTGCGGGACGTTTCCTTCCGCTGCGCGCCCGGTAAAATGCTGGCGCTGGTGGGCCCCACGGGCGTTGGCAAAACGACCCTGACGCAGCTTATCTCCCGGTTTTATGAGCCCAATTCAGGCCGTATCCTGATCGATGGCCACGATTTGATGGACGTGACCATCGAAAGCCTGCGGCAGAATATTTCGCCTGTTTTGCAGGACACCTTTCTGTTCAACGGCACCATCGCGGAAAACATCGGCTATGCCATGCCCGACGCCTCGATGGAAGAAATCGAGGCTGCTGCCAGGGCGGCTAACATTCACGAGGATATTATGGCCATGCCCCAGGGATATCAAACGCAGGTTGGGGAGCGGGGCCTTCGCCTGTCCGGCGGGCAAAAGCAGCGCGTGGCCATCGCCCGCGCGATCCTGCGGAAATCACCCGTTATTATTTTGGATGAAGCAACCGCATCCGTGGATGTGGAAACCGAGCGGCAGATTCAGAAGGCCATCGCAGCCATATCGGGGCAGCGCACCATCGTAGCCATCGCACACCGGCTTTCCACCATTCGCAACGCGGATCAGATCCTGGTGCTCGAGGAGGGCCGCATTACTGAGCGCGGCACCCATGCTGAGCTGGTCGCCTTGGGCGGCAGCTATGCACGCATGAACAGCATTCAATCCGCGGAAGGCAATGCGTGAAGAAAGAATCTCATCTGTCGAATAAAAAGAGAATCCATTTTTTCTTCGGGCCTTGCCGCAGTCATTCTATCACACAGCCCTGATCCTGATACGGGATCGGGGCTGTGGCTTTTTTGGTTTTTGACCGAACAAAAGTGAAAAAAGATGCAAGAGCCAAAAGAATATTCTTGCTTTTTTTGCTGATCTGGAATCGGTTGGTTTTACATCCCCCGTTTCCGTATATCATCATTTTTCTTCTTTATTTGAGTATAGTAAAAGGGCCTGCCTTCCGTTTTTTAGAATGCAAGCCCTATTTATACGTAATTCCATTTTGCATGTTCCGCCGCCGCTTTCGCTGCTTTACTGGTTCTTCGCCTTTTTCTTGACTTCCCGGTAAATGGTCAGCGCGCGCACGGTGTACATGGCCAGGGCGGTAAGGGTGAGGGCCACGCCGGCCCACAGCAGATAAACATGCAGCGGGAAGCCCAATTGGGCCTGGAGCCATTCATGAAAGAAGCAGGACAGCAGCGAAAGCACCACCACGGTTTGGGCCAGCTTGCCGATCCAGATGGAAAACACCACCACATCGTTCCGGTACAGCACCACGCCGCCCATCACCATCACGGCTTCCTTGCACAAAAGAATGATCAGCACAGCCCAGGGGGCGATGCCCTTGATCGCCATGGAAAGCATCACGCTGATGGACATAAGCTTGTCTGCCAGGGGGTCCATCAGCTTGCCGAAATTGGTGATCAGCTGATATTTCCGGGCGATGAAGCCATCCGCAATATCGGTCAGGCTGGCGGCCGCAAACACGGCAAAAGCGGCGTAAAAATGATCGTTGAGCATCAAAATCCAATAAACGGGAATTAGGCCCATGCGAATCAGGGTGAGCACATTGGGCACGTTCCAAATGTTTTCTTTTTCCTTGCGTCTTTCAGTCATAGATCCCTCTCCTGCCGGAATACCCGCGGAATGGAGCGGCCGCAATTCTTTTTCCGCGGCCTGAAGCCATTCCACTCTCTATTATAGCATTGCTTTTTGCTTTTTTCAATGGATACCGGGCCCGATTCGCGGCTTCCCGAACAAAATGTTACGAAATGTTATCCGGAATGCCGCGCCGCCCTCCGCTGCGCATTTCAAAAAAATTTTACACATGCGCGGGAAAAACTATGTTATACTGATTGAAGAAAGCAAAAGGGGGCCAAGAAATGAAGAAACTCTTATTGATCCTGTCGGCGTTGTGCCTGCTTTGCGCCTGTGCGGCGGCGGAGGGGGATGGGAGCCGATTTTCCAGTATTCGCATCAATGAATTCATGGCGTCCAATGGGGGCAGTCTGAAGGATGCCCGGGGCGAAAGCCCGGACTGGATCGAGCTGTACAACGCAGGCGAAGAAGAGGTGAACCTGCAGGGCCTCTGCCTCTCCGACGGGAAAAAGACGCTGGATAAATTCGTGTTCCCGGATTGGGTGCTGCCCGCCCGCGGCTATCTGGTCGTGTTCGCGTCGGGCGTTGAGTATGTGACGGACGGGGAAATCCATTTGGGCTTCAAGCTCAGCGCCGAGGGGGAGCGGGTGGTGCTGTCCTTTGGCGGAGAGATCCTGGATATCATCAGCTTTGACGCTCAGGAAAAGGACGTTTCCATGTCCCGGTACGACAGCCGCACCTGGCGGTACACGGAAACGCCCACCCCCGGCACGGAGAACGTTTTTGACGACTGAAAACCTTCTTTTCCCCGTGGAAAAAGGTATTTTTCCTGTTTTGCCGAATACAATACAGGAAAAGCTTGCCTAAACAGGAAAAACAGAGTAAAATAAGAATACCATATGACATTGAAACGAACGGAGGAATGAACATGTACCATGCTGTGATTGACGGCGCGAAAGTCAAGATGGAAAAGACCAAGGAATTTTATCAGAAGGATATGCTCTCCCTGCGTGCCGGCCGGGCCAATCCCCAGATTTTGGATCGCATCGTGGTGGATTATTACGGCACCGCTACGCCGCTGAAGCAGATGGGCAACATCAACAGCCCGGAACCCCGGCTGCTCACCATTTCCCTGTGGGACCCCAAGGCCATTCCGCTGGTGGAAAAGGCCATCCAGAAGAGCGATCTGGGCATGAACCCCTCCAATGACGGCAAGCTGATCCGCCTGGTGGTGCCCGAACTGAACGAGGAACGCCGCAAGGAGCTGACCAAGGTGGTCCGCAAAGGCGCGGAGGAAGCCAAGGTGGCCATGCGCAATACCCGCCGGGACGCTATGGACCAGATCAAGAAGCTGAAGAAGGATTCCCAGATCACGGAAGACGATCAGCGCAAAGCCGAGGATGAGCTCCAGAAGATGACCGACGCCCAGATCAAGGACGTGGACAAGATCGCCGCCGAAAAGGAAAAGGAGATCATGGAGGTCTGATGGAAAACGTGTTGGGCCGCCCGGTGCGGGAGGCCCTTTCTTCCCTGCCCGCGGGCGAAACTGCGCCCCGGATCATTGAAACCGCGGCTCCCCGAAGGGATGGGCAGACCCGGCAGGAGGGCACCCTGCGCGTTGTCGCCTGCCGGGAGGGCGCGTGGATCGCCGCCCGCTTCCTGGACGGAGCGCCGCGAAAAAGAGAGGAAGCATGACCAATCCCCCCCTTCCCAGGCATGTGGCCATCATCATGGATGGCAACGGGCGCTGGGCCAAACAGCATAAAATCCGCATCGCGCTGGGGCACCGGCAGGGCGTGGAAACGCTGCGCGCCATCATCCGGGAAAGCAGCGATCTGGGAATTGAAGCCCTTTCTTTGTATGCCTTTTCCACGGAAAACTGGCGCCGCTCTCCCGACGAGGTGGAAGCGCTGATGGGGCTTTTGCTGGAGTTTTTTACTTCGGAAATCGATGAACTGGATCAAAAAAACGTGTGCATCCGCATCCTGGGCGACAAGGAGGGCATGCCGGAAAAACAGCGGGAGGCCCTTTACAATGCGGAAGCGCGCACGGGAAAGAATACGGGGCTGAAATTAAACATTGCCCTCAATTACGGCGGCCGGGCGGAGTTGGTCCGGGCGGCGCGTATACTGGCCGAAAAAGCGGTCCGGGGCGAAATCAGGCCTGATGAAATCGATGAAGCTGCCCTGGCGGACGCACTGTACACCAAGGGCCTGCCGGATGTGGATTTGCTGATCCGCACCAGCGGGGAAATGCGGCTGAGCAATTTCCTGCTGTTCCAGTGCGCCTACGCGGAATTTGAATTCCCGGAAACCCTGTGGCCGGATTTCAGTCTGGAGGATTACCATAAAGCGTTGGAAACCTTCGCTTCCCGGGATCGGCGTTTTGGAGGGCGGAAAGCATGACCCAACGAATTATTACCGGCGTTTGCTTGCTGGCCGTCCTGCTGGCGGCCCTCTGGGCGGGGGGGTTGTGGTTTTCCGTTCCTTATATGGTCACCATCTGCCTGTCCATGTATGAAATGATCCGGGCCACCGCCCAGGCGGGCCACCGCCCGGTGCAATGGCCCTGCTGGGTCTGCCTGGTTTTGTCCATTCCGCTGTTTCATTTCATGGGCAGCATTTCTCTGCTCATGCCCCTGGTGGGCGGCGCGTTCATGCTGATTGCCATGATGGTGATTTTCCGGGAGGAGCCCAAGTTAGAGGATATCATGATTTCGGCCCTGCCGCTGGTGAGCGTGCTGCTGCCCGGGCTGTGCATGCTGGGATTGCAAAAGGCTCCGGGCCGGAATAACCAGCTGATTTTGACCATCCTGGCCTTTGGGGTGCCCCTGTTTGGAGACACCATGGCTTATTTTATCGGCAGCCGGTTTGGCAAGCGGAAGCTGTGCCCCGCCGTCAGCCCCAATAAATCCATCGAAGGGGCCGTTGCCGGCCTGGCGGGCAGCATCATTTGGGCCATGGCTACGGCGGGGGTCGCTTCCATTTTCACGCCCATTCCGCCCTTCTGGCATTTCCCCATTTTGGGCCTGCTGTGCGGCGTCGCCGGGCAGATGGGCGATTTGTTCGCCTCCCTCATCAAGCGCCACTGCGGCATCAAGGATTTCAGCAATATTTTCCCCGGCCACGGCGGCATGATGGACCGGCTGGACAGCGTGTACTGGGCCACAGTGATTCTGTATATCTATCTGAATCTGGCCGTGAACACGTTTGGCGTTTGAGGCACCAAGGAAAGTTAAGGGATTTTCGGCCCTTGAAAGAACATTTTGTGTCAACAAGGGAGTTGAGAGTTAAGAGTTGAGATATGTAATGCTCGTACAAGTTATTTGCTGGATTTACAGAAAGAATACAGCTATATAAATCTCAAATCTTAACTCTCAACTCTCCACTCTGACTTAAAGTGTTTTTTCAATATATATGAACAATTACATTGATTGAAATAAGAGAGGTTGCGTCATGCGTCGCGGTATCGCCATTTTGGGCAGCACGGGTTCCATCGGCAAACAGGCTATTGAAGTGATCGGGCTGCATCCCGACCGCTTTTTTGTAACCGCCCTGACCGCCCACAAAAACGCGGATTTATTATTTGAACAGGTGCGCGCTCTGCGGCCCCGGCTGGCCGCGCTGACGGGCGTCGAAGGGCCGGTTCCGATCCCGGATGATCTTTCCTTCTGCGAATTTCGTTTTGGCCCCAAAGCCTTGGAAGAAGCAGCGCGGGAAGCGGAGGGGGAAGACGTGCTGGCCGCCGTGGTGGGCGTGGCGGGACTGAAAGCCGTCATGGCCGCCAGAAACGCGGGCAAGCGGGTGCTTTTGGCCAATAAGGAAACCCTGGTAGCCGGGGGTGAAATGGTGATGAACGCCTGCCCGGCGGGAACGCTCCTGCCCGTGGACAGCGAGCACAGCGCCATTTTCCAATGTCTGCAGGGGGCCGGTCCCAACCAGTACGAGCAAATTTTGCTCACCGCCTCCGGGGGCCCCTTCCGCACCTGGAACAAGGAGCGCATCCAAACCGCCACGGTGCAGCAAGCCTTGGGCCATCCCACCTGGAGCATGGGAGCCAAGATCACCATTGATTCCGCGTCCATGTTCAATAAGGCCCTGGAGATCATCGAGGCCAAATGGCTCTTTAACGCCCGACCCGAGCAGATTCAGGTGGTGGTGCATCCCCAGAGCATCGTTCATTCCGCCGTGAAATTCCGGGACGGCGCGGTGATCGCCCAGTTGGGCGTGCCGGATAT
>JAEEGL011461162.1_pt1 | contig 10253 bp, 6 predicted proteins | sample 9134231 | NCBI WGS metagenome assembly JAEEGL01 (sample SAMN16246548, study PRJNA631951) | gut metagenome | biome: gut microbiome; feature: rumen; material: fiber-attached | host: Bos | place: Iran: Karaj | collected 2018-10 | reverse complement strand
TGTATCATAATGTCTTAGGTAATACATATAAACCAAATCATCCTTTAAGAAATAGTCTATTTCTAAATATTAATCATCAAAATAGAACTTGTGCTAATTATCAAGAAATTACTAAAATTAATTGCAGGTGCCATTAAAATTATTATATTTTATTATTCGTTTAGATATTCATAATTTAAATTTAAAAATAATTTTATTTAATTATTTTATTGTTAATTGAAAAGAAATAACTATAAAATATATAAATTTATAATTATTTTTGGTTTAAATGAAGATAATGAATATATTATGTGTAATTATAAATTCTAATAATAAATCAAATAAAATAATCTTAGTTCATATTTTAAATATTTGAAATTAATTAAAAAAGCTAAATTAATTGGAGTTATTTTAAAGAAAAACAAAAGTGATTAATTCAAATAATATCTAGACAAAAATTATTGAAACTTATAAAGATAATTCTAATAATATAATAAAGAGAAGATTTATCTAATATTATATAATTTATATATTTTTTATTTATTATCATCTGATTTTTTATTTAACAATTCCATAAAATTTAATTTTTTCATATTAGTACCTGATCTAGCAGTTATATTCTTAATTTTATTTCTAGCAGCAGAAGTAAAAGTAATATTTTCATTTGAATTTTCATTTGTAATTATTGGTTTTTCTTCTTTTTTATTATTTGAAATTTCAATATTATTTTTTTCTAAAAATTTCACTAATTCATCATATTTTTTCTTTAATTTATCATATTCATTTTCTTTTTTTTCTAATCTCTGAAACATAATTTCTTTACTATTTAATTCTTGTTCTAAAGTTTTTTCTTTTTTTTCAACTTTTGAATTTAAAATATTATTTTCTTCTTCTAATCTTGAACATTTATCAATTAATAAGTTTAATTTTTCATTCATATTTCCTACTTCTAAAGAAATTTCTGTTAATTGATTTTCTCTTGTTATTAAAACTTTCTCATATTTTTCTACTATTTCATTTTGTGTCATTCCTGAATAATTGTAATTTTTTAAAGAAGAACCTTTTTGTTCCATAAATTTTTTTATTATTTATATTTAATTATTTAAATTAATTTCTTTATTATTTTAAAAAAAATAAATATTGTGTTATTTTTAAATATTATTATTTATGAAAAAAAAAATAATTTATAATAAAAAAATTAAGGTTTCATATAATAAATTTTTATCCAAAAAAATTAGTTTTAAAAAATTACTTATCATCATTTATTTAAAAAAATTAATATTTAAGAGTTTTTTAATTTATTTTCATATTCTTTAACTTTCTTCTCATTTTCTTCTTTCATTTGAGTAATTTTTTTTTCAAATTCTTCTCTTGCTTTTGAATTTTTTTCTTCAATAATTTTTTTTTCATTTTCATCAGTACAATTATCAAATTCTTTTTGTCTTTTATCTTCTTTTTCTTTTTCTTCTTTAATTAATTTATCTACTTTCTTTTGTAAATTGCTTTTATACACTTCAATTTTTTTTTCAATATTTTTATCATTTTTTCTTGGAGATTTTTTATTCTCATTATCATTATTATCTTTTTCTTCATTTTGTTGATTGTCATCATTAGTAATATATTTAGATAAAGTTTCTTTTTCTTTTTCTTTTAATTCTTTAACTTTTTCATATAAGTCTTCATCATCAGGAAACATTTCTTTAATAGTTTCAGGTTGAATTTCTTTATTTTGTTTCATTAAATCTTCAAATTTATTTATAATTTCTTGTTTTTCTTTATCTAATTTAATTGACATTTCTTGTTTTAATTGATTAAATTTTTCCTTTTGTTTTTTATATTCTGCTTGTTTTCTTTCTTTTTCATTTAATTCATTTTGTCTTTTTTCATTTTCATATTCTTTAATTCTTCCTAATCTTTCTATATTTTTTTGTTTTTCCATTAATTTTATTCTTGCTTCTTCAGTTTTTTTTAAATTTTCTTCTTCTTCTTTTTTTCTTTTTTCTTCTAATCTTTTTCCTATATCATCCATTCTTTTTAACATATCTTTCTTTTTTTTATTTGCTGTCTTTGCTAATTCTTTTCTATTTTCTATTGTCTTTAAATTTTTCTCATCTAAAAATTTTGCTTTTTCTTTTGTTTCATCATTTCTTTTTGTTGTTGTCATTAAATTTTTTTGATCTTGTTCATTTAATTTTTTAAAATATTCTTTTCTTTTCTTTTCATGTAATTGATCCTGTTTAGTTAAATATTTATTTATTTCTTCCATTTTCTTATTTTTTTTCTCTTTTTGTTTTTCTACTTCTTCATCTCTTTTCTTATAATAAGTATTTAATCTTTCTTTTGATTCTTTTTCTTTTTCTTCCATTTTCTTTTTCTTATCCATTAAATCTTTTTCAGCTTTTTTTACTATTCCCTTATATTTTCTCCTTTGATCTTCTTCTTCTTTTTCTTTTTGTTCTTTTCTTTCTTTTCTTTCTTCTTCTTTTTTCTTCATTTGTTCTTCTTCATGTTTTTGTTGTTCTTCTTTTTTCTTTTTTAAATCTTTTTCTTTCTTCTTCTCTTCATTTCTTATTTTTTTTCTTCTATCTTCTAATTTTTTCTGTTTTTCTTCATTTTCTTTTAATTTTTCTTCTTGTCTTTTCTTTTCAGCTTCTTCTAATTCTTTTTTTCTTTTTTCTTCTTTTTCATTTTTTTCTTTTAATTTCTGCTTTTGTTCTTTTTCCATTTTCTTAATATCTTCTTCTCTTTTTCTTTCTCTTTCTGCTAATTCTTCAGCTTGTTGTTTTCTTTTTTCTTCTAAACTTTTTGCAAGTTTTTCTGCAGCTTCTTTTTGTCTTTTTTCTTTATATTCATTTTGCTTTGTTGTTATTTCTTTTTGAATTTGACCTTCAATTACTGTTGTTATATCTTTCTTCTGTTTTGATTTTATTTTTTCTATTGTTTTTTTCTGTTCTTCAAATAATTTCTCCATTTTTTCATCTTTTTCTTCTTTATTTTCTTCATTATTATTTTCTTCATTTTTATCTTCATTATTATTCTCTTTTTTTTTTTTCTTCTTCTTCTATTATTTTCGCTCTTAATTCTTTTGCATCATCAATTGATTTATTTCTATAATTTTCAATTGCTTCATATCTCATATCTAAAATTTCTTTTGGAAGATTTCTACTCTCTGGATTTTTTGCTTTATATTCTTCTAAAGATATTGAATATAATTCTAAAGGATCTATTCCTAATTTACGACATGCTTCCAATGAACGTGGACTGTTTAATCTTTGTGTTTTTGAATTAAAATCTATTGAATCCAATGAATTTAAATTTTTTTCCTTTTTATTCTCATCCTGCTAAATTTTTTATTTTGTTATATTTATTTTATTTTACTTTGCTTTCGGTTTCCATTTTTTAATATTAATTTTATTTTTCCAAATTTTTTTTCTTTTTAAAATTTTGACAAGACCAATTATATATATTTATTTTTTTTTCATGAAAAACATTTTTTTGTTTTGATAATATAATTAAATTATGGGAGGAGGAATTAGTAGACAGGTAAGTTATGTAGATCAATATAGAGATACATTATCAGAACATGAAATGTTTATGAATGACAGAGAAAATATGTATAATCCAAATAATAAAGGAAAAGGAAACAGAAAAGGAAAAGGAAAAAGAAAAAGAAAGAAAATAAGTGATTATGATAGTGACTATGATAACGATAATGATAATGAATATAATTATTATAATAAAGGAAAAAAAAAGAAAGGTAAAAAAGGTAAAGAAACAAGTAATAGTTTTGATAGAATGTTTGAAGAATTAAATAAACCTTATTATATGAGAAGAAATAGTGATAGTAGTAGTGGTGATTATGATGGAAATAATTATAGAAAGAATAAAAAAAAAAAAAAAAATAATTCTTATGATAAAAGTAAAAGAAATAGAGATAATAGTGATAGTTACAGTAATGGTAAAAATAAAAATGGAAACAATAATAATTACAAACAAAAAAAAGGAAAAAAAAGAGATAATTCAAATAATAAATATAAAAATATACTTAAAAGAAATAGAAGTGTTGATAATTATAAGAAGAAAGGAAATAAGAATTATGAAGGAAAAGGTTATTACGATAAATTTTTACCTTATTATTCAAATAGAAAAAGAAATAATTTAGGAAACAATGAATTTGATGATTTAAATGATAGTCAAATTTTAGAAATGAGTTACTATTCTTCTGATGATGATAGAGAGAAAAACTCAAAAACTTCAAGACTGAAAATGAAAGGAAGATCATATATTAATAGAAATCCAATATATAACAATCAAATACCAGGTTTTCAAACAAATAGAAATCCATATATAACAGGATTTAATCCAATCGGAAATCAAAGAATACCAGGATTTTATTATAATAATCCAGAAATGTATAATTCTAATTTATATAATAATCAAAGATATGGATTATATAATTCTAATTCAAGATTAAATAATTTTTATCCAAATAATAATTTAGGAATTTATAATTCAAGTAATATTGGATTATATAAATATAATTCATCTCTTTATCCTAGATCAAATAATTATCAAAGAAGTTTTAATTTTTCAAATTCATTAAATGAACATAAAAATATAAATAATTTCCCTCATTCTTATAATTCTTTTTATAATAAATCTAATTTATCGCTTAAAATGGATAATTATTATAATTACACAATTAAGGATGTAATATATAGTGAATATCAAAGACATAGAAATTATTTAGATTCAACTGAAAAAAAATGTGCTGAAGAAATGAATTATAATAATTTTTCAAATTGTGGTTATTTTAGATATTCAAAAAGTATTTTATTACATCAAAGAGAAATAACATCAATATGCTCAATAATATTTAATTTAAGAAATATATGTTATGCAACAGGCTCAAAAGATTTAAAAATAAAATTATGGAAAGACAATTTTGAATGTATATATTCAAAAGAAAATTTACAATATCCTCCTCTTGTTCTTCTTCAATATCAAACAAGATATTTATTAAGTGCTGAAGGAATTTATATTAAATTATATGATTTAAATTCATCAAATTTAAATTTATTTCAAACTTTAAGAGATCATATAGGAGAAATTAGAACAATATTAATATTAAAAGAAGAAAATTTAAATGAAACAAATGTAAAAATTATATCAGGAGGAAAAGATAAAACATTAAGATTGTGGAATGTTTTAGAAGAAACAGTAATAAGATATTATCAAGGTCATAGAGATACAATAACAAATATTCAATATGTTGGAAATAAAAAAAATACAATTATATCAATGTCAATTGATAAATGTTTTATTGTTTGGGAAATTAACACCACAAATATTATTGTAATGTTTAATAATTATTTTTCTACTACTTGTATTTTAGGAACTAATTTTGGTTTTTGTTGTGGTTCATATGATAATAAAATTAGATTTTATGATAAAAATTATAATATGATTAAATGTCTTGTTAGTAATTTTTATAATTGTGATAATTTTTTAATGCTTACTAATAATAATTTAATTTTTACTACTGCTCTAAATGAATTAATTATTATTAATATTGATACTGATAGAGTGTTCTCTTATTTTAGAGGGTTAAAATGTGATATTAGGAAAATGATTAAATGCTATGATTGGGATCTTCCTGAAACAAATAGAATTAATCAATTAAAGGGAGTTAAATATAAAAATGTTTTAACTGTTGGAAATGATGGATATATTTATATTTGGGAATGTTATATACATTTAAATTCAAATCTTTATGATAATGAAAGTGATTCTGAAAGTTTTGATTCCTTTTAAAATAATGATTATAAGATAAATATCTTTCTTTATATTTTATGAAATATTCATTTTAAAATATTCAGAAAAAAGTTTTATATGTTCATTAAAATATTGTTTTGAAAAAAAATATCAAAAAAGCAAAAAAAATAGATTAAATAATTAGCTAGTTTTAATAATTAATTAAAAGTATCTCTTTACATAAAATATTAGTTTTTAATTAATAGAAATTTAATTAAACTATTTATTTTTTAAACTTATTTCTCTCAATCTATGATTATATTCAGAAGTTAATTCTTGAATATTTTGAAGTAATTTAATGTTTTCCTCTTTTGATTTAAATAACATTTTAATTAAAGTTTCACTATCAACTTTTAATTTCATAATTTCTTGATAATCATTTTCATTTAATTGAATATTTTTATCATTAAAATTAGATTCTCCATTAATTTTCATATAATAAAAAATTAAATTTTCCATTAATTCTTTTTTTTCTTTTAAGCTTTTATTTTCAGCATCTAATCCTTCAGCTAAATTTTTTAAATCCATAATTAAATTTTCACCTTCTTCAACTCTTCTTGACATAATTTCAAGCATGGAAAAATCTTTTTTACTTAAATTTTCTTTTGATGCATTTGCAAAACTTGTATAATTTTTATAATTTTTTAATTGTTCATTTAAATCTTGATTTTCACTTTTTATCTTTTCATACTCATTGTATATTTTTGTTAATTCTTTTTTTATTTCTTTATTTTGATTCTCATATAATATTTTAGTATTTTTTAAATTAAATTCTAAATCTTTTAATTTTATTGAATAACTTTTTTTTTCTTTTATTAAATTTTCATTTTCTTTTAATTGTTCATCGTAATAAAGTTTATTTTGTTTTATATCATTTTCTAAATTTTTTATTTGTTCTTTTTGATTTTTTATTGTTTCCATTAATTCTAAATTTGATTTTTTAATTTGATTAATTTCTAAAAATAAATCTTCTTTCTCATTTAATAATAAATTATATTGTTTTTCTATTTCTTGAAATTTAATTTTAAAATCATCTTTTTCATTTAAATCTTTTAGTTTTTGACTTAATTTTTCATTTTCATCTGTTAATTGTCTTATTTCTTTTTCCATATTAAAATTTTTTTTTAGATTTTTTTTATACATTTCCATTTCATCTTTTATCATATCATATTTACCTTTTAATAATTCATAATCACTATTTTTATTTTTTAATTCTTCTTCAAATTTTTCTTTTTCTTCTTTGTTTTTCTCAGATGAAACTAATGAATTTTGTAAAATATTTAATTTTTGATTATAACCTTCTTTTTGAATATTCAATAATTTTATTTGTTCATTTAATTCATTATTTTTTTTTAATAACTCTTCTTTTTCTTTAGAAATAATTTTAACTTGTTTCTCAGATTCTCCTAATTCTTGATCTATAATAGAATCTATTTGTTCTTGAGGAATAAAATTATATTTTATAAATTCATCTATTAAATTATTATATTCCTCTTGAATTTCCTCAATCAATGATTTTTCCCCTATATTTTGAATTAATTTAATTAAATATTTTTCTAAGTTTTCTTTAAAAACTTCAGCCATTTAAATATTTTTAATTTCAAATAATATTATTTTATTTTTTTTATTTTTAATAATAAAATAAATTTAATTATTAGAACTTATATACTAAATATTAAATATTATAACATAATAGTAATTTATTATCCCTTAATTCAAAAATAAAATACTTTTATATAAAATTTATTTTCAAAAAAAAAAAAATATAATAATAATATTAAAACTAATCTTCAGATTGACTATTATGAAAATGCATCATTTGTTCATAAATTAAGTTTCTTAACTTTTCTTTAGAAATATCATTATCATCATATGAATAATCAAAAATAGCATCAGCAGTAGGTTCTTGTTCAGGATCATGAAGTCCTTCAAAATAAGGATGAGCAATACATTGTTCAACAGTGTATCTTTTTTGAGGACTAAAAGTGAGCATTTTTCCTAATAAATCCAAAGCAACAGGATTAGCATTAGGAAACATAATATTAAAATTTTGTTTGGTTCTTCTAGCTAATTTAGAAATGAAAGTTTTAACATTTTGATTAGTTATAAATTCTAAATCACTTTCATTAGGAGAACCTAAAACAGAAATAATTTTTTGTAATTCATCTAAATAATTATCACCTGGAAATAAAGGTTGTCTTCCTAATAATTCAGCAAAAATACATCCTATAGACCAAATATCAACACTTTTAGTATAATCATCAGGTGATAAAATTGCTTCTGGTGCTCTATACCATCTTCCAATTAACTTTTCATTTAATTCTCTTTTTGAATCATCATATATCATTTCATTTGTTAATTCAACTGGTAAATTTGGGTCTTCAATTAATCTCTTTACTGAATTATCATCATCTTTTATTGGTCCATGATCTAAACCTAAATCACATATTTTTAAATCGCAATTTTTATTTGCTAAAATATTAGCTGGTCTTAAATCTCTATGTATAACATTTGCACTATGAAAATATAAAGTTCCTCTTAATATTTGATATATAAAATATTGAATGTGATCGTCACTTAATTCTTGTCTTGAATATATTACTCTATGAAGATCTGTTTCCATTAAATCTGTTATTATATATACATCATTAAAATTAGCATGATTTTCTTGCTTGGGAACATCTAATAATGTTATTAAATTATCATGGTCAAAAAAACGTAATAATTTAATTTCTCTTAAAATTCTTCTTGCATCATTTTTATCATCAAATGCATTTGTCACTTTTTTTATTGCTACATTTCTTGATTCTTTCTTATCATAACATGAACATACTGTGCTGTATGATCCTATTCCTATTTGCTTTATAAATTCATATCTTTCATCTATTTCAAATTTTACTCCTGATATTGTGAATGTCCTTTTTGATGGCTTTTCTCCTTTTTCTTTTGGATTTGTTTTATTGTTTTCCATTTAAATTAAAATTTAAGATTTAAATTTAAGATATAAATATTTAGAATTAAATTATATTATTTTTATATTTAATTTTGGTTTTTTTATTGTATTTTATTTATAATCATTTTTTTGAAGTTTTTATAATAATTACTTTTTTAATTTTAAAAGATATACTTATTTGGAATACAGAAAAATAATGTATTTATATTATAATAATTTAAATCCATATTTGTATTAAATTTAAAAATAATTAAATATAACCTTATTATCTACAAAACAATAAATAATAATTAGTTAAATTTTAAAAGAAGTGTAATTTGGTAAAACAATTTTATTCATCTTTATAATTCGTTTTACCAATCTTTATAAATTTAACTTTTTTTTTTGAACTAGGAGGTAAAATATCATTAAAATTTAAAATTTTTTTAGAAGTTTTAGTTCGAGAAGATTCAATAAAATCTTTTTGAAAACCATTAAAATAATTTTTAGAATAATTATTATTAAAGCTATAATTAGTAATATTGTTTTTATTAGAATCATCATAATGAATATCATTTTTAAATGAATTATCAAATTTATAATTTTTATAAAAAGAATTTGAAGGATCATTTTCAATTCTTAATTGAATTAAATTGAAATTAAAATCAGGATCATAGTCTTTAGGTCTATTATCAGTAAAAAATTTTTTTTTTTGTTTTAAATTAATTATATTATTATTATTTTCTAAATTAATTTCACGTATTAAATGATTAGAAGATAATTTTGGTATCATTGAATTAATTGAAAAAGTTTTATATTTTTTATAAGTATGATAAACTTTTTTACTTATTGGATTTCTTAAATATTGATCAATTAAAGTTCTTTCACTTAAACTTATTGAATTATCTTCTTTTAAAGTATTATTAATATTATTTTCTGAATCTGAAGTAAATATTTTTTTTTCTATTTTCATTACAGTTTTTCTTTTATAATTTGGAGTTTGGGATATTTTATTTCCTATTTTTGTTTTATTGTTTGTAATTGGAAAGTTTATATTTTTATCTTCTATATTTTCTATTTTTTGAATATTATTTTTATTTAATATATTACTTGTTTTATTATCTTTTTTTTCTATTGATTTTATTGAATAATCTTCTATTTCATTTTTTGAAATTGGATTTATATATTCTAATACTTTTATTTCATCTCTTTTTGAATTTTCAATTTTTTTTTCTAAAATTGAGGATTCAATTTCATAATCTTCTCCCTCTTCTTCATCATTTGATTGATACATTTCATTTATTTCATTTTCATATATATTATTATTATCATTATTTTCATTTTCATTTTTATTTTCTTTTTCTTCTTCATTATTTTGTTTTTTATCTTCATATATTTCAGTGTTATTATTTTCTTTTTTATCATCATTATCATCATTATCATTATTATTTCTATTATTATTATTATTATTATTATTATTATTATTATTATTATTATTATTATTATTATTATTATTATTATTATTATT
>JAEEGL011057484.1_pt1 | contig 10253 bp, 4 predicted proteins | sample 9134231 | NCBI WGS metagenome assembly JAEEGL01 (sample SAMN16246548, study PRJNA631951) | gut metagenome | biome: gut microbiome; feature: rumen; material: fiber-attached | host: Bos | place: Iran: Karaj | collected 2018-10 | reverse complement strand
TGACGGATCTACAGATAATACTTTGGATATATTAAGAAGATATCAAGATAGTAATAATAACATATTTATATATACGGATACAAATCATGGTCAAGGATATCAACGAAATAAGGGTATTCATCTTGCTCATGGTAGATATATCCATTTTATGGATTCCGATGATCTTCTGACAAAAAATTGTTACGAACTGGTCTATAAAACTGCGATTGAAAATGATAGTGATCTTATTATATTCGAAGGAAGTTCATTTTACGATAATAATAATCTTGAATCAGAATATGGTGTTTACAAAGAGTTATATAACAGAAACAATCCATATCCTGCAACGTATTCAGGAGATGATTTATTTTGCGCAATTAAGAGTAATGGTAAAGATTATATAATACAGCCATGTATGTATATTAACAAGAGAAAATATTTATTAAATAATAACATATCATTTCCAGAATCCAGAATGTATGAAGATAATCTTTTTACCTTAAAAGTGTTTGCATCTGGAGCAAAAAATGTGAAAATAATGAGCAACTCATTTTATAAGAGAAGGGTTAGAGAAAACAGTACAATGACTTATGATAGAGATCCTATAGACAAGATTAAAGCATGGATCCTTGTTATAAATGAAGCCAAAGAATTTCTTCGCACTAAAAATAGAGATGATAGTATATATACATACGTTTGCGAGGCCATTGTTAGTATGTACAGGCAATTATATAACGTTCATAATGGATCAACAATTGCAAAAATGAGAATAATAGGTGAACTGTCCGATGTAGAAAGACAATTTATATATGAATCTGATTATCTTATGAGAGATTAGCAATTAACATTATCCCGAAAGGTGACGTCATGAAAAGTTTTCTTTTCTCATTCATTATCCCATGCTGGAATGTGGAGGAATATATCTCCGAAGCGCTGGAGAGCGTGTTGGCCCAAAGCCTAGATTTTAAGGAAAATATCCAGATTGTATTGGTCAACAATGACAGCACCGATGGTACAAATGCCATCTGCGAAGATTATCGAAAGCGATATCCGCACAACATCATCCTCCTTGCTCCCCCTCTCAAAAGCGGCGTGAGCGCGGCGCGCAACATGGGGCTTGCTGCGGCAACCGGCCGCTACATCAACTTTCTTGATGCTGATGACAAATGGGATACGGGCGCATGTCTGGCAGCGCTCGACTTCTTTAAAGAGTATCCGCATGCGCACATCGTCTGCTTTCCGATAAAACTGTTCGGCACGGACAAGGGAGAACACTGGCTTAACGAAAAATTTAAAGAGACCAGGCTGGCAAACATCTTCGAGGATCCGGATTGCGCTGTTCTCAATGCGTGCGCCTGCTTCTGCGAAAGAGAAGCTGTCAAGAACTGTTTTTTTGATGAGCAGATGCAGATTGCGGAAGACAGGCTCTGGCTCGGCAAACTTATGCTTGATGAGCAGAATTTCGGTTTGATTGTCGGTCCCGCCTATCACTACCGCAAGCATCCTGCTCAACTCTCCTCTTTGGAAACAACCTCATGCTGTTTGTCCTACTACCTGGATACTCCCCGCCAGTGCTATCTTGAGATTCTTCGCTACGCCCAGGAGAAATATGGCGAAGTACCTCTCTGGGCTCAATATGCGGTGATAGGTGATTTGACTTTAAGACTCAGGGAAAAAAGCAATACCGACATCTCTCCCCTCCAAAAAGAAGAGTACCGAAAGCTGATGCAGGCCTGTCTTGCACGAATCGGAGATCCGGTTATTCTTTCGACCCCCAACCTGTGGTCTGCGGATCGGCTCTATGCGCTCGCCCTGAAATATAATGTGACGTATGAGCAGGTGAAAGAGTGGGTGCAAGCAGATGCGAAGAGAAAACTCCTCTGCTTTTCCCGCCCCGGAGATTCTCCGATGCCATTCTCTCGTCTGTGGGTGCTTCGAGTGGAGTCTTTGGAGATCTCCAGGGGGTACCTGTTCCTGCGCGGATGCTGTGCGGTCTTGATGCCCCGCGAACTCGTACATCTTGTTCTGATTGCCCATCTGCCAGACGGCGGTGTCCAGGAATACCCCTGCGAACTACTCCGACATGCCGATCTGAAAGAGCAGCTTTTTTTCGAAGAGGAACTGTGGGTATACGAAGGGTTTGAACTGTCCATTCCTCTGGCCGATCTTGTCGATGGAACGACAATACGGGCAGTCGAAATCATCAATGGAGAAACTTTCGCGCTGAATTGGCTGCACAAGGGCAGTTCCCCCTTCTTACAGGGCGAAGAACGGTACCGCACACCAAACGGCTCAATTATTACCACGTTGGCGGACAAACAGGGCATTCGCGTGGAAACGATTGACTACGAAGATTCCCTGAGATTCCAGTTTTCCTTCGTCGTCCCGGCCTGGAACGAAGAGAAGTACCTAGCCGAATCAGTGGAGAGTGTGCTCGGTCAAACTGCAGGTTTTGAGGACAACATTCAGCTTGTTCTTGTAAACGACGGCAGTGACGACGGCACGGCAGCCATCTGCAGGGACTACTGCGAACGCTACCCGGATAATATCGTATATGTTGAGCAGCCCCACAGAGGCGTGAACGATGCACGAAACGCGGGGCTTGCGGCAACTTCAGGGAAATATATTGGCTTTCTCGATGCCGACGACAGATTGGACGCAGACATCTGCAAAGCGGCACAAAACTTTTTCAACAATCATCCGTGGGTTCACGTGGTCTGTTCCCCCATCATGTTGTTCAGCGAGAACGAAGAGGAACATCCGTTCAACGAACAGTTCGGGACAACCATCGAAGTGGCACACATCTTCGAGGATCCTCAGCGTACTGTATTCGGTCCTTGTTCCTGTTTTTTCGACTATTGGGCGATTCAGGGACGGTTGTTTGGAGAGACGCTGCCAATTTCGAAAGATGCCGTCTGGATGGCGAAGTTATTGCTCGATATCCAGGATTTTGGCCAACTCTCCGGTCCTTACTACCACAAGCGCGAGCGGCCTGACCGGTATAAAAACCAGGAAACAGATAGCCACAGACAGTTCTGGTATCTGGAACTGCCCCGTTTACGTCATCTTGAGATTTTTCGCCATGCCCGCGAAAAGTACGGCTCCATACCGCAATGGGTCCAATTCGCCGTGTTGTCTGACGTAGCTTCGCGTATCCAGGAAGAGGACGACGGCTTCCTTTCCTCTGCCCAGAAGGAAGAATATCGGAGTTTGGTGCAGGCCTGTCTCACTGAAATGGACGACGAGATTCTTGTGGCGGATTCGAAACTTAATGTGGCGGACCGCATCTGTGCCCTCGCTGTAAAATATGGCATCTCCTGTAACCAAGTGAAGACATGGGTCGAGACGGACAAGTGGGCCGCGATTCTGAATCTCCATCGGCCGGAGAATCAACTTCTGCGGTTCTGTGATGTGCCGCCGCTCCAGGTGGATTTTTTGGATATTACAAACGGCCAATTGCAGTTGCGCGGTTCTTTTGCTCCACCTGTGCCAAGGGAGTGCATAAAGCTTGTTCTGGAAATCGAGTTTCCCAACGGCGACAGACGCTCGTATCCATGTGAATTGATTGGGATTCTTTCTCCGAAAACGCGACTTCTTGTTGGAGAAGACCCAGATGTTTTCAGAAGATTCAACTTGAGCGTGCCTTTGGCAGAACTCGCCCAAGGAGTTATGGTGCGGGCCATCGCAAGTATCAATGAGAAAACCTTCACGCTGGCTTGGTCATACAAGGACGATTCTCTTTTTAATCAGGGGGATGGAAAGAAACATCAAACACAAAAAGGAGCAGTCATCGTCAGACTGCCGAACAACAAGGGCATTTGCATAGAATCTTTCTCCGGTTTTCTGTTCTCCTTCGTTATCCCTGCCTACAATGTGAAGCCATACCTTGCCGAGGCCATAGAAAGCGTGATCACCCAGACCATTGGCTTCAAGGACAATATCCAGATCGTATTGGTAAACGATGGCAGCACCGATGGCACAGGAGCAATATGCAAACGCTACCGGGACCTGTATCCGAACAACATCGTCTATATTGACAAACCCAACGGCGGTGTAAGCTCAGCGCGCAACGCAGGGATGCGAGCAGCGACAGGGAAATACATCAACTTCCTGGATGGTGACGACAAATGGGACGAAGGGGCGTGCAAAGCGGCGCTGGAGTTTTTCGAGAAAAACCCGAAAATCAATATCGTCTGTTTTCCGATACGGTTGTTCGGACGATCCACAGGAATTCATTACCTCAACTACAAATTCAAGCAAACCAAAGTTGCGAGTATATTCAAGGATACTGATTATACCCTCAACAGCGCAGCTACGTGTTTTATAAAAGCTGAAGTTGCCAAACGTTATCCCTTCAATGAGACCTTGGCTTTTGGGGAAGATCAATCATATTGCTCCACGCTTTTGATTGATGAACAGAATTTTGGCATAATATCCCGTCCTTCTTACCAATATCGCAGAGGTTTTGAACAGACATCCGCTTCCGATACAGAAAAGAACGAGCTGCATCGTTATTTACTTACGCCAAGCTCGTGTCATCTCAATACGTTGCACTATGCGGAGCAACGGCACGGCACCCTGCTCCCTTGGGCCCAGTATGCGGTCATGATCAATTTGACCTTCCGTATCAAGGAACAGGACTACGGTTTTCTCACGCCCGTCCAAAAGGAAGAGTATCGTGCCCTGTTGCGCGCCTGTCTCACCCGGATCGATGATCAGATTATCTGTACCGTGAGAAATTTTGTCGCAGAAGAACGGCTGTGCGCTTTGGCTCTGAAGTACGACACAAGCTATGAACAGGTAAAGGAATGGGTTAAACTGGACGAAAAGGCGAAGGCTTTAAGCTTTTGCCGACCGGGTGCAAAACCACAGAACTTCATAAAATTGGATCGCTTTTGGATGGAATTCATGGACATGAGGGAAGGACAATTGATACTGCGTGGTTCCTGTATCACTCTCGTGCCCCATGAACGTATGGTTTTTGCCATGGTAGTGGAAGATCCGGACGGAAACGTCCACGAGTATCCCTGTGAACTGTACCGGCGACCTGATAAAAGAAAGAGTTTCTTTTTCGAGGATGGAGTGTGGGCATTGGAGAGCTTCAAAATATCCTTGCCGCTTGCCCCGGGCCTCAAAGTACGGGCTGTTCTGACGATTGACGGCGCAAGTTTGGAACTGAGATGGGTGCACCGGTTGCTTTCTCCTTTTGCCGAGGGCAACATGGCCTCGTACCTGGCCCGTGCGGGATATATTGTCAGCGAGCTTGCCGATAACAGGGGACTTTATCTGGAATCCTTGACCAATGATCGTATTCAGGAACGGGAACGTGCCTTCCTTGACGAGATTTTGCGGGAGCCCAATCATCCGTCAGCAACCTGGATCGCCCGTCTCCGGCAGGCAGGACAACGCCTGCAACCGGAGCAGACCGGCGAAAGAAAGGGGAAAACTTCCAAACGCAGAGTATGGCTTTACCATGATTGCCATGGTGTGGAGAAAAATAACGCCTACTATCAATTCCTGCACGATATCCAGATCAATGACGGCGTAAGACGCTATTACGTCGTCAACGACGAGCTTTCGTCAAAACAGCATCTGTTTACTCCGCAGCAAATGAAGCGTGTCATTCCCTTTAATAGTATTCGTCATCAGTTGCTCTTTTTTGCAGCGGAACAAATCATTACCGCTTACATTGAGCCAATGAACTGGAATCCTTTTGAACCAAATACAAAAAAGTACTACGCAGATCTCTTCCATGCCCGGATTGTCTACCTGCAACATGGCGTACTGCATGCGCACACACCAACAAAATATTCGTTCGGCTGTCTGCCCATCGACAAAGAAGTCATTTCCACTCATTTCGAACAACGTAATATGAGTGAGAATTATGGCTTTGATGCCGAGCATCTGATTCCAGCTGGAATGCCGCGTTATGACTTCATGGACTGCGACGCCGAGCCCCATCGCAAAATTTTGTTTGCCCCATCCTGGCGCCGATATCTGGCTTTCCCCAAGGAAGAAGGCCAATGGTATGGTATTCCGAGTGTTTTCACAAAATCGCCGTTTTATCTGGAACTTAACGCCTTTTTGCAGCATAAGGACTTGATTGATGTGCTGGAGCGCAACGATTATACCTTGGAATTGAAACTGCATCCGATTTTAGCCGAGTTGTATAAGGATTATTTTCATTTTGACCATCCCCGGATCCAGATGGCACCCGATTCGGTCCATGAGGAAGAATATTCCGTTTTTATTACCGATTTTTCCTCATACCGATTCGATTTTGTGTATCTGAAACGGGCCATACTGTATTTCTTTCCAGACGAGGATATGTTCAAAGCTGGAAAATGTTCTTACAGGGAGACCGACCTACCCATTGAGGGCATGTTCGGCGACATGGCCCGCACTGCCGATGAGGCGGTGGAACTTCTGACACACATCATCGCCAATGGTGGCAAGCCGGAAGAAAAGTATGCAAAACAAATGGATGGATTCTTCCTGCATTATGATAACAAGCAGCGCGAACGTCTTTACCAAGAACTTGTCAAGGTAAATGAAAAATGAGATGCCCCCTTAAAAGCGTATATTAGGCAGAGACTTGAGCTCATGAAAATTCTATAAAACAACAGTGAGGAGACTTATATGATTAACTACAAAGAGTTTGAAATAATCAATGCAATGTTGAAAACAAAAGAAACGATTGAATACCTTTCTGACTATGTCTACACAAGCGTTCATTATTACGCTTTCAAGAATAAAGAAGAAGTTGAAAACTTGATAACTGGATTGAAAACAAAAGGATATATTAATGATAATCGCGTTACCGATTTAGGCCGTCAGGAGATTGAATCTCTGAGAGTCAATAATGCAATTATCCTTGCTGCTGGCGGATCTGACATATCTGCCAAATCGGTATATAATATGCCTAAGGGCCTCTTTATGAAAAATGGAGAAACGTTGATTGAACGGCAAATTCGTCAACTGAAAGAGGCAGGGATTAATAATATAACTGTAGTTATCGGCTATAAACAGGAATTATACTTTTTCCTTGTTGACAAATGGGGAGTTAATATCGAGATTAATACCGATCTAAGTAAAAATAATATTTATTCATTGTATATTGCTAGAAAATTTCTTGGTTCAACATATATACTTAACTGCGATAATTATTTTGAGGAAAATCCTTTTTCTCAATATGAATATAATTCTTTCCATGCTACTGTATATAAAGAAAATGCTCATAATGAACTGGTTGTTAAGAAAAATGCATCCGGCCGAATTCTAGATGTCTATAGCTGCGCAAAGAATGGAGAATGCATCTATGGCCATGCCTATCTGGATCTGGAATTAAGCAGAAGACTTATTAAATTCATGGAAGACGAAATTGATGACTTCCGCGTATCATCTCTTTTTTGGGAAGAATTCATTGTTCGTCATATTGACGATCTTGACATGTATGCTCGGACATATCCGGCAGATTTTCTCTTTGAATTTGATGCTATTCAGGAAATTCAAAATATAGATGGCTTATTCCTTGGCAATGTTTCAGGTTGGATCAACGAAAAAATATGTTCTGTTCTAAATTGCAATGAAAATGAAATATGTGACATCAATGTATTGCAGAAAGGACTTTCGAATATTCTCTTTACATTTGTTGTTCGAGGTGAGCGTTATATTTTTAGATATCCAGGCGACAGCACGCAGTTTTTTATTTACAGAAAAAACGAGTGCGTAGCCAACAAGCTTGCTGCAAAAGCTCATGTCGATGACACGTACATTTATATTGATGAGCAGGGTGCGAAGATATCAAAGTTCCGTGAGAACTGCATCGATCTTCATGGCATCTATTATGAAGATGTTGAACTTATGAAGCGCGTAGCAAAAAAAATCCGGGCGTTCCATGAGGTTGGCTATGATTTACCCAATTGGCAGGAATATAATTATGATCCTGTTTGGCAAACAGAACGCCTTTTTAAAGAAGCAGCAAAGATGAAAGGTGATTTATTCAAAATTTTTGAGAAAGAATGGTCCATGATCCGCAAGCTGCAAAAATATGCAGATATGGATGGTATCAGGCATACCATGTGCCATAACGACATTAACATAGATAATGTTCTTTTAACGGAAACAACTCTTGACATCATAGATTATGAATTTGCCGGTTATAACGACCCTGGCTACGATTTTGGCAGAGTCATTGCCGGATTGGAATATGAAGCTGACGAACCGAAGATCAAGGACATCCTTGAAGCCTACTTTGGTCGTCCGGCTACCGAGAAAGAACATCTTCATTGGATGGCGTATACAACTATCCACAACTGGTATTATGTTGGCTGGGCTCTGTATAAGGAAAGCATCAATGAGTATACCCGTGACTGGATGCTGTTCTTTTTCAAACAGGTTCATAAACTGTTGAAATGGTGTTTGCCACGATATGAAGCCATGTATGGGCCTATGGAAGATCCCCAAGCTGCTCCGGAAGGATGGAAGGAATAAATGAACGTCGCACTGATTCTTGCAGGAGGTGTTGGTCGGCGGATGGGAGCGGCAATCCCCAAGCAGTTCATTAAGATACAGGGCAAGCCGATTATCGCATATACGCTTGAGATTTTTGAACGGAATCCCAATATAGATGCGGTGGAAATTGCCTGTGTGCATGGCTATGAAAGTCTTTTGAGAAAGATTATATTAGAATATCAAATTAAAAAAGTACGATGGATTTGTGAGGGTGGATCCACTTTCACTTTGTCGGTATATGCAGGACTGAAAAATTTACTCCGTATTCTGAAGCCTGAAGACCTGCTGATGATTCATATGAGCGTCGCCCCATTTATTAATGATGATATAGTCGATGATGCATTACGTGTAGCCAACGCAAAAGGCAATTCCATTTCTGAAAACCCATGTCTTCTTTGTATGGGGTCGCATGATACGGATGAATATAGTATGAAGAGCGTATTGCGGGAAACCATTACTGGCCTGAATACTCCGCAGACATTTCATTTTGGGGAACTGTTTGGACTCTATGCTCAGGCAGAGAAAGACGGGGTTCTCGAAACTCTTGAACCCCATACTACTTCTGTCTACTATCATTATGGAAAACCACTGTATTTTTCAAAAGGATCCCAACTAAATATTAAGATAACTAATCAGGATGACTTGGACTTATTTGAAGCATATTGCATTATGCAGCAAAACAGAAACAAAAAGGTCGAGATGTGTTAATTTATATCGTTAGGCATGGAGAGACTTGTTCTAATGTCGAAGGACGACTACAGGGATGGTCAGATGATGCATTAAATGAAAACGGCATCAAACTTGCTGAAATTACCGGACAGAAAATGCGGGGAATCAATTTTGATTATTGCATTTCCAGTCCGTTACGCAGGGCAAAGGAAACAGCCGATATTATTCTTTACGAAAGTGGCAATACCAGCACGCCAATCGTATTTGATGATCGTTTGAAAGAAATAAATATGGGGAAATGGGAGCAAAAAAAGTTTCGGCCTGAAGAACGTGAAGTTGACGAGAAGGAGATAAAACTGTTCTTTACTGCACCATTTAAATTTTCCGGCTTTCCGAATGGAGAAAATACATATCAAGTCTGCAATCGGACACAGGAATTATTAACTGAAATAATAGGCCGCAACGACAGATATACATATTTATTGTCAACGCATGGTTTTTCTATGCGGGCAATGCTGAATATGTTCTATGATGATCCATCTGATTTCTGGCATGGTCATGTCCCTTATAATTGTGCAGTCAATATCATTCATGTTCTAAATGGAGAAGCCATGTTAATTGCAGAAGATAAGATATATTATGATATCAACAATGCAGTTGATTTATATGATAAATTCTAAAATCAGTATATAGTAATGCAATAACAAGATAACAAAACAATTTTATAAGGAAAATATATGAATGTGGCAGTGATTCTTGCAGGTGGAACAGGAACTCGTATAGGTGCCAACATACCAAAGCAATTCATCAAAGTCATGGGAAAACCTATTTTGGCATATACACTTGAAAATTTTCAAGACGATGCTGAAATAGATGCCATAGAAATCGTCTGTCATAAAGATTGGCTGGATGAAGTGAGACATATTTGCACTCAATATGGAATTAATAAGATGAAATGGCTGACATTAGGCGGAGATACATTTCAAGAGTCAACATTTAATGGTATTTTAAACCTTAAAGATAAGATAGATACGAATGACATCGTTGTTATTTCATTTGGGGTCTCTCCTTTTACAACGCCTGATATCATA
>JAEEGL010735069.1_pt1 | contig 10253 bp, 9 predicted proteins | sample 9134231 | NCBI WGS metagenome assembly JAEEGL01 (sample SAMN16246548, study PRJNA631951) | gut metagenome | biome: gut microbiome; feature: rumen; material: fiber-attached | host: Bos | place: Iran: Karaj | collected 2018-10 | reverse complement strand
GGCCGGTACCAGACGTTCGAAGCCTTCCACCTCCACCACGCAGATGCGGCAGGCGGAGATCTCGTTGATGTCCTTCAGATAGCAGAGGGTGGGCACATAGATACCGATGGAGGCGGCTGCCTGTAAAATCGTGGTTCCTTCCGGGACGGTGCAGTTCCGTCCGTCGATCGTCAGCTTTACCATTTTGTCTCTCTCCCTCCTCTGAAATTGCCAAAACCGAAATAGTCGCAGTGCAGGCAGCGGGAGGATTCCAGATTCGCCTGCATGCAGGTCATTTCATGCTCAATGGCATCGAAGTCGTTCTTGCGTTCGCTGGCTTCCCGCTCGGTCAGGTTGACGCGGCCGCGCTGTACCACGCTGCTGATCTTCGGGTCGGGCAGAGTCACGTCAGCGGAAATCTCGTGGTGGAAGCCCAGGTATTCGTCGATATTGGCGGCTGCCACCTTGCCGGCAGCAATGGCCCGGATCGCCGTGGCAGGACCGGTCACGCAGTCGCCTCCGGCGAAGACTTTTTCATCGCCGATCTGGGCGTCATCGCCGGCCATCAGGTTGCCGCGCTTTACGGTAATGCCGGATTCCTCAAAGTGGCGGGATTCAATGCCCTGACCGATTGCCATAATGATCAGATCCGCCGGGACCCGTATCTCGGGCAGGTCGGCAGCCACAGGGGAAGGACGGCCGCCTCTGTCGAAGGCGCCGGAGACCTGCGGCTTGACCCACAGGGCCACGGCATTGCCCTCTTCATCCGCTTCAATGCGGACGGGGGCCATCATGGTCAAAAGCTCCACGCCTTCGGCGAGAGCACCTTCCACTTCTTCGGGAAGGGCCGTCATATCTGCCTGGCGGCGCCGGTATACACAGGTGACCTTTTCCGCACCGAGACGGACGGCGGAACGGTTCACATCCATGGCGACGTTGCCGCCGCCGATCACGACGATCTTCTTGCCGGTGAAATCGGGCATCTGGTAATCGCCGATGCCGCGCAGCATTTCCACGGCGCTGGTCACATGGCCGCTGTCTTCGCCCGGCAGGCCGGCCTTGCGGTCGGTATGCGCGCCGATGGCAATATAAACGGCATCATATTCGGCTTTCAGCTGCTCGATTGTTACATCCCTGCCGATATCCACGCCGGTCTTTATCGTTACGCCGGTCGACAGGATGGAGGCGATTTCCGCATCCAGTTTTTCACGCGGGAAGCGATAGCTCGGGATGCCGTAGCGCAGCATGCCGCCGAGCTGTTTTCTCTTTTCAAATACGGTGGTGCTGTGGCCCATCAGCTGCAGATAGTAGGCAGCGGACAGACCGCTCGGGCCGCCGCCGATAATGGCGATCCGTTTCCCGGTAGGGGCGGCACAGGCGGGCTGCGGTACGTCGCCGGCCTGATTAACTGCGAATTTCTTCAGGCCGCGGATGTTGACGGGATCGTCGACCATGCTCCGGCGGCAGTGGCTCTCGCAGGGATGCTCGCAGATATAGGCGCAGGCGGTCGGGAAGGGGTTGTCCTTGCGGATCAGGCGGACAGCATCCGCGGGGCGGCCGTCGGCAATAAGGGAAATGTAGCCGGGCACGTCCACGCCGGCAGGGCACAGACTGATGCAGGGCACGGAATTGCGGTGGGACGCCAGGCACTGATGGTGCAGGATATGGGCCTTGAAATCGTCTTCGAAGCCGGCCATCCCGTTCAGGACCAGCTGGGCTGCATTGAAGCCGATGGCACAGTCCGCACTGTCAACGATGTTCTGCGCGGTCAGTTTGATTCTGTCCAGGGTTTCCATTGTGGCTTCCCCGTCCAGGACCTGCTTCAGCAGGGCCGACAGCTTGCCCAGACCGATCCGGCAGGGAGTGCATTTGCCGCACGATTGCGCGTGGCACAGGTTCAGGAAACTTAATGTGATGTCGATGGGACAAAGGCCGGAAGGGCTTGCGGCGATCCGCCGCTCCATTCCCGCATACATGTTGTCCACGAGTTCCTGAGCCTGACTTTTGGTTCTGATTCTGAGTCTGCTCATAGTTGCTCCTCTTAAGGTGTTTTTGCGTACATGCCAGACCGGCAAATACGGTCTGTTTCAATAACAATATTTACAAATATTATAGAAGTTCTTATAATGAGAAACAACAAACAAATTCCGACATCTGTCGGAATTGTTTCGGGAGGCATATCAGATGGATCAGCGGAACGTTCGCGCGGAAAAAAGCAAAGCAGCGCTGAAAGCAGCTTTTCTGGAGCTTTTCCGGACCAGGGAGCCGGAAGCAATCACTGTCGTTGAGTTATGCAAAAAGGCGGAGCTGAACCGCTCCACCTTTTATGCTCACTATGAATACCTGGATCAGATGATCCGGGAGGTGCTCTGGGAAAGCGTGGAAGAAATGTTCGAAGGAATCTCGTCGCAGTGGGAACTTCCGCTGGAGGACGGCGGCGTAGCCCGGATTTTTATTGACTCCTATCTTCACAGGTTGCTGCGCAACCCGACGATCCGACGCTTCTGCACCTGCGAGAGCCGTCAGAACTATCTGCCGCTGATTATCCGTGCCCATGTCGAGCTTACACTCGGTTCGTCCCTGGATCCGGTCCGCTACTACGCCGCTTATCTTCACAACGCCGGTGTTCTGAATCTGGTCCTGGAATGGTTCAACAACGGAATGCGGGTGCCGAAAGAAACGATCACGGAGATCATACATGAATTTTCGAAAGTCATGTACCGCTCATGGTCCTGATCTTCCCGGCCGGCCCGGCACCCAAACCGTTTTTCTGTTTTATAGCGCTTCCTTCGTGACCGGCTTTCCGCAGACAATGGTCAGGTTCCCGTTCCGAGTGCGGAGCTCGTCAAGAAAGGCTTTTGTTGCGCCTGCATCCTGAAGGACGATCTTATAACTCAGTTCGTAGAGCGTGCCCATGTTCGTGGTCTTCACACGGCTTAACTCTGCGCTGCGGGTGTATTTCCGGAACAGGTCATCGAAAAGGCCTTCATAGTCCAGGTTCTCCGGGATCGTGATCTTCAGATCCCGCTCATCGGCTGCACCGGCGCCAAAACCGGTTTTCGTCAGCAGCAGATAGAAGAGTGTAATGATCACGAAGAACGCGGCGGCGACCCATATATACCCCATACCGGTGGCCAGCCCGACAGCCGTCGTCAGGAAGACCAGGCCGATCTCTTTTGCGCTGCCCGGTGCGCTCCGGAAGCGGATCAGGCCGAAGGCGCCGGCCACCGCCACACCGGCCCCGATGTTGCCGTTGACCATCATGATGACGATCTGCACCAGGGCGGGCAGGATCGCTAAGGTCAGGACGAAGCTCTGGGAATAGCGGCCCTTTGATTTGTACATGCTCAGTGCCGCGGCACCGAGACCAAGCAGCAGCGAAACGGCTGTGCAGATAATAAAGGCGGACGTGGTGATCTCTGTCCCTGTAATGATTGAATTAAGCACTGTGAATTACCTCCTTTTGAGCATTGGCGGTCCGGCCGCCGAGCACGAATTCTTTATAATAGGCTCCGTATTTGGAGAAGGAAACGGGTGAAATGCCGCCTGCGGAGAGCAGATGCGCGAGCCACAGCGGAGCAGTCCCGGGGATCTTGATTTCCATCAGAATCCGGCCGTCATCCAGAAGCGGAACGCCGTGATCTCCGAGACGGAGGTCGAGGTCGTTGGACCGTACCCGCAAGGCGGTATCGAAGGTGATGCGGAGCTCGCCTCCGTCGGCCGCCGAAAAGGCTTCCCTGTCATAGGCAATGAATACCTTGGGTTCCGGCCGGTAGAAACGGAGAAAGTAATCGATTTCGCGGCCGATCTGGCTGTCATCGCCCTTCCGCGTCCCGTTCAGATACTGAACGGCATCCCGGCTTTTCATCGTCACGCGGCGTTTGTAAACGACGCCGTCGTATTTCTTCTTGATCTCCAGGAAGGCGGGATCCAGGCTGCCTGGAACGCCGTAGCTGCGCAGCCGCAGCTTTTCTTTATAGACGGGCTTCTCCAGAGAGGCGCGGATGAGATCGAACCGCTCCGTATCGTAATAGATGTTGCTGATGGAGTAGCGCGGGTGTTCATCCGGCTGCATCCGGGATGCCATGCCGAACCGCATGATATGATACTGATCACGCGTCAGAAGATATTTCTTTTCATAGCGTTTGAAACTGCTCTGAACTTCACTCATCTCGTTAACCTCCTTTGGATGAAGATTGGCTGCTCCCTGCGGAAGCTTTACGCCTCAGATGATAGCAGTCCGGGGCGGCGAAAATCTCCGAGAAACAGCAGCGGATTTTACGAAAAATACACGAAAAACTGCGTATGAATTGCGGCAGTTTGAGCGGGGCCGCGGCATTGCTTTTCCGGAAGAGGGCTGATAGAATAAAAACGGAATCCGCTGAAAAGAGAGGACCGGTTATGGCAGCTGAAGCAAAACGCATTTATATCGCCGATGACGATGACAATATCCGCCAGATCGTAAAAACCTTCCTGGCAAGCGACGGGTACGAGGTCGAGGACTTCCCGACAGGAGACCTTCTTCTGGAACGTTTTCAGGAAAAACCCTGCGATCTGGCAATCCTCGACGTGATGATGCCCGGCCGGGACGGGTTTTCTGTCTGTACGGAGCTGCGAAAAGTCAGCACCGTCCCCATCATCATGCTGACCGCGCGGGACTCCGAAAACGATTACGCGATGGGGCTCGGGCTCGGCAGTGATGATTACATTACCAAACCGTTTTCGGCGATGGCGCTTCTCATGCGGGTGCGCGCGATCTTCCGCCGGATCGATTTCGAGAGCCGGAAACATGCGCAGCCGGCCGCACCGTCGGTCACAGCCGGAACGCTGACACTGGATGAAGAGAAACGCCGCATTCTGAACAGGGAGACCCCCCTTGCGCTTACGCCTACGGAATACGAAGTACTGAAGTATCTGATGCTCCGCAAGGACCAGGCTGTCTCCCGTGAAGAGCTTCTAAACGAGATCTGGGGCTTTGAGGCAGTCGTCGAGACCCGCGCCACGGACGATACGGTGCGGCGCCTCAGGCAGAAACTGGACGGCTGCGGCGTCAGTATTGCGGCGGTTTGGGGGTATGGTTTCCGTTTAGAGGAGAACAGATGAAACGCAAATGGCATATCCGAAAACGCATCCTTTTTACCCTGACGGGACTCACCTGTGCCCTGCTGCTGGTGGTCGCGCTGGCGTTTAATCTGTCCGTGCGGGGCTATATCCGCTCCCGCGTATCCGCCCAGCTGGCCACGGTTTCACAGGATGCCTCCGAACAGCGCCGGGAAAATGACGGCAATCCCAAAGAGGCCCGCCGTTTTGACGGGCATCCCGACCGCATCATGGGAACCCAGGGCAATGCGCTTATTTTGAGTGAAGACGGCGAATTCCTGTTTGTTCTGCACGGAGACGAGACCGTCGGGCGGGAACTGGCTTCGTGCTTCAGCAGTCAGGGACAGTTGGAAGGACTGAAGTATAAGGTAATCAGCACCGACAGCGGGAGCTATGCCGTTTCTGCCGTCAGCGACCCGGTGAAAGAAGGGCAGTACCTGCTTACTTATGTCGATGTAACGTCTCTGCTGGCTTTGACGGATCAGATTAACCTGGTCCTGCTGATCGTTATCCTCGCAGCCGTTTTGCTGTCATTGGTTTTAAGCCGGCGGTTCTCACGGTCTCTCGCGGAACCGGTACAGAATCTTTCCGATTTTGCCGCCGAGATCGGCCGCGGTAATCTTGCGGCAAGGGAGATGGATTTTCGTGACGTGGAATTCGAGTGCCTTTCCGAATCGATGAACCGGATGGTCTCCGAGCTGCAGGAAGCGAAGCGGAAGCAGGAGACCTTTTTCCAGAACGTTTCCCATGAACTGCGTACTCCGCTCACCTCCATCCGGGGAAATGCGGAGGGCATCGTCTATGACGTTATAGAACCGAAGAAGGCGGCCAAAGTCATTCTGTCCGAATCCGACAAGCTTGGCGGCATGGTAGAAGATATTCTGTATCTTTCCCGTATGGGGAAGGGAAGAGAGGAAGGGGCGGCAGAGCCCGTCGATCTTCGGGAAGTCCTGTCGCTGTGCGTTTCCGAACAGGACACGGAAGTCAAAAAGAAAGAGCTGTCGTTTCAATATGACTTTGATGAGAGCCCCGTTCTGCTGCCGATCCGCGAGCAGGATGCGGAAAGACTGTTTGGGAATCTGCTTTCCAATGCGGTGCGCTATGCCCGGAAGGAGATCCGCTTAAGCTGTCACCGGCGCGAAGATACGGTGACGGTAAGCGTGGCCGATGACGGCCCGGGAATTGCGGCGGAGGATCTTCCGCACATTTTTGAACGCTTTTATAAAGGAAAGGACGGGAAACACGGGATCGGTCTTGCCATAGCCGAGTCTGTTGTCAGGGCCTATGGAGGCGAGCTGACCGCCAGAAGCGAAAACGGTGCCGTGTTTGAAGTGACCTTTCCGACAGACGGGACCCCGGAAGAAACACGCTGATCGGCAGAAGAGTGCCCCAATCGGCATAATTTTCGGGTCATCACGCATAAATAGGATCATTATGGCAAACACAATAACGTTTTTCAGAATAGCGGCCAGTTTTGCTCTGCTTTTCTGCCCTGTGTTTTCTCCTGCCTTTTATGTATTTTATATAGCTGCCGGGTTGTCTGATATGCTTGACGGATTTGTGGCGAGAAAAACAGATACCGTCAGCGAACCCGGGGCAAGGCTGGATACTGCTGCCGACTTTGTGTTTGCGGTGGTATGCCTGATCAAACTGCTTCCGATCCTGAGTATTCCTGCATGGCTGTATGGTTGGATCGGAATCATCGCCCTAATAAAGGTTGTGAATATCATTTCGGGATTTGTCGTACAGAAGAGATTTGCGGCTGTTCATTCTGTTTTAAACAAGGCGGCAGGAGCTTTGCTGTTTCTGTTACCGCTGACGATTTCCGTTTTTCCGCTGAAATATTCTGCCATTGCCGTCTGTGCGGCATCAACGTTCGCTGCAATTCAGGAAGGTCATATCATCAGAACAAAAAAAGAATAGCACCCCGAGCCGACCGCGTTCTTCGTATATTCTGCGTATATTCCGCCGCTCTTTTTCGGAGATTCTTTTTCTCTGTCAGGCTAAAATGACGTCAGAATCAAAAACGATTGGAGGTTCCACCATGAAACGCAATAGAAAATTCAGACTTTTAACCCTTCCCGCGCTGGTGCTGAGCGCTGCCCTGATTTTCTCTGCCTGCGATCTGACGACAGAGCAGACCGCCTCCGGAAGTACAGGGACCTCTGCGGTAAACCAGGTTGCGTCCAACACCAACGGTTCAGCCGGAAAAACCGTGCTCACCAATGTCAGCGACCTGTATGACGAGTCGTTTTCCAGCCGCGATCTGTCCGGTGCGTATGAGGAAAGCGAAGCCGTGACGATCTCCCTGAACGGGACGGGCGCCGAAGCCTCTTCCGAAGCAGTTCAGATAAACGGCTCAACCGTGACGATCACCGCCGCCGGGACCTATATTCTTTCCGGGACGCTGAAAAACGGCAGCGTGATCGTGAACGTCAGCAAAGACGACAAGGTCCAGCTGGTCCTGGATGGCGTGACGATCCACTCCGACAGCTTTGCCGCCATCTACGTGGTTCAGGCTGACAAGGTGTTTGTGACACTGGCGGAGGGTTCTGTCAATACCCTGTCCAACGGCGGGAAGTTCTCACAGATCGACGAAAACAATGTCGACGGCGTCATTTTCTCCAAAGATGACCTGACGTTAAACGGTTCCGGTACGCTGACTGTCACCTCGCCCGCAGGACACGGGATCGTCGGCAAGGATGAAGTCACGATCACCGGCGGAACTTATCAGATCACGGCGGATGGTCACGCTATCGCCGGAAAGGACAGCATTGCGATCGCGGACGGCAGCTTTACCCTGCAGGCAGGAAAGGACGGTCTGCACGCGGAGAACAACGACGACGAGACCCTGGGCAGCATCTATATCGCCGGCGGCGAGTTTGTAATCACGGTCAGGGATGACGCGATCCATGCGGAAACGCTGCTGCAGATCGACGGCGGTACCTTCAGCATCACGGCAGCCGAAGGTCTGGAGGCAACTTATATCCGGATCAACGGCGGAGATATCCTGATCTCAGCTTCCGACGACGGTGTCAACGCGGCGCGCAAGTCCTCCGCCTATACGCCGACCTTCGAGATGAATGACGGAACGCTGACCGTCAAAATGGGGGCGGGCGATACGGACGACATCGACTCCAACGGGAACATCATTATTAACGGCGGTACCATCAATGTGACCGGCAATTCCACCTTCGATTACGACGGAACGGCTCAGTACAACGGCGGAACGATCATCGTGAACGGCCAGCAGGTCAGCTCTATTCCCAACCAGATGATGGGCGGCGGCATGAACGGCGGCATGAACGGCATGAACGGCGGGAACATGGGCAAAGGAAAGCGCCCGTAAGAACTTCATAAAAGCAGCAAGGCCCGGCTCCGAAAGGAACCGGGTCTTGTTTTGGGATTGTTTCAGATGTTTTCAGACGAAATATCTTCGCATAAAATGCGATGTCAGAGTGCAGTCAGCCTGCTTTTCAGCAGCGGAATTCCCTTTTCCGTCCACCACATGTTATCGACGCCGCCGGAGCTCATTCCTCCGTGAGCAAACTGGTCTATTACGGCAAAATCCATATATTTGTCGGTCAGGGCTTTGTCTGCAAGCGAAAAGTATTCCTCTTTTATCCATTTTTCCAGTTCGTCGGGAGAAAGAATATCCATATTCTCTGCGCGCTTTTTTAAGTAATCCCAGAAATACGGATCTCCCCTAAATCCCCATCTTTCAGGTTTTTCTTCAAAAATAACTGACAGTTTCATGTTCTTGCTGCAGGGAATAACCGGGCCCTGAGCCGGTGTTCATTATTGACTTTACCGGTGAAACATTTCATTTCACTCACAGGTACCGGGGGCGGGATCTTTCGTCCCCCGGCAACCCGTATAATACCATATTCCCCTTTATTGCGGAAGAGGCTGCGGACCCATTATTTATCTGCGATCCGCCTGATTGCTCATCTCTTTGCCCAGGGGTTGTTTTCGTACTCGCCGAAGCTGTGGCAGATAGGCTTGACGCCTTCGAAGCGGAGACGCACATCCTTCTCGTAGTCGCTTACCAGCTTCGTCTCCGGCAGAACCATCGTCCAGCGGTTTTCCCTGTCATAGGGCTTCCACTCGTCACCCACGTCGGACTCGGGCTTTCCGGTTCTTGCAAAGGAGGCCCAGAGCTTTCGGAGCTGTACCCCCACGGCCTCAAATTCTTCTTCGCAGCCTTCCCGGATGCGGGAGACGGGGAGTGCATACATATTGCCTTCCTTCTTGTCAAAGAGCGGATAGAGGTCGGAGGAATGGCAGGCATTGTAGCCGAACTCCTGCATGGTCTTTGTGGAGTAGCCGTTATTGAATACGTATACGTCCACCTGCTCGCATACCTGCTCGGCAAACTGGAGCTTAGGCGCTTCGTACATGAAGTCGGTCAGGATATCAGAGAAGCCCTCGGAAGAGAGAAAATCGTACTCCGCGCGTACTTTCCGGCGCATGTCGGGGGGAAAGTTCCGGAAGGCGCGAAGGCTGTTTTCATAGCGGCTCATTGTGTTCACGCCCCAGGGATAGTCCTTGGTGTAGAAATCGCCTTCCCGGCTGCAGTTGCCGATCATGAAGGATTTGTCGAATTGGGGGACGTTGCAAAGTGACGGCATGGTCAGGATGAACTCGCCGTCCACCATCGGTCCCTGCACCGTGGTGGGGAAATAGGTACGGAAAATGAACCCCTGCACTGCGGCCGCCGCCTCGTAGATTTTCTCGAGCGGTGCGTCGGCAATCTTGCAGGCTGTCTCCGGGGTAAGGCCCATCTTCTCGATGAACAGACGCACGGCCTCATCGTGCTCTGCCTCGGTAAAGACGGATTCGACGAGAGAGCTGTGGGAGATGGCCCGCTTATAGTACGGCCATGCCGCCGGAGTCATCAGCAGCGTAGTGGTGAGCGTGCCGCCCGCCGATACGCCGAAGACCGTCACGTTGTCCGGGTCGCCGCCGAATGCGCCGATGCACTTGTTCACCCACTTCAGCGCGGCGATGGCATCCTTCATACCGATATGCCGGTCAAAGCGGTCGGAGTATCTGTCGAAATTCATCCAGCCCAGTGCGCCCACGCGGTAGGTGAAGCTGACCATGATGACATTTTCGTCCCGTGCGAAACGGGTGCCCTGCTCCGTTGGTTCCTTGTTTGCCTTGCCGTCCCG
>JAEEGL010709541.1_pt1 | contig 10253 bp, 8 predicted proteins | sample 9134231 | NCBI WGS metagenome assembly JAEEGL01 (sample SAMN16246548, study PRJNA631951) | gut metagenome | biome: gut microbiome; feature: rumen; material: fiber-attached | host: Bos | place: Iran: Karaj | collected 2018-10 | reverse complement strand
TCCGGGTGAAAAACAGCGACGACTGGTACGAGATGCCCTGTTGGGTTGTCTTCTTCACCTGGAACGACGGTCAGGCGACCCTCCGGGACAATCCTCAGATCATGCAGGAGGCGCTCATCCTGAACGCCGTGGACGGGTCCATAGTCCACGCCGAGTACGGGTATTGACAGCCTGTCAACAGGAATTACAGGAACATTACAAGAACGTTACATCTTGGGGGATGCCGTTCATAGGCGTGTTGCAATTCGTCCGAATTCGACCGATACAATGGGGACAAGATCAAAAAGGAGGTATGTATCATGAAATGCATTATGATCCTTTGCTTGTCCCTGTTGTGCCTGCTGGCGGCCTGCCAGCCCACGCCGGAGCGGCCCTTTGTCATCCAAAACGACCAGGAAAAGATGCTGGAGACCGCCCAAAAGGTGGAGGGACCGCAGACGGAAGCTGAGGCGCCGCAGCCCGACACGGTGGATTTTTATGAGCGACTGGGCGCGCCCAGACTCTTCCAAAAGAAGCTGTCCGGCACGGGAGGGCGGCTACAGGTGGAGGTGGACGCGGAGGTCATATTGCCGGACGCGGAACTGCCCATCATCCGGGTGTCACCGGACCGGTTCGACAAGCAGCGGTTGCTGGCCTTCGCGGACGCCCTGCTCCCGCCGGAGGCGGAGTTCGTGACGCCGGAGGTGATGCCCATCAGCGAGGACAAAACGTATTACCTGCGCTCCAAGGGCTATTACGTCCGCATCATCCAGCTCATGCAGTGGGCCATCGACCACTGGGACGAGGGCGGCAGCAATCACTTCGATAACGACGATTCCACCCGGGCGGACGTGGAGAAACGCCTCATTGAGGTCCTCCATGAGCAGAGCCTGGCCCCGGAGAAGATGCCCAGAGTGGCCCGGGAGGACCTGAAGATGGACGGTTGGTGGCAGGCCACCGTGGACGACATAACCCTCTTCGACATTCTTCTTTTGACAGATCCCTGGGACGGGAACGTGGAGCGGCTGGAATACCGTCGGGATTCCCTGCAGAACCCCAATGTGTGCTGTTGGCAGAACATTCCCAACGACATCCCCCGGCAGCAGGCAGAGGCAACGGCCATAGAGCTGGTGCAAAAACTCCCCATCGGGGACTTCACCCTGGCCGTCGGGTGGCCGGAGGGATACGACGACTACGGCGACGGCCGGGTGCCTTGCTGGCGGTTCTGGTTCACCCGGTCCTACGGGCGGGTCAGCGAGACCATCACCAACGCCGCCTGCACTCGGGAAGAGGGGTACAACCACCAGCGGAACTATGAAAAGCTCCTGGTGACCGTCGATAAGGACGGGGTAGCGGGGGTTCGGTACGACGCCCCCTACGTGGTGGAGGAGACGTTGGCGGAGCAAACGAACCTGCTGCCCTTCTCCACCATCGAAGAGATCTTCGACAAGATGATCCTGGTCTACGACAACCTCTTGAACGACGGCACCCGGGACAAGTCCTACTGGACCTACCACATCCAAACCGTCCGGCTGGGCCTCGTGAACATCCCGGAGAAGGATTCAGAGAACGGCCTCCTGGTGCCCGCCTGGACCTTCCTGGGCTATATTCATTACGAGAGCCCCTATGAGAACGACGACAGCGGCACCAACGGCCTCAAGCCCTTTCTCACCATCAACGCCGTGGACGGCAGCATAATCGACCGGGAGGGATGATCGATACTGTTCTCAGGCATCGCGCATACGATCGCCATGTTGCGGTACCGTAGGGGACGGGCTTGCCCGTCCCGCGTGAGATCGATACCAGGACGGGCGATTCGTGAATCGCCCCTACGAGAGGATGCGAAGGACGCATTGCGGGTCGTAGGGGACGGGCTTGCCCGTCCCGCGGCTTACGCCTGGGTCAGCGACGCAGCACCAGCAGCGCCCCGCAGCCGCAGCCCAGAGCGATCACTAAAAAGCACAGGACCCAGCGGGGGAGGAGGCAGAGGAGGACCACCGCCAGCACGGACAACAGACAATAGAGGATCACGTTGCGCCAGTTGACGCAGCAGAAGAAGCATTTGGCTCTTTTCATAGGAAAGCACCCCCATAGTACATGGTACGCAGCCGCCCGGTCAAAGGTTCCCGAAAATGGTCGGCGGGCATAGGATATATGTATCTTGTTTTTTGTGAAGGAGGCTGCCTATGGAAGGAGCCTTATTGTCGGTAGAAAATGTGTCTGTATACTATCACACGCCTCAGGGGGAGACCGAGGCAGTGCGGGATCTGTCCTTTGCAGTGCAAAAGGGGGAGTTCGTGGCGGTGGTGGGGCCATCCGGTTGCGGCAAGACCACCATGCTGTCCCTTATAATGGGCCTGAACCCGCCCTCCGCGGGGCAGGTCCGCTTCCCGCTGGGCCCATGCCCCATGGGGTATATGCTCCAGCGAGACAATCTGCTGGAGTGGCGGACCCTGGAGAAGAACACGGTACTGGGCCTGGAGGTGCAGCACCGGCTGAACGGGGAGAGCCGGGGTCGGACCGTGGCACTGCTCAAAAAATACGGCCTGGGGGACTTCTTATCCCATCTGCCCGGCCAGCTATCCGGCGGCATGCGGCAGAAGGCGGCCCTCATCCGCACCCTTGCACTGGACCCGGAGCTGCTGCTGCTGGACGAACCCTTTTCAGCCCTCGATTACCAGACCCGGCTCACCCTGGCCGACGAGGTCTTTGCCATCATCCATGAGGAGGGGAAGACCGCCCTGCTGGTGACCCACGACATCGGCGAAGCCGTATCCATGGCAGATCGGGTGCTGGTCTTCTCAGATCGGCCAGCCACCCTGAAGCGGGAGATCGTGCTGGACTATCCCCGGAGCATGCGGCCCCTTGCCCGCCGGGAATCGCCCGCGTTTCAGGAATACTTCGCCGCCATCTGGAAGGAGCTGCAGCAATGAACACCTATTCAAAAGAGCATGTAGCCTATCTGCGGGCCATCCGCACCCACCGGCAGGCGGTGCGCCTGTGCCGGGCCCTGGTGCTGATCCTGTTTTTGGGCCTGTGGGAACTGGGCGCGCGCCTCGGCTGGTTCGACGTGTTCATCCTGTCCAGCCCCAGCCGGGTCTTCTCTGCCATTGGCCGGCTGTGGGGGGAGGGGAGCTTGTTCCTCCATGTGGGCGTGACCCTGTATGAGACGGTCATAGGCTTTCTCCTGGGCACGGGCCTCGGCATCCTCCTGGCGGTGATCCTTTGGTGGCTGCCCTTTGTGAATGAGGTCATGGACCCCTATCTGGTAGTGCTGAACGCTCTGCCGAAGATCGCCCTTGGGCCCGTGCTCATTGTCTGGATCGGGGCTGGCATGGGCTCCATCATCGTCATGGCGGTGCTCATCTCCCTGGTGGTGACCACGGTGACGGTCCTCTCGGGCTTCACCGCCGCCACCACGGAAAAGCAGTTTCTGATGCGTACCCTGGGCGCCACCAAGGCCCAGACCTTTTTGAAGGTGGTCCTGCCCGCCGGGGTGCCCCACATGATGTCCGCCCTGAAGATCTCCGTAGGCATGAGCTGGGTGGGGGTCATCGTAGGCGAGTACCTGGTGAGCAAGTCCGGCCTTGGGTATCTCATTGTCTATGGGGGGCAGGTGTTCAAGCTGGACCTGGTTATGGCGTCGGTGGTGATCCTGTGCCTCTTAGCGGCGCTCATGTACGGCTGCGTGGCGCTGTTGGAAAAACGGTTCCAAAAGTGACGCAAAATCAGTCTGTTTTGGTTGAGATTTGACGCAATGGCTGGACTTTCCTATTGCAATGGACGGCAGTGTATGGTATAATTCGCCCATATTGGGTCTTTGGACCCAAATAAGGAAAGGTTATTCATGAGTAAGATTTTTGAGAAGATCGAGCTGCGATTGAAGCAGGATCATCAGGTCGCCCCTAACGAGGCCACCGTATATCAGATTCACGACGCCCTGAGCAAGCTGGTCATGGACGGCATCGCCGACACCTGGTACGAGAGCCGCCACATGCATGAGCGCAGCCGGGGCGCTTACTATTTCTCCGCGGAGTATCTCACGGGCCGCATGGTCTATAACAATCTTTATAATCTGGGGTTATTGGATAAGGTCAAGAAGGCCTTTGCCGACCACGGTCTGGACATCAACATGTTCGAGGAGATCGAGGACTGCGCGCTGGGCAACGGCGGCCTCGGGCGCCTCGCGGCCTGCTTCCTGGACTCCGCCGCCACCCACGATATTCCCTTGGACGGCTATGGCATCCGCTATAAATACGGCCTGTTCAAGCAGAGCTGGCGGGATGGCTATCAGCACGAAGCCGCCGACGACTGGCAGCGCTTCGGCGATCCCTGGAGCCGGCGCCGCTCCACCCACGAGGTGCTGGTGAAATTCGCCGATCAGACCGTCCGGGCCGTGCCCTACGATATGCCCATCATCGGCTACCATACGGACAACATCGGCACTTTGCGCCTCTGGCAGAGCGAGGCCGTGGAGGATTTCAACTTCCAGCTGTTCAACGAGCAGGAGTACGCTGAGGCCGTGAAGGAAAAGAACGCGGTGGAGGACATCACCCGTGTCCTGTACCCCAACGATACCACCCGCGCCGGCAAGAAGCTGCGGCTCAAGCAGCAGTATTTCCTGTCCTCCGCCTCCCTGCAGGACCTGATGTTCCGGTTCAAGCGGGAGAATCTGCCCATGGTGCAGTTTGCCGCCCACAACGCCATCCAGCTCAATGACACCCATCCCACCGTCAGCATCCCCGAGCTCATTCGGCTGCTCATGGCGGAAGGGCTGTCCTTCGACGAGAGCTTTGACATCGCCCAGAAGACCTTCGGCTATACCAACCACACGGTCATGCAGGAGGCCCTGGAGAAGTGGGATGCGGACCTGTTCAAGGAACTGCTGCCGGAGATCTTTGACATCATCTATCGGATCAACGCCAAGCTCTGCGGCGAGCTCATGAGTCGGGGCATCGACTGCTCCTCCTACGCCATCATCCAGGGAAACCGCATCCACATGGCGAACCTGGCGGTGTACGTGAGCCATGCGGTGAACGGCGTCGCCAAGATCCACACCGAGATCCTGAAGAACGACGTGCTCAAGAACTGGTACAAGCTCTATCCCGAGCGCTTCCAGAACAAGACCAACGGCATCACCCAGCGCCGCTGGCTGGGCCTGTGCAACCCGGCTCTGGCGAATTACATCACCAAGCGCATCGGTGACGGCTGGCTTATGGACCTCAGCGAGCTGGAGAAGCTCAAGGAGCACATGACTTCCACGGACATCCGGGAGTTCATGGAGGTGAAGCGGCAGAACAAGCGCGCCCTGTCCGACTATGTGTACGCCCGGGAGGGCGTGCGGCTGCCGGAAAACTTCGTGTTCGACGTGCAGATCAAGCGCATGCACGAGTACAAGCGTCAGCTCATGAACGCCTTCGCCATCCTGGACATCTATTTCGGCATCAAGGACGGCCGCATCCAGGACTTCCCGCCCACGGCCTTCCTCTTCGGCGCCAAGTCCGCGCCCGGCTACATCATCGCCAAGACGGTCATCAAGTTCATCAACGAGATCGCCAAGCTCATCAACCACGACGAGTCCGTCAACGGCCGGATGCGGGTGGTCTTCGTGCAGAACTACAACTGCTCCTACGCCGAGCACATCATCCCCGCGGCGGACATCTCCGAGCAGATCTCCCCGGCGGGCACCGAAGCCTCCGGCACCGGCAACATGAAGCTGATGCTCAACGGCGCGGTGAGTCTGTGCACCTATGACGGCGCCAACATCGAGATCCTGGACGCGGCGGGGGAGGAGAACAACTACCTCTTCGGCGCCCGGGTGGACACCCTCAACGAGCTTCGGCCCCACTACGATCCCAAGGCCATCTATGAGCATGAGCCTCGGGTGAAGCGGGTGGTGGACACCCTCGTCAACGGCACCTTCCAGGACGGCGGCACGGGCGTGTTCCGGAGCCTCTACAACTCCCTGGTCACCGGCAACAGCTGGCAGAACCCGGACTACTACTTCGTGCTCTACGAGCTGCTGCCCTACATCGATCGGAAGCTGGATGCCATCTACGACACCCGGGATCCCTTGACCTTCGGCCGCAAGGCCCTGATGAACACCGCCAGCGCCGGGTACTTCTCCTCGGACCGCACGGTGCTCGACTATGCCCGGGACATCTGGGATCTGAAGCCCTTCCCCCATAAGTATACCCTGAAGCTGTTCTAAGCGGGAGGCTGCCTCATGCTTGCTCTTTCACCCATCTCCGCCATGCTAGGGCTCCTGCTGGGGTTTGCTTTGAGCGCGGCGCTGATCGCGCTGCTGCGGGACAAGCTGCCCCAGGATCATGGCCGGGCCTTTGCGGTGAACGGCCAGGTGTCCAAGGGTAAGGCCCGGGGTAGCGGCGTGGTGTTCATCCCCGTGTTTGCGGCGGTGACTTTGCTGGTGGCGCCCTTTTCCTGGGAGCGGTGCGCGTATCTGTTCTTGACCCTGGCCGCCATGCTGACGGGGTATCTGGACGATCGGTCTGACCTCCCCTGGGGCGAGCTCAAGAAGGGGCTGCTGGACCTTCTCATCTGCCTGCTGACCCTGGTCACCTTCATGAACACCCACGGGGACTATGGATTCTCCCTTTTCGGCTGGCGGGTGGCGCTGCCCTGGTGGCTGTTCGCGCCCATCGCCCTGTTCCTGCTGTGGGCTTTCATCAACTGCTGCAACTGCGCCGACGGGGTGGACGGCCATTTCGGCACCCTGTCCCTAATCGCCCTGGGCTCCCTGGGCTACGCCCTCTACGCCTTTATAGACGGGGCCGACTGGGCCCTCTGCGCCCTGGTCCTCATGGGCTGCGTTCTGGCGTATCTGCTGTTCAACGCATCCCCCAGCCTGGTCATGATGGGAGACGCCGGCAGTCGGGCCATCGGCCTGTTCATGGGAGTTTTGGTCCTGGAGACGGGAAACTTCCTGCTATGCTTGCCCTTCGCCATCGTCATTCTGCTTGACGGGGGACTGGGCCTTCTCAAGCTGGCCATCATGCGCGGCTTCCACAGCAAGACCTTCATGATGTGGCTGTTGACGCCCCTTCACGACGAGACCCGGAAGAAGCGGCACTGGTCCGACACTCAAACGGTGTTCCGCTTCGCCGTCGTCCAGCTCCTTTGCGCGCTCACGGGCCTGCTCATCATGGCTGCCCTGCACTAAAAGAAACGATCCGTATCGACCCGCTTCGCCAGGAAGCGGGTTTTTTAACGCTTTGTTCACGTCTGAGCGGTTGATTGAGCTTTTGCCGGGAGGTAAACTATATTCGTAGAATTGTATGCAAGGAGCGTCCTTCGTGAAGAAGCTGTGGAAAAACAGACCTATCCTCATCGCCCTGCTGGCGGCAGCCCTCTTTTTGGTGCTGGCGGCGCTGACGGTGGGCCGTCGGACAGCCTCACGAGGGGAGGACATGTTCGCCTCCGCCGTTCTACCCGTGCAGGAAGCGGTCAGCGACATGACGGACCGGGTCACCGACTTCTTCACTCGGGTCTTTTTCCCCAGCAGTTTACAGCAGGAGAACGAATATTTGAAGAAGCTGGTCTCCGCCTATGAGCGACGACTGATCCTCTATGAGGCCATGGAGCAGGAGAACGCCCGGTTGTCGGAGCTCCTTGATTACGCCTCCACCAACAGCAACTTCTATTTCATGACTGCGCCTGTCTCCGCCCGGAACCTGAATCCCTATGTGGACACCCTCACCGTCCGCGGCGGGTCCCGAAGCGGCATCACCGAGCAGATGGCGGCGGTAAACGCCCAGGGCATCGTGGGCCGGGTCATCGAGGTGGGCGCCACCTATGCGAAGATCCGCACCCTGCAGAACGATGACATGCGCATCTCCGTCATGGTGGAGCGCACCCGGGACGAGGGCATGCTGGGCGGCCTCATCCTCGAAAACGGGCAGCTGGTGGGGCTGAAGCTGTACTACCTGCCCAAGGACGCGGACCTGCAGGTGGGGGACACCATCGTCACTTCGGGCCTTGGCGGCATCTTCCCCAAGGGCCTCTATGTGGGGAAGGTCCTCTTCCTGGCCGACGAGGACAACGGGGCCTATGACGCCTGCGTGGTGAGCGACGTGGATTTCGAGCACCTGGAGGAGGTGCTCATCATCCTGGGAAAGGAGAGCTGATATGGCACTGAAACGACAGGCCGTCCTGTTCCTTTCCTTTGACACCGCCTTGCTTTTGGACACGGCAATCCTGCCCAAATGGAACCTGTTCCATATGGTCCCCTTCGTCATGCTGGCCCTGATGCTGGCGGCGGAGCAGGTGTTCTCCCTCCAGGCGGCCATCATCATCGGTGCGCTGGGGGGCCTGTTCGAGGACCTGCTCTGTGAGAACATGATCGGCCTCACGCCTGCCCTGTGCCTGCTGGCAGCGGTGGCCTACGATAAGCTCCCCAAGAACAGCGACACCAAGCCCGCCATCCTGGGCCTGTACTGTATGCTGCTGGCCTTCGCCCTGGAGATCGTTCGGGCGCTTGCATCCTGGGTCATCGGCATGCGGTTCGGCTTCGTGAACGCCGTACTGTACGGCGCGCTGCCTCGGGCATTGTTGACGGGCCTGTGGGCACTGATCGGCATGGCCCTCCTCAAACCCTTATTGAAACGGCAGGTGGACAACCCATGACCCGACAGCCCGTTTGGAAACTGAATGCCCGGCTTTTGCTCCTGGCGCTGATGCTCCTTGCCATGGGCGCATACCTGTGCTGGGGCCTCATCAAGCTGTCCGTGGAGGAGACGGAGAGCTATCAGGCGGCTGTCCGGGCCACCAGCATCGTCACCACCTATCAGTCCGGCACCCGGGGCACCATCACCGACCGTTACGGCAACGTGCTCGCCTATGACGAGACCACCTATAACGTTAAATTCTATCGGGACCCGGATAAAACCAGCCCCGTGGAGTCCGCCCGCTACACAAACTCCCTCATGGAGGCCATCCGCATCATCGAGGCGGGGGGCGGCACCATCGAGGAGCACTTCTATATCAAGCTCAACAACGACGGCACCTACCGCTACGACTTCGGCGTGACCAGCGAGTCGGCCATCGCCTCCCGCAAGAAGAACTTTGTGGACGCTTGCCGCTTCTCCGACCCGGACATCACCCCGGAGCGGGCCTACCTCATCCTGCGGGAGAGCTGGCAGATCCCGGACGACATGCCCTACGACGAGGCCAAGAAGATCATGTCCATTCGGCAGGATGCTGTCCTTAACAGCTGGCATGCTTACGAGGGTGTGGTCATGGCCTACGACGTGAACCTGTCCGTGGTGACGGAGCTCGATATGCTCCAGAGCGAGCTCATAGGGGTCCAGACGGAGATGTCCGGCCGCCGCATCTATCCCTATAAGGACACGGCCTGCCATCTGATCGGCTACATGTCCAAGCAGGTCACCACCGACATGACCAACCTGGGTATGCGCTACGACAGCTATGCCCCCTTCGTGGAGGGAGAGCCCACCAACAACCTGCTGCAATTGGGGTACGCCTACTCGGACCTCATCGGCGTAGCAGGCCTCGAGAAGAGTTGTGAAGCGTACCTTACCAGCCACCTTATCTCTCGGCAGGGCACCACTACCATTGAAAAGACCAGGACCGGCTCCATTGTGAACGTGTTGGGTAAAACCGTGCCCCAGGGGGGATTCACGGTCCAGACTTCCCTGGACATCGAGCTCCAGCAGGTGGTGGAGCAGGCACTTCTCCACAACATCCAGGAGACCAAGGCGGATCAGGAGCAGAAGCTGCACAAGGAGTACAAGCGGTATTCCAAATTAAGGGACGATTTAGATTCCATCGCTATGGCTCAGTCAGGGGCCGCGGTGGTCATGAACGCTCAGACGGGGGAGGTGCTGTCCATGGCCTCCTATCCAACCTATGACCCCAACATCTTAACGGATGGGGTGGACGCTCAGGAGATGCAGCTCCTCTTTGGGGAGGACTCCAACCAGCCCACATTGAATCGGGCCATCGCCATTCGCACAGCGCCCGGTTCCGTCATCAAGATGGCCACAGGCTTCGCGGGGCTTATGGAGGGGAAAATCACCACCACGTCCACCATCTCCGACCGGTCACCCTACTACTACTTTGTGGACGATCCCACCACCAAGGTCGAAGCCAACGCGCCCTCCTGTTGGACCAAGACCCCGGGGAAGCACGCCAACCTGACCCTCAGCAAAGCCCTGGCCGTGAGCTGCAACTACTTCTTCTTCACGGTGGCTGACCGGGTGGGCATCAAAAAGTTAGCCTATTGGGCCGGCCAACTG
>JAEEGL010000012.1_pt1 | contig 10253 bp, 11 predicted proteins | sample 9134231 | NCBI WGS metagenome assembly JAEEGL01 (sample SAMN16246548, study PRJNA631951) | gut metagenome | biome: gut microbiome; feature: rumen; material: fiber-attached | host: Bos | place: Iran: Karaj | collected 2018-10 | reverse complement strand
CAAACGAAAGGTGCTTTATGTTAGATCCTAAAATCATCAGAACGGACCCGGAGCTGGTAAGAAAGGCTCTCAGGGACAGAAATCATCCGGAAGAAAAGCTTGACGAATTCCTCCGGCTGGACGAAAAACGCCGCCGGCTGCTCACGGAAGTGGAAACCATGAAGGCGGAGCGGAACAGGATAAGCGACAGTATCGCCGTCATGAAACGCAGCGGGGAAGACGCCTCGGAGATCATTAAGGAAATGCAGGCCTTTTCTTCAAAGATAAAGGAAATGGACAACGACGTAAAGGGCATGGACGAAAAGTTCAAAGATATCCTTCTCAACATACCCAATATCCCCGACGAGACCACTCCGAAGGGAAAAGACGAAAACGACAACGTGGTCGTCCGGTCATGGGGAGAATTGCGGAAATTCGATTTTCAGCCGAGGCCCCACTGGGATATATGTACGGATCTGGATATGCTGGATTTTGAAAGAGGGGCAAAGATATCCGGCGCCGGTTTCATAGTGTATAAAGGCATGGGCTCAAGGCTCGAAAGAAGCCTTTTCAGCTGGATGCTGGATATGCACACTGCAAAACACGGCTATACTGAGATATTTCCTCCGTTCCTGGTGAACTCCGCATCCATGACCGGCACGGGACAGCTTCCCAAGTTTGAGGAAGACATGTACAAGTGCGACAAGGGCGACGAGCTCTACAATATCCCCACTGCGGAGGTGCCGGTGACCAATCTCTATTCCGGCGAGATACTCCCCGGGGAGCTGCTGCCCATAAAGCACTGCGCTTATTCCGCCTGCTTCAGAAGGGAAGCGGGTTCCGCCGGCAAGGACACAAGAGGCCTTTTAAGGGTGCATCAGTTCAACAAGGTGGAGCTGGTGCAGTTCACGAGGCCCGAGGACTCCCCTGCCGCCCACGAGAGCCTTACGGGGGACGCCGAAGATATACTCAGGGCCCTTGACATTCCCTACAGAGTGGTAGCCCTGTGTACCGGCGACATCTCCTTCTCCTGCGCCAAATGCTACGATCTGGAGATCTACGCCCCGGGAGCGGACAAATGGCTCGAAGTGTCGTCCTGTTCCAATTTCGGCGATTATCAGGCGCGGAGAGCGGGCATCAGGTTCAGAAGGGAAAAAGGGGCAAAGCCGGAATTCGTCCATACCCTGAACGGCTCGGGAGTGGCCCTTCCCAGGCTTTACGCCGCCATCATCGAAAACTATCAGCGCGAAGACGGCTCCGTAATTGTCCCCGAACCTCTGCGGCACTACATGGGCTGCGACATTCTTGAAAGGCAGCGGTAAGATGCTGAAAAGCTTTTATAAATACCGCAGATACAGCTACGCCTTCGCGGCAGTATGTATGATATGCGGTTTTATAATAACCTGGAAAATGAGCGCGGCCACACAGAAGAATCTGGAGAAAAGGCTGTCGATACTGCCGGCGCCGGTCTTCAGCGAAGACCCCGCGGATCTGAAGACGGCAAAGCTCTTTGCAAAAGACGGCTGCGTATATATAGAAAACACAGGCGGCGGAACGATATATACGGCGGAAACGGAAAACGGCATCGTTTATGAAGGCGGCCCCATAAAGCCCGGAGAAAAAGCAAAAACCTCTCTTGCGGCGGACGGACCGGATATACCGGAATTGACCGGCATAGGCATCGACAAATGAACGAAGAAGAAAAGATCATTCAAAGAAAAGGGCTCATCAGCATGTTCGCCATGTTTCTGGGGCTTTTCTGCCTGATAAACAGCATTCTTACGGTCAATCTTTATAAAATAGATCCCGCCGGGACTGCCGAGCTGCGAAGCGGTTATATGACCGCCGTCCTCACGGAACCTTCCCTGAGAGATGCGGAAACGGAGATATTTCTCCACGGCGCTTCCTGCGAAGTGCGCACGGATTCAAACGAAACAAAGCGTATGGCGGACATCCTGGAAAAATGCGCCGAAGAAAACGCCCTCACACTGGAAAGCATTTCCTTTTACGATAAAAACGGAAAGCACAAGGGAGACTTCAGAAGGGAATAAGGGCTGTTGATATGCTGTTGGAACGAACGTAAAATAAATTGTTCACAGGCTGTTGAAAAACCTGTTGATAAATACGGCCTGTGAAAAAACGCGGATCTTTCAACATGAAGACCATACCGGATAAAACGGTATTCCACAGGCAAAGGCATGAATGCCGCGTGAGTGAAAAAAGAGGTTTTCAACGATTCCACAGCCCTTATAATAAACAAAATAAAACATAAAAAATTCTTATAACATTCTATTACGTTATGCGGATAAAAAAGCTTCGTATCAAAAATCTCAGATGCATAGAAGATCTGGAATTTGACGCAGATCGGGACCTGAATCTGATCCTTGGGAACAACGCCCAGGGAAAAAGCACCATTCTGGAAAGCATATTTCTTTTATGCACCAGCAAGAGCTTCAGGACCGGTCACGACAAAGAGCTGATAAAAACCGACGAAAACGTAAGCCTTGTTTTTGCGGAAGCGGAAAGGGAAAAAAGGAATCCCGTGAAGGTGGAGCTGGCTTTGGTGAGGAACGCCGCGAAGCAACTGAAAATAAACGGAGTCCGCAAAAGGCGCATCCCGGATCTGTTCGGCGAGATAAACTGCGTGGTTTTCTCTGCGGAAGATACAGCCATGCTCAGAGGGGAACCGAAAGCCCGCAGGCATTATCTGAACCTGGACATTTCGCAGCTTTATCCCGCTTACGCCCAGCTGTACGGGGAATACAAAAAGATACTTGCCCAGAGGAACACGCTGCTGCGGGAGATCTCGGCGAATCCGGACAAATACCCTCCGGCTTTTCTGGACGTCTATGACGAAAAAGCGGCGTCACTGGGCGCCGCTCTCATAGAAAAGCGCCTCGTATATACAAAGGCTCTTTTCACGTATGCGGAGGAGTTTTACAGAAGCATCACGGACAGCGAGGATGCGGAGTTTTCCTACGTATCTTCGGTAAAATACGCTTCCGGGGAAAAACAGGAGATAGAAGGAGCCATGAAAAAACAGCTGGCGGAAAAACGGGCTTCGGACATAATATACCATACTACCTGCTGCGGGCCCCACAGGGACGACATATCGGCCGTGGTGAACGGCATGTCCGCAAAGACCTACGGTTCCGCGGGACAGCAGCGCAGCTGCGCCATGGCCCTGAAGCTGGCGCAGATATATCTTATATACGATCTCACCGGAGACTATCCGGTGGTGCTGCTGGACGATTTTGCCAGCGAGCTGGACAAGGGAAGGCAGAAAAAAGCGCTGGACGCCGCAAAAGACAACTGCCAGTGTTTCATCACCGCTACCCATACCGAGAAAAACGTTTACGGCAAGATCTTCAGTGTCAAAGGAGGGAAGCTCGTATGAACAGAAGAATGCCGAAAAGATCTTCCGTCCTTCCCGTTTCCGCGGCCCTTTCCCGGTTCAGCCGGAGATATTCCGCTTCCCTGAGCGATTTTCTGCGGTGCTGCATCCTGTGGAGAAAAGCGGCGGGAGACTATACCGCCAGGGCAAGCTACGCCTATAAATGCCGGGGAGGGACGCTTTTTATAAAATGCAGGACCAGCGCCTGGGCGGAAGAACTGAAAAATATGGCCCCGGATCTTATAAAAGCCCTCAACCGCGAAGAAGGGGGGGAACACATAAGGGCCCTGAGGTTCACCATAACCAATTTCACCGATCCCGTCATGCCCCCGGAGGAGAAAAGGTCGCCCGACGTGGAATTCGGCGCGGAGACCCTGAAAAAAGCGGACAGCATATCTTCTCTGGCAAATTCCCCTTCGCTGCGGACGGCGGTGAGAGAGGCGTATCTTGCCGGCAAAAAAAGAGAAATGCTGGACGATATGAACGGCATATCCGAAAAATGACTTTATAATTTTTGTCAGAGTGTTGATAATTATTGTGAAATGTGCTTTAATTTATTATGTAGCACTTTTTTCCAAAAACATAATCCAGTCAGTAAAAGGACGGTGCAATCATGACTATCGATTATGCGGATCTGGATTTCCAGTCTGTCAAGAACACCAACATAGGCAAGGGCTTTGAGCTTTTGAAGTCCAACGCCCTTAAAAACGCGATACTTACCCTTGAAGACGGAACAAGAGAGTATTCCACAAGCTACGAAGCTTTTGAATATCTCGGTATCGCCTATCTCATAGCCGGTTTTTTCAACCGGGCCATCGGAGCGCTTCAGAAGGCTTGTGAGATCAAGCCCGCTTCCGCTACCGCTCATTATAATCTTGCCGTTGCTTTCGAGAACGCCAGGGTATACAACGACGCTCTTACCCATTATACCCAGGCCGTGGAGCTGAATCCTACTCATACTCTTGCTCAGGACAAGATCATAGAGATCGCTCAGATAATCCCCGAAACCAAAAAAGGAAGGATCAAGCTTCTGAAGGGCCAGGGAGAATAACTAAGAGGTGACATGTTGAAAAAGATAGCGGCATTGATTATCGCCCTTTTGTGTTGTTCTGTCCTTTATGCCGAGACGCCCCTTGTTGTGGTGGACGGCGCTTTGGCATCGGTGGAGAACGCAGTGATAGGAGAAGGCGGACACGTGATGGTCCCTCTCCGGGATCTGGAAACTATCGGCTGGGGAAAGGTAGGCTTTTCCGGCGGGGAGACCACTTTTACCGACGGAAGAGTGGTTTTGGCCTTTGTGAAGAACTCCAGGAGCGCCAAGCTCAATTCCCTCAGTGTGAACCTGCCCGTGAGCACGTATCTTTTGAATTCCAGGCTCATGGTGCCCATGTCTTTCGTGGCAAAATCACTGGGTTACGACTACGAAACCAAAAAAGCCACCGTGGTGACCGTGACAAAAGGCGGAGAAACTGCCGTTAAGCCGTCCGTTCCCGCAGAGCAGAAGGCTCCGGCGGCGCAGCCTGCGCAGGAAGTCAAACCCTCCGCTCCGCCGGCTTCTTCGGGAGTCAACACCACCGGCAAGAACTGGTTCCAGGGGGCGGTGGCCTATAACGGGAAAAAGATCCAGGGAGTAAAGCTCACCCTGAAGACCGATCCCGGGGCAAAGGCCGTAAAGACCGCCGTTTCCGACAGGGACGGGGTATTTGCCTTTTACAACATACCCGACGGCAAATATCAGATAGTCATAGACAACAGGGACAACGAAAATTACAAAACGCTGGTTTTGGGCGGCTTTTCCATATCCGGAGGAGCGGCCAAAAAGCTGAACAAAAACATAAACCTGGTGCTGGCACTCAACAACTGCAGCGTTACGAAGGACGGAGACTATTACGTGGTGAAGTGGAGCAACGTGAACAATGTGAAGTTTTACAAGCTTTCCACGAAATGCGCCAACGCGAAGGCGAAGACTCCCGTCTTTACCTCCACGTCGAATTCCGTGCGCATCCCGGCTTCCCAGCTTTCTAAAGGGCAGATCTACGAGCTGAAGCTTATCGCCGTGACCGCAGCCAACCTTACCATAGGCCAGTCAAACGGAAAAAACTGGGTGCTTTCCACGGCAAATTAGACTTTTACGCTTGTATCCCTTGATATTGGCGTAAAAAAATGCTATAATATAATTTGCGCGACAGCCGAAAATCCAAAACAGGAGGAAAATAAAGTGTCCAGAATCTGTTCTGTGTGCGGAAAAGGCCCTCAGTACGGCCATAATATCAGACACATACACTCCGGTCAATGGGCGAGAAGAGCACCTAAAACAAACAAGGTGTGGTATCCCAATCTTCAGACTGTAAGAGCAGTTGTAAACGGCGAGACCAAAAGGATCAAGGTTTGCACCGACTGCCTTAAAAAGGGTCTTGTTGAAAAACCTGTAAGACAGATAATTACTACTGATGCAGAATAAATAAAAGTTGGCCGACAAAAAAAATACGGAAGTCTTTGAACTCGAGCAAAGGCTTCCGTTTTTTTATCGCGGATCTATTTATCCGATGCGGCTATAAGCCCTTCCAGCAGGGCGGCGTATTCGTCTCCGTCCAGAGGAAAATCCACCTTTTTGTCTTTGAGAGTGCTCATAAGTATCCCGTTGGCGAGCTCCACGCTCATAAGGCCTTCTTCTCCGGGGGCTATGAGCTTTTCGTCGAACAGGATGGAATCCACAAAGTTCTGCAGCACCTGAGGATGCTGGTTGATGACGGGAGTGGCGGGGATCCCCACTTCGATGGTCTCCTGCTTCGGGTGCGACCAGGGCCTGTCGGTGGTGTCGGAGAATTCCTGGACGGGAACGTCGGTTTTTGTCAGGAGCAGCTTTCCTTTCTCCATGACCAGCTTTCCCCTGTCTCCCGCGATCTCCAGCCTGTTGGTGCCGGGAAATTCTCCCGTGGTGGTTATGAACAGGCCGTTGGCTCCGTTGGGCAGCGTTATGTAGGCGGTCACTTCGTCTTCCACTTCTATTTTATGGAATTTTCCGAAGGAACAAAAGCTCCTTACGGAGGCGGGCATCCCCAGAAAATAGCACAAAAGGTCCAGGTTATGGGGGCACTGGTTGAGCAGCACTCCTCCTCCTTCTCCCTTCCAGGTGGCTCTCCAGGTGCCGGAGTCGTAATAAGCCTGGCTGCGGAACCAGTCGGTGATGGTCCAGCTGAAGCGGCGGATGTCTCCCAGGACCTTGTTGTCAAGGAGCTCCTTTACCTTTATGTGTATGGGAATGGTGCGCTGGTTGAACATGGCTTCCCATTTGAGCTGCGGGTTGCGCCTGTGGGCCTCGATGATCCTGAGACAGTCCTTTTTGTGCACCGAGATGGGTTTTTCCGTAAGGACGTGTATCCCGGCGTCCAGGGCTTCTTCGGCGATATAGGTGTGGGCATAATGGGGCGTGGCGATGATGACGGCATCCACCAGGCCCGACTTGATCAGTTCTTTGTAATCGGTAAAAAATGCTGCGTCGTCGCATACAAGAGAGTTCTCATCCAGAAAGTTTCCCAGATTGGCGTCTATTTTTCCCTCGGCAACGTCTTTTTTGTATTTTTCCAGAAAGCCTTTTCCGGAGCACAGGGCTTCCTTTTCCGGAAGCAGATCGCATAAGGCGGCCAGTTTTACGTTGGTGAGCTTGCCCGAACGTATGTTGTTCAGGTGGCTCGTCCCCATGGCGCCTACGCCAATAATTCCTAATCTTACTTTATTCATAAGCTCGACCTCGTTGTTTGTGTTCTATTTTAATATTACAATACACGCAAAAAAAAGGCAAGAAACCCGGGCATGCTTTTGGCGGGGGTTTTTCCGCTTCTCGTTTACATATTTCCGGAAAACTGCTATTATATTTATGTATGCATTCTTTCGGAGGATATCAATGAGGGGTATAAACGAAGCCGCCCTGCTGAAGCGGGGCAGGGAAACCATTTGCAGGGAAGGAAAAAACGTTCTCGGAATGGGAGATTCCCTGGGCGAAGGTTTTGTGCGGTGCTGCAGGGCCATACTTGAGTCTTCGGGCAGAGTGGCCCTCACCGGAATGGGGAAATCGGGGCTGGTGGCAAAAAAGATCTCCGCCACCCTTGCTTCCACGGGGACCCCGTCGTTTTATCTGCATCCCGCAGACGCCGTCCACGGAGACATGGGCATGATAACCCCGGCAGATATAGTGATCGCCCTTTCCAATTCGGGAGAATCGGGAGAAATAGTTAATATACTGCCCGTGATAAAGCGCATAGGGGCCCTTCTGATAGGCATGACCGGCAGGGAGAACAGCACTCTGGCTTCTTATTCCGATATACTGGTCCCGGTGCATACCGACGGAGAAGCGTGCCCTCTGGGGCTCGCTCCCACTACCTCCACCACCTGCCAGCTGGCTATGGGAGACGCCATAAGCCTTGCCGTCATGGAAGCAAGAGAGTTTACAAAGGATCAGTACGCCGTTTTTCATCCCGGAGGCGCCTTGGGAAAAAGGCTGCTGCTTACGGTAGGGGATATAATGCGCACCGATGATTCGGTGGCTGCGGTAAAGCGGGATACAAAGGTAAGGGACGTTCTTTTTGCCATAACGGAGGCCAACGCCGGCGCCGCCCTGGTTCTTGAGGATGACGGCAGCCTGGCGGGGATAATCACCGACGGCGATATAAGGCGCGCCCTCACCGTTTCGGAGGAAAACCTTCACGCCCGGGCGGAAAAGGTCATGTCTCCAAGCCCGGTGGTGATCTCTCCGGAAAAGCTTGCGACGGAGGCCCTGCGCAAAATGGAATCCAACGGCCGCAAGATCGGCGAGATGCCCGTCATAAGCGAAGGAAAGCCTGTGGGAGTGATATGCCTTAAGGATCTTTTGTCCGTGGGTATCGTGTAATGGCTTTCGGAGATATCCGGCTGCTTGCCATGGACGTGGACGGCACTCAGACAGACGGCAGCATGGTGGTTTTTGAAAAAAGCACCATAAAATTTTTCAACGCCCGGGACGGGCTTGCCACCAATATCGCCCTCAGATGCGGGATACTCGTTTTTTGGATATCCGGCGGCTTCAGCGAAGCGGTGGAAACAAGGGCAAAGGCTATGGGGATAACCGGGCTTCTGCAGGGCTGCCCGGACAAAGGCTCCGCTCTCGTCCGTATCGCCCTGGAAAACGGGATACCCATAGAACAGACCGCCTTCATCGGCGACGACCTCAACGATATACCCGCCATAAAGGCGGCGGGAACGGGCATCGCCGTGGGCGACGCCGCCCCGGAATGCAAACGCTGCGCCGATCACGTGACGGAGGCCCCCGGCGGCAAAGGCGCCGTGAGGGAGGTAGTGGAACGGATACTCAGGGAAAGGGGCCTGTGGGAAGACATCTGCGCCGATTTTGAAAAATATGCCATTACGGACAAGCCGGTAAGCCAGTGAGCGTTATCGATATAGTCCATACGGGAGATATGCACGGCAGGCTTTCGTATCCCAAGGCCATGAAGCTTCGCGAGCTGAGAAAAAACAGCGACCTTCTGCTGGATTCGGGAGATGCGGCAGCCTGCGGAAACGTTTTTTTTCATCCCTTCGGCGAAAGGATACACAGCCTGATGAACAGGGCGGGCTATGACGCCGCCTGTATAGGCAACAGAGAATACCATATCCTGAGGGCCGGTATGAAATGCACCCTGAGGCGCGCCCGTTTTCCTTTTGTTTCCGCCAATTTCTGCTGGTCCGGGGGCAGGCTGTTCGAAGAATACGAGCATTTCATAATAAAAGAGACCGAGATATTCGTGTTCGGCCTGTCCAACGTCAACGTTTCCGCAGATATGAAGATAGCCCGTTACGCCGCGCAGTATCAGACCGATCCTGTGGAGCGGGCGGAAAAAATAGTGCTGGAGTTCGAGCAGACCCCCGCCATAAAAAACCAAAGGATGATAATCGCTCTCACCCATCTGGGGCTGGAAAAGGACAAAGAGACCGCCGCAAGGCTGGAGGGCAGGATAGATATCGTTCTGGGAGGGCATTCCCACGATTCCTGCTACGGCACCGTGAAGGGGACCCATATCGTCCACAGCGGCTGCCGCTGCGGCTTTGCCACGCGGCTGTCATATGATACCGAGACAAAAAAGATCGCCTCGCTTGAGAGGATCGCTTTATGAAAGCATTTACAAGAATACTTTTGCCCGCGCTTTTTGCCGTTTTATCGGCGGCGCAGGCATTCTGCGCCGGAGAAGTGCTGTATGAACCGTATCCCAGAAGCACCACTCTGGACAGCGCCCACAGAGAGCCCTTGTTCACGGTCCAGTCAAGGGTCCCGGCTCTGTGCGCCTATTCGGTGAACGAAGAGCTTCCCTTCGACAAAATGACTCCCTTTGACGACCGGGAACCTTCCAATATGCATACGGCGCGCCTGAAAGGCCTCAACACAGCCCCGGGCTTTGTGAACAGGGTATATATCAAATGCTCCGCTTCGGAGGAGACTCTGGAGATGGTTTACTGTTTCCTTACGGAAAAAGACGATTCCCTTTCCGGCGCCGCCCTTACCGGCGCGGATTCTCCGGAAGAGCTGCTGAAAACGGCGGGGGAGGACCGGCTGCGGAGAGTGTCTCTTATTTCCTCTGCCGGTATGTCCCGGGAGGATATAGAACGGATAAAAAGCGTCAATCCTTCTCTTGTCTGCCTGCTGGAGACCAGCATCACTTCTGCCCCGGAGGGGCTTCCGGACAGGTACTATCTGCGGGACTCCGACGGCGGGCTCATAGAAGCCTCTCCCGGCCTTTACCGCCTGGATATGACCGATTTTGAGGCCGGCAACTATATTTCCGGCAGGATATACGATGAGCTTTTGAAAAGATCGTTCGTTTACGACGGCTGTCTGCTGTTGGTTAAGGCT
>JAEEGL014984833.1_pt1 | contig 10254 bp, 9 predicted proteins | sample 9134231 | NCBI WGS metagenome assembly JAEEGL01 (sample SAMN16246548, study PRJNA631951) | gut metagenome | biome: gut microbiome; feature: rumen; material: fiber-attached | host: Bos | place: Iran: Karaj | collected 2018-10 | reverse complement strand
GGGGCAGAACGAGCTCGGCATTCTTTTTCTTTGAGATGACGTTCGTCATTTTTACGCCGTAATGGTCGCAGACGGTCTTCGCAATGAGAGAGGGCGTGATCGTGCCGGCGCCGCCGGGTGTAATGATATCCTTTAAGGCTTCCCTGGCGCTGTCCAGCGTAATATCGACGTTGTTGAGCTTGGAATGGGCGATGATCTTGCGGAGCGCGCCTTCCAGCTCACGGATGTTGGACTGGATATTCTGCGCTATATAATCCAGGATCTCGTCGTCGACAAGGCCTGAACCTTCCGCGTTTTTACGCAGGATGGCCATTCTGGTCTCATAATCCGGCGGCTGGATATCGGCGATCAATCCCCATTCGAAACGGGAACGGTAGCGTTCATCCAGAGGCTGGATCTCCTTCGGAGGACGGTCGGAGGACAGAACGATCTGCTTGCCGGCGGCATGCAGCTCATTAAAGGTATGGAAGAATTCTTCCTGAGTGGCGTCTTTGCCGATGATGAACTGGATATCGTCTATAAGCAGGATATCGACAGTGCGGTATTTGTCACGCAGCCTTGACATGGACTGCTGGGAACCGCTCCTGATCGATTCGATGACCTCGTTCGTGAACTGTTCTGCAGTTACGTAGATGACCTTCAGGTCCGGATTCTTTTCCAGGACATAATGGCCGATGGAGTGCATGAGGTGTGTTTTGCCGAGTCCCGCGCCGCCGTAAAGGAAAAGGGGATTATAGGCTTCTCCCGGCGATTCGGATACGGCAAGGGCTGCCGACTGGGCAAATTTATTGTTGCTGCCTACAACGAATGTATCGAACCGGTAACGGGAAATAAGGCCGGCGTTTTCGAACATAACGTTGGAAGGGCGCGCGACGGGCACGTCTTCGGCAGCTTCAGCGTCTTTTTCCAGGATAAAGCGCACGGAATAAGGTTCATTCATCATTTCCGTGATGGTGATCCTGAAGTAATCGGTGAATTTTCCGGTGATATAGGAAAGAGAAAAAGACTGGTCCGAAGGAATGCAGATCGTGACCACGTTATCCTTTACGGAATCAAGTATCAGATTCAGTATCCATGTCGTATAGGAGATCTCGGACAGACGGTATTCGTCGCGGATGTGTTCCTTGATGGCGGGCCAGCTGTTTCTTATGAAGTTTTCGGGTGACTGGTTCGTATTCATAAGCAGTATCTTATAATAAATTTTTATGAACTTCAAACGGTGGAAAACGTGAAAAAGTGCGTGAAAAAGGCACTTTAGGAGACTAAAATGGTTAAATCTCGGTTTCGGTTATCCACACAATCAACCTGTGAATTTATTGCAAAAAGTAAAAATTATCCACAAGTTATCCACAAAATGTGGATAGTTTATAACTCGAAAATGTGGATTTCTGTCAGTTGTGGAAACACTAAATATAGGGGTGGAAAATTTATTTTTTCAATATCTTGAAGGAGGTCTGAAAAAGCCCGGAAATGGCTTAAATATGCAGTTTTTAGAGTTTTTTGCTTGACTTGTATTCGGAGTGTTTTATATAATGAATAGGCTGTCCGAAGCATTTCAATAAAGGAGGTCACTATCCAATGGCAAAAATGACATACCAGCCCAAGAAAAGGCAGAGGGCAAAGGTTCACGGATTCAGAGCCAGAATGGCAACCAAGGGTGGAAGAAAGGTTCTTGCTGCCAGAAGAGCAAAAGGCAGGAAAGAATTGACAGTATAAGCTTTCATATTGATCTAAGAGAATAAGCGAGCAGGATACCTGCTCGTTTTTCGTAAGAGCAATAGCTATAACGATGGATTCCTTAAAGAAAACGGAAGATTTTTCCAGGTGCTACAAAAGGGGAATATCTAAAGCAAACCGGTTATTTGTGATGTATTACATTCAGAATGGAACGGACAGCAACCGCATCGGGATCTCTGTCAGCAAAAAGACAGGCAACAGCGTCACGAGGCACCGGTTAAAAAGGCAGATCAGGGAAAGCTACAGACTGCATGAGGCAATGTTCAATAGTGGTTTGGACATCGCAGTCGTTGTGCGCAGACAGGCAGCAGAGTCAGACTATCACAGTATTGAGAGCGCGCTCCTTGACCTGGCGGGAAAACTTGGGATCTTACATGACACCTAAGAAGATGGTAGCCGGAGGCATCCGGTTTTATCAGAAGAATATATCTCCCATGAAGTCAACAAAATGTCCGTATTTCCCGAGCTGTTCGGAATATGGACTTCTTGCCGTGGAAAAATACGGGGCCGTAAAAGGCTCCGCGATGGCACTCTGGAGAATAGTAAGATGCAACCCGTTTTCAAAAGGAGGATATGATCCGGTCCCGTAATGTCCGGGACCCTGGGAGGAATTATATTGGATCCGTATTTACTTACAAAAAGCACGACATTTATCATTGGCCCCATCGCGACTCTGATGGGTTATCTCATGAACGGTATTTTCTACATGCTGGACGCCATCACGAAAGGGCATGCGAATACCGGTCTTGCCATTATCCTGATGACATTCGTCATTTATATGGCGATGATGCCCCTGACAGTCAGGCAGCAGAGGTTCGCCAAGCTTCAGAATAAGATGATGCCCGAGATCCAGAAGATCCAGGATAAGTACAAGGGCAAGAGAGACAACGACTCAATGATGAAGCTGAATGAGGAGACCCGCGAAGTTTACGCCAAATACGGCGTATCGCCCAGCGGCAGCTGCGTGCAGCTCCTTATCCAGATGCCTATCCTTTTTGCGCTGTACCGTGTTATCTACAATTTCCCCGCGTATGTCACGCTCGTCAGGAACGCGTTCACGGGTATCGTCGACGGACTTGTGAATGTGATCGGTATTGAAAAGAGCGCCGAGATCCTTTCCGGCATCGAGGAAGGAAAGCTGGTCGCGCAGTTTTCCCGTCAGCTCTCCAATGAAAATTTTCTGACAAATGTCGACCATTTCGCGGAAAACACATTTATCGATATCTTGAACCGTGCTTCCACGTCCAACTGGAATGAACTGATCAACAATTCCGTGATCAAGAGCAACAACCTTTCCGGCGCGGCGGAAAGCACAATGAACGCGCTGTCGGAATTCAACAATTTCCTGGGCCTTAACATCGGCAACTCCCCGATGTACAGCATCCAGAACAGCGGCGGGAAGATCGGGATCATCATCGTAGCGGTCCTGATTCCCATCCTTGCAGCGCTTACACAGTACCTGAACGTCAAGCTTATGCCTCAGGCGGAAACTTCAGGAAACCAGAACGATACAGCCAACAGCATGGCCAGCTCAATGAAGACCATGAATATCATGATGCCCTTCATGTCCGCTTTCTTCTGCCTGACGCTCCCCGCAGGTCTCGGTCTGTACTGGATCGCCGGCGCGGTCATCAGAAGCGTACAGCAGGTGTTCATCAACCGGCATATCGACAAACTCGATATCGACGCCATTGTTGAAAAGAACATGGAAAAGGCAAAACAGAAGGCAAAGGAAAAGAAGAGGGCGTCCAAAGACTACGTCAATGAAAAGAAAGTAGTCGAAATGGCGACAAAGACAACCAAAAAGATCAGCAGCGCGCCCGCGGGCAATGCGCAGAGCGCATCTTCCGCAGGATCGTCCAACGACAGTTCGAAGAACAATGTGAAATACAAGAAGGGCTCCCTTTCGGCAAAAGCCAATCTTGTAAACCGTTATAACAGCGGAAACTCAGGCAGCAGCGGATCATGACTGAATAAGGAATAATGATTATGAATAATGATTTAAACAGCAGTTTCGGAGAGGATATCTTTGGAGAAAACATCTCTTCCGAATATATAGAGATAAAGGAAAAGACGCTGGATGACGCGATCACCAGCGCATGCCGCAAACTGATGGTCACTTCAGACCGCCTGGACTATGTCGTAGTCGACCAGGGCAGCACAGGTTTCCTTGGCTTCAACGCAAGGCCTGCCGTGATCAAGGCAAGGGTAAGACAGAGTACCGCAAAGACGGAAGAAGTCCTTTCTGAAGTCCTTGAGAGAGCGGGCAGTAAGGCCGGTGCGGCAGCCGCCGAAATAAAGGAAAAGGCGGCGGACGCCGCGGAAGAGGCAGCGGCAACAGCGGCTCAGGCTCTGGCGGACGCTGCACAGGAAGTAAAGGAAGCAGCCGAAGAAATAGCGGCAGATGCTGATGCTGACATTGCTGCGGAAGCGGCTGAAGACAGTGCAGAAGCTGCGGAAGAAGCGCCTGCAAAGGCGAAAAGCTCCGAGCCCCGCCGCAAAAAGGAAGAGCGGCCTCTTACCGAGGAAGAAGTTAAGACAGCGGCGGACAAGGCGGATGAATTCCTTACACAGGTATTCGGCGCGATGGGCATGGACGTTGAGATCGAATCCTCCTATGACAGGGCGGACAATATCCTTACCCTCGACCTTGCCGGAGACGATATGGGCATACTGATCGGTAAGAGGGGACAGACACTGGATTCCCTGCAATACCTGGTCTCACTTGTCGTAAACAAGGAATCGGCCAGCTATGTGCATATCAAATGCGATACCGAAAACTACCGTGAGCGCAGGAAGAGGACGCTGGAGAACCTGGCGAAGAACATGGCGTTCAAGGTCAAGAGGACCAAGCAGAATGTCGTTCTCGAGCCGATGAACCCGTATGAGCGCCGCATCATCCATTCCGCGCTGCAGGGCGACAAATTCGTAACGACGTACAGCGAAGGCGAGGAACCTTACCGCAAGGTCGTCGTTGCATTAAAGAAATAAGTCTGATGACAGATAACGGTACGATCGCAGCCGTCGCGACAGGCGCGGTGCAGGCCGGGATCGGGATCATCCGCGTGAGCGGGCCCGACGCGATCGAAGTCTGCAATAAGATATTCAAAAACAGGAAAGGGGAGCGAAAGCTCCCCTGTTATGCTTCCAACACGATCAATTTCGGCTATATCTGCGAGCCGGACGATAAACCGGGCACAGAGAACGGGTCAGGAGAGATCATCGATGAAGTGCTGGTATCGGTTTTCCGCGCTCCGCACAGCTACACGGCGGAAGATACAGTAGAGATCAACACTCACGGCGGGATCTTTATAGAGAAAAGGATACTGGAGCTGGTGCTGGAGGCGGGCGCCAGGCTGGCGGAACCGGGCGAATTTACAAAAAGAGCCTTTCTGAACGGCCGGATCGACCTGACCCGGGCTGAAGCCGTCATGGACCTGATCTCTTCTTCCAATGAATTTGCCAGGAAGAGCGCCATGGAACAGCTGGGCGGCTCCCTGTCTTCAAAAATAAGATCCCTGCGGGAACAGATCCTGCACGAGACCGCCAGGATCGAAGCTGCCCTGGACGATCCGGAACACTATGACCTGACCGGTTACGACCGGGAGATCTCCGCCATGATAAGCGGCTGGGCCGGAGAGATAAATGAGCTTCTGCAGGGCGAAAAGCAGGGCCGTATCCATAAGGAAGGCATACGGACAGCCATCATCGGCAGACCGAACGCCGGAAAGAGCTCGATCCTGAACTTCCTGACAGACAGCGGCAGGGCGATCGTGACGGATATACCCGGCACGACGAGGGATACCCTGGAAGAAAGCGTACGCTTCGGCGATACGGAGCTTTTGCTGATCGATACGGCAGGCATCCGCGATTCAGACGACCCTATTGAAAAGATCGGCATCAGTCGGTCAAAGGACGCGGTCGCCGGCGCGGACCTCATCTTCTGCGTTATCGACGGTGCAGAACCGCTTTCCGCGGAGGATGGCGAACTCGCCCGTGATATAGCGGATATCCTGTCCGGCAATACCGGCGGAGTCATTCCCGGCAGGGCCGCTTCCGGTGGATCCGATGGGATCCCTTCCGGGACTAAGGACATCCCGGCTGTCATCCTGCTGGTCAATAAGAGCGACAGGGAGCAGAAGGTCAGTGAAGAAGAAGTGCTGGCCGTATACCGCGAAGCGTTTTCCGGATTCCGGAAGCTCTTCCTGAATGCCGTCATCTGTTCAGCAGTCACCGGCGAAGGGATCGGACGGATTAAGGAGATCGTAAGAGAGCTGTTTGGCAGCGGGAAACTTGGCGCCGGGCAGGTATGGGTGACGAACAGCCGACATATTTCTCTGCTGAACGATACCCTGCGGTCCCTGCAGGACGCAAAAGACGCGGCTGAAAACATGGTCAGCGAAGATCTTTATGTGATCGACCTTATGAACGCATATATCTCACTCGGCAGCATCATCGGCGAAGCAATAGAGGATGATCTGGCGGACGAGATATTCTCTTCCTTCTGTATGGGGAAATAAAATGACAGAACCCTATCATATCCAAACTGACGTATGCGTGATCGGGGCGGGACATGCCGGCTGCGAAGCCGCGCTGGCCCTTGCCAGGAACGGATTTGACACTGTGCTTTTTACCATGTCGGTGGAGAGCATCGCAATGATGCCGTGCAATCCGCATATCGGCGGTTCTTCAAAGGGACACCTGGTCAGGGAGATCGATGCTATGGGCGGAGAGATGGCAAAAGTCATCGACAAAACATTCCTCCAGTCCAAAATGCTGGGCGTATCCAAGGGGCCGGCGGTCCATTCACTGCGCGCGCAGGCAGATAAAGCCGAATATTCAAAAGAAATGCGCCGAATCCTCCAGCAGACGCCGAACCTGACCATCCGCCAGGCAGAAGTGACCCGTATCATCACGAAGCCCGCAAATGCGGATAATGCAGAGAATGTCGAAAGTGGCGAAAACGGAACTTGCGCAAACGGGAAAGCGGCGGTAAAAGTGTGCGGCGTACAGATCCACACCGGTACTGTCTATGACTGCCGCGCAGCCATTATCTGTACAGGGACGTACCTGAATGCCAGATGCCTTGTGGGCGAGTCCATAACGGAGACCGGTCCCGGCGGCATGCAGAGATCGACACACCTTTCCGGAAGTCTTGGCGATATGGGGATCGGGCTCAGGCGCTTCAAGACCGGAACGCCTGCCAGAATGGACAAACGGAGCCTGGACTATTCCAAAATGCAGATCCAGGAAGGCGATCCGTATATCATTCCCTTTTCTTTTTCCACTGATCCTGAAAGCATCCAGAAAGAGCAGATGCCCTGCTATCTGACCTATACGAACGAAGAAACGCACAGGATCATCCGTGAGAATATAGACAGATCACCGATCTATGCCGGGATCATAGAAGGAACAGGTCCCAGGTACTGCCCTTCGATCGAAGACAAGGTCGTTAAGTTCCCGGAAAAGGAAAGACACCAGGTCTTTGTCGAACCGGAAGGGGCGCTTGCCGGGGAAATGTATATAGACGGCATGAGCTCTTCCATGCCGGACGACGTCCAGCAGAAAATGTACAGGACGGTCCCCGGCCTCGAGAACTGCGTGATCGTTAAAAACGCCTACGCGATCGAGTACGACTGCATCAATGCCAACATACTGAAGAATACGCTGGAAACGAAAGTGGTTGAGAATCTCTACTGCGCCGGCCAGTTCAACGGGTCGAGCGGGTATGAGGAAGCGGCAGCACAGGGACTGATGGCAGGCATCAACGCGGCCATGAAGCTGAAGGGGAAGGAAGAGATCGTCCTGAAGCGGTCGGAGGCCTATATCGGCGTCCTGATCGACGACCTGGTGAGCAAGGATAATCTGGAACCGTACAGGATGATGACTTCCCGTGCAGAATACCGCCTTCTGCTGCGCCAGGACAACGCGGACTTAAGACTGAGAAAATACGGGCATCAGGCCGGCCTCGTATCCGATGAACTGTATGAAGAGACCTGCCGGATGCAGGAAGAAATAGATGAAGAGATAGCCAGACTTAAAGCCTGCAAACTCGGGACCGGGGAAGATGTTCAGAGGATACTTGCGGAACTGGGCAGCGCGCCGGTCAAAACAGCTACGTCGCTGGCGGAACTTCTCTGCAGACCCGAGCTGGATTATGAAAAGCTTTCTATCCTCGATCCCGAAAGATCCGAACGGCCGCCCGTTTCAAAACGAGCCGCGGAGCAGGTCGAGATCGGAATCAAATACGAAGGATATATTGAACGCCAGAAGAGACAGGTCGAAAACTTCGAAAAGATGGAGAACCGCCGCATTCCGGACAGTATCGATTACGATGACGTCGAGAGCCTGCGCCTGGAAGCCAGGTACCGGCTGAAAACGATCAGGCCGTCCAGTGTCGGGCAGGCCGCGAGACTGTCAGGAGTTTCACCGGCTGATATCGCCGTACTTCTGGTATATCTTGAAAAGAACAGAGGCAATGTTTCACGTGAAACATTATGACCGACTGATTCTGTGACCATAAGATTTGTTTCACGTGAAACATCCTGTATGAATGAAACATCTTTATGGATAGGATTCAGACCGCATAGGAGAAGATGATGCAGACCGGAGCGGATTTTAACCGGACATTCCTCGATCAGCTCGAGGAACTCGGCATACAGCCGGACAGCCGGCAGCTGGATATGCTGATGGAATACTATCTGAACCTCGAAGACTGGAACCGGCGGATGAACCTCACGGCTATTAACGGACTGGATGACGTCTGCACCAGGCATTTTGTCGACAGCCTTTCCATAGTCAAATGCATCCCGAAGGAAGAACTGGAAAAGGGATTGTCTGTGATAGATGTCGGGACCGGGGCCGGATTCCCCGGTATGGTGCTGGCGATCGCATTCCCGGGCTGCCGGATCACACTGGCAGATTCACTGAATAAGAGGATACGGTTTCTGGATGATACTGTTGAAAAGCTGGGCCTCACTAACGTACTGACAGTCCACGGGCGCGCGGAAGACCTGGGCGCCTCTGCCGCGTACAGGGAAAAGTTTGACCTGGCTGTCTCCAGAGCCGTTTCATCCCTGCCGGTGCTTCTGGAGTACTGTCTGCCTTTTGTCAGGACAGGCGGACGATTCGCCGCGTACAAGGGTGAGAAGCTGGAAACGGAACTTGCGGTATCATCAAAAGCCATAAAAGTTCTGGGCGGAACCGTCAGGGACAGGGTCTCTTTTGAACTGCCCGGGACAGATTATTTCCGTGAGCTGCTCGTGGTGGAAAAAACATCCGCTACGCCGGCAAGATATCCGAGAAAAGCCGGAACGCCCTCCGCGTCCCCGATCGGCTGAAAGCACCGGCTGCACAAAGTATCAGGAAAATATCAGGAAAAAAGCATGGATTATATAAGGATAACAAAGGAAAACCTCGAAGAAGAGCATATCTGCTGCGCCATATCCAACAACAGGGATATCCAGGTCGCATCCAAGAAGGCGTGGCTGCTGGAGCGCCTGGACGAAGGACTGGTATTTTTGAAGAGTACGGAACGGGGAAAATGCTTCATAGAATATATCCCTGCAGAAAACGCCTGGAATCCGATCAGTGCCGACGGATATATGTATATTAACTGCCTCTGGGTCTCCGGATCTTTCAAGGGGCACGGATATTCAAATGATCTTTTGAATGCCTGTATTGAGGACAGCAAAGAGAAGGGAAAGAAGGGCCTGTGTATTCTGTCAGCGGCCAAAAAGAAACCGTTCCTTGCTGATCCGAAATACCTTACGCATAAAGGTTTTGCGGTATGTGATGAAGCGGACAACGGTATCCAGCTGTGGTACCTGCCTTTTTCTGATGGCGCCAAAGCGCCGGAATTTAAGGAATGCTGCAGATCTCCCCATACTGACGAGCTGGGATATGTTCTCTATTATACGAACCAGTGCCCGTTCAACGCGAAATATGTCCCGATAGTGGAACAGACAGCAAAAGAAGCGGGTGTACAGTTCAAAGCCATTCGCCTTGAAAGCACCAGTCAGGCGCAGAACGCGCCGACACCGGTCACTACATATGCTCTGTTTTATAACGGAGAATACCTGACGAATGAACAGATGAATGCGGCAAGGTTCCTGAAGCTTCTGAAATAATGCCGCCAAAGGGTATTCCCTTTGCCGGATCTGTGAGCTATGATGATTTATACTGCCGGCAGGGAGCAGGTTATCTGCAGGGTGATCCGCCCGGATGAACCCTGGGTGATCTGCACGGAAAGCTGCCATGTGATCCGGGAACTCATACCCGGACAGCTGAGGAAGAATACCTTCCGGACCGGCAGGAATGCTGTGTAAAACGATAGCGAAACGAGGTATCAATGGGAAAAGTTATTGCCGTTGCAAACCAGAAGGGCGGAGTCGGAAAAACAACGACAGCGATCAACCTTTCGGCCGCATTGGCTGCTGAAGGGAAAAAGACGCTGCTGATCGATATGGATCCGCAGGGCAACGCGACGACCGGATTTGGCATAGATAAGAACGAGAT
>JAEEGL014891969.1_pt1 | contig 10254 bp, 8 predicted proteins | sample 9134231 | NCBI WGS metagenome assembly JAEEGL01 (sample SAMN16246548, study PRJNA631951) | gut metagenome | biome: gut microbiome; feature: rumen; material: fiber-attached | host: Bos | place: Iran: Karaj | collected 2018-10 | reverse complement strand
GCGCTCGGCTTCTTCAACCTGACCGACCGCCCCGGCGAGTTCTTCCTGCAGTTCGACGACCTCGGCTTCCCCGCCTCAACCGGCTACGGCCTGCGCCTCACCGACGTCTTCACCGGAAAAGAGTTCGGCCTCTTCAGCGAGCAGATGAAGATGGCGGGCGAGCCCTTCCACTGCGCGGTCTTCCGCGCCCACCCCGAACCCTGCAAGGCCCGCCTCGCCGGACTGCGCTACGACTTCGGCTGAGATGAAGAATATTTAGGGCCGTTTTTCGTTTGCAGCGAAACACGGTCCTGCTCCGCCATAAGTTGGCATTTCTGCCAAAGTTTCACATAAATGTCCCAGCACTTACCATCCCTCAAAGGCAGTTCCGAAGTCGTCGGAAGTCCCTTGAGCCTTTCCAACCGCGACCGGATTCTGGCGTATTGCGAAGAGGCCTTGCACCTGAAAGGCGTGCAGTACTTCTATTCGTGGGGGGCACCTGAGGAGGAATGGATCCATGGGCACCATCGGCTCCTCATCCTCCTGGCAGGAAACTGCATTTTACAGTATTACCAAGGTGGGAGAATCCAGGAGGTATCCATTGCGGCACCGGTAATGCTCTTCTGCCCCACCTACAGTTATCTTAGACTCAACAATGACAAACTGGTCTCGCGGATTATCTCGCTGGGGTTCATGCACAACTACATCCGCGCCATGCATGTCGAGACAGACGGCATTCATCCTTCGCCAACCGACCACGACACCTTCTATCATACCGACCGTCCGCTAGGCAAAGGCGGCGTGAAACTTTTGGAGGTGATAGACATTCTAATCCAGGAGGGCAGGCAGGATGAAGTGGTCGAGGCACTTTTATGGCAACTTCTGCGCCTCGCCATGGAGGACATCCGTCAGAGTGGGCAGGAGAATCCCGTGAAGAACCCCGTGCATCTGTGGTCGAGCATCATGCAGTATCTACGCAGCCACCGCGAGGAGCAGTTAAGCCGCGAATATGTCGCCCACGTGTTCGGTATTAGCCCCGGATATATTTCCAAGTTGATGAAACAATACAGCGACTCGACTTTTTCCGAGATGCAGTTGACCTGTCGCCTGGAACATGCGGCGATGCTACTACGCAAGACGACAATGAACATCTCGGAAATCGCCTTCAACTGTGGCTTCAACTATGCGAACTATTTCATTCGTCGTTTCCGCGCGAAATACGGTATGACGCCCTTCGCATATCGTAATATTCCAGAAGAGCAGCTACCGGCCAATCCGCAGCAGACGAAATAGCCGCCCGTCAATCAAAGTTCCAGCGGATATTCTCCGCCGGGCAGCGCCGAAGCAACTCCGCGCGTCTGGCGCGGGCCGTGGCGAGGTCGTCGCTCACATATTCCGTGCACGCGGGTGTCTGAAGGCCCTTGAGGTCATCGCATGCGTAGAAGCCTGCCCTCCGATAGAGCGGCAGTGACCACCCTGGGCAATGCAAGCAGTATTTGATGCACAGTCCGGCGTCATTGTCGATGGCTTTCGAGAGGCTTGGGCAGCACTTCATATTCAGAATCAGTTCGTGGCCTTTAAGCTGGATGTCCATGTCACAGTTCTCCTCCAAGCGAATCTTCTGATAGTATTCATACACGCCCTGCAGCCCCTTTTCGCGGAAAAGTTCTAGGCAGTGGAGCTCCTGATGGTGGCTGATCTCCTGATAGTACTCCTCCAAGTCGTTCCGCTCATCCAGGAACTTGAAGACCTCATTGTAAAAGCGCACAAAATGGTCGCTGGGAATCATAACAAATTAGGAATTAGCAATTAGGAATTAGGAATTAGCAATTGGGAAATAGTAACTCACCTCTCACCTCTCACCTTCTTGAATCTCTGAATGCAGTGGCCTGGGCCGAGAATCTTCAGGGAGCTTTCCCACGGGGTGCCCTCGCACATTCCGGCGTTAACCTCGCTGGTCTGCAAGCAGCTGTATTTCGAGACAGGCAGCCCGAGCTTTTCCAGATGACGGTGCGCAGGGCACTCGAAGCACTCGAAGCAGACTTCGTTCTTCGAGACCGTCAACTGGTACGGGGCGCCTTCGCGATGGTAGAACCAGTTCAGGTGTTCAATGAGTTCGGAGGCGTCGCCTTTCGCCAACTTGCGCCGGATGGAGGCATAGACCTCGCGGCCGGTCTTGCGAAGGATCGCCCGCAGGGCCTCCTCGCCATAATGACTGGCAAGATAATCCAGCGTGGTGTTGGTGGTTCCGTGGAAATCCCGATGGAGTTCGTTGTTTTCTTGATAGCGTAGCATCAGTTCAGTTCCTGCAGAAGTTGTCGGATGGCGGCGATTTCCTCAGGGGTAACGCCAATGGCCAGCAGATAGTTCTCCGCCTGCTGCCGAAAGGACAGCCCGCTCTCCGGCGAGAAGGCCGCGATGCGTTGCAACCACCCTTGAAAGTAGGGGATGGTACGAGGGCGGGGCAACCGAGCCAGCGAGGTGAGTTCGTAATCCGCGAAGAGGTCCTCGTCCGCGACGCCAAGAAGCGCATTCAAAAGAAAGCAGACTTCGCCAGTTCGGTCGGCGCCGCCGCTGCAATGCACATAGATGGGATAGTTCTCGGGGCGGGCGAAAGTCCGCATCGTTTCGCGGAAGAGAGCATTCTGCTCCGGGGTGAGGGGATTGTAGGCGTTTATGGCATAGCAGAGCCACTGGACTTCGGGGGCGATGCCGCTGCAGGAGTGCCTGGCGACCTGCTCCTCGTAGCGCAGGTCCAGGTCGGTACGAATGCCCAGTTCCTTCAGCAGGAATTGCCGATTCGCGTCCGTGGCGGCGGGAATGTCGTCCACGACGCCCAGTTCCGAGCCGCGGTAAACCATTCCCTGACGTACCCGTCCACCATCAACAGTGCGCCATCCGCCCAAATCCCGCACATTGACCGGCGCGGCACACCGATCCGGCAGGGCAATCAGCCGAGGCGTCTCCGCCGTAGCGAAGCGTCCATCGAGCGTCGTTCCGTCGGCATCTTGCAATTTCCAGCGGTATTCCGCTCCAACCAGAAGATTCGCCACTTCCGCCGAGGTCTGGGAGATTTCCAAGGTGACTTGATGAACATGTTCCGTGCCATCCGCAGTCGCCAGGGTCAGTCGATAGGGTGACACGCCACCCGACCATGCGAACCGTGCAGTCTCCGGGAAGGCCTGGAAGGCGATCTTCCCCAGTCCGGCGTCATCCTTTTCGGCGGCGGCACACCTCGCGGTCTGCTCGCGCCAGTCTTTCCGCAGAAGCCACACTGTGACGTCATCGGCAGGTTCGAGCACACGTAGTGGTTCCGAACATAGCCCGTAGCCCGTCAACAGGATGGCAAACATGGACATCAACGGAAAAACGTTGCACTTGAATATTCTGCGGTCAGCCATTTAGCTCCTTTACCGAAACAGCCAGTCGTGTTCGTCCCGAAGCACCTCGTCGATGGCGCGAGAGCATTCCGGGGTGATTGAGTAGTTGAGCAGACACTTGGCGGTGTTGAAGACGCCTAGACGCACCATCAGCTCCTTCTGGCCGGCCAGCCAGCAGGCGAGGTCCTCGCCGCCGAAGACCTTGCGTAGCACCTGTACCAGATGGTCCTGGAGGGCCTGTGCCTGCTCAACCTGCCCTGCGCGAACCAGCCGATGCATCTCGCAGGCGTAGCCACCGTTGAAGCAGCCACCCCCGAAGAGCAGCCCGTCGTAGCCATCCCGCAGGTAGCCAACGCAGTCGAACTCGTCGCCGCAGAGCGCGGCCAGGGTGCCGTTGCGACGCTGCTTCGCGGAGAGGATGGCCGCCTTGTAGTCGGGCTGGCTGGCGCTGTCCTTGACCAGCACGACCTTTGGATGGTCGAGAATCTGTCCGAGCGTCTCCGGCTCGATGAGCACGCTGGAGAACTTTCCGCGGTTGTAGATGCCAACGGGCACCTGGCTCGCCTCGATGACGCGGCGATAGAGCTCCAGCAGGAACGGCTGCGACGCATCGCATTGGAAGAACGGCGGCGCGATGACGGCCAGGTCGATGCCCTCGTCCTGATAACGGTTAAGATTTTCGATCATCCGTTCAGCGGAGTTGTCGGTGATCTGGAAGGCGACGGGAAGGCGGTCCTTGGCGAAGCGCACGGTCAACCGCACCAACCGGAGACGCTCGGTGTCAGAAAGAAATGGTCCTTCGCCGGCGGTTCCGCCCAGAAAAAGTCCCTTGATGCCCAAGCGCAACTGGTGCTCCACCAGCTTCTCCAGGGCATCGGCATCCACACGCCCGTCAAAAGTCAGCGGCGTGGACATTGCGGACCAAGCGCCGTCAAACAAATCCATGGAAAGTCTCATAGTCGCTTGATGTTCAGTTGCAAGTGATTTGCTTCAGGACTAGCTCGCTGTGAGGGGCGACCAGGTTGTCCCCTTCGACCCCAGAGAAGAGGTACGCATCGCCCACCAGCGCGGAGCCGTCGGGGAGGTTGCATACATGGAAATTGCCCAGTAACCCATCCTGTCCATCCTGCCGACGTGGCGGATAGAGCATCATCTCAGTTTCCTTTAGAAGGGTTGGCTTGTCGGCAGTTTCGTCCACTTCGGCAAGGAAGAGGATGGAGCGGTATCGCATCGCACGGCAACTTTCCGGGCAATAGCGGGTATAGACCAAGAAGAGCCGCCCGCCCGCCGTCAGCCAATGCTGCTGGGTAGAGTCGGTGTGCAACGGCATTCCGTCGTCAAAGTGCCAAGGCTGAGGCTGTGGCCAAGCAAGTCCGTCGGCGGAACGGGTAGCATAGGCGCGGCCGTCTTCAGCGCGGATGGTGAGGAAATAGCCCCCCGTCCGCCGGATAAGCGACGGCTCGATGAAGCCGCGCATCGTCTCGTAGGTGAGCTGGTTGCTCCAGGCGACCGGGACCAGCGCGTCGCCTTCCAAATGCACCTTCACGGTCTCGACAGCGAAGCGCGGGGAAAAATACCCCTTTATATATTCAACGTTCGCACGATGCTCGAAATAGGCCGGTAACAACCAGTCGCCGTCGGAGGTGACGCAACTCTGCGCACAAGCGACGCGCCACTCCCGCTGCCGTTCCAGACGCGGATTCCGCAGGACGCGCCTGGGGCCGAAAGTCCCTGAGGCCAGGTCGTACACGGTATAGTAGGCACCGCGTTCAAAGTTGTCCGGCTCCGGCACATCCGACTGATATTCGCTGGCTTGGTTGTTGACATAGGTGGTATTGCAGCCGATGAATAGCACCTTGCCACCATCGGCCGAAAGCATCGGGCGAACATCGGCGACGCCCAGAAGCACACCGTCATTCAAAGGCATGGTGCCAAGCGGCTTGATGGACACGGCGGCACTCCAATGCCCCCCTGCGTCGGCGGTCATGGTGAGTTCGGGCGAACCGTAGCAGTCGGAGTTTCGGATACGCTGAAAGGAGAGCAGCCATCGCCCGTCGGGCAAGGCGCAAGGCGACGGATGGAAAAAGTCATCTCCCTCCGGCACAGGAAGTTCCCGAACACTCAACTTCATGGTACTATTGGAGTTCATCGAGCAGTTCATAAAGTGCGAGGCGATTCCTCTGGACAGATTCGGAATCGTGGTTGAAAACACTCATGCCAGTCGCAAAGCCCTCGCGGATAGTGGCCAGGCGATTCGCCAACGCCTCCGGATATCCTTTCGCGGCGATGTGTTCGGCCGCCAGACGATAGGCACCGCAGTCTTCGATGCCGTCCCCGATGGCGTGCGCACGGCGCGACGGGTAGATTGTCGCGTCGGGGCCGGGATAGAAGAGCGCGCCCATCCCGTTGGTATGGCCGTGGGTGGTGCACCAGCGGCTCCAGTCGATTTGCTTAGCGCCAATCCATTGGTTGTTGCTACGCCACATGTGAATGTCCCAGTAGAGGAATCCCTGAATGTGGTCGAAGGCGATGGACTCCCAGAGGAAGGCGCGGGAGTTCACCAGCGGCTGGTCCACGCGCTCGAAGTTTCCGAAGGGGTAGTATCCGCCGCCGCCGATGTAGGTCCAGTAGTCGATGCCGTACTTCAGGTGGCGCCGGCGGTCGGCGCGCGGGGTGGCGTAGGCATTGGCGGGGCAGTGGACGTCCAGCAGCTCGTAGATTTCCGGCGTGGCCTCGGGATGGGCTACAGTGGAGATGGTGCAAATCGCGGGGAAGGCCTTCCGCGTGTTCTTCAGGGCGGAGACCATTTGGCCGTTGAGGTGCTCGCTGACTTCGTCAAACCCATAGAGATAAAGGGTGCCCTCGCCCTTCGTCTTCTCTTGGAACGCCTGATAGAACTTGCTTATTCCCATTGAGTTACCTTGCTTGAGACGATTGAAGAGCCGAAGGATGGCGACCTCGCCTGCACCCTTCTCCAGCAGCACCGAACCGCGGTTGGAGGCGTCGCGCAGGTTGTCCAGCGCCATCCCCTTGCTCTCCTTGAAGTCATCGAAACCACTCGCGGCGGGAGACTGGTCCGGCTGGAGGAAACGCGCCGACGCGATTTCCTGCGTCGTACCGTCCGGCCGACGCAATTCCGCGACAGGCCCCATGTCGGGACTATTACCATATATATAAAAGAAATGGTAGTTGCTGCGGTTGTGCCAGCCTCGCACTTCGCTGTCGTGGATTTTCAGGTAGCGGTATTTTGCCACGGAGGCCTTTGGCGTGACCACCACGTCCATGTCGCTGAGTGAATCATTGGGGTCGCGCGGCTCCAGCGCGAACTCCGCGGGAATCAGCCGGAAGGACTTGCCATCCGTACTACCATACAACTCAAGGAATTCCGGCAGGGTCGGCTCGGGATCGGCAAGCGCGTTCAGGCTGCCGCCGAGGTTCCATGCCTTCACGCCATTTTCCACCGCCCAGTCCAAATCCTCGACCAGCGGCGTCTGGCTGTACAGATCCAGTGGCTCCAGATGGCAGTCCAGCATCTCCAGCGCGAGATTGCGCCTGGCGGTCTGCGCATGGTCGCCGTACCACTCGCGGAGGGTGCTGGGACGGAGCCCCCCGATGTTCGGCAACGGAAACTCCGAAAGAATGAAATTGTGGACAACGACGCGCAAGGGCAGCTCCACGGCGGCCTCGCCCGCGCGCACGAGGACGGTGTAGTCGTAGCGTCCGGGCTTCGCGTCCCGCGGCACACGGACACGCAACTGCAGGGGCAGATTGGCATCGCACTCCAGGCACAGCGGCTCGCCGGCTTTGATTGGAATCAGCACATCGGGCATCCGGCTGTCGCCTGGTCGGCACAGCGGCAGTTTCGGCATCGGGCTCGCGGTGATAGAGACGTATTCCGTACGGTAGAAGGTGATTGGCGGAGCCTCCGGAGAGGCCGGCGTGACTTCCACCGTGAGGCCATCCAGCGTCTCGGTCCCGCCTGTCAACACCAGCTGCGCGTCCTCGGCCTCGCCGCGCGCCGCGTCGATCTGGCATTCCGCGACCAGGGCGCAGTTGTCGCCGGCGGCGGGATAGATGTGCTCCAGGCCGTTCGCCCATCCGGCGGCAAAGGCTCCGCCGGCGTCTTTGCCCTCGCGGAAGTTGGCGTTGGCAAGACGGCGGGCGCGTGCCACGAGCTGGTCGCAATCGCGTGCGAACTCGAATGTCTGGGCAATCGGCCCGGCCCCGCCCAGATGCGTGAACCAGGTCTTGCGGAAGACGCCGCCAAAGTAGCCTGTCTCCTCGATGAATTCGCGGGAGGCCATCCAGACCAGATGGTTGTATCGGTCGCGCAACACTGGATTGGCGATGAGCGTCGCGCCGAAGCCCTCAGTACGCTCCTCGGCCTCCCGACGCATCGCGGCGAGACCCTCGGTGAAAGTCTGGAAGGCATTCTCCCAATACCGCGTGCAGTCGTAGGCCCCCCACATCGGCTGGAGGTACGCATAGTTGTCCGCATAACGCTGCTTTGCGCGAGCCAGTTCGCGCTCGGCCTCCTCGAGCCAGCACAGCGAGCACGCGTCGTCCGCAATATAAATCTGACGGACCAGGAGGTCCGATGCGCCCTCCGCATGCAAAAGTGTCATGCCGACGGCAGTCAGCCCGCCTTCCACCAGGTGGTTCTGGCCATCCGCCCCGCGGAAAACGATGCCAGTACCGTAGGCCGCCGCCGTCAGTGCCTTGCCCGGAATCCTCAAAACCGGCTCCAGGTCCTCCGGTGTTTCGCCGACGGAAATCTGCCATGCGCCCCTCGCATGGACGGCGGTGATGGTGTCACCGTCCGGCCATTGCCACGCGACCGACCGGTTCTCTGGCGCCAGCTCCACGATGTTCAGGCCCAGTGCCGCAAAATGATTCAGTAGCCGCTCGAACTTCTCCTCGCCGACGGGCGCCGGCCAGGTGAAATGGCGCAATGCGTCCGGCTGGATGACGTAGCCCCCCAGCCCCGGCCCCTGCGGTTTGCGCGGCGGCACATAGTCGCTCTTCTTGCGCTCGACGCGAATGGGCAGAATCGTGACCACGCCGGAAGCGAGATCCGTCACGACGACCTCAGGGCACAGATAACCGATTTTCTCCGCGTCATAGCGCTTGAGGTCGGCAGTCAGAGTGACCTGCTGCTCCATGCCGGGCAGCAGGCTGACAGTCTTCTGGACGGGTTCACGGAAGATGCGGAGCCAGTCGCCTGCCGCATCCTTGGCCTCAAAGAGAAACATCAGCGTGGCGCCGGAGTTGGCCGCTGGACTGGCCACCACGGTGAAATGAACGATAATGCAGTCATCCGGCTCCACCGGAATTCTTCCATACGCCGTGAGTTCATACTTCTGGCCGGTGTCCGCGACCGGCAGGATGTTCATCGCCCCGGCGGGATATTCGCCACATGGCTCGACCCGCGCGAAGTCGCCGACGTTCTCGGTGCGCTTCCACGTGTCCCAGCCGTGGACAGGATACTCTTCCAATGTCATGGCCATGGCAGTCAAGACGATGCTCAACAGTAAAATGGGCAATGCTGATTTCATAGTACAAATATATATGTCCGAAAGCCATCCGCCCGAGGCTCCAATCCCCCCGGACGGATGGCGTGCTGCACTACTGCAGAGCTATGATACCAACTACTACTGTTGCTGCTTGATCAGAGCAATGCGGCAGCTGACGCTGCCACTGTAGCAGTCGCTGGGCAGGTCATTCTTCTGGATGGCCTCCACGTGGCCGTCGGCGCACAGCATATTCGCGCGCTTGTCGTGACGGACCATTGAGATTGCATAAGGACAGTCGGATTCCCATGCGGCGCCAGTGCCGATGTAGTTCTCGTCACGCCCCATAAACGGACTCGGCTTATTCTCACCCTGGTCCGCCGCATCGGAAACCGAACGACCGGCGTCTGATACCCACGCCATGTTGGCGGGATTCGACAGAGACCAGATGTTGAATTGGCAATAGCTGTCCCAGGTGGCATTGCCGGAACGCCGCGAGAGGTTCAGATTGATGCCGTAGTCCGTGTGCTGGTCCTTGTCCTCGCCGTAGCCTGGGCAGACAAACGGGTTGTTGCGGATCTTGGTGCCGTAAACGCCGGAACGGATGCCGGCGTTCTTGACCCCGATGTACTCCCAGTCGCTGAGGAGATAGGACCAATAGACATCACCGCAGGCGACACCCTTGGTGTTGGTGTAGCCGTCGATGCCATCCGGGATGCACTGGCCATTGAAGTCGTTCACGTAGATGTTCAGGGCGAGGGCAATCTGCTTGAGGTTGTTGATGCAACGGACGTCTTTCGCCTTCGCACGCGCCTTGGCGAGCGCGGGGAGCAGCATTCCGGCGAGAATCGCTATGATTGCGATGACGACCAAGAGTTCGATGAGAGTGAAAGTTTTTTTCATTTGATACTCCAGTTTTTTAGGTTGTGGTGTACTTGCGAACTTCCCAAATGAAGGGCTTTGCAGAACTCAATTGAGAACAAGTTGAAGTAAAAAAGAAGGCACACGGAAAAAATACCACCATTTGGTACTTGTCTTATTTATAGGAATAAATTAACTTTTTTCCAATGCTAAAAATAGTCAAAAAATGATACTATTGTGGAATTCCGTAAAATTTCCCAAAAATGGGAGAGAAAACAAGAGGGGCAAAATAAAGCGCGTCATTCCTTTGCAAAACTCGAACGACTTAAATAAAGTAGAATAGGTTATAAAGCACCCTGAAACTCAACGGCAAGGGCTAATACGCCCCGCCGTGGTTTATTAATCCGGCGGGGCTTTGATTTATCTTCAACGTTCAAATACTATCTTAGAATTCCAGGCTCTGCATCAGGTCGGTGACGACGACCTCGGAGTCCGTGACATGGATCTTGAGGGAGAATTGCAAT
>JAEEGL014764450.1_pt1 | contig 10254 bp, 9 predicted proteins | sample 9134231 | NCBI WGS metagenome assembly JAEEGL01 (sample SAMN16246548, study PRJNA631951) | gut metagenome | biome: gut microbiome; feature: rumen; material: fiber-attached | host: Bos | place: Iran: Karaj | collected 2018-10 | reverse complement strand
GCCCATGCCGCCATCATGATCAACTACATGCATTCGCAAGACGCCAAGGTCATCCTCGCCCCCATCGCCAAGGTGCAGACCGAATGGAAGACCGTGTTGAAGGCTTTCGAAGACACCCTCGAACACGAGAAGAAGGTGACTGCCATGCTCAACAACCTGTGCGACATCGCCGATGAAGACAAAGACCGCGCTGCCGCCAACTTCCTCGCCTGGTTCATTGACGAACAAGTGGAAGAGGAAGAGAATGCCCGCGACCTCATCGCCCAGTGCAAGATGATCGGTGACAACCTCAATGGTATGCTGATGCTCGACAAGGAGCTGGGCATCCGCCAGTATATGACGCCTTCACCTTTGGCAAAGGGTGAATGATTCCTCACATTGTAGAGACGTGCCATGGCGCGTCTCTACCAACCAAACAGAAAACTCCGCTACTCGATGAGCAGCGGAGTTTTTCGTTCATCTGATTAAAACATCACAATTCCCCAGCCTGTTTCTTCGACCAATACTCCTTGAAGACCTCGTAGTTCTTTTCAAGCAGCGTCGGTGTGTCGAGGCCATAAGGGCACTTGCCGTGGCAGGTGTTGCAGTGCTTGCACTTCTCGATGAGTTTCATCTTCTCGGCCCATTCCTCCGTGAGGTAGACGCTGTACGGGGCGCGTTTCAGGAAGAGGCTCATGCGGGCGCAGTTGTTGATTTCGATGCCTACAGGACACGGCATGCAGTAGCCACAGCCGCGGCAGAAGTCGCCCGACAATTCGGCGCGTTCCTTTTCGATTTTGCGCCACGAGGCCGATGACAGCTCGGGTTCATGGTCTTGATACGACAGGAACTCGTCAAGCTCGTTCTCGCGTTGGATGCCCCAGATGGGCAGGGCGTGGTCGAACTGGTTGAGGAAGGCGTAGGCCAAAGCCGAGTCGGTGATGAGGCCGCCCGCCATCGCCTTCATGCAGATGAAGCCCATATTGTGCTTGAAGCAAGCCTCCACAATCTTCTGGTCTTCTTCCGACGAGAGGTACGAGAACGGGTATTGCAGCGTGTCGTAGCAGTCACGCTCGATGGCTTCCATGGCCACGGCCTGACGGTGGTTGCTGATGCCGATGAAGCGCACCTTGCCTTGGCGCTTGGCCACTTTCATGGCATCGTAGAGACCTTGGCGGTCGCCGGGACGCGGACAGTAGTCGGGGTTGTGGAACTGGTACAGGTCGAGGTAGTCGGTCTTGAGGTTCTTCAAGGTGGTGTGCAGGTCTTTCCAGAAGTCCTCCACGGTAGTGGCACCCGTCTTGGAGGCGATGATGACCTTCTTGCGGCGGTCGGCGAAGGCCGCACCGATCTTCTCCTCGCTGTCGGTGTAGAACCGCGCCGTGTCGTAGAAGTTGATGCCGTTGTCATAGGCCTTGTGGAGCAGATAAACGGCCTCCTTCTCGCTGATGCGCTGGATTGGCAAGGCACCGAAACCGTTCTTGTTCACCTTCAAGTTGGTCTTGCCTAATGTGATGATCTTCATAGCAACCGATTTTGCCACAAAGATAGAAAAAGAATTGATACACACCAACTTTTCATTCCAAAAAAGTGGGCACGACACCGAAAAACCTTATTTTTGCAAAAATTTTCCACGATGAAAATCCTCATCCTCAACGGCCCGAATCTCAACCTCTTAGGCAAGCGTGAGCCCGAGATCTACGGGCACCTCTCGTTTGAAGAATACCTGGTGCAGCTCCGCGAGCGTTTCCCCCAGCACGACATTGCTTATTTCCAGACCAACCACGAGGGCGTGTTGATTGACAAGCTGCAAGAAGCTGACGGTCAATACGATGCCGCGGTGATGAACCCTGGAGGCTATGCCCACACCTCCATCGCCCTGGCTGATTGCATCCGCTCCATCGGCATCCCTGTCATCGAAGTCCATATCTCCGACATCTCAAAACGCGAGCCTTATCGCCATCATTCCTACACGGGCGAGGCATGTATGAAAAGCATTATGGGGTTAGGGATAGAAGGCTATGCCAAGGCAATTGAGGCGTTAGAAGACGCGACAAACTGCGTCTCTAAGAAGTGAAATCTTCGGATTTCAACTCGCTATATCTCTTCTTTCCCCTGACAATACTGTCAAAAACGATGTTGCGCCGATAGATGCAACTGACCTGCTTGTGTTCGCAGCCTTTCCGTTTCTCTCGCAACGACTTCAACCTTCTGTAGAAGTCCCAGTGCGCCTTGAAGACCATGCCGAAGTCCTTGGGACAGCCTTGGAAGAGGAACTTGAGCGCCGCCACCCAGTCCAAAAAGATGCGGTAGAGGATGGTGCGGTGCACACGACGCTTGGGCAGGTTTTTCACCAGCAACGACAGGTTGTTGCGGAAGTTCAGGTAGGTCTTACGCGGCGAGTTCTTCGGCAAGGTGCCGCCACCGATGTGGTAGACCTTCGACTGCGGACAGCAATACACTTTGTATCCCGCGTTCTTCAGCCGCCAGCACAGGTCGATCTCTTCCATGTGGGCGAAGAAGCTGTCATCCAAGCCTCCGATTTCATGGTAGAGGTCAGCGCGGACGAACATGCAGGCGCCCGTGGCCCAGAAGACCTCCATCGGCGTGTCGTATTGGCCGTGGTCTTCCTCCAGGTTCTGGAACACACGGCCGCGACAGAAGGGATAGCCGTACTTGTCGATGAAGCCACCGCTGGCGCCTGCATATTCAAACTGTTCCTTGTGGTAGTACGACAAGATCTTGGGTTGGCAGGCTGCAATCTGCGGGTCGGCGTCCATCATGGCGATGACGGGCTCGATCCACTGCGGCGCCACCTCGATGTCGGAGTTGAGCAGCACATAATACTGGGCCTCCACCTGCCGTAAGGCCAAGTTGTAGCCCGTGGCGAAGCCATCGTTGCTGCCGTTTTCGATCAGGCGAATGTCGGGGAAATGCTCACGCATGAAGGTCACCGAGTCGTCAATGGAGGCGTTGTCGGCCACGATGATTTCGGCCAGCGTCGGGTCGCAGTGGGCGATGACGTTGGGCAGGAACTCCTCGAGGAACTTACGCCCGTTGTAGTTCAATATGACGACGGCGACTTTCATGCTTCTTTCTTTTGCGGCCTTTGGTGTTTCCAGCGGCGGTGTGACCACAGCCAGTTGTCGGGGTTGGCCTCGATGAAACGTTCGACGTAGCGCACGTATTTCTCCATGATCTCGCCTTCGGCAGCGGCTTTGGGGTTGTCAATGACCAGCTCGAAGCTGACCTTATAACGTCCCCTGCCCTGCCGCGTCATGCTGACGAACACCACGGCATAGTCAAGCTTCTTGGCGATGCGCTCGATGCCCGTAAACCAACAGGTGTCCTGGTGCAGGAACTCGTTCCAGAAATCAATCTCCAGCCCGTGCGAGGTCTGGTCGGCCATCATCAGCACGGCGTTCTGCTTGTCACGCACCTGCACCAGCCGACGCAGGACCGAGTTCGACTCAACCATCTCCAGGTTGCAGTCCTTGGTGCGCATATACAGCATGAGTTGCTCAAAGGCGGCGTTTTTCACCCGCTTGTAGATGGCCAGCCCGTTGTGGGGCGTGAAGTCGGGAATCATCTTGCCAAACCATTCCCAGTTGCCCGAATGCGGTATGGCGTAGAAGATGTTCCTCTTCTGTTCGTAGAGGTACTGCACCAATTCGGGGTTGGTCACAGTGATGCGTTTTCGGTAGCCATCGGGGCCCATACGCATCATCTTGGGTGCCTCCACGAAGAGGTCGCAGAGGTTACGGTAGAAGCGCCGCTCGATGGCTTTGATGGCCTTCGGGTCCTTCTCGGGGAACGAGCGCAGCAGGTTCTGCCTGACCACCTTGCGACGGTAATGCGCCACATAATAGACCAAGACATAGGCGAGGTCGGACTTCAGATAGAGCCACCAAAAGGGTTGGACCGACTGGAAGTCGGCCCAAAGCTTCAATATGAGAAATCCGAGCTTTTTCATGGCTTATCTCGGGTTATCGTACAAATCACCGGCATGCGAGCCCCAGCCCTTCTCGTATTCGGTCTGGTCGACGCCCTGGTCGTAACCCTGTCCATAGATGCGGCCGTAGATTTCGAGCTGCCAGCGCGGGTTGTTGATCTCGCCCACCATATCGGAGTGGATGAGCTGATAGTCGTTGGTGGAGCGGTCCATCGCCATGAAGACGAAGCGTTTGTTACGCTGGTGGGCCACTTCGTAGTAATGCCAGATTTGGTAGGGATAGGCACCCGGCTCGTCGGGTTGGTCGACGATCTTGTCGGGGGTGCCATATTTGAGGAACACATAGCCGCGGTCTGTGCGGTAGCCCGCGGTCGAAGTGGTCTTGAACGACATATTCACCCTCTTGACGGCCGCCAAGTAGTCGTTGAAGGCCTGCTTGGGGTTCATCGGGGCACGCGCACTCCAGAAGTTGAAGAGGAACTGCTGCATGGTCTTCTTGTCATCGGTGCGCACAAGATTGGAGATGTAATCACGTTCCGTCTCAGTGCAAACGGGGTCGAGATAGCGGATGTAGCGGCGCAATGTGTCGATGTCGGTGATCTCGCTGACGAAGGTGTTGGCGATGCTCACGCCTGCAAGGTCGCCCATGTCGTAACTCACGCTGGGGTTGCTGCGTTGGAAGGGGCAGCTGTTGGAGCAGATGAAAGCGTTGCTGCGGTCGCGCACCTCCACGACGAGGTAATAGTTGCCCGAAGGCAGCTCGCTGATGTCGATGGTGTTGAGGAGGACGTTGACCTTACCCACGTCGAAGCGTTTGTTGTAGAAGAAATTCTGCATGCGCGTCGACGACTCACGGGTCTCGATGTAGTAGTTGACAAGGAATTTGCCTTCGTCGTAGAGTTTGTTGCTGTTATACACCTCGGCATAGAAGTGCATCTTGTCGGTCTGAGGCCCGTAGAAGGGATACACCCTCGGCAGGAAGTCCATGCCGCTCTTGGTGCAGCTCGAGGGCTTGGCCGCCTTGCTGTAGGAGTCGAACAGCAGAATGTCGGACACCGACGGGGTGTTGTCGGGATAGTTCAGCACGACATCGGTCTTGCCCACGGGCAGGGCGTCGCCGCTGTTGAGGTCGGTGATGCTGATCTCCATCTCGTATTCGCCGTTGGGCAAGGCGAAACGCTGCTGGTCGATGAAGGCGCCGTCGAGCTTGGACGTGTCGGACACTGTGGGGCTGTCCAAGGCGATTTTGGAATAGGCACAGATCTTGTCGCCCTGACGGAAAATGGTCTGCACCTCCACCGTAGCCTTGTATTTGCCCGGCTGGTATTGCTTATACACGGCAGATTGGCATTCAAAGGCGATGGCGTTCTCCACGTAGGGCGACACCCCAGGGGCGCAATAGGTTGTCGACGAGAGATAGGGCTTGAGCCTCTTCGTCGTTTGGGCTTGGCCCGCAAAAGCGACCAGGACGATGGCCATGGTCAGCGCTGTTCTTCTCAAAAATGTTGATGTGTTCATGATGTTAGATTTTTTGTTTTGACGCAACAAAAATATACATACACTATTCAGTTTTTTCATTTTTTCGTCTATCATTTTTCAACAATTCTCAACAAATCTGTTTTATCATTTTGTTTATCAGTCATTTAGAATGCATTTCTTAGATAAGTTATCATCGCCAGTTCCAAGTTCTCGCCCGAGGCCATCGAGGTCAGGATCTTATTGGTGCGGCGGTTGGTGCCGCTGTAGGAGATGCCTTCCAGCACGGCGATTTCAGCGTCGTTCATGCCCAAGAGTCCCAGGCAGCAGTGGCGCAGGTCGGCGGTGTTGAGGTCGGGATACTGCTTCAGGAAACGCGACGAGAAGTCGGGGAAGCAACGGTTGGCTTCGTGCACCAGGTCGACATAGTCCATCTCTTTCAGCTTCAGGTTCTGATAGGCGCCCACGCTCTTGATCATGATGTCCTTGCCTTCCACCGACCTTTTGATCTTCTGCACGATAGCGCTGTCCATGAAGGCTTTCCAAGCCTCGTCGAAGTCCACCTTGCCGGCGTATTCGAGTCGCTCGCGCGTGGCGTTCAGCTCTTGCGACATCTGTTCCAGCTCCTGGTCTTTCTCCGCGCTCTCCTGTTCGTGTTTCTGCTCAATAGTGGTGATTTTGCTCTCGATATGGCTGATCCTCTTGCGGTTGCGCACGATGATATAGGCCATGAAGGCCACCACAGCCACGAGGATGACGAGCCATGCCACCCAAGGCGCGGTAGCTTCTTTCTCGGTTTCTTCCTTCGGGGCTTGTTGCGCTTCGGCAAAGAGGTATTCTATCTCCATCTTTTTCGAGGCCATGCGCGTCTCCATCATCGAGTTCTCTACGTATGAGCGGGTATAGTGCAGCTCCTCCACATCCATGCCCTTGTCGCGATAGATCTCGGCCAGTTTGGCGGCGGCATCCACGCGGGCGAAGCGGTCGCCCGTGCGATAAGCCTGCTCGAGATGGGGCACAGCCGAGTCGTATTGTTGCAAGGCGAAGAGCTTGGCGCCGACAGAGAGCTCCAGGGCTGTCGAGCCAGTCGGCACCACGGATTCCGCCTCGTGAAACAGTGCCAAGGCGCGGTCGTAGTCCTTCTTCGACTGGTGGATGGCAGCCTCGAAGCGCATCATGGCCGCATGGTCATTGTCGGAGTCGTAGCACGAGTCCGCCTTACGGCAGGCGGAGAGGGCGTCGTCGGCCATACCGTAGCGAAAGAGAATCTCCGAAAGTCGCGTGTAGGTCAAGGCGATGAAACGCTGGGCGTAGGGCTTGTCGGACCAATCGTCGCGCCGACGCATCACGTCGGCCGTCTTCAGGTAATGTTTGAAGGCCGTCACGTCGTCGTTGGCGAAGGCCAGCTGCACGCCTTTATAATAATAGGTGTTGGCGAGAAGGTACTGGAGGTCGGCGTCGTCGGGGTACAGCAGCCCGAGGCTGTCGTAGAAGACCACCACAGGGGCCAGGTCGGGGCTGTCGTCGGTGAGGCAGCGGTTTTTGTATTGCGCCTGCACCTCGCGCAGCAGCAGCTCGTTGTCGTCCATCAGCGTGAGCATGGGTGTCCTCGCTTTCAGTGCTTTCACGCTGTCCAGCGCCACCTCGGGGTTGGTTTCGAGCAGGCCTTCTATCGTCTTCAACTCGTCGAAATGATGGGGTGCCTTCGCCTCGGTAAATGCCGACTCTTGCCGCATGCAGGCGCAAAGCACTGACACACAGAGCACAAGCAGACACAAAACAAGGCGCACGGCTTTCATTAGGACGCAATTTTTTCAATTTTGCAAAGATAGGGTTTTTCGGCGGAAAAAAGTTTTTTTTCGGCAAAAAACGCAACCTAACGAAATTTGTTGTACTTTTGCAGCGGAGATATGGCTGAGTGGTCGATAGCGGCGGTCTTGAAAACCGTTAAGCCGAAAGGCTTCGGGGGTTCGAATCCCTCTGTCTCCGCAAGGTGGTGCAAGTCCACCTACCGAAACCCTTAGGAGAGATGCCGGAGTGGTCGATCGGGGCGGTCTCGAAAACCGTTGAACGCTTTGCGTTCCAAGGGTTCGAATCCCTTTCTCTCCGCAAATGCCGATATAGCAACGAGTTATATCGGCTTTTTATTTAAAACTCCTCTCCTATTTCTGTACTTCTAAAGTCATCATCGCTCGCTCCATCCTCGGTAGTATAGGCGAGAAATGAGTCCCTTCGACAAGTTCAAATGTAACGGCAGCTTGGCTTTTCGTTTTCAGAATGTCGGCAGCGGCAAGGCTCCTCTCCTCCACCGTCGCCATCCTTTTTTCTTTGGCGTTCTTCTCCTTTTCGCCCAACAGCATGCAGATTTTCTTCAATTGAGGTGATGGCGTTTGTCCCTTCATCCACTCGATGAAGCCATCGTACCACAGCGAACCTGATAGGCTGATGATGTTGGTGAACGCATCGGTATTGAACACCGCCCATACCGCAAACAAGCCCGATAACGAAACGCCCAAGAGGGTTCTCTCGGCATCCGCTATACCCATATCTCTTTCTGCTACAGGGATAATCTCACGAGTAAGTCTTTCGAGGAATGCTGCCGCCTTCCCTCCAAAGGGCTTCGCTTTCTTGAATACGCCTACAGCAGGCCACGGTGTCAAGTCATCGTTCCAGTTGACATCCTCTATCAGGGCAATGGAGATGCCGTGTATTTCTGACAACTCCTTCAGTCCGTCACACAAATCGCCCTTGATTCCTTCAGGCAGGATCATGTAGCAGATTCTGTTGGTATTTTGCTTGAAGATAGGCAGAGGCATCAGAGCGTAATCTCTTCAGGTTGCGTGGTAAAGTTAGTGTGATTATTCGTAATGTCTAATTCTCACCTCTACCCCATCGTTTTCAAGCTGTGATGGGACGCCACTGACGTCCGTCTGTCCGTAATGGTAGGGGAACAGCACTTTCGGCTTGACTATCTTAGCCGCGTTAACGAGTTGTTCAACCGTCATGGTATATGGCTGGTTGCAAGGCATGAAAGCCACATCGATGTCTTTTATTTCAGCCATCTCGGGGATGTCTTCAGTGTCACCGGCGATGTAGATTCTCAGTCCATCGAGAGTGAGGATGAAACCGTTGTCCCGACCCTTGGGGTGAAACTGCTGGTGCCCTTCGGTGGTGTTGTAGGCAGGAACGGCCGCAAGGGTGATGTCGGCAGCCAATTGCAGCACATCGCCATTGGCCATCACCGTGCCATAGCCGAGCATTTCAGCGCAGCGTTGGTTGGTAATCAGTTGGGTGTTGTCGCCCATCAACACTTTGATGGCGGTCGTGTCGAAATGGTCGTGGTGCTCATGGGTGATGAAAAGGTAGTCCGCCTTGGGCATCGCAGCGTAGTCGATAGTCTTCTCCCCTAGTTTCGTCACGGGATCGATTTGTATCTCCTTGCCGTCGTATTCGATGCGCATGGAGGCATGTACCAAGGCGTGGAACTTGACCGTCTTGCCGTTCTTCGTGGTGAAGCCGTCGACCTCGTAGGCATCCTGTTCCTGTGCGTCGTCTGTCACGACAGGCATTCCTGCCTCTTTCCAAGCGATGATGCCGCCTTTGAGGTTGACGACCTTGTAGCCTTCCTTGGTAAGCCCACCTGCGGCAAGGGCTGATCGTTTACCGCTGCGGCAATACACAGCGATCGTTTTGTCAGAAGGTAGCACTGACTTCGCTTTCTCGACAAAATCATCTTGCGTGACATCAATATTGATGGCCTTTTGGAGATGGCCTTCGCCGAATTCCTTGGCGGTCCTCACATCGAGCAGCACGACATTGGGGTCGGCAATCTGTGCTGCAAAGCCGTTGACATCGGCGTTCTCATATCCTTGTTGGCCACAGGCGGCCAAGCCCAACAGGGCGAGCAAACTGGTGAAAAACTTCTTCATGGTGTTTGTGTTTGAGGCGGTAAAGATAGGAAAAAAGTGAATCCGCGACAACAAAAATCCGGCACCACTACTCCCCTACCGTTTCCTCTTCCCTTCGCTGGTTTGCCTCGTCGGTCCGCTTTTTCGCCTCGGATCTCAGGCGTCTCTCTTCCTGTTCCTTGATCCGCACTTCCTTCCTTTCCCACATACGCCGGTATCCCTCGACATGGAACTCGTCATCCTCATACTTCACAGGCATGATTTTAAAGCTCCCGCACTTAGGGCATTCATTCGGCATGATCAGCAAGGATCTCGTGCCGGCGAGGCCCTCTATCATGACACCGGCAGCCCTAAACTCCTCGCCACATTGATGGCAGCGGCACTGATAACCGGGATTCTTTTCCTCCGGCTCTTCTTCGTGTCCGAACCATTTTCTCATGTCTGTTCTTGTTTTGAAGTGTCCGTCGTTTTTTTTCGTTCGTTCCGCCATCAATATCACAGAGGCTATTCATGAGCGCAAAGGTAAACAAAAATCTGCAGTTGCCATAAAAAAAAGTCCTCGACATGACGATGCCGAGGACTCGATGCATTTATTCTTTTGAAATTAATGCTTCGCCTTCAAGAAACTATATTCCTTACCATATTTCAAATGCTGCGCCACGAAATCGAAAGGATATTCGACCTTGTAGTCGACCACTTGGCCGTTTTCCACGACAGGCACAATCTCGGGATTGATGAAGCCACCGTAGGGCTTCAGTCCCAAGGCATTGTAACGCTCCTTGACTTCCTTGTGCAGCTCGGGGTCGACCTTCACAGCGTATTTCTCGACGATGGCCTTACCAGCGGCATAGTCGCCTTCGCTCTTGATGCGCTGGATCTCGGCCAACAGCTCTCCGAACAGGCCACGCAGGGCCTCGAAGTCGTTGATGACGTAGTAGG
>JAEEGL014417215.1_pt1 | contig 10254 bp, 9 predicted proteins | sample 9134231 | NCBI WGS metagenome assembly JAEEGL01 (sample SAMN16246548, study PRJNA631951) | gut metagenome | biome: gut microbiome; feature: rumen; material: fiber-attached | host: Bos | place: Iran: Karaj | collected 2018-10 | reverse complement strand
CGGGTTTGCCGACATCCTGACGATCGAATGAGGGAGGGAATGCCATGAAAACGGACGTGATCGCGATCTCCGGCGAAGGGAACAACATAGAGGCGGCGCTGAAGGAGATCGACCGGATCAGCGCGTACAAGGGACTCTCTGAGAAAAACGCTGTCAGCCTGCGGCTGCTGACAGAGGAGATGATGGCGATGACGCGCGCCATCACGGGGAACGTGAACGGCGAGTTCTGGGTTGAGGACCGGGACGGCATCTATGAGCTTCATCTGCAGGTCAAAACCATGCCGGATGACGACATGCGGGAACAGTTGCTCAGCGTGTCCACCAGCGGCAAAAATGAAGCGGCCCGCGGGTTTATGGGCAGGATCCGCTCCTTCTTCGAGCCGGCCAACGGCGTTCCGCTGTTCACCTCCGGCTTTGAAGGCGGCGGTTCTCCGCAGATGTACGGAACCTACAGCTGGACCCTGGAGAACTATCTGGGACAGCTGCGCCAGTACAGCGCACTGAACCGGGACAATGAACGGGAAGCCTGGGACGAGCTGGAAAAGTCGGTGGTCGCCCGGGTGGCGGACAACGTCAAGGTCAGCATCAGGGGACGCATTGTGGAAATGACGATTTTCAAGAAACTCGCCTGACGGAAGATCACAAAGCAGGGGCGGCGCGATTGCGCCGCCCCTGCTGTTATCAACGGGACAATCAGACCCATTCCTTGTTCAGCCGGATATAAACAACCTTCATCAGCTGGGCGAGAACGGTATAGACAATCATCAGGCCGGCCATCCAGGCCAGGAAGACGATGGGCATCACCGGCAGGCTGAAGAAGCCCGCTATGGCGGTGAAGCCGATCAGCAGCGTAACGAGCACGACGGCCAGGGTGGACAGGGTCAGCTGCTTCGAAGCGCGGTCCTGGATGAAAGGGAGCTTCGGCGTCCGGATGGTATGGATGACCATGGTCTGGGAGATGACGCCGAACATGAACCAGCCGCACTGGAAGTATCCGGCATGGGCGGAATCCTTAAATCCGAGCACGAACCAGAGCACCAGGAAGCAGAGCACGTCCAGCACGGTGCTGAGCAGGCCGAAGAAGATCATGAACTTCTTGATGCCCGGAATGTCCCAGCGCTTGGGCTTTTCGATATAGACGTCCTCCACGTGGTCGAAGGGCATACCCAGCTGGGCGAAGTCGTTCAGCAGGTTCTGGACCAGGATGTGGATCGGCAGCATGGGCAGGAAGGGCAGGAAGATGCTGGCGATCAGCACGGAGAACATATTGCCGAAGTTGCCGCTGACGGTCATCTTCAGGTACTTGGACATGTTTGCGAAGGTACGGCGGCCTTCAATGACGCCTTCCTCCAGGACCTGAAGGTCCTTTTCGAGCAGGATGATATCCGCCACTTCCTTGGCGATGTCCACGGCGGTATCCACGGAAATGCCGACGTCCGCCTGCTTCAGGGGCAGGCTGTCGTTGATGCCGTCACCCATATAGCCGACGATGTGGCCGTTGGACTGGAAGGCTTTGACGACACGCTGCTTCTGGTAGGGGGAGAGCTTGGAGAAGATATGGCATTTCTCACAGGCTTCCCTGAGTTGTGCATCGTCCATTTCCTCCACTTTCGCGCCTGTCAGGGTATAGGATGTATCGATGCCGAGGCGGCCGCAAATGGCGATGGCCACGCCTTCGTTGTCGCCGGTAAGGACCACGGTGCGGACGCCGTTCTTCTGCAGGGCTGCGATGGCGGAGCCGGCGGAGGGCTTCGGGGGATCCAGGAAGCCGATAAAGCCGATCAGGACCATATCGCTTTCATCCTGGACGCCGAAGGTTTCCACATCGTGCACTTCGTTTTTCTGGGCGACGGCGATGACACGGATGCCTTCGGCATTGTTTTCCTCCGCGATCTTCTGGGCACCCTCGATCAGTTCCGGAGTGATGGGCTTCACTTCGCCGTCAATTTCAATAAAGGAACAGATGGAGAGCATCTCCTCCACGGCGCCCTTGGTAATCAGCTGACGCTTGCCGTTCTTGTCGCGGAGCACAACGCTCATGCGGCGGCGGCTGAAATCGAAGGGGATCTCGTCTTCCCGGACATAGGCTTCCTTCAGGAAGGAAAGGTCTTCTTTTTCCGCACGGCTGATAATGGCCAGGTCCATCAGGTTTTTCAGGCCGGTCTGGAAATAGCTGTTGAGGAAACCGTGGCGGAGGATGCGCTTGTCCTCGCGGCCGAGTACATCCATGTATTTTTCGAGGACGATCTCATCCTGGGTCAGGGTGCCTGTTTTATCCGTGCAGAAGACGTCCATCTCGCCAAAGGTCTGGATCGAACTCAGACGCTTGACGATGGTCTGCTTCCGGGACATATTGACCGCGCCCTTGGCCAGGGAGGAAGTCATGATGACGGGAAGCATCTCCGGCATGATGCCGACCGCAATCGTGATGCCGAACATCAGCGACTGGAGCCAGTTGCCCTTGGTGATGAAGTTCGCGATAAAGATCACGGGCACCATGACGGCCATGAAACTGATCAGCAGGCGGCTGATCGAACTGAGGTTCTCTTCAAAATTGCTCTTGTCCTTATAAGTGTTCAGGCTTTTGGCCATGCTGCCGAAGTAGGTGCTGTTCCCGGTGGCCAGGATCACCGCCTTCGCGCTGCCGGAAACGATGTTGCTGCCCATGAACCCGATATTGTCGAGTTCATCGATGCTGCCACCTTCACTGTCCGGACCGGCGAACTTTTCGACAGGATTGCTTTCACCGGTCAGCTGGGACTGGTCGATGAACAGGTCCTTGGATTCAATAAAGCGGACATCGCCGGGGATCATGTCGCCGGAAGCCAGCTTCACGATATCGCCCGGCACAGCCTCCTCAATATCGATCTCCATGCTGCTGCTGTTGCGGATCACGTCGATCCGGTTGGAGATCATCTTCTGCAGCTTCTGGGCGGCACTGTTGGATTTTTCAGACTGGATAAAGGCGATCACACCGGAGATAATAATCACCAGGACGAGCATAATGAACGTGGCGGGGTTCGGTTCATCCGCCAGGATCACGTCCGTGATCAGGGTGACGATCGCGACGATCATCAGAACAATATTGAACGGATTGACCACGGCGTCCTTGATCCGGCTCAGCAGACTGTTTTCGCTGCTGACGTCGATGATGTTCCGGCCGTATTCCTCCAGACGCTCAGCGGCCTCGACCTGATTAAGGCCTTCAGCATCGGTCTGATACTTTGCGTACAGCTGATCGTCATCAAGACGGCTGACGTCAATCAGTTCCCGTTCCACTTCCTGCGCGCGGCTGATATTCTTTGTTTCTGCCAAGATCTGTCCCTCCAGGTCATATGATAGAATGCTTCTGATGACCATAGTATAAGCCAAATCCGCCTGCTGTCAATGGAATGAAGACGAACAGACAAAGACCTGCTCCGGCTCTTGTCCATTCAATGCTGACAGTGTATAATTATAATTAATCATAAACAGAAACCGGGTTAACTGAATACAGAACGGAGGACATATATGCAAAAGAGCCTTAAGAACGCCGGCAATGGTATTTCCCTGCGCGCGGTGCATATCGCCATGATCGTATGCGCAGTCATCATCTCATTGCTGCTGGTTTTTTCCACTTATCAGTCTTCAAACGTGTTTTCCGCTCTGTCCAAAGCGACAGGCAACTATATTGTCCGGCAGTCCGCAGCCCATGAACTGATGGAGGCATCCGACTATCTGACGGAAATGGCACAACGGTTCACACAGGAGGGGGATGCCCAGTATCTGGACAACTATTTTGAAGAAGCTTTTGTTTCCAGACGCAGGGAGGCTTCCATTACCAGCATGTCGGAGAGTGAGGCGGAAGAGGCCCTCGTTGCCCAGCTGGAGAATGCCATGGAGGAATCCACATCGCTGATGTACCGCGAATACTACGCGATGAAGCTGGTAATCGAAGCAAAAGAGATCCGGGATTACCCGGAAACGCTCCGCGCCATAGAATTGAAGGAAGAGGATATGTTCCTATCCCCGGAAGAAAAAATAAACCTGGCGCAGCAGATGGTGCTCGGGACGGAATATTACGAGCGGAAGGAAATCATCCGTAACAATCTCAAATCAAGTCTGCAGACTCTGGACGACCTGATGACCACGACCCGCCGGGAGACCACAGCCAAGCTGAACAGTGAAATGACGATCGTCCGTCTGGCGATCATTATACTGACCGTCGTGATCCTGCTTCTGATCTGGCTTACGGCGCGCCTCAGCACGATCCCGCTGATGGAAGCCCAGAAACTGGCGGAGGCCGGCAAACCGATCCCGGAGACCGGTGCGAAGGAACTCCGGTACCTGGCCCGGAACTTCAACAGAATGCAGGAAAAACTGAACGCGAACAAGGAGGTGGATCCGTGAGCTATCAGGAGACGACACTGCCTGCAAAAGACGGATATCAGCTTGCCCTTCGGATTTATGAGGCTGAAAAACCCAAAGCTGTGGTAAAATGTATTCACGGGATGGAAGAATACCAGGACCGGTACCAGCCGTTTGCGGAATATCTGCAAAAGGCTGGATACACGGTTGTAACCGCAGACCTGCGCGGCCACGGGAAAACTGCTCCCGTGCTGAGCCATATCGCGGACCGGGAAGGGCACCTGCGACTGCTGGAAGATGAAGAGACCATCCTGGACGAGATCCATATACGCTGGGACGGCGTGCCTGTGATCCTGTTCGCCCATTCCATGGGGACGATTATCGCCCGCGCCGTTCTGCAGAAACGGAGCCGGAGTTTCTGCAAGGTGGTGCTTTCCGGCTATCCCAATCCCAACAGCGCTGCCGGCGCAGGACTCCTGCTGACCGGGATGTTGTCTTCCATCCGGGGCGCAAAGGGGTATTCCAGACTGGTGGACGGCATGGTGCTCGGCCCGTTCAGCAAGGCAGTACCGAACGCAAAAACGCCGGAGGACTGGCTGTCCGTCAATCCGGACAATGTGGAACGCTACAGGGAAGACCCGCTGTGCGGCGCGCGGTTTACGCTGGGCAGTTACAGCGCCCTTTTCAACCTGATCAGGATGATGGGTGAGGCTGCGCGGTATGAGGAAGTGCAGACGGAACTGCCGATCCTGCTGATCTCGGGCAGGGACGATCCCTGTACAGGCGGGGATAAAGGACGTGCGGATTCGGAAGCCGTGCTGCGCAAAGCAGGTTTCCTTCAACTGGAAACTATTACGCTGGACGGTATGCGGCATGAGATCCTGAATGAGACCGGACGGGAGACCGTTTTCGCCCGGATTCTGGAATTTATGGATAAATAAGGAGAGAAAACACCATGAGCAAGAAACTGGAAGAATACGTCGTGACCATTCCCGATTTTCCCGAACCCGGGATCATGTTCCGGGATATTACATCCGTGATCCAGGATCCGGACGGACTGAAACTGGCGGTGGACGGACTGACAGCGCTGCTGAAAGATACAGCGTATGACGTGATCGTCGGACCGGAATCCAGAGGTTTTATCTTCGGCGTACCGGTGGCTTATCTGCAGGGAAAGGGATTTGTTCCCGTCCGCAAGAAGGGGAAACTGCCCAGGGAGACCGTGAGCCAGAAATATGACCTGGAATACGGGCAGGCAGAGATCGAGATGCATGTGGACGCCATCAAGCCGGGACAGAAAGTGGTCATCGTGGATGACCTGATTGCTACGGGCGGCAGCGCGGAAGCCGCCGCGAAGCTGGTGGAAAAGCTGGGCGGGCAGGTGGTCAAGATGATCTTTGTGATGGAACTGGCCGGACTCAAGGGGAGAGAGAGACTGGGGAAATACGACGTGGAGTCCCTGATCGTTTATGAGGGAAAGTAAACGAAAAAACGCAAACAACAAACAGAGCCCGGAGAATCATCTCCGGGCTCTGCGTTTATCATGCAGAAACGATCGTCAGTGTCCCGCATCAAAGCGGATCGAATTAATGACGGAGTCTACGGTTTTCTGGACGGACGGATCGTCCGCAGAATAAGTGAATTCCATTGTCACACTGTTACCGCGGTCCATCCAGGCGTAGGTGATCTCGATTTTTCCGCCGCTTTCCGAACGGGTATAAAACATCTTCATGCCGTTGATCTTCACATAGCCGGAATCCGTTTCATTCCCGGTGAACACTTCCGGAATCTCCGCCACTTCTCCCTGATAAGAAGCATAGGCAAGCACGGTAAGCTTGCTTCCATGCCAGTTAAAGCAGAGTTCTGAATCGTAGTATTGGGGTTCCTCAACAAAATGATCCGGCAGCTTCACGGAGAACCCGCCCACCGGGCATTCCACCCTCTGTGCCAGCGCGGCGGACGCACAAAGCACCAACACCATGATCAGCAGCATTCCTGCCAAACGCTTCATGGATCAACCTCCTTTGGGACCATCCCAACATATAACGCGGAACCGTACGCTTTTCATGCGGACCGGCAGCAAAAAACCGCCGTATCCCTTGTTATGCAAATATTGTAGCACATCCGGAAAAGAAAACAAAACTTTTTTTATCGAGATACATTGACAGACGAGGTACATATGTGTATGATATAACTCGAAAGGGGGAATGACCATGACGATCTCAGCAGATCTGCTGCGCGGATACACAGATACCATCATCATGCAGCAACTGGCGGAAACAGACGGTTATGGCTACGGCATCAGCCGGGCGGTCGCGGAAAAGAGCGACGGAATGGTGCAGCTGAAGGAAGCCACGCTGTATACGGCTTTCCGACGGATGGAAGAGAGCGGGTATATCACTTCCTACTGGGGCGACGAGGCGACAGGGGCCCGAAGACGGTACTACAGTCTGACGGAACCCGGACGTGAAAAGCTGGCGGATGACAAAGAAACCTGGGAAGAGACCAGAAGAGTGATGGATACACTCCTGGGCTGATACATAACTGAGAATGATTACGGAAGACAGAGGGGAGTTGCAAGAAATGAACCAGACCGTTAAGAGGATCGTGGATATCCTGTTCCAGGGCGTTGTTGAGAATGAAGAGACGAACGCGCTGCATGAGGAACTGATGAACAACTGCCAGGAGCATTATCAGGACCTGATCAGCCGCGGACTGAGCGAAGATGAAGCCGTCAGTGAAGTGGTGGAGAGCCTGAAGGGCATGAAGGACGTGATCGCCCAGTATCCGAGAAAGGCCGGAGCGCCTGCCGGCTTGAGCATGGATCAGGAGGGGAAGAACTGGATCTTCACGGGAATGAGCAGCCTGAAGGTGGAGACCGGAGACCAGGACATCTTCGTCGGGCCTTCCGCGGACGGCGATATCCATGTTTACTGTGACGATCCGGAAGGACTGAAAGCAGAAACCGCGGGGAACGAACTGCGGATCACGGGCGCCAAGAAGACTGAGAAAGCCGCGGCGGCATTTGAAATAAACGAAGGGGAGGAAATCAGCCTCAGCGGGCTTCTGAACATGGTCGGCAAAGCGATCCGGAATGTGACGTCCTCCTTTATAGCCGGGCCCGCAATCCGCGTGGAAGTGCCGGACGGACAGATGAAAGAGATCGAACTGAACAGTCGGAGCGGAGATATCGAATGCAGCTGCGCCATGGCGCGGAAAATGACGGTCCGTTCCACCAGCGGGGAAGTCACACTGGAACCCGTGGCGGAGAAGACAGCGGAGAGCCTGCTGGTCAGCACGGTCAGCGGAGACGCAGAAGTGCACGGATCGGCGCTGGACGCAGAAATCAGCAGCATGAGCGGTGAAGTGACCGCAGACGGTGTGTTTGAAAACCTTCGGATGAAGAGTACCAGCGGAGACGTGAACTTCACCGGCTCCGTGATCGATATTACTGCACATTCCATCAGCGGCGAAGCGGAAGTGACAATCGAAAACACCTCCCTGAAACATGTGGACGCCAAGAGCACCAGCGGAGATGTGAGTATCAACCTGCCGGCAGGACTGACCGGAGTGCACGCTGAGTGCGCAACGGTCAGCGGAGACTGTCTCTCCCGGGTCTCCGATGCGGGGATCAGCGCTTCGGTCCAGATCCGCGCGAAAAGCGTCAGCGGAGATGTAACTGTACAATAAAAAGACATGTAACTTTACCACAAAAACCCATAGCCAATGCCCGGAATACCTGTTATAATACAAACAGGTATTCCTTTTTTCTGTTTGTGCGCGGACGTCCGGACAACCGGAAGGGATGAGGAATCAATGAAAAGACAGTGTTTCCGCAGGATGGCGAGCCTGCTTCTGGGCGCGGCCCTGTTTTGCTGCTGCCTTCCGGAACCGGTTACGGCTGAAACGTTCTATGTGCAGAACGAATGGAATTATGTGGATGCTTCCATTGACGTGAAACACGGCATCCCGGAAAACGCGACCGGCGTGCTTGACCGAATCAGGCGCAAAGGCGTTCTCCGGGTCGCGACAGAGCCGTATTTTGCGCCGCAGGAATTTATCGATCCGGAAAAAGCCGGACAGAACCAGTACGTTGGGGCGGACATGAAACTGGCAGAGCGGATCGCCCAGCGGATGGGTGTGGAACTGAAAATCATGCCGATGGATTTTACCGAAGTGCTGCCTGCCCTGACGGAAGACATATGCGACCTTACCATTTCCGCGGTCGCCTATACACCCGGACGGGCCGCGTCCTATACGATGTCCAAAGGGTATTATTTTTCAGACAGTACCGCCAGCACAGCCTTTGTGATCCGGGAAACGGACCGGGAAGCAATCACTTCCCCGGAGGACCTTGCGGACAGGATCATCATTGCCCAGAGCAATTCCTTACAGGAGGCACAGGCAGCCAGTCATCTGTACAGTTACAGGGAATTTCGCCGCGTTTCCTCTGTCCAGACCGTATATGAGGCAGTGAAACAGGGAAAAGCAGACGCGGGGATCGTGGATATGGAGACCGCGGAAAACTATATACGGAACAATCCGGACGCCGGCCTGATCCTGGTGGATGGAATGTACTACACGCTGGAAGAACAGTACCTGGGTGACCGGATCGTCGCCAAAAAGGACGAGATCCAGCTCATTTGCTTTGTGAACGGCGTGATCGATGAAGTGCTTGCTGACGGTACATACATGAAATGGATCGAGGAAGCGGAAACGCGGGCATCAGAACTGGGCCTGTAAAAAACAACCGGACAACGAACCCCGAAGGAGGAATGCGTGTGAAAAACAAAAAAACCTTCATACCGGTGTTTTGCATGCAGATCCTGCTGTGCCTGTTTCTGAACTGGGGCGGGGACCAGATGGTGTCACACTGGAACTGGCCGATCTGGCTGGACTCAGTAGGAACTATCCTGACCGCCTACCTGCTGGGACCGTGGTGCGCGGCGATCGTCGGCGCGACTTCCAACCTGCTGGGCTACCTGCTGTACGGCACGCCATGGTGGTATGCATTTGTCAGCGTTGTGATCGGCCTGATCGCGGGGTTTGCCGCAAGAAGGAAATGGCTTGACCATGTGCTGGGCGTACTCACAACCGGTGCAATCATGGCTGCGGGAGCGGCCATAGCTGCCTATCCGATCAACATGGTCCTGAACAGCGGGAGCACCGGCAATAACTGGGGCGACGCGGTCATCGGCTTCCTGGGAGAGGCAGGGCTTCCAATCTGGAGCAGCCTGATCATCGGGGAACTGTATGTTGAAGTACTGGACAAGGTATTTATCCTGTTTGTCCTGTTCCTGATCACCAGAGTGGGCAATCTGATCCGGATCAGAATGGTCCTGAAAAAGAAAATGATGCAGGGGAGGAAAGGCGACAGCTCCTCCGCCGCAGCCAAAGCGCTGGTACTGCTGCTTGCAGCGGGACTGAGCCTGTGCAGTGCAGGAGTCCGGGCGCCTGCCGCATATGCGGAAAGCACGGATATCCCTGCGGAGACCAACTACAACGACTTTGTCCAGACCATCTACTCCAGCACGAACGGACTGCCCTGCGGAGAGGCGAACGATATCGCCATTACCACAGACGGCATTATCTGGATCGGGACCTACGCCGGCCTGTACCGGTACAACGGCAGGGAGTTCCGATGGATGGACCGGTTTGATTCCGTCCGGAACGTCAATTGCCTGTATGTGGATGAAGAAGGGCGGCTCTGGATCGGTACGAACGATAACGGCCTGTCAATCGTGATCAACGAGCAAGTGGCTAACGTCATTGACCAGAGTATGGGACTGCCTGCCAACGCGGTCAAGTCTATCATCAAGAGTTCAGACGGATACTACTATATCGGAACCACCGGCAGTATGCAGATCCTGACGCTGAACAACGGACTGAAACGGCTGAACACCCTTT
>JAEEGL014169977.1_pt1 | contig 10254 bp, 9 predicted proteins | sample 9134231 | NCBI WGS metagenome assembly JAEEGL01 (sample SAMN16246548, study PRJNA631951) | gut metagenome | biome: gut microbiome; feature: rumen; material: fiber-attached | host: Bos | place: Iran: Karaj | collected 2018-10 | reverse complement strand
TGCACATAAAACGATGGCTTTATTAAACAGAATGTAAATTTCTGCCTAGAAATGCGCTGTTGTATTGACAGCGCTTTTTTTGATTGCTATACTTGAAGCAATATAGGTTTGCCTTATGCCTATATGTATGTTCCTTGGAAAGGAGCGTCGCTGCTGCTGAATGGAAAGACAGGAAGAGGTCGAGATCGATCTTCGCAGACTGGCTCTAGCGGTCTGGCGTAAAGCTTGGCTCGTAGTCTTATCAGCGGTCCTGTGTGCGGCTCTGGCTTTTGCGGGCACGTATTATTTTGTTACCCCGCTTTACAAGGCCTCTGCCATGTTCTATGTCAACAACAGCTCTATTTCTGTAGGAGATGCGGCATTCAGCCTTTCCACGGGCGATCTGTCTGCTGCAAAGAGTCTGGTCATCTCCTATATCGTCATCCTGGAGTCCAGGAGCTGCCTGAATGATGTTATGGATTATGCCGGCGTCAGTTATACATACGGGCAGATGAAGGACATGGTCTCGGCTACAGCCGTCAACAACACGGAAGTTTTCCAGATCACGGTCACAAGCCCGGATCCCCAGGAAGCAGAGAAGATTGCGAACGCCATTGCTTACATTCTCCCTAAAAAGATTTCCGGGATCATCGATGGAACGTCGGCCAAGATCGTAGATTACGCAGTCATACCTTCGTCGCCTTCTTCTCCGAGTTATACGAAGAATGCCGCGGTAGGATTCATGATCGGGTTCGTACTGTGTGCAGGCGTCATCGTACTCATGGAGCTCTTCGATACCGTTGTTCGGAATGAGGAGGATATCGAGCAGGTCACCGATCTGCCGATACTTGCGTCTGTTCCGGATATGCAGCTTTCTTCTTCCGGTGGATACAGTTCTTACTATGCGAGTTCATCCGGGAAGAGAACAAGAAGCAAGAAGAGCGGATCGTCCGGCAAACAGGCTATCCTCATGGGGAACAGCATCAGCTTTGCCGCTTCCGAGGCTTATAAGCTGCTTCGTACGAAGCTGCAGTTCTTCTTTACGGAAGAGACCGGATGCCGTGTCATAGGGATTTCTTCTGCCATGGCGGGAGAAGGCAAGAGCCTTACAGCTGTCAATCTGGCCTATACGCTGGCTCAGTTGGATGTTCGTGTCCTTCTCGTGGACTGTGACATGCGCCGTCCTTCTCTGGCAGCCAAACTTCCGATTCAGAAGATCCCCGGCCTGTCTGACTGTCTGACAGGACAAGTCTCTCTCCGCGGAGCAACGCAGCGCTGTGATGCCGAATCCGGGCTCGATAGTTTCGATGTCATCGCATCCGGCCACAATCCGCCGAATCCCATCGAACTGCTCAGCTCTGAAAAGATGGAACAGACAATCGAACGGCTCCGTGAGTCGTATGATTATATCATCATGGATCTTCCACCTGTAGGTGAAGTGTCCGATGCCATGGTTGCTTCCCGCCTGACTGACGGCACACTGCTCGTAGCACGCGAGAATTACTGCAACCGCTATGCGCTGGCTGATGCCGTGCATCAGTTTGAGTTCGTCAACACCCGTATTCTGGGGCTCGTTCTCAACTGCGCAGGTGACCGTGCTGCCGGATACGGATACTATCATTACGGCAGATACGGCAGGTATGGGAAATACGGATACGGCAGTTATTCCGCCTCCGGATCGTCGAATTCCACAGACGGCAAATCAGCATAGGATGGTTTGTTGACTGATGACAGCACTGACGGATGTGCATACACACGTCCTTCCTCATATGGATGATGGAAGCCCTTCCGTGGAAGTATCTCTTCAGATGCTTCGAAAAGAAGCTGAAAACGGAAGAGAAAAAGTCGTTCTGACGCCTCATTTCTATGCGAGACATGACAGCCCGGAACGCTTCCTGGCACGCAGACGTCAGGCGTGGGAACAGTTGAGTGAATCTCTTCCGGAAGGGGAGATGTTTCCCAAACTGTACCTAGGTGCTGAAGTCCGTTACTATGACGGGATAAGCGAATCGGATGCTCTGAACGATCTGAGGATCGAAGGGACGAATCTGATCCTCGTTGAGTTTCCGTTTACCGTACCCATTACCCAGCGCATGCTGGATGATGTGTCGGCAATCCCGGCTCGACAGGGCCTGACCCCTGTTCTTGCTCATATGGATCGTTATATGGGCAGAATTCTGACAAGAGGGATCCCCGAGAAGTTTAACGCGATCCCCGGCTATGTGCAGGTCAACGCGTCCTTCTTCCTTGATTGGGTCTCAAGACCCCTGGCTCTCAGACTTCTCAGGGATGACAGGATCCAGCTGATCGGTTCGGACTGCCACAATATGGATTCCCGCCCTCCGCATCTGGATGAAGCGGAAATCGTGATCGAAAGGACTCTCGGCCCCGAGATCCTGGAGCGGATCTCCTCACTTGAAAAGGAGATACTGCCTGATTCGATACCTTCATGACAAAAGTCATGCAGATATAATTTTTCTAAGGAGATGTGATTCCCATGAAGAAGTTATTGTCCTGCGCTCTGGCTCTGTTGCTGCTCTTTGCTGTGGCAATGCCCGTGTTCGCAGAAAAGGATGACTTTGTTGGTTCCATCGAAGCCAAGGGAGCACCCGATTACACAGTCGTAAGTGTACCGGACGGCATGGACGGCTACAAGGTTGTAGTCATTCCTCTGTCTGAAGCTGCTGCTGACTCTGAAGTGAAAAAAGTCTATGGTGAGATGTCTGCTAACGGATATGATCTGACCAAAGCTTTCGGTGACGCCGCAAAGGGCATGATCGTGAAGGATTTGTTTGAGATCTATCTGGAGCCCGAAACTGCGAACAAGATGCTCGAGGGCGATGGGACAACCATCACCGTGAACTTCAAGCTCGGAGTGCCTGCCGGCGAAAAAGTCCTGGGCTTCACTTACAATGACGGCAAATGGAACGAGATCGCCAAGTGCGAAAACAAGGGCGATGGTTCGGTTGACGCGACCTATGAGCATTTCTGCCCCTGCGCCTTCCTGATCTCTGAGACTGCCGCGAAACCCGCTGATCCCATTCCGACCACCGGTGACAATCGTAACCTGGTGATCTGGAGCGTCGTTATGGTCGCTGCCGTTGCCGGTATCGCTGCCCTCGCGATCGTTTATCGCCGCAAGTCTGTAAAAGGCTGATCTCCAACGGACGAAAACCTATGAGGTGGTAGGCATGAGAAACCAGCATGCAAGAAGCAAAGCTGTCATTTTGGCTGCCATTCTTGTTCTGGTGTTTGTCGTGATCTACAGTGGACTCCAGATACTGGAGTCCACTTTTCTCGTTCGCAAGAACAGTGATCAGGCAGCTGTATCCAGCAAGACGGTTAGCTATAACGGAAAGCAGTATTTCCCTCGCCAGGATATCACTGTATTCCTGATCATGGGTATCGACGAGGAGGGACCCGTTAAAGACAGCGGGTCTTACCGGAACAGCGGTGAAGCCGATGTGGATCTTGTCGTTATCTTCGATGATGCAAAAAAAACGTTCAGCATACTGAATCTGAACCGTGATACCATGCTTCCGGTCCAGATGCTCGGGCTTGGAGGGAAAAAAGCAGGAAGCGCGATCGGGCAGCTTGCTCTGGCTCACACGTACGGAAGCGGTCTCGAAGATTCAGCCGTCAATACGAGGGAGACTGTATCCTCTTTTCTGAAAGGCATCCAGATCGACTACTATCTGGCTGTGAATATGGATGCGATCTCAATCCTCAACGATGCAGTGGGCGGGGTGACCGTCGAAGTTACGGATGACTTTTCAGATGTGGATGCATCGATCCCTATGGGCAGCGTGAAACTGACAGGAGATCAGGCCTATCACTTTATCCGCAGCAGGAAAAGCGTTGGGAATCAGCTGAACGTATCCCGCATGGAACGCCATAAAGCGTATCTGGAAGGATTTGTCAAAGCACTTGACGCTAAACTGGAAGCAGGAGACAGTTTCGTTCTTTCCACTCACGAGGAGATCGAACCGTACAGCGTTACGGACTGTTCTGTCAATACGCTCACATCTCTTCTGAATCGTTTTCGCGATTATGAACTGGATGAGATTGTTTCTCCCGAAGGAACCAATACCAAGGGGGAAAACTATATGGAGTTCTATGTGGATGAAGCCAAACTGGAAGAGCTAACGATCCGTCTGTTTTTTGCGGAAAAATAAAACCGGTTTTTACGACAGTACTTTCTGCAGTCTCCTGATTATGGAGACTGCATTTGTTTTATCCGTCATTCCATGGCTCGGATTGCAGATCTCGGCCATTTTCGGCATTTTTCTAGGGAATCGTATTAATTCTTCTGCGTGCATGTGGTATACTGTAAGTCAATCGGGGAAATGTTTATCGAAATCGGGCAAGAATTCAGGAATACTCCGTGTGGTTTCGGGAAGGACTGTTTCGGTTCCGATACAGAATGTTCGGGTCATAATCGCCGGACGTTACGAACAAAGAAATGATTCTGGTGAAAACTAACTGAGGAGGAGAAATGCCAACATGACCATCAACAAAACGAAGAACGGTTCAGCTCTTACCATCGCATTGGAAGGAAGACTGGATACCATCACCGCGCCTGAACTCGAAAAACAGCTGCAGGAAGACCTTCAGGACATCGACAGCTTGACCTTTGACTTCAAGGGACTGGAGTATATCTCTTCCGCCGGTCTGCGGGTTCTTCTTTCTGCTCAGAAAGCTATGGCCAAGCGGGGAATCATGAAGGTCTCAAACGTGAATGAGATCGTCATGGAAGTTTTTGATGTCACGGGCTTCACCGACATCCTTACAATCGAATAAGGAGAACGGACATGAAAACAGATGTGATCAGAGTATCCAGCCGGGAGGACCGGATGGAAGAAGCCTTAAAGCAGGCTGAAAAAACGGCTGTCTACAAGGAACTTTCTCAGAAAAACGCTCTGCACCTGCGTCTGCTCACTGAGGAGATGATGAGTATGATGCGTGCCATCGCGGGCGATGTGGAAGGCAGCTTCTGGATCGAGGACGAGGGGGGCGTGTTCCGTCTGAATCTCCAGGTCGAGGCTGATATGAGCGCGAAGAAACGTGAACAGCTGATCTCTGCTTCCAGCAGCGGCAGGAATGAAGCGGATAAGGGGATCATGGGCAAGATCCGCGCTTTCTTTGAGCCGGATGAAGATTATCCCGTTCTTTTCAATATGTATTATTCGGATGAGATAGATGACGTGAACAGCGCTGCGCTTGCCTGGTCTCTCGACCTGTACAGGGATGAGATCATGCAATCTGTGCAGGAAAACCGCGAAGGCGCAAAAGAAGCCTGGGACGAACTGGAAAAGTCCGTCGTATCCCGCGTCGCCGACAACGTGAAAGTGAGTATTCGCGGGCGCGAGATCCTCATGGTTATCGAGAAGAAAATGGCATGAATGGACAAGAGGGGGCGTCCGGACTGTCTCGGGCAGGCCGGAGGCCCTGATTGTCCATATGCGAGAGGGCTTTTTTCAGTATGGAGAATGAAAGAGATAAGAGCAGGAAAAAGCTTGCACTGCTTCTGCTGATACTCTGTACGCTTTTTCTGTTTGCATCGTGTAAAGGCGGAGGGAATTCCGGAGAATGGAGAATACCGGAAGATATTTCTGTACCTGAAGATGCCGTGAGAATGCTGGACGAAGCCGCAAAAGGAATTATCGGAACAGAATTCGAACCTGTCGCTGTTTTGGGCATGCGTTCATCCCTCGGAACCGATTACTGCCTTCTCTGTGAAGCGACTGTCAGCGATCCCATGGTCAGCGCACGGCCTTACTATGCTGCGGTTACGGTGGGAAAGAAACTTTTTGGACAGATCTGTACTGTGTATCCGCTTTCCATAGGAGAGATCTTTGAGAGCGGGAGAGTCGAAGCTTCGATCGCTGACCGGGAACAGATGCTGGGCGGATGGTTTGCCGACCGAGGCGCGGAGATCGGTATCGAAGGGGGACTGCTGCACCTTTCCAGACAGGCAGGCATGGTGCAGCGGCACTGTGTCCTGTGTACGGGCAACAGGCTCGTGTTCGTGAGTGAAGATCCTCAGGACGGTATGAAGATCGAAAAAACAGTACAGCTGGACGTCGCTGTGCTTTCACAATCTCAATGACAGAAGGGACTGTCAAGATCGCGGGAAGGAGGGACTCCGTCTGCCGGAGACGGAGTTTACTACAGACAGGCTGAATGAAACTGATCCAGAAACTGCGTACCAGCATGGCAGCCAACATCATTGGGGCAGTCGTGCTTGCTATCGTACTGTTCGGGCTGATCGTCAGCTCGCTCGGCTATCTTTCCTTTACCGATTCCTTCAAAAGAGAATACGACAATTCCACATACCATATGGCCAGTACGGCTGCGACGCTCGTAAGCGGTGAGCACATCCCGGATTATCTGGAAGGTGAGATGTCCGCAGAATACAGACGGACGGCCCGGTATCTGGATGAATACTGTAAAAAGATCGGGGTCTCTCTCATTTATGTGATCAAAGTCGATACGAGCGACTATGGCCGATTCGTCTCGATATTCAATTCGGTCGATAATTCCGTGGACAACACATCGTACAAGGAATGGGAACTCGGATACCGCAGAGACACGACCAACGATGAATACAGGCGTAAGTACAGAGCCATTTATGAACTGGGATCGGAATATGAGACGGTGTACAGGATCAAGACCACGGACGGTCAGCATCCTCACATCACTTCGATGGTGCCCGTCAGAGACGGCCCCGGACGGGTCGTAGCGATTCTGTGCATGCAGCGCCCGATCAGCGAATTGTACAGTACGAGGCGTCCCTATCTCGTTAATATCGCACTTTCAACGGTCATCATGGCGGCTCTCATCTCTCTTGTATCGATTTATTATGTCCGCCGTCAGATCATATCACCGATCCTGAAGGTCTCTGAGGAAGCAGCCCGCTTTGCTCGTGAGAACACGATCGGGGATGAGCCGCTCTCTACAAAAAGCCGTTTCAAAGAACTTATGGATCTGACCGATTCCATCAATACGATGGAATCGGATATGGTGAGTTATATCGGCAATCTGACTTCCGTTACGGTGGAACGGGAAAGAATCGGAACGGAACTGTCGCTCGCAAGCCGAATCCAGGAGAATTCCATTCCCAATGTTTTCCCGGCATTTCCTGAACGTCGTGACTTCGATGTTTTTGCGAATATGGAACCTGCAAAGCAGGTCGGAGGAGATTTTTACAACTTCTTTCTGATCGATGAAGATCATCTGGCTCTGATGATCGGTGACGTATCCGGCAAAGGTATTCCTGCAGCCCTGTTCATGATGGTCACGAACATCCTTATCAGCGACAGAACAAGAATGGGAGGGACACCTGCCCAGATCCTTTCCTCTGTCAACGAGGATATATGCGCACACAATCAGGCTGAGATGTTCGTCACGGTCTGGTTGGGGATCTTCGAGATCTCTACCGGAAAACTGACTGCGGCGAACGCAGGACATGAGTATCCCGCGATCAGACGACCGAATGGAAAGTACGAGATCCTGAAAGACAAACACGGGTTCGTGATCGGCGGGATGACCGGTATATGCTACAGAGATTATGAATTGACACTGGAACCCGGAGCAAAGCTGTTCCTGTATACAGACGGTGTGCCCGAAGCGATGGATGCCGAAGGAGGACTGTTCGGAATGGAACGCATGGTCAATGCGCTCAACACGGATCCAGAAGCCGGACCGGAACAGGCCCTGAAGAATGTTCGGAAGGCAGTGGATGCATTCGTAAAGGATGCGGAGCAGTTCGATGATCTAACAATGCTCTGCCTTGAGTACAAGGGATAGGCGCAAAAAAAAAGACATTTCACAGGATACAGAGCAATGAATCCGGATACGGTCTGTGATCCTGTGATTTGGAGCTTACGGGGTATCTCAATACAGGCGAAAGCTTCCGGAGCCGGAGCCTGTCAGACGGGCACCGGGAGAACCGAATCATCAATGATAAACGGAACGGCTCGCGTGATGAACTGAAGCCGTCGGGATTATGACACCGCAAAGCGGAGGAGGGACCATAATGGATAACAGGGAGGCGATCATCCGTTTTTCCGGACGGATCGATTCCAACAATGCGGCTGAGATCGAACGTGAGATCTTCGCTTCGCTTTCGGATAAGACAGGATCAGCCGTAGTACTAGATGCGGGTGAACTCGCATACATATCGAGCGCGGGGCTCCGCATCATCCTGAGGCTGAAAAAAGCCTGTCCGGATCTGTGCATCAGGGACGTTTCCCCGGAAATCTATGAGATCTTTGAAATGACAGGATTCACGGAGATGATGAAAGTCGAAAAGGCATACCGGGTCGTTTCAATCGATGGATGTGAAGTGATCGGAAGAGGTGCCAATGGGACGATCTATCGGATCGATCAGGACAATGTCGTCAAGGCCTACAACAACGCGGATGCGCTGGAGGATATCCAGCATGAACGGGAAGTGGCCAAACTTGCCCTGATCCTCGGAATCCCGACCGCGATCTCCTATGATGTCGTACGTGTCGGAGACAGTTACGGTTCAGTGTTCGAGCTTCTCAACGCCAGATCCTTTTCCCAGATCCTGGCCGATGAACCGGAAAGGATCGAATGGTGTGCGGACGAGTATGTCGCGCTCCTAAAGAAAATCCACGGTACGGTTGTACCTGAGGGAAAACTCCCCGATATGAAGGAAGAAGTGCTTTCCTGGGTCGATGTCCTGGAAAACCATATTCCTTCCGATGCTTTGGAAAAGCTGCGCGGAATGGTGAAAGCCGTGCCGAAGGACGATCACATGATCCACGGTGACTATCATCCCAAGAATGTTGAACTGCAGAACGATGAAGTTTTGCTGATCGACATGGATACTCTCGCTGTCGGCCATCCGATCTTCGAATTGGCGAGTATGTTCAATGCGTTCGTTGGTTTCTCCGAACTCGATCATGAAGTCGTAAAACAGTTCCAGGGATATGATTTTGACACGAGTTCCCGTTTCTGGAACATGGTTCTGGAAAGGTATCTCGGTACGAAATGTGCGACCAAGATCCGAGAAGTTGAGGACAAGGCTAGAATCCTGGGCTATACGCGACTGATGCGCCGTGCGATCCGCAGAGGCGCTCTGGATACAGAAGACGGAAAGAAAGAGTTCGAATACCGCAGAGAGAAACTTCTCGAACTCCTGAACCGTACGGACAGCCTGATATTCAGCGACAACGAGATGGAGATCGAGGCTTCTCCCGAGAATCTGGAAGAGGTGCAGACCTTTGTCGGGGAACGGCTGGAAGCTCTGAACTGTTCCGTTCGATCGACAATGCAGATCAGCGTCGCTGTGGAAGAGATCTTCGTCAACATCGCGAGTTATGCGTATGCACCTGAGAAGGGCAGCGCGGTCGTGCGCGTGGAAGTGGCGGATGATCCCGTTTCCGTGATCATCACCTTTATCGATCACGGGGTGCCTTACGATCCCCTGGCAAAAGCCGATCCTGATACGGCCCTTCCGGCCGGCGACCGGGAGATCGGCGGTCTGGGTGTCTTTATGACGAAGAAACTGATGGATGACGTGACCTATGCATACAGAGACGGTCAGAATATCCTTGCTCTGAGGAAGAATCTGTAGTCGCAGAAAACCACAGAGAAGACCGCGGATCCTGCTTGCGGTCTGCGGAAGATAGGTGAAACATGGAATACGGAAGAATCGATCTTCATATGCACACGTCTTTTTCCGATGGGACGGATATGCCTGAAGAGATCCTGGAAAAGGTCAGACAGGCGGGGATCGGACTGTTCTCAATCACAGATCATGACGCTGTGAAGAGTGCTGACATCATTCCGGGGCTATTGAAGAAGAAGGATCCTTCTTTTATCACAGGAGTTGAATTCTCCTGCAGAGATGAAGAAGGCCAGTATCATATTCTCGGATATGGATATGATCCCAAAGGCGGATCCATCCGGTCCGTAGTGGATTACGGTCATGATCTCCGCATGAAAAAAACGGAGGCCAGGATCGAGTTTCTGAGAAGTGAGTTCGGATTTCATTTTCCTCAGGAAAAGGTCGACGCAATCCTCGCGCTGGAAAACCCCGGAAAACCGCATATCGGGAATCTCATGACGGAACTGGGATATGCGAAGAGCCGGAAGGAAGCTATCGAGGAATTCATAGACCGAAAGCATTTCCGTGATGAGTATGTCAGGCCGGAAGATGCGATACGGGGTATTCTGGAGAGCGGAGGGATCCCTGTGCTGGCACATCCCTTCTACGGCAGCGGAGATCAGCTGATCCTGGGA
>JAEEGL014150622.1_pt1 | contig 10254 bp, 8 predicted proteins | sample 9134231 | NCBI WGS metagenome assembly JAEEGL01 (sample SAMN16246548, study PRJNA631951) | gut metagenome | biome: gut microbiome; feature: rumen; material: fiber-attached | host: Bos | place: Iran: Karaj | collected 2018-10 | reverse complement strand
GAAATAAAAAATCCCCAGCAGGAATTATAGTGTTCCTGCCGGGGACGAATTAAAAACTAATCCGCGGTGCCACCCTGGCTTTGCGTTTGTGAGACGCACACTCAAAGGATACCAACATATCCCGGACTGCTGACGCGAGTCTTACGTTGCACATTTAATGCACCCTCCGCGGTCCATTTGATAATCCGGTTCCCGCTTCACTCTCAGCATCGGAAGCTCTCTGTAGGGCCTGTAACTATCTTTATCTCCGCTTCAACGGTTTGATTGTTATGACAAAAATAATACTTAATGTCTAAAAAGTCAACTGTTATTTGATATTATACTGAATTTCACTAACCGATTTTGATAATTAGAGTCTCCAGAAACTCATACCTGATGCTTTCAATTCATCCATACGATAGAGACTCTTAACATCAATAAGCACCTTTTCATTATCCTGCAGTTCAGGCTTAAACAGTTCTTTTAACTGCATGACTGACATAGATCTGAATTCTTTATGTCCTACGGCAACTATAACACAGTCAGCTTTAGGTATCTGATCGAAAGGCACAAGATCAACATCATATTCTCTTTTAGCGACTTCAGTATCAGCCCATGAATCCGTAATTACAGGATTAATCTCATATTCCTTGAGTCTCTTGATAATATCTACAACTTTACTATTTCTTGAATCCGGACAGTTCTCTTTAAATGTAATTCCAAGAATAACAACCGTAGCTTTCTTAGGTGCCATTCCTGCTTCTATCATTTGTTTAATAGCTGCGTCAGCTACAAAAGCTCCCATACTATCATTAACTTTGCGTCCATTAAGGATAATCTGGCTGTGATAACCTAGTTTTTCAGCAATATTCGTTAAATAATACGGATCAACTCCTATACAATGTCCGCCTACCAATCCCGGTTTAAATCCAAGCGCGTTCCACTTAGTATTCATGCCTGCAAGCACTTCATCAGTATCAATCTTAAGTTTGTCACAAATAATCGCAATTTCATTCATGAATGCAATATTAATATCTCTTTGGCTGTTCTCAACAACTTTGACAGCTTCAGCAGTCTTAATATTCGATACCGGGAATGTTCCCGCCTTAATTATGATGTCATACACCTTTTTAATCTCATCGCAAGACTCCTGATCCATACCGGATACAACCTTACGGATAGAAGTAAGTGTATGTACCCTATCACCTGGATTAATTCTTTCAGGAGAATAACCGATTTTCCAGTCCTCTCCGCATTTCATGCCTGATTCTTTCTCAATAATCGGAACACACACATCCTCTGTAACACCCGGATAAACCGTTGACTCAAATACTACAATAGTTCCAGCAGAAAGATTCTGACCTACGATCTTCGAGGCCCCTTCTACAGGACGAAGATCTGGTGTATTATCTTCATTTACTGGGGTAGGTACCGCAACCACAATAAGTCTGGCTTCCTTCAATTTAGCAGGATCAGATGTAAATTCAACAGAAGTATCCTTTATTGCTTCTCCAACTTCATTAGTTGAATCAATTCCGTTTTTATACTCTTCTACACGCTTTTCATTGATATCAAAACCAATAACCCTGATATGCTTTGAAAACTCGACCGCTATTGGCATTCCAACATAACCTAATCCTACAAGAGCAAGCTTTTCCTTGCCGGAAATCAAGCCTGAATAAATGTCATCAAATCTCATAATTATTTCCTTCCTTGCAAATCTAAAGCTTCAATTAATGTTCCAACTACTTCACTTATAATATCTTCTGTCATATACGGATGCATAGGAAGGCTTAAAACATTATTACAGAGTTTATCTGTTACAGGGCAATCAGCTACAGAACTGTAGGTTCCTTCGAACGCTCCCTGACAATGCATCGGTTTAGCATAATATACCATTGTTGGTATACCTTTGGATTTCATATAACTCTGAATCTCAGATCTATTACACCATTCTGGCAACTGTATCGTATACTGTGCCCATGAAGATCTGTAACCGGAAGGTATTTGGGGAATCCCCACACAACTGTCTTTAAACTTATCCGAATACATATCCGAAAACTTATTAACTGCTTCTAATTCGTAATCAACGAATGCTTCTAATTTGGGAAGTAGAACTGCTGCCTGAATGGTATCAAGTCTTGAATTCATACCGAGTCTAATGTTGTTATATTTATCTTCACCTGATTTTCCATGAACACATATACTTCTTAAATATGCAGCCCATTTATCATTATCGGTAAAAATCGCACCACCGTCACCATAACATCCTAAAGGTTTAGCCGGGAAAAATGATGTAGTTGATATATCGCCAAAGGAACATGCCATCTTACCGTTTAAACTACCGCCAAATCCTTGAGCGCCATCTTCTAAAAGAAGCAGATCATATTTCTTGCAAATAGCTAAAATATTATCGTAATCAGCGGGAAGTCCAAAAAGATCAACAGCTATAACTACTTTTGGTGTGAGATTACCTTCATTCTTAACTCTGACAATCGTCTCTTCAAGTTTTACAGGATCAATATTGAAAGATCCTGGATCAACGTCTACAAATACCGGTGTCGCACCTATTTCGGCAGGACACTCACCACTAGAAAAAAATGTGAAATCCGGAACAAATATTGCATCCCCGGAACCAACTCCGAATGTCATAAGTGCCAACGTCAAAGCATCCGTTCCGTTAGCGCACGTAATACAATGCTTTACGCCTACATAATCAGCGAGTTTCGCTTCCAGTTCTTTCACCTGCGGCCCACTAATAAACTTAGCAGAAATACAAACATCCTCTATTTGGGAATCAATCTGATGCTTAAGAACTTCATACTGTTTTTGCAAATCTCTAAACTGCACTTAGACCTCCTTAAGACCTGTTTCGGTCATATCATATTTTCTTCCACACTTTATGCAGACAAAGGATTCGTTTAATATCTCTCCACATTCACAAACCCAACCGCATATCTTCGCCGGAACACCAAGCATTAGCGCATGATCAGGAACATTATTAGTTATTACAGCACCAGCTCCGATAAGAGCCCATTTCCCAATCTCATGACCGCACACAACCGTAGCATTGGCACCTATCGAAGCGCCTTCATGAACAACAGTTCTTTTATAACCGGTCCTACCTTTGGGATATTTAGCTCTAGGAGTCAGATCATTAGTAAAAACGCACGAAGGTCCGCAGAATACATAATCTTCAAGTTCAACACCTTCGTAAACCGAAACATTATTCTGAACTTTACAGCCATTACCGATCTTAACATTATTAGAAACATTAACGTTCTGTCCAAATGAACAATTCTGTCCAATTACCGCGCCTGACTGCACATGACTAAAATGCCATATTTTTGTACCTGAACCTATAGAAACATTTTCATCAATTATGCTGGTCGGGTGAACAAAGAAATCGCTCATCAGTCAAATCTCCCACTAAAATCAGTTGAAGCAACATTTGTTAACGGTAGTTTAACCGGATTTCCGGTTGAAGCAGATTGGTAAATAGCAAGTATCATTTCCACAGCATTCCGTCCGGCTACAGCATCGATATAAGGCTTTCTGTTATTTGCAATAGAATCAATTACGTCCTTATAAAGACTTGTATGTCCATTGCCATATACATTGCTGGTTACTTCTTTAAGACCTTTATTCCTACCGTCTTCATCGCTTTCGTCAGCAAAATCCCAAACATCAATATTGTTAGTTGAAGTTCCACCAATCTTAACCGTGCCTTTTTCGCCGAACAAATAAAGCGTCTCTTCTAAGTTTTTAGGATAAACATTAACTGTTCCTTCAATAGTTCCGACAGCACCATTTTTGAATGTAACCACTGCCATACCAATATCTTCTGCTTCTATATAATCATGGAACTGGCGCTTGGTTACACCGTACACTTCGCTTACTTCATCTCCCATCATCCAACGCAAAAGATCAATACCGTGAATGCACTGATTAAATAAACAGCCTCCATCAGTAGCCCATTTACCTCTCCATAATGCCTGATCATAGTAATTCTTATTTCTGTTCCAACGAACATTAATAGAACCGTGAGAAAGCTTACCGAATCTTCCGGCCTCAAGAGCTTGTCTGGCCTGCTGAACTGCAATATTGAATCTATTTTGGTGACAGACAGATACCAACACACCTTTTTCTTCGCTTCTACGAACTATTTCATCAGCATCATCCATAGATAACGCCATGGGTTTCTCTATAATTATATTGATGTTATGGTCGATCATATAAAGAGCGATTTCGGCATGATTACCGCTGGATGTCGCTATCGCAACCAAATCCAAATCCTGGTGCTTTCTTAACATTTCTTTATAATCGGTGAATTTTTCAATTGATTCATTCTTATCAAGCTCATGCTTAGCCAAAAGACTATCCATCGCTTCAGGAATAACATCACAAACGGCAACAAACTCAAGGTTTTCTTTGTTGTTTAATACCGCTTTAATATGGTTTGTAGCAATTCTGCCACACCCTATAAGTGCATATCTCATTTTGTAACAATTCTCCCTTCAGCCCAAATGAATTTCGGCAAGTGTCAAAGCAATTATATCACTTCTATATTTTCCATACACAACTGCATTATCGTAAACAAAGATTATTCAGTCATGCTTTTTGGCTCTTCGAACCTATACTCCATCCCAGATACTTATTACCAAAGACTATAGTAGGAATCAAAAGAACTATAACCCATAGCAGCAAACACCATTTAGGAATGTTGATGTGTATAAAAGCGAAAACCAATCTCAGAATATTAATATAGAAGTTATTAAATATAAGAAACCAGATGCTATTTTTGCCAATAAAAAGCAGCGGTTTTAGCCAAGTCTTCTTGATTTTTGAGCAAATGAACTTGCAACTACAAATTACAATAACGCTAAGTGTAGAACAACCAACCATATAAAAAACAACTATTCCATAATCCATTACACGCATATTCCATATGCAATACTTATTTAATACAAAACATCGTTCAGTTATTACCAAAAACAAAAGCAGAATCATCCACTTAATATTCTTATTCCGAATAAAGTATCCAACCCCCATAAAGAAAACAGCCATAAAAGAAATATCTATTCCGAGAGGAAGACGAAAAGGCAGAAAAGGTAATAATGCACCAATAACGCCAAACAAAAAAGACAGCAATCCTATTATCCTATTGTTTTTATTAGACAGTTTCACTATAAAATAGAAAAAAATATTAGCAAAGAACATAGTTGTAAAGAACCACTGAACACAGCCATACGGAGATAATTCCGCATTATCATATAAGAGTGAATTCAAAAAGGCATAAAGTGAAACGACAGAGTCGCTGATATTTAGCAAATAGAAAAACACTACCCAAAAAACATAAAATACTATTCCCCAAAAGAAATATGGAATTAAAAGTGTCGAGATTTTTCGTTTAAAGAAATCCAAAAAACTTCTGCCGGATTTGAAAAGAAATCCGGATATAACAAAGAAAACTGGCATGTGAAAAACATGAATACAAAGATCAGTTGTTTTATACTTCGTACCTATATGAAGCCAAACCATACATAATATGGCAATTGCTTTAGTCAAATCCAAATAATCAAGTCTTTTTTTCGTATTATTTATCAAGTTATTTGTCATCTTCAAATCGTAATGAAGTAAAATTGTTTCCAGTGTTAACTGACTATTAATTCATAATGATATGCAGAAACTCATTAAAGACTGGTTCTGACAGAACACTTATTATATATATTTATCATATAAATAAATTTAACAATATTAGTAATCAGTGCGCCGACACAAAACCCCATAAGACCCCAGAAATAATGCAACACCAAACTCAAAACAACATAAATAAGACTAGATATACCATTGATAGCTATTTGCCATTTCATATCGAAAAACTTCAACAAAAATGGAGATACTATGGATATTAGAGCATATACAACCGTTGTAGCAGTAGTTACATAAATATAATTCATTGCCTGATCAACAAACTGTGGATAAAGAATTGTTAATACGGGTCTACTAATTAAAACACAAACAATATATCCAATTATACCTAATCCGGTTCCAGATAATACTGCCGTCTTAAAAACATTGCCGGACTTTTTGTTAACCTTAGCCAAGTAGGTTAATGCAACAGCATTAATTGGAGTTATAGCAAGAGATACTACTTTGCCGAATACCGTTGCAGCATAGTAAACAGAAACAACTTCTCCGCCCAAAATAGGGTAGATTAATAATTTATCGGCATATGTAATAGTTCTTGAAAGCAAATTGGCAATAAAAAGGTAAATACTCTGTGTTGAAACTATTCTGAACAATTCTGTAAATACTAATCGCTCTTTCCACAATGAACAACGGAAGAAAATATACACCAAGCTCAATATGTAACCTAGAATATAAATCCACTGCCATTTTCCTGTATTAAGAAATAAAACATAACCGATTCCATAACCGACAACTTGTAAAATGTTATTTATTAAAATTGCCACATAATTGATATTCAATCTGAAAGCAACAATAAAATATTCTTTCGCAAGCCAAAGCAATGATATTACAATAACCAAAATAATATCTAACGCATTCTTATCGTCTGAATATATGAATGCAAATACCCCTACAACAAGGATATTAATTGACATCATAATCAAAAGAAGAATATTAAAATCACCTTCAATATTCTTTTCAATATAGTTTTTGTTGTATAACAACCTTACATTGTTAAGAACATTTCCCAATGTAGCAGGAAACACATTTAACACGGCCAACAAAGTAACTAAAAGACCATATTTGTCATCGGGCAGGTAATTAGAAATTGCCGGCAGAATAAACAACTGAAGAACGATAGTCGGTATAGCCACAGCGACTATATTTAATACCATATCAAAAACGATTTTTTTCTTTGTTGCCATTTCTACCCCAACTCTAAATTAATTGATCATTATTCTAAAACTTTAATAAAAAACTCACCGTAAGCGAATGAAATAGTCAATAAATTTTCCACAAGACATCTATAAGTCATTACATTATTATCTGTTTGTTTCTATTCTTTTATATAAGTCAATAAGTTTTCTTTCTTCATTACTCCATGTACAATTCTCCAACACATATTTTCTTCCCATCATACCCATTTTTTGTGCTTTTATACGATTATTGAATAAAGAAATAACAATCTCAGCTATTTGATCTATATCATTAGGATCAACACATATACCAGCCTGACTTTCCTCTGCAACTTTTCTCCACAAAGGAAAATCAGAACAGATAAAAGGTAATCCAGCTGCCATATACTCGTACATTTTAATTGGTTGGGAATTGACATAATTACCTGTTGCTTTCAACAAACACAAACCAACTACAGATCTTCCATAGAGATCATTTACACCTTGTCGGTTTAGTTTTCCAACATAACGAATTTTCCCATTATTAATATCTGTTATCTCATGCTCACCTGCAATAATAAGCTGACCATCAACATTACCCATAACTTCAATCATTGTCTTTTCGCCACGGTTTTCATTGATTGCACCGGCATAACATACAATTGATTCTCTATCATTAAATGACGAATCATGAAACTCTATGTCATCTAACTTAGGGAAGTTATTGATTGCAATACTATGAGGATTTCTCAGTTTAAACTTTCCTTCAATATATGGTGTTGCGGTAACAACCGCATCTATTTTTCTGACAATCTTTGTTTCGTATTTAATATATAAAGATGAGACCATTTTCCTGAACACGCGAGGAATCCACTCTTTATCCATGATTTGAGCCGGAACATCTTCGTGGCTGTCAAAGATAACTTTTTTTCCTGCTTTTTTCAATTTCAAGCAGTAACGAAGCAACTCAGGATCATGGACATGGTAAACATCACAGTCTAAATTTATAGCGATCTTGTATGCATTTTTTGCAGCTTTAGTGATCCTATTTAGCCTTCCCTTCGGAGCATCGCCAAACCCTACGATATTTACCCCAAACTTCGAGTATGACGAACCCCGTTCAACTAAATACACCTCATGTCCGGCTTTGGACAACGACACGCATTCTTTATGAAATATACGAATATCTTCCGGCGGGTGTGCACTTGTAATATGGCAAATCTTCATCTTACAATGACTCCATCATCTTCAAGTATTTAATTCCTATCTCAGGATAATCATATTGCTCTGAAATAATCTTTTGTGCCCGCTCTTTAAGTTCTAGAAGATCTTTATCATCTAATTCTTTTACATGGATAATCGCTTTGGCGATCTGAGTTTTATCAATTGTAGGCACAACAAAATGTCCGGCTTCTTTGACCACATTATCAACATCACAAGCAAATACAGTTGGGATTCCGGAAACTAAATAGTCATTTAGCTTATTCATACTGAGTCCATATTTATAGATAGAATGATTTTCCAGTGCTGCTGTAGCAACTTTGGCACTTGCTAAAACTTTAGGTATCAAATGCTTGTTGATGGCAGGAAAGAATTTAACGTTCTGCAAATTTAACTCTTCCGCATACTTAATAATGTTTTCTTTTTCATTACCTTCACCTATGACAGCAAAAAATATATCAGGATCATTAATCTCGCTAAATCCTGACAACAACAAATCTAAACATTCACATTTCGCAATACTGCCGACATAAACACAACACCAATGAGATGTAAGATATTCATTCAAATCAGCAGGAAGACTGTCATCGGATTTCAAGTCAGCTTTTACTTCTTGAACATTAATACCATTAGGCATCCAAAAAATCTTATCTCTAGAAACATTAGCAATTTCTATTACATGCTTATAAGCATATGGCATTGTAGATACGATTGCATCCGCCCTCATATAAGCCCTTTTTTCGATTGCAGAGAGAAGTATAACAAAGGGATGATGCGAGTTTACCCCCTGAACATCAACAAGGGATAAAGGCCAGATATCTCTAAATTCAACAATAAATTTGGCATTGTATCTTCTGGCTACGCTATATCCAGCATTCCAAACAAAAGGAGGCGCAGATGAAGCAATAACAAAAGCCGGAACACCAATTCTCTCTGCAAACTCACTACTGTATTTTTTCACCATTTTTGAGAAGTTGATCATATTCAAAACTCGTTTTCCACCGTTGTTTGAATACGCAGGATTGGCGTGCAAATATATGTAAGTAATACTGTCTCCTTTTTGAACATATTTAACAGTATCATCATAAAGATATTCACTTCTTCCATGATGATACGAAGTGGTAATGACCACTACACTATAGCCATTACCGGCAAAAGACTTAGCCAGTTCCCAATGCCGAGTCTCAAGATGAGATGCATACTGATTAATTATCCAAATACATTTACTCATACATTCTTCTCATCTGTATCTTCGTAATCGATAGGTTTTGCATTAGATTTATTAACGGTTAAAGCAGTAGTTTGGCCTTCTTCAACACCAGCCGTGCTTTCAGACTGAAACAAAATAAAAAATGTTGCAAAGCAAAGTTCCAGATCTGTAAAAACACTCATTTTATTAATGTATAAAAGATCAAACTCAAGTTTTTCATATGGATCGGTGTTGTACTTGCCATAAACTTGAGCATAACCTGTAAGTCCTGCCTTTACCTGAAGACGCAATTTGAAATCAGGCATTGTCTCGTAATACTGATCAGCAATTTCAGGACGTTCAGGTCTCGGTCCTACTATAGACATGTCGCCGACAAAGATGTTAAACAATTGCGGAATCTCATCAATTCTGCACTTGCGAATAAATCTGCCAATTGGAGTAATACGGTCATCCTTATCACCTGTACTCAAACGTGCTACACCATTTTTCTCAGCATCAACTCGCATTGAACGGAATTTCAGAATTTTGAACTCCTTACCATTTTTTGTAAGTCGGGTCTGCTTATAGAATGCAGGGCCTTTATCATATAACCGTATAATAATCGCTGTCACAAGCATAACCGGACTCAATATAATTATCGCTATTCCAGAAGCAAAAATATCAAACGCCCTTTTAACAAAGGCATAAGCAGGATCTGTAGAAGCTCTGTTAACAAATAGCACAGGAGAATCAAAAGATTGAATATGCTTAGCACCCTGCATAATAGCATCACCTACATGAGGCAAAAAGAATCCAGGGATATTATTAAACTTGCAATACTTCAAAATGTCATTTCTACAACGGGAATTAACACCCGCAACAAACACAGCGTCATATTCAGAAAGTTTATCAACTAATTCGGAAAAATCACCATCAAATTCAATCTCGCCTTCAATGGAATATTGGTTTTCAATGGGTTTTCCATTGACTGCACCAAAT
>JAEEGL013974069.1_pt1 | contig 10254 bp, 6 predicted proteins | sample 9134231 | NCBI WGS metagenome assembly JAEEGL01 (sample SAMN16246548, study PRJNA631951) | gut metagenome | biome: gut microbiome; feature: rumen; material: fiber-attached | host: Bos | place: Iran: Karaj | collected 2018-10 | reverse complement strand
TTACACCGCTTATCTTGGAGCACTCAGGTGGTATCGTGACCTGATTCCCGCATAAGGAATATGGCTGTATATGGATGTAGAAGGCATTGGAAGCGTAACCTTTAATCTGTCTGCCGTAGTCATTACAATGACCTGTCTGTTTTACTCGATTGTAATGCGCAGGAAGATGAGATTAAAGAACCGGCTGTTTATTGCGAATCTTGTGATTGTAATGCTGAATGCAATTACAGTCATAGCTGGAGTACTGGTAACAGGAAGCGAGCTATCACAGGGAATCAAGCTCGTTTTAATTGATGTGCTCCAGTTTGCCTACTACATAACCCACTATGCCATAGCTCCGTTTTTTGCTCTGTATATTATTCTTGTCTGTAACGTCTCTTACAGATTTTCCAAAAAGGCACAGACTTTTATAGTTATGCCTTTCTATATTCTTGAGTTGATGGTTCTTTTTAATCCTCTGCTGCACCTTGTCTATTACTACGATGAGAACCTCGTTCTTCACAGGAATTTCGGCGTGTATCTTGCCTATGTTCAGGCAGCTTTTTATCTCCTTTTCGCGATAGTGGCGCTTCTTTTGTACTGGAATACTCTTAACAGATTAAAGAAGTTTGCACTCATCTACTTTTTTATAATAGTTATAGCCGGCACTGTGATACAGATGTTCTTCATCGGTGTTAAATGTGAGCTCATGTGCGAAGCCATCGGATTCATGGGAATAATGATCGTTCTTGAGAATGATGATGACAGGATGGATCTTCCTACAGGGGCATTTAACCGCAATGCCTTTTCCAAGGACGTGGCGAGCTATTTCAAATACAAGAGACTGTTCCACACGATATGCATAAGGATAATCAATGCTGATGTCTACAGAAAGATCGTGGGATATGAGAGCTTTGAGAGCATCCTTGCACAGATAGTGGCTTACTCCGTATCTGACGGATCAAGGTTTGATATATACAGGGTATCCGGTGACAGTTTTATGTTAATATGCCCCGGGATTGATGATGAGAGCGCGCTGGCTTATGCGAATACGTTAAAAGAGAGAATTGACAACGAGTGGATAGTCGGGGACAACAAGGTCTATCTGAAGGGATACGTCCTTCTTGCAAAGAGCCCGGAGCAGTTCAGCAGCCTTGACCAGATATTCCTTTTATCAGATGCGACGATAGACATTGCCGGTGACAGGGCACTCTACGGAAGTGACCTCGATTTCCTGCTCAGAAAGGCAGAGGTTGAGAAGGCAGTAAGAAGAGGAATAGAAGATCAGAGCTTTAAGGTATACTTTGAGCCTGTATATACGCAGGATGATCACGCTATATGCGCGGCGCAGGCATCCCTTCACTTCAAAGACAGAGAGCTTGGAGAGATCGATGCGGACGAATTTATGCCGATAGCTGAGCAGACTGGCATGATCGAAAACCTTGGATGGTTCACCATAGAGGAAGCGTTCTATTTCCTTGGCGGCGGAATAGTTGAGGAGATGGGGCTCGAGTTTATTGAGATAGCCCTCTCATCAGTCCAGATCATCCGATCCGACTTTATCAGCAGGATCAGGAAACTCCTCTCAAAATATGGAGTCAGGGCATCGCAGATAGTTTTTGACATAACCGAGTCGGCTGCTGCAACGGATCAGAATGTACTAGTAAATATTCTCAAGGAACTTCGAACTGACGGAATCCGCTTCTTCATGGATGAATACGGAACAGGATTTTTTAACATGCAGTCGGCATCCACACTGAACTTTGAGGGTGTCAAGATGGATGCGTCCCTCCTTGCGGGAAGCGGCGAACACTCACAGAACAGGATCATTCTTGAGAACAGGCTGAGGATGATGAACCAGATGGGTGTTAAGATTGTCATAGATAATGTTGATGATCAGGAGTGCGTCAACGCGATTGCGCACATCAAGTGTGATTACGTCAAGGGTATGTATTTCTCGGAGCCCGTAAGCAAGACTGAGTTTATCGCAATCCTCAAGGCAACTGAGCTTGCAAGGATGGAGGAGAGAAGGGCGAAGGCCGCCAACGATGCCAAGACAAATTTCCTGGCAAATATGTCCCATGAGATCAGGACACCTATCAATGCCGTGCTGGGCATGAACGAGGTGATCCTCAGGGAGTGCAAGGACGAGAAGATCCTGGAATATGCCCAGAATATTGAGGGGGCAGGCAGAACACTTCTTTCCCTTATAAATGACATCCTTGACTTCTCCAAGATAGAATCCGGAAGCATGGAGATCCATGAGGCTGAGTACGACATCAGCTCGGTACTCAATGATGTCTACAACATGGTGCACATCAAAGCGGAGCAGAAGGCTCTGAATCTTATCTTCAAGATAGATGACACACTGCCGGACGCAATGTACGGCGACGAGATGAGGATACGCCAGATCATGGTAAACATCCTCAACAACGCAATAAAGTATACAAACGTAGGAAGCGTGACACTGAGTGTAAGCGGGAAAAGAGATTTCAAGGATCTTCTCACGCTCAGGATCGATGTAACAGACACGGGACTTGGCATACGCGATGAAGATAAGGAGAGGCTCTTTGAGAAGTTCAAGAGGCTGGACATCGACAAGAACAAGACTGTAGAGGGAAGCGGTCTTGGACTTGCAATCACAAGCTCACTGCTTGAACTCATGGGAGGAACCATCCTTGTTGACAGCGAATACGGCAAAGGATCTACTTTCACCGCGATGCTGCCGCAGAAGATAGTAAGGGACGAGCCCATAGGCGACTTCAAGACAAGGCTTGCCCAGTCCGCCAAAGAGAGAAAGAAGTACAAGGAGAAATTCACCGCCCCGGATGCTGTCGGACTTGTTGTCGATGACACTCCCATGAACCATGTTGTAATAAGGGAACTGCTTAAGCCGACTAAGATGAAGATCGAGTCCGCGAGAAGCGGAGCTGAGTGTCTTGAAAAACAGCACAGCAAAAAATACGACATCATCTTCCTTGACTATCGTATGCCTGAGATGGATGGCATAGAGACTCTTGAGAATATGAAGAAGGACACAGACAGTCCTAACCGGGATACTCCTGTTGTAGTCCTTACGGCAAACGCGATATCAGGAGCGAGGGAGAACTTCCTCAGGGAAGGCTTTGATGATTATCTCAGTAAGCCCATAGAGAGCGACAGGCTGGAGGAGTGCCTGATGAGGTATCTTCCAAAGGACAAGATCGATATATCGGATGATGAAGAAGCTGTGACTGCTATGGACAGCAGCGCTTCAAATGACGAATATCCTGAGTGGCTGGCCAACCTCGAAGAGATAGATGCCTCAGAGGGTCTTAAGAACTGTGGAAGTGTTGACAGCTATCTGAGCATTCTCAAGGTCTACTACGAATCTATTGATATGACTGAGAACAATATCACCACGGCTTTTGAAGAAGGAAACATCAAGGATTACACCAGCTACGTTCATTCGCTTAAGAGTACAAGCAGGACAATTGGCGCAAAAGACCTGTCGAAGCTTGCTGAGAGAATGGAAAAGGCTGGAAATGAGAATGACATTGATACAATTAATAACTGTCAGAATGAACTGATGAACACATATATGTTAGTCAGATATGCACTCTCCAGGATCCCGGAGATAGCCGGCGCAAGCGAGAGTGAGGATGACGGGGAGAGCAGGGAAGCAATCAGCAAATCACAGATTGTTGATGCATATCAGAGCATTGTGGAAGTCAGCAGAACACTTGACTATGACACGCTTACCTTCATTCTCGATTCTCTTAAAAAGTATAAGATTCCTGAGTATGACGAGAGAATCTTCAAAAAGATAGGCGACCTTGCCTACAAGCTGCAGTGGGATGAAATAGTAAATCTGGCCCGGGAGGGGCTGAGCGCACAGGAGTAATGTATGTTTAAGAAAATCTTGTTGGTAAGAAATGAATCCACTTTTCTGGTAAATGCCATTAAGAACGCGCTGATCGGCGCAAAATATACTGTCGAGGAGTCGTCATACTCAGTGGCGGAACTGAGCAAAAAAAAGAATAATACCAATCTTATTTTGCTCTATGCGGATCCTGAATTTGAAGAACATCGGGAAGCCATGGTCTATTTCAAGGATCTGTGTGTGGAGGAGAACATGATAATGATCGTGATAGGTGAGAAGGATGCCTTCGATCTTGTCCATCGATATGTTCCCAAGGAGGATCTGGCTTTTGAGATAACAAGACCTCTTGATATGGCGGATCTGATCTCAAAGGTCATGATTGTGACAGATGATGAATTTGAGATGCAGAGAAGAAAGTGCATTCTCATAGTAGATGATGATCTTACCTATCTTCAGATGCTCAGGGAGTGGCTGAAGTCAACCTACAGGATAGGAATGGCAAATTCCGGGACGCAGGCTATCGCATGGCTTGCGACAAACAAGGCGGATCTGATCCTGCTTGATTACGATATGCCGGTGCTTGACGGACCAAAGGTTCTTGAGATGATAAAGAGCGAGTCTTTTGCCAGTTCTACTCCGGTAATGTTTCTTACAGGAAAAAACGACAAGGAGAGCGTGACAAAAGTTGTTTCTCTAAAACCTGCTGATTATCTGTTAAAGAGCATATCCAAAGATAAGCTTCTTACAACGCTTGATAAGTTTTTTAAACAGAGGTAGATAATGGCAGAAATGAATCCTGCGGGCGGTCTGTCTTTTAGGATTGCTGCTGCAATAATCTGCATGACCTGTATCTTCTATTCGGCGGTGATGCGAACTCTTTCAAGGAAGAGATTTCGCACCCGCCTGTTTATGATACTTCTTTTTATAACACTCATTGACAGTCTGAGCGGAATAGTTATGGTCACCGTGAAAGCATCAGATCTTCCGTACAGGGCAAGGTATATTATCATCTATTGCTGCGAGTACATCTATTACTTAACACATATGATCGTGGCTCCGATATTCTGGCTGTATATTGCGGTTGTATGTGACGTGTATCACCACTTCAAAAAAAATGTTTTGATGCTTCTCATGGCTCCGTTTGCGATTTTAGAGATCGCGGTTATAACAAATCCCGCAACGCATTTTATATTTTTAATGCGGAATGACTTAAGCTATTCAAGGGGCGTCGGCATTTATGTGGCATATTTTATAAGCGGGCTGTACCTTTTATTTTGCGCTTATCTTTTGTGGAGTCACTGGCGGACAATGAATATCCTGCAGAGGATTGCGATGTTTTATTTTCTTGGTCTTGCCTTAATCGGAATCCTGATACAGATGCTTTTCCCGGAGATAATAAGTGAGCTCATCTGTGAGGCACTGGGGCTTATGGGAATCATGATAATGATCGAGAGGGATGACTACAGACTCGACTATAAGACGAACGCCAACAACAGGGGTGCTCTTGTGCTGGACTTAAGGACCCTTATAGAGACGGGCAGGAGTTTTTACGTTATCTGCGTAAAGGTAATAAACACCGAGATGTACAGAAGAGTTATCGGCTATGACAATTTCGACCAGGTGACGATACAGCTTGCAAATTTCCTGCTTTCGCTTGATGACAATGATGAGGTGTACAGAACTACCGGAGGTCAGTTCTTTATGATATGTAAGGACGCCGACAGGGACAAGGTCTACAGGATGCTCGATGCCATAGAAGAAAGGCTGAGGCAGAGCTTTGACACGGGCACAGGTCCCGCGAATATCAAGGCAAAGGTTCTGTGCGCGAAATGCCCGGAGGAACTCAATGCGGACAATGACATCCTTCTTTTGCAGGATGCGAATGTTGATGATACCGATAAGATCGTGCTGAAGGGAAAAGACATTGACTTTCTGTTCAGAAGGATAGCAGTGGAAAAAGCTATCGTTCGCAGTATGAACAATGACACCTTCAGGGTCATGTACCAGCCGGTCTATGACAAGGAAACACTTCGGATCGTTTCTGCTGATGTTCTGCTGATGCTAAAGGACGTGGAACTTGGTGAGATCAAATTTTCTGAGTTTATGGCGGTGGCGGAGGACAGCGGTTTTGTTGAGGAACTTGAGTACAGAATGATAGAGTCAGTATTTCGGTTTCTCAAAGCAGGAGTTGCCAGGAGCGGGATAGATATCTCAACGATGGTAATACACATCATGTCTGTTCAGGTCATCAAGGAAGAACTGGTCAACAGGGTAGAGCAGCTTCTTAAAAAGTATGAGGTCGACCCATCCATAATACTCTTTGACGTGAGTGATCAGATCGCTGTGCAGGCTCGTGAAGAGCTAATGTATGTCATTGACAGGTTCCGCGAAATGAACATCAGATGCATGATGGTCAACACTGATCCGGGATTCATGGGAATGGGGCACAGCATAATTGACAAGCTTGATGGAATTGTCATCAACGTAAAGAGGATAATTGAAAGCTCCGGTGCCGAGCAGGGAGAGATAGTACTGCGCAACAGGATATCAATGATAAGTCAGCTCGGAAAAGTGGTCGTCCTGAGCGGAATAGATGACAAACAGTGCTATGACCTTGTGAGAGACGTCCATGTTAAGAGCATACTTGGAGATTATATGTGCGTACCGGTGACCAAGAATGAGCTTCAGACCAAGTTCTGGCACGGGGAAGTATTCTATGAAAAGAACTGATGAGTCGCCCGGCGCTGTCTGCTCTTTTGCCTGGCGACTCATTTTGTGTAAGTGTGGTACAATGACTTCATGGGAAGAAAAAGTGTACGGATAATTGCATGTGTGATCGTGGCGGCTCTTGTGATAACATCAGCCGTTTCTTTTGTATCTTTTAATAGGGATGGAGGTGGTGTGCCTGAGGACTTCGGTAAGAGTCTTGTGGTGGCATCGCCCCATCCCATTGAATTTATAAAGCCGCTTCTCAACGAGTTCGAGACAGAGACGGGGATCAGGACCAGGGTGATCCAGTGCGGAACATCCAGGGCTCTTGATATGATCCGAGGCGGAGATGATATCGATGTTTTATGGGGAGGATCTGTCCTGTCAGTGGGATCATACGAGGAATTGTTTATGCCCTACACTTCGTCAAACTATGAGAGCTTTGGAAGTGAGTTTAAAGACATATCTTCTAAGATGACATGCTTTAGCGATGTGCCGAGTATCCTTCTAGTGAATACAGATCTCATCGGAGACATTCCCATAGAAGGATATGAGGATCTTCTCTCCCCGCGCCTTCGGGGCAGGATAGCCTATGCATCTCCCAGAAATTCATCCTCATCCTTTGAGCATCTTGTCAACATGCTCTATGCGCAGGGTAAGGGAAGCCCGGATGATGGGTGGGACTATGTGCGAAAGTTCACGGGGCAGCTTGGCGGAGAGCTTCTTGACAGTTCATCCAAAGTCTACGAGGGCGTATCATGCGGCAAATACGTCGTGGGGCTGACCTTTGAGGAGGCCGGTATCACGATGATGAAAAAGGGAAAACATGTAAAGATAGTGTATATGAAGGAGGGAGTTGTCTCGACTCCGGATGGATTATATATCAGCAAAAATGCTGTGAACGCCTCTGAGGCAGAGGAATTTGTGGACTTTATGACTTCCTATGACACGCAGAAATATATATCCATGGACATGGGCAGGAGATCTGTCAGGAGCGATATTGAGAACTCGGATCTTGTGAGCGCCAAAGAGGATATCAATATCATTGAAGCTGACAGAGATACTGTTGCCCTGGACAGGGATAAGTGGATAGAGAAATTCATGACGTTTTACGGGGAGGATTCTGATGAAAACTGAGACGGGATCCTTTCAGGACAACATAAGAAGAACCTTTATAGTGTATTCCGTGGTCCCTGTCATTGCGATAGTGTTTTCCGCGATAATCATGTTTTTGCTTGCCTGGAGCGCATATCTTACAAACGACAACCAGAATGACAACAGAGCTATCGCGCAGTCGGTGGACGGGGTGCTTGACCAGTACTACGCAATGCTTAATGATATGGAGTTCGTGATATCAAGCGCGGACGCAGACGTTGAAAGTGTGAAGGACAGGATCTTCTCTATCCTCTACAAGAGGACAGAGGACTACGACGATATCGGCAATATGATAGTGTTGTCTCCGGACAGGGAGGCGCTCTTTTACAGCAAGGATTATGTACCTGTGTGCCTCATAGGGGAAGAGTACGATAATTTCGGAGTATGGAACAGGATAAAAAAAGAACCCAATACCACGAACGTTATCCTCTATCAGGGAAACCTGTATGTGATAAGAGGCGTATTCAGGGATGGAAGGATGCGCTACGCTCTTGTATTTGTGGTACCATCCTCCGTAATCTCCGAGGCGGCAGGCAGCAACAGGTACTGCATCATAACCGACGATAACGGCTGGATATATCTCTCAAACATTCAGGGACTTGCGGATGAGTATGGGCAGATTGATCCAAGGGCTGAGGGCAAAAACGGGTATCTTCGCATCGGCTCACAGAGGTATATCTGTTATGAGACTGGACTGTCCAAGGGTATCAAAGTCTATACCTTCGCCGATATCAACAGAAGCTTTACCATGATAATCATACTCATTGCGATCATAGCGGTCATCTTTATGGCAATAATCTTCATAGCGCTTCGGAGCACCGCCACAAGCTCGGAGATATATACCAGGGATGTCAAGAAGATTGAGAATGCCTTTGAAGAAGTGCAGAAAGGAAACCTCGATGTCGTGCTAAATATCGACAGCAGCAGGGAGTTCCAGACAATTGGAAATGACTTTAATGAGATGATAACGGGACTTAAGACCCAGATAGAGCGGAACGGAGAGCTTGCGCAAAACGCAGCCTTTTCGCAGGTTAAGCAGCTCGAGAGTCAGTTCAATCCTCACTTTTTATTCAACACCCTGGACAATATCAGGTTCATGGCCAGGATAGATGCAGCGGCTGCCGACAAAATGATAGTTTCGCTGTCAGGTCTTTTGCGCTATAGTATCAGGGAAATGAGAGAGGAAGTGACCGTGAGGGAGGATCTTGAACATCTCCAGTTTTATCTCAACATACTGCAGATAAGGTTCAACAAAAGATTTGCCTACAACATGAACGTCGCTGATGATATCATGGACTATCTGATACCAAAGCTTCTTTTGCAGCCGCTTCTTGAAAATGCTGTAAAATATGGGTTTGGTGACAAGGAAAAGCTTACGGTCAGCATAACAGGATATCAGATGCAGGAGAGCATCATCTTTGTATGCGAGGACGACGGAGTGGGAATTGACATGGATACTCTTGCGCAGATAAGGCGACAGCTTGAGGATGAGGAGGAGTCCTCTTCGCATTTCGGTATCTACAATATTCACAGAAGGATACGGCTTATGTACAAGGGAGACTACGGCCTTAGTATCAACAGTTCAAAGGGGGAGGGGACTGTCGTGAGACTTTCGCTTCCAAAGAGGGAGAAGTGATGTACAGAGTTCTGATCGTGGAGGATGAGGACATCATCCGGAAAGGAATAGCATACACCATGGACTGGATGTCTATGGGATGCACTATAGCGGGGGAAGCCGCAAACGGCAAAGAGGGGATAGAGAAGATAAAAGAGCTGTCTCCGGATATTGTACTTGCAGATATAATGATGCCGCTTGTCGACGGCATAGAGATGATAAGAAGGGCTCAGGAGACATGCGAATTTAAGAGCATCATCATGACCAGCTACGCGGATTTTGAGTATGCCAAGCAGGCGATAGAGCTGGGAGTTTCTGCATATCTTATGAAGCCCGTTGACGAAGAGGAGCTTAAGAAGAACATTGCAAAGCTGATACTTGAGATCGAGAAAGACAAACAGATAAAGCAGCTCACCGAGAAGAAAAAGAGCGCGGATGAGATAGATTCTTTCATTATTAAGAGCGACAAGGAAAACGACTATGTGCAGCAGGTTCTTCTTGGCACGAAGGAGAGGTATTCAGGCAAGATAAGCATAGAGACCTTTTCTGATGAGCTTGGGGTTTCGGCAAGCTATCTCTCAAGGAAATTCAAAGAGGCAACGGGGCAGACCTACCTTGATTTCCTTAACAGATACAGAGTGCAGCAGGCGGTAAAGCTCCTGGAAAAGGGTACCTACAAGGTGTATGAGGTGTCAGACCTGACAGGGTTTAGCGACTACAAGTACTTCTCAAGCGTTTTCAAAAAGTATACCGGCAGCTCGCCGTCTGATTTTGTTAAGTAGTCAATTTATTCGGATAATCAAACTTTTTGAGGGTTTGCCAAGCGTTTTGAGGGTCTGACTTGAGGGTCAGGCCCTTTTAGTATGGGGACTTTTTGAGGGTCTGGTTTGAGGGTCTGGTTTGAGGGTCTAGTTTGAGGGTCTAGTTTGAGGGT
>JAEEGL013424430.1_pt1 | contig 10254 bp, 6 predicted proteins | sample 9134231 | NCBI WGS metagenome assembly JAEEGL01 (sample SAMN16246548, study PRJNA631951) | gut metagenome | biome: gut microbiome; feature: rumen; material: fiber-attached | host: Bos | place: Iran: Karaj | collected 2018-10 | reverse complement strand
GACATGGAGGCATCCCTAGTAACATCATAGATAAAGCCAGTGTTCTCATCCATGTAATACTGGTCGCTAGCATCCGTCCATTCCTTCAACACTACCTTATAAAGGCTTTCGACTGGCAAACCATATAACTGGCTCAACTCATTCTTCTTCGCTTCATTCGTCTTGGTAAGACCAGACGTGATGTCACGGTCGTCAATAGAAGTAGAAAGAACTGTCGCCGACGGGTTAACCTCGACCTTACATTGAACTCCAATGTTCGGAGCTTCCTCACCAGTACGGTGAACAGCATTGCCAAGAACTAAACGCTTGATGTCAATGAACGGAATGTCTTTCAAGTCACCTATGCCAGGATAGCCATTTTCTTCATAGTATGTCATTATCCTATTGTACACATCATTGCTCATGACCACAGGGTTTGTTGCCGTCGCATGTCCATACTTCGGCACACCTTCTTCGCCTTCTGCGGTAATCTCGTACGGTACTGTACCAGAACGGAAGTACGTCGGCTTTCCATTCGGGGTCGGAATCATGAACTCAACATTGTCAAAACCGTTATTGAAGTTCAAGCCAAAATCAGAGAACCTCGGCTCAGTCTTTACCCACTTCAACGCCATGCTCCATGCACTGTCGAACGGAATCTTAGCCTTGGTCATCAGGTCGCTAGGAGTGTATTCCTTCTTTGTCTCAACAGGGGCGGCAGCTTTCGGTTCATCACCAAACTTCTCTTCAACTGCACCCACTTCAAAATCATCGGCAGGCAGTTCTTCACCACCGCCGAAGTCATCAAGAAAGTCGTCTATGCCTTCAAACAGGACGCCATTGATGTCCTTAACCGCCTCCAAAGCAGTCTTGTTCAAACCCAACCGTCCCAAATAGCTCTCAAAAACCTGTTTCTTGCTAAACATGATAGCCTACATTAGGTTAATTTTCATGTATAGTTTATAACTGTTTGATGAACAAAAGCCCGTCCATGCTGTTGGACGGGCCATATATCTCGATACTTATGCAGTTTTACGGTGTGCAGTCTACAGGATATATTTCGTAGGTCTTGTCGGCGGTATGAATGATTATCACTACGCCATCAAGGTAGTTCTGTGTGCCGCAAACACTGTCCTTGTCCGTACACGTTTCATCGGTGTACATGGCGGCACCTGTATATGTATACAAGAAGTAGTCATGCGTAATCATTACATTGAGTCGTTTGTCCGCAAGCTTTATCAGCTGCTGAGTGATTTGCTCAAATTCATTCTGACGCTTTTCGATAGCTTCTTCCACAGAAGATACGCCTAGTGATTGCAACTGTTCAGCAGACAACTGGTCTGGTTTATAACCATACTTTTTCAACGAATCAGTATTGGCACCCTTCCAGAACTTGTCGCCACAAATCAAATCATCAAGCAAAGTTATGTTTTCATAGGTAGAACTTGAATAGTCAGTGTCCCCACGGGCTTCCGCTATGGCTTGTGCGGTATGCTTCGTCCTTGCAAAGTCAGTAGAGAAGTAATGAGCATTGTTAGGTTCACAGTTTACATTGCCAGAAGATGTCGAATAGCCGTTAACAAGCATATTTCCGAAGTTTCTGGCAAGGGTGACACCATTGTCTGTCAAATCACCGCTTGTACTTGTATCACTTCCACGTTCAGAATGGCGAAGCAGGTAAATTATTTTATCCTCAGCGTCTATTTGAGGTAGAATATACTTTACACTTCTCTTTTTCTCAGACGTAAACTTGCCATAGGTTCTTGCATAAACCTCATCCACAATGTCATCTGGTACATGTTCAGCCGTAAACAAAAACTCGCCAGAGGTGGCATACTCGATAGCGTCTGCAGCAGACAGCATATCCATGTACTTCTGTTTTCTTTCTTTTGTCAGAAACTCATCTTCTTCTATTTGGCTGAATAGAGTGCCTGCTTCACGGAAAGAACCCGTCAGCACAAGTGAATACGCACTAGACAGCTTCGCTGCTATATCAAGCGGAGTAATTGTTTTGAAATCAGTCACGATACATTCTTCCTTGAACAATGCAATCATCTCTTGGCCAATTTCAATATTGTACACAACCTGTCCGCTTCGGTCCTCTATCGCAGCCAGCCTAGACTGATTGTTATCCATCTCTATCTTAAAACGAAGGTCATTCACTGGATTACCCAAGAAGTCAATAACCTCATGGTTCCCGTATTCATCGAGAATCTCTGCTGGCCTATCGGATAGCCAGAATGACTTTGAATTGTAGACGCATTCCCCGTCCACATAAACGATTCGGCTAACCACTTTCATGCCGCTTTCCTCCAAAATCGTATAATTGTTGATATCATCTTTGTACAAATCAAAGACATGACGTAGAAGGTAAAGATTACCAGCAGAATACTTTACCAGATTTGTTTCCTTGTCAACTGCATAATGCATCTTTAAACCTCATTTCCATTAATCTTCAAATAATATTTCCTGTTATCGGTGTTAGCATTCAAGAATGTTTCGTTACCTTTTGTATTAGATACTGCTTCGAGAAGGTCAGAATTTGTACCAATATACTCCAACACTGAAGATAACCCGTCAATGTTAAAATATGTAGTAATATTGCTACCATTATATTGCGCTACTACATCATAGGAGTTTCCGTTCCACGCAAATATACCATCATTATGACCTACTACTTGTCCTATACTTCCATCCAGATAATAAATATCACCCACAGCAGGATTAGATGGAAGAGATGTCAGAGGGGTGGTGCTTGACACTTTCGACGTATATCCTGATTTAAGCGACATGGTATTGCCGATATATGTTATACTATATAGACTACCGTTTTCAACCATAACTTTTGACGTAGATGATGTTAATGACATAAGGATTGATGCAAGTCTGTCCCTATCATCTGAATAGGTTGATATATCAACCAATGTCGGAGTAACCCAACCATTAGGTTTTCCCCAAATATCTCCACGATTCATGCCAGAAACGCCATCAACATACCAAATAAAGTCCCCATGTGCTGGCTTGCCTAATAGTGCTTCTAAATCATCAGATGTAATAGTATGATACGCAGACGGGTTACCTACTATACCCGAAAATGTCCATCCGCTGCCGACGGCGGTTCTGCGATATATCTGTCCTTGTGTCATTCCTGTTTGAGTAGAACCAAGCCACGTAAACCATGAGTTTTCGGGAAACCCGAATATACCCTCACTATTACTTAGTACGCCTCTAAACTTACTTGGTTTCAATACTTGTGCATTTTCAGATATATCATATATGGTCGTTTGTGACGCCGCAGTGTTATTTTCGTAAATCTTATTTCCAATAGACTGCGATTCGCCATTTTGATAATACGCTGGATATACGCCCCATACATAGTAGACAATAAAATACTTTTGACCTGCGTATAACAATGTCTGAGGTATAGAACCGTCACGTTTAGTGCCCGACAGTCCATACAATTCTGAATTACGTACCCTTACATCACCATCATAGGCCGCAACGCACAAACCGCTCTCATGGAATACTTTAATCTTAGCATCGGTATTGTCATTAGACGCAGTAAATATACCTATATCAGTAACCGCAACATTAGTTGTTGGTATATACTGAATAGAAACAGATTGACTACCTGCGACCAACGTTTTATTCACCAATTCCCATATCAACTCCAAGTCATCAATGCTTGATACCGTTGCTCCAGCAGGCAAGAAATACACCTTATCAATCTGACAAAGTGTATTATCCCCAGCTGGAAGGAACTTGATATCAACCGTATCAAAATTCGGGTTACCTGGGGACCTTGCTGGAAAGTGGCATGCTATTTTTCCTTTATATGCCATATCAACCTATCCTACGCTGATTCTATCCTGAAGAATAGTGTACCTTCTCCGCCAGCTCCTCCTCCCTGAACGATATCAACAATTTCTTGGTCGGAACGAACTACGTATACACGCTGAGCTAGCAGTCCAGTTGCTCCTGTATATGGATTCGGTTTGTATACAACCGCTTCGTCAATAATACCCTGTGCTTTATCAGTCAGTTTCAACGGTGTTGCAGGCATACCGTTACCCGTGACACTTCCCGTTACGGACAACGGAGCAAACGAACCTGTCGGACCTGTTGCACCAGCAGGGCCCGTATCTCCCTTAGGACCAGTCGGACCTTGTATACCCTGTATACCCTGTATACCCTGCGAACCAGTAGGACCCGTTGGACCTCTTGCACCATCATGTCCCGTAGGACCCGTTGGACCTGTCGGACCTTGTTCACCCTGTGAACCCGTAGCTCCTGTTGGGCCCGTTGGGCCTGTTGCTCCCGTAGGGCCAGTTACACCATCTTTACCATCATGACCTGTTGCACCTGTCGGGCCTGTGGGTCCTGTTGAACCCTTATCGCCAGTTGCTCCTGTCGGGCCTGTCACACCATCTTTACCATCATGGCCTGTTGCACCCGTAGGGCCTGTGGGTCCTGTTGAACCCGTAGGACCAGTTGCACCCGTAGGGCCTGTCGCACCTGTTGGGCCTGTTGAACCCGTTGGACCTGTGGCACCTGTCGGGCCAGTCGCACCCGTTGGACCAGTAGCACCCGTTGGGCCTGTGGCACCCGTTGAGCCAGTAGCACCCGTTGGGCCTGTTGCACCTGTTGGGCCAGTATCTCCCGTAGGACCTGTGGCTCCCGTAGGACCTGTTGCTCCCGTTGGGCCTGTGGCACCCGTTGAGCCAGTTGCACCTGTAGGGCCTGTTGCACCTGTCGGGCCTGTTGCACCCGTAGGGCCTGTTGCACCCGTTGGGCCTGTTGCACCCGTTGGGCCTGTGGCTCCCGTTGGGCCTGTGGCTCCCGTTGGACCAGTAGCACCCGTTGGGCCTGTGGCTCCCGTTGGGCCTGTTGCACCCGTAGGACCTGTGGCTCCCGTAGGACCTTGCTCGCCAGGTTCACCCTGCGGGGCGCTAAACTCAATCCAATTATCCGTATCAGCATACGGATGCTGTGTAGACTCAAATGCTGCTGATGCTTTGCAAATCCACATCGAGGAATCTGTTTCGGTAGCAGACTTATCATCAAACACATAGTCGTTAGGACTATAAGTCGTTCCAGACACCCATTTGTCTTTATTATTCAACCCAGTACCTGCTGGGCCTACTGGACCTTGGTCACCCGTAGCTCCCTTCGGACCAGTTGCACCTGTGGCGCCACGCTCACCTTTGTCACCCGTATCACCCTTAGGGCCAGTAGCTCCTGTTGCACCTGTTGCTCCCGTAGGACCTGTTGCACCCTTATCGCCAGTTGCACCTGTTGGGCCTGTAGCTCCTGTTGAGCCAGTAGCTCCCGTAGGACCTGTTTCACCCTTGTCGCCTGTTGCACCCGTAGGACCCGTCGGACCAGTCGGGCCTGTTGCACCCGTTGAGCCTGTCGCTCCCGTTGGGCCAGTAGCTCCTGTTGAGCCTGTTGCACCTGTTGGGCCCGTTGCACCTGTTGGGCCTGTTGCACCTGTTGGACCAGTTGAACCCGTAGCACCCGTTGCACCTGTCGGTCCCGTAGAACCTGTCGGGCCTGTTGCGCCCGTGGGTCCTGTTGCACCCGTTGGGCCTGTTGAACCTGTCGGTCCAGTTGCACCCTTATCGCCAGTTGCGCCTGTCGGGCCCGTTACACCAACCTTTCCGTCAGCGCCAGTTTCGCCCTTAGGACCTGTTGCACCTGTGGCACCACGCTCACCTTGCTTGCCTTGAATACCCTGAGGACCTGTTGGGCCGACAGAACCTGTTTCGCCTTTATCACCAGTATCACCCTTAGGGCCAACTTCACCTTGGACACCCTGTGGGCCTGTTGCGCCAGCAGGACCAGTCGCACCCGTAGCACCATCTTTACCGTCAGCACCTGTCGCACCCGTAGCACCTTTCTCTCCACGAGCAGCTTCACGCAATGCATCCAAACTAAATGCAACGGTTTGACGGCCAGAGCCGTCTTGTTTCTTCATTGTAGCAAGAAAAAATGCATCATCTACGGTGCCAGTGTAACTTCCTGTATATAGTGGCAATCCAATTATCTTCTTTCCCTTAAACATGATACAACCAGCAAAACTTTTTACAAATAGTTTATAATCCAGCACCCATTTTCGCCTAAAACAAAAGGCGGCCTAGACGGTCGCCTTATAGTTTCTTTGTCTGTTGACTTCACTACGTCAACGTGTTCAATTTGCCGATGTAGTTTCGAAGACCCGCAGCAAGCTTTGTCAGAAGCGGCTGGAACTTCGGAACTTGGTCCTGACTTCCCTGAGGGAACCAAGCGGCAGGGTCGGAAACAATCTGTGCCAACTGTTCCATAGAATTAAGAACAGCGGTTAGTTTCTGTCGGTCGTTCATTCCACTTTTGGCGTTTTGTCTGACCGAGTCCATCTTTTGGCCCATCGCATACAGGTTTCCTTCAACGTCAGCGTGTTCCGTACCGTTAATCAGGTCGAGGGCGTTGTTCAACTCTTCGAGTCGTCCATCCGCATCAATCTGGTTACAGTAATCCCTTGTAGCGGCATCGGTATCGTCGCCATACGGCGTTTCCACAATTCTCTGACCCCCAGGGAGCTTGTTCGGCCTTCCCTGTTGTCCCTGAGCATACGCAGGCTGTGCATAACCCTGTCCTTCAAACTGGGGAGGGCGCTGCTGGTACGCACCTGGCGGCATAATGCCAGGGTTCATCATCGGCTGTTGATAACCCTGCTGAGGATAACCCTGCTGCGGATAGTATTGCGGCTGCTGAGGATATCCCTGCGGCTGTGCATATTGGGGTTGCTGAGGCTGTTGCGGCTGACCAAAGTATTCGTTATTGTTCATATTCTACCTAGTAGGTGATATCATCTTTTAAAGTATATTTTTCTATTCCCTGTTGACATACAGGTTGATGTCGTAATCGACAGAATCAATTCTGAATGTCTTCACGTACTTGAAGTGGACTTGCCTCATCAGATTGTTCGTAGTGTAGTCATCGGCAGGGCATACCAAAAACGTTGCAATCTTCTGTTCCAACAAATGGTTGACCAGTTCCTGTCCAATAGGATACTCGTTCATTTCAGAAGATACGACGAAATACTCGATTTCAAGCCTGTTGTCCAGATTGTACGCACTATGTAGAGAATATGCCTCTGCTGGGACAATGTTCATGTAGTTTTCCTTTGTCGGGTCAGACAGCGTAAGTACACCGACAGGAATATCCTCGTATGTAATGTACTCTACCATGTCCGCATTCTTGATTTGTTCCACCGTATCTGGCTTAGATACAATGCGCTTCAAGTTGCGGAAGTCATCACTGTACTTTCCGTCAATCAGCTTTCCCAGCTCATTCAACATGTTGTCGTCAATCTGATTCGGATTCTTGATATACAGCTTGAATTTATCGTCAAACGGGCCACTGTTCGTCTGTCCGTCAATTTCAAATCCATCGATTACCCCGCCATCATCTTCAGGCTGGTATTCCTGTATAATCGATTCACCGCTTATAGCTTCAAACAACTCGTGTTCAGGAACGTCATTGAAATCCATGTCAACCCCCTAAATCGCATCGCCCGCTACCAATGACGGGTCTTCCTCTACTTGTTCACCTTCCCCAGCAACAGCACCAGTATCATCACCAGCAACTTCGCCGTCAGGCACTACGTCAACCTCTGGGCCAGGTTGCTCTGGTGTCGGCTGGATGGAGTTAATCATGTCAAGCGATTGGTTAGTCATGTCAGAATCCCCATTGACCGACCCAGCATCAACAGGTTCATTCATCGCAATACCCATTCCACTGATGTCATCAGGCTCTGGATTCATACTGTTTGCCCAATCAGCAGCCGTATCCCAGTCGTTCATCTCATCAACGTTGAACTGATTTGCACCTGGGGCCTGCTCGGTAGTCGTAGGCTTGTCCTCTGGAATATCCATTTCAGGATGCATCAAATCAACCTTCACCTTTTTAGCGGCATCCTTCACAACGTCGTACGGAGTGTTTACGTTTACGTACGCACCTGGATTCATCATCCTCTTTTGCTGCTCTTCACGGATTTGTGCATCAAGCTTTGCCGCAACGGTTCCCTGACTTTCGCCAGTTTGCGCAGCCAGGGTTCCAGCAATCGGCGTCCCGCTTCTAAGAGGATTGACCGAGAAATCAAGGGTATCTTCATTCATAGCATCGACCGCTGATACAGGGGAAGCATTCTCATCAACAGGGGCAGCGGCTTCACCACCAAGATTCGGCAGCTCTTCGCTCGTGTTTTCGCTAATCTTGTCAACTTCTCCGATTTGATTAATGTCAGGTTCACCACCGAATGCAGCACCAGAGTTATCTGCTGGCATTCCTTCCATTCCAGACATATCGCCAGTGACATCACCGCCAACGGCACCCATGTCACCACCAAAGCCAGCACCGCCAGCAGCACCCATATCACCGCCAACAGCGCCCATGCCACCGCCAAAGCCAGCACCACCAGCAGCACCCATGTCACCGCCAAAGCCAGCACCGCCCATAGCATCGGCTGCACCATTAGCCGCTTCCGTTCCATCAGAAGGAAGGTCAACATTATCCAAGCCGTCTTTAGTTTCAGTACCCTGAAGACCTACACCCTTACGCTGATAAAGCTCCTTCATTGTCGGATTACTCAAAACCCATGCATCGAAATCCATAGCGGAATTCACGTCGTTGCTGTTAAGGAAATGTTCGAATTCGTTCATCTCCTTTCCAGACACCATTCCATCAAAAGCCTTATACTGTTCTTGGAATTTAGCAATCAGCGTGTCAGCACTCCAATCCTTGGCAATGCCTCTCGTTCCATCACGCACCTGCTTTGCAGTTAGATATTCTCCTGACGAAGATTCTCTGGACTGTTCAGCAATAGTATCGGCAACGATTGTTGCAAGCTTTTTATATGTTCCTGTTTCTGGGTCCGTATTGAGTATACCTCGGCAAGCGTCTGCGAAATTTACTTCGTCGTCGGGGTTGTCTACATCACCACCAAGACCAGCAGCGCCACCTGCGGCTCCACCAGCACCACCGCCCATGTCGCCACCGCCCATTGCACCAGCGACATCAGCAGCATCCGCACTAAAATCGGCTTCACCAAATCCGCCTGCATCACCACCACCCATATCAGATTCCATGATGGCATTGGTCATTTGCAGAAGACCACGCATATCGGCGGACATGATTGGCTGATATCCAAATTCATCGGTAGAATAGATATCATCTTCCTCGGTCATTTCCTCAGCTTCCTTGATTGCAGTGTCGCAACAACTGATTATGGTACGACCAAAGCCGTTGATATAATGTTCGGAATCCAGAGAAAGTTCAAACATCTTTTCGGCAACGTCATCAACGTTGTATCTAATCGTAATGTTTCCATTATCATTAGGATAAAGCATGTCAACAATTACTGAATGATTCCTTCTCGTAATCTTAAACTTTGCGTGGGCAGAATCGCAAACAACATTACCAAGGTCAAGACGGAATAGAGACTGACCGACAGCCTGTGTAGCAGCCTCGGTCAAAGCCTTGTTCAAAATCGTCTGCATCGTGGTATATGGATGCGGGTTGCAATCCTTATTTATCTTCTTGGCGAGTTCACCCCAGTTAGTGCCTTTTTCACCACGGACGTGCTTGCCCTGAATAGATGCCACAAGATTCCTCACCGTCTCGATGGACACGGTCTTGGCTGGCTTGACTGGGCCACTTTCCGTGTGGACATAACCAAAATTGCTGTTGTTATTCATACCTATGAACTCCGACATATAGTCTAATCATTCATAGTTTATAATATCGGGGCATCCTTCAACTTGGCCAGACGGTGTTGCCAACGTAAAACAAAATTGATTTGGTCTTCTTCCCAGTCCTCGCCCCCGACATAATCCATGTAGTCTATGCAGGTTACGACATTTGTGTCCATCACGCACACCCTCTGGCGGCACTCATGGCAGAACATCGAAAGTTCAGCGGCAATGTGGTCATCCCCGATTACATAGCCATTCAATATGCGGACACGGAGAATGTCAGGTATCATGCTAGCCCTGATTGCAAATACGGGGCCTCCTAGAATATTCACATCGGTAAGCTGTCCGAACCCGAGTTCACCTATGATTTTTCTAGTGCTGTTATCCTTAACGGACAACCCTTCATAACATCCATATGAATCGTGACTGTCATGCCAGTTGAACGAGCTAGGAACTGTTTTCCAGCCATACACGCCAACCATGCCAACATCAGTAGGAAGCCTTTCAAGTTTTTCCTTCCAGAAGATGTCAGATATGCAGG
>JAEEGL012392323.1_pt1 | contig 10254 bp, 11 predicted proteins | sample 9134231 | NCBI WGS metagenome assembly JAEEGL01 (sample SAMN16246548, study PRJNA631951) | gut metagenome | biome: gut microbiome; feature: rumen; material: fiber-attached | host: Bos | place: Iran: Karaj | collected 2018-10 | reverse complement strand
GCGCTGGCCCCACACTCCTATGCGGGGAGCCTCCGGTGGGAGCAGATCGGGAATCAGATAATCGCCCTCGCGGTGGTATGTTATTTCGTTCATATTCAAGCCCTCCATAATCGTTTTTTGGCTGGTGCGTCGATGACCTTCAGAATCAAGTCCTCAATGGCGGACGTATCTACACCAGCCTCCATCATTTGCTTCCACTCCTCGTACAACGCTCGGACCAGCAGGCCATGCTCATATCGGTCCAGCGTTAGGCGCTTCACCTTGGCCATATTTGGAACCTCCTTCATCGTGGTGGCTCCATTGTAGTCCGCATTAGTATGGATGTCGAATGTGCGAAATGATACTTTTGAATGTTTGAATATGCTTGCTCAGCGGCCTGTGTTTGGTCTTGGTTTTCGGAATCCGTTATGAACACTCGGACCAAAATACGGGTTGTCCCTTGTGGGACAGCCCGTATTTTCGCTCTAAAGCTGTTGAATACGAACCAGCGGCCGTTTGCGCGAAGCGCATGAAATCCGCCGCCCAGCAGCCCGCTGCTGCGGGCTGCTGGTTCGAATCCAGTCGCTTGGACAAACAAGGCAGTGTTTGAATTCATGGGACATGATGAGGAGGGTGTTGTGATTTACGAGGTTTCCAGCGGCGCTGTCGTCTTCACAAGGGAGAGCGGTGAGCTCCGCTATGTAATCGTGCGGTCATTGGAGGGATATTATGGTTTCCCCAAGGGTCATGTAGAGGGAAAGGAGACTGAGGAAGAAGCTGCACTCCGGGAAATTCATGAGGAAACAGGACTTTCCATCCGTTTTGTTCCCGGCTTTCGCACCGTCGATGAGCATAGCATACCGGAAAAGCCCGGTGTGATGAAGCGGATCATTTACTTCCTGGGAGAATACGAAGGGCAGGAGATCCATTTACAAAAAGAGGAACTGCTTGATGCTGCGCTTCTCTGTTATGAGGATGCCATGGAGCGTTTTCAGTTTGAAAGCTCCCGCCGCATTTTGAAAGAAGCCAATGACTTCCTGCTTGCCCTTTGATCGTTTTGCATAGAAGCACACTCCAGTTTACATAAACGGATAGAAGAACTATGAAACACGAGAGCAGAGGCTTCCCGGCGGGGAGCCTCTGCTCTTATGCGCATATCCCTTACTTCAAATACTTATCAAAGAACGGCAGGACCTCCATGCAGTTTTCCGTGCCCATGAAAGCGCCGTCGGAGTGGGTGCGCTCCGGGTAGAGGCGCAGGTCCACACGCTCAGGGCCGCAGACCTTGCGGATCTTGTCTGCAAGGATGGTGCTGTTCTGCTTCGGAACGATGGGGTCCTTTTCCCCCTGCTGGATCATAGTGGGGGGAATGTCTTTGTGCACATACTGGATGGGGCTGATAAGATGCAGCATGTTCAGGTCCGAGGTGAAGGCTGCGGCCATGCTGGGGGAGGGGCCTGAATTGTCCTGCGCCGGTGCTTCAAAGCTCATGGAGGGGACGCCGCTCTCCTTCAGGAAAGCGTCCCGGTCCGCATCCAGGATGCTGGGACCGTACATATCGATAATGGCTTGAACGGCGCTGCTGACACCCGGCCAGCCGTACTGCTCACCCTCATATTCCGGGTGCCCGGCGGTGAAACCAACCATGAGAGTCAGGTGCCCGCCTGCGCTGTCACCTACCATACCGAAGCGGTCCGGGTCAAAATGATATTCCTTTGCGTTGGCGCGGGCCCAGCGGACGGCGGTTTTCACGTCAAAGAGAAATTCGGGGAATTTGACGCCGGGGGCAAGCCGATAGTCCACGGAAATGACGGCATAACCGAATTTGATGGCGTCGATGATGCAGGGCAGGGCACCCTCCCGCTTGTTGCCCATGCTCCAGCCGCCGCCGTGGACATAGATGATCAGCGGGAAAGGCCCGTCGCCCTCATCGGGAAGGTAGACGTCCAGCTTCCGCTCCGGCAGCGTACCGTACTGCACGTCCAAATATTTCCGTGAGATGGGGCTGGGGTCAAAAAGCGTGGGGGTCACCATGCGCTTGAAGATGGCCATCTGCTCTTCGGAAAAACGCGGTCTGTCCATGTGATCGCCTCCATTGTTTTTCCTAAATCATAACATATGGGTTTGCGGATTGACAATAGGCGTGGTATACTATTTCCCGTGATTATTGTTGAGGGGAGTTAGAAGCATGGCAAAGTCAGTTGGCGGCAAAGCCGCAAAGATCGCTCTGGCCGCTGCCGGTGCGGCGGTACTGTCCGCCGTTGGCACGGGCGTTGTGCAATTCTGCAAATGGGCGAAGGACCCCTATTCCACGGAGCTGTGGTTCGGATTTCTGAAAAAAGGAATCCTTATCACCAAGACAGACGAGCCCGGTCACTTTAAGGTGCAGACGGGCTATCGCTGGCGTAACGACGATGCTGAGGACTGGGGAGATTCTTTCGACGAGCCGGAGATGGAAATCACCCTGCCGGAGGATGCTTTGGAGCCTCAGCAGGATGAGCAGGAATCGGAAACGATCGCGGAAGCAATCAACAAAGCAGCGGAAAAAGTGGAAGCGGTGAAAGAAGCCGTGGCTGAGATCGTATCGGAAAAAGCAGCTGCACCGGAAGCTGAGAATGAAGCCTGAGATACAGATTTCCCTGGGGCAGGAACTGGTGCAGAACTATCCGGCGGCGGTGGAAGCCTTTGGCGGCATCCCGGCAGCAGCCTATCTGCCGGAACCGGAGCCGGAGAAATATGACGCCCTCATCCTCTCCGGCGGCGGCGATGTGGACCCTGCCCGCTACGGGGAGGAGAACAACGCCTGCTTCGGCATTGACGCCGCGCGTGACGAGGCGGAATTCCGACTCATAGAGGCATATCTCCGGGCGGGGAAACCCATTCTGGGCATCTGCCGCGGCCATCAGGTACTGAATGTGTTTTTCGGCGGCAGCCTTACGCAGCATCTGCCCGGCGCGGAAAAGCATGTGCCCGCTAAGTCGGGGGACAATGCTCACGAAACCCGCGCTCTGCCGGTCTCTTTTCCGGCGATACTCTACGGGGAGAGTTTCCGCGTCAACAGCGCCCACCACCAGGGCATCAACCGCCTGGCCCCGGAGCTGGAGGCAGTGCAGTGGGCGGAGGACGGGGTCATCGAGGCCTGCCGCCACAAAAGCCTGCCGGTCTATTCTGTCCAGTGGCATCCGGAGCGTATGTGCCTGCGCCATGCCAGAGCGGACACGGTGGACGGCGGCGCCCTGTTCCGCTGGTTTATCGGGCTTGCGGAGAAATAAACGACACCGGCGGCGCGATTATCGCGCCGCCGCAGAATCTGGAGGAAATATGGACAAGGAAAAAGTGATGAACGGCGAATGGTCCCTTGCGGAGCTTTATACGAACTATGACGATCCCCGCTTTGCCGGGGACATGGCGGAGATGGACAGGTTGATCGCCCGGCTGGAAGAGCAGAGCATGAACCTGACGGGAGATGCGAAGGAGCTTCTGCCGCGTCTGCTGGAAATCCAGGAACAGCTGAACGAACTCATCGAGAAGCTGATGCTCTATGTGAGCCTGCGGCAGTCCGCCTGCACCACCGACGCGAAGGCCAGCTCTCTCATGGATCAGCTCAGCGGAAAGCTCAGCCGAACCGCAGCACCGTTGACGCGGATCCGGCAATACGTTGCCGGTCTGGAGAATCTGGAGGAACTGATCGCTTCCGACCCCGTACTGACGGATTACGCGTTCCTGCTGCGCAACACCAAAGAGGATTCCAAGTATCTGCTGGACCCCAAATGCGAGGAGATCATTTCCCTCTATGAGAATACCGGCTCTGATGCATGGAGCAACCTGCAGAGCTATCTGACCAGCACCGTGCCGGTAGCGTACCGGGGCGGGACCATCACGCTCTCCGACGTGCGGAACCTGGCTTACGACCCGGATCCCCAGGTACGGAAGGACGCTTTCCATGCGGAGATGGCCTGCTACGAGCGCATCAGGGACGCGGTAGCATTTGCCCTCAACAGCATCAAGCTGGAGGTGCTGAATAACTGCCGGCTGCGCGGATATGAAAGCCCCTTGGCGGAAACGCTGCACAACTCCCGCATGACCGCCGCCACCCTGGACGCGCTTCTGACCGCCATGCGGGAATACCTGCCCCGCCTTCAGCCTTTCTACCGCTACAAAGCAAAGCTCCTGGGCCATGAGGGCGGTCTGCCCTGGTATGATCTCTTCGCGCCGCTGTCCGCGGAGGGAGAGAAATACACGAAAGAGACTGCCAGAGAGTACCTGCTCCTGCGTTTCTCCAGCTTCGACAATGAGCTGACGGAGATGGTGCGCAAGGCCTTTGACGAGGGATGGATCGACTTCTACCCCCGCGAGGGCAAGGTTGGCGGCGCTTTCTGCGCCGAGGCTTTTTCCATCCGGGCCAGCCGCATCCTGACCAACTTCGCGGGCTCCTTTGACGACGTGGTGACTCTGGCCCACGAGCTGGGTCACGCATTCCACAACCTGAACCTCTATGACAACCGTTCCCTGAACCGAAATTATTCCATGCCGGTAGCGGAAACGGCCTCCACCTTCAATGAGGTGCTGGTGATGAACGATGCCATTCGCAGCGCAGCCGACCCGGTGAAACGCCGTGCCTTGATCCATGAGCAGCTTTCCGGGGATCTGCAGATCATCTGCGACATATATTCCCGCTACCGCTTCGAGACCATGGTATTCGAAAACCGGGACGAGAGCTTCATGTTCCCGCCTGAGCTCTGCGAAATGATGGTGGCAGCGCAAAAGGAGGGATACGGCGACGGGCTGGACTGGGAGGAACCCAACAGCTATATGTGGCTCTGCAAGAGCCATTATTACAGCAGCCTCAGCTTCTATAACTGGCCCTATGCCTTCGGCGGCATGCTGGCCCGCGGGCTCTATGCCTGCTATGAGAAGGAAGGGGCGGCCTTCGTGCCCAAGTATAAGAGTTTCCTGAAGGCCACGGCGGTCATGACCGCGGAGGATGCCGGCAAGGTGGCCGGTATCGACCTTACGGACGTGAACTTCTGGCGCTCCGGCCTGGAAGGCCTGGCAAAAGAAGTGGAAGAATTCGGCGAGCTCTGCAAGCTGGGCTGAATACGGTCATACGGCGCGCTTCGGGCTACCGGGGCGCGCCGCTGTTCCTTGGAAAGGGTAGCTGCGGAATGATCAAGACCCTCTTTATATCTTCGACCTCTGCCTGCTTTGAGCTGGAAGGGAAGTCGCCCTGGTTTGCATCAGAACCCTATAACCTGCGCCTGAACGGGGAGGCGGCCGGCGGGGGAGATACCAACGTTTTTTCTCTGTTCCGGCTGCGGCCAGGCAGCGAATACCGGCTGGAGATCCACTTTGCCTCCGGAACATCGGAGGAGCTGCGCTTCCATACGCCGGAAGAACGCTGTGCCCTGGATGTGCGGGCTTTCGGTGCAGCGGGGGATGGGGAACATGACGACACGGCGGCCATTCAATCCGCTGTTTCCTTCCTTCCGGAGGGCGGACGCCTTTATTTCCCGCCCGGCGTTTACCGCTGCCTGCCCCTGGCATTGAAAAGCCACATCCACCTGGATTTTGAAGAAGGGGCAGTGCTGCTGGCTTCCCCGGAAAGGGAGCGTTATCCCATCCTGCCGGGTACCATAACGGACCTTGACGGCGGAGAGGACGTTCATTTCGGAGCATTTGAGGGTCAGGCGAAACCTATGTATCAATCCCTGCTGACCGCGCAGTACGCCGAAGACATCACCATCACCGGCCGCGGCACCCTGGACGGGAACGGCAGCATTTTCTGGCGGGATTTCATTCACCTTCCGGCGGCAAGGCCGCGGCTGTGCTTCTTCAACCGCTGCCGGAATATCCGCATCCACGGCATCCGTGCAAAGGATTCCCCCGCCTGGAATTTCCACCCCTACTATTGCAGAGATCTGGGTTTCTATGACCTGTATGTGAAAGCGCCCAAGGACAGCCCCAACACCGACGCCATGGATCCGGAATCCTGCAATGAACTGGAAATCATAGGCTGCCGCTTTGACGTGGGGGACGACTGCATCGCGATCAAATCCGGGAAGATTGAGCTGGGACGGAGCCTGCGTGTCCCTGCCAGCCGCCACACCGTCCGAAACTGCCTCATGGAAGCTGGCCACGGGGCCGTGACCCTGGGCAGCGAGATCGGCGCAGGGGTACGGGAACTAACCGTGGAACGCTGCCTCTTCCGGGGTACGGACCGGGGCCTGCGCATCAAGACCCGGAGGGGGCGGGGAGAGAATTGCCGTGTAGACGGCATATGCTTTGAAAACATCCGCATGGAGGGGGTGCTGAGCCCCATCACCATGAACATGTGGTATAACTGCTGCGATCCCGACCGGGAGAGCGAATACGTCTGGAGCCGGGAAAAACTGCCGGTGGACGAGCGCACCCCTTATCTGGGCTTTTTCCGCTTCCGCAATATCCAATGCACGGACGCTCATGCCGCCGCCTGCTATGCCGACGGCCTGCCGGAGGCCCCCATCGGGAAGATCGTCATGGAAAACGTCAGCGTCAGCTTCGCTGAAGATGCAAAGCCTGCCGTGCCCATCATGAAAAGTTTTGCTCAGCCCTGCTGCCGCCTGGGACTGTATTTCGACAATGTGCAGCGCGTGGAGCTTCGCAGCGTACATCTGCGGGGTACGGAAGGGGAACCGCTGCAGACCAGACATTGCGGCGAAGTCTGTGCCGACGGACTCACCGTCGAAGCGAGGGAAGGGGCAACGCCATGATCTATCCCGATACCTGCGAAGCGGTGTTCCTTGACCGGCCCAACCGCTTCATCGCCCATGTGGAGCTGAACGGGGAGACGGTCACCGTCCACGTGAAGAACACGGGCCGCTGCCGGGAACTGCTGAAGCCCGGAATCCGCGTCGTACTGGCTGCGGCAGCCGGGGAAGGGCGCAAGACCGACTACGACCTCATCGGCGTATACAAGGACAATGTGCGCCTGTTCAACATCGACAGCCAGGCGCCCAACCAGGTGGCCGCGGAATGGCTGGTGGTACAGGGCTTTGACCTGGTACGAAGGGAATACCCATACGGAACTTCCCGCTTCGATTTTTACATGGAGAAAGGGAAAGAACGGTATCTGCTGGAGGTGAAGGGCTGCACCCTGGAAGTGGAAGGCGTGGGTTACTTTCCCGACGCGCCGACGCTCAGGGGCGTGAAGCACCTGCGGGAGCTGACTGCCGCCGTGCTGGCGGGTTTCAGCTGCTGTGCAGCTTTCGTGATCCAGACCGAGGGCGTGACGGAGGTGCGGCCCAACCGGGAGACCCACCCTGAGTTCGGCGAAGCTTTGGACGCAGCAAAGAATGCCGGGGTGCGGGTACTGTATCTGCCCTGCCGTGTGGAGGCAGACCGGCTCTCCATCCTGGACTTGCCGGAAAATCGCATCCTTTGAGGAGGTGCTGCCTTGACAGCCGGACGGAATATGATAATATGCTCTTATCCGACCGGAGAAAGGGAGATACTATGAAGGTCATCAACGTATACGATCAATTCTTTCCCGGACAGTGCGTGTTTCACGATGTGGAACGCCGGGCAGCGCAGGTCATGCTGATCGCCACCTCGGAGGAGGGTACCATCCGCTATGAGGCGGCGGTGAACTTCTTTCCCCATCGTGACGAGGAGGACTATGCCGTCAGCGGCGACGCTTACCTGGCCAGGGAGCTCTATTTCGCCAAGGGACGCCGTTCAAAAAAGCGGGAAGCGGCACTGATGGAGGACATTCGCAGGGAGGCGGATGCTTTGGCTGCCGAACTGGGGGGCAGCATCGACTGGGAGCATCCCCTGCGGGAAGCCAGATACGGATAAAACCAGAATTCACTATTACGGAGGAACGATATGGACAAAACTGCCTTTTACAAACTGAGCTACGGCCTCTATCTCCTGACCGCAAGAGAAGGAGAGAAAGAAAACGGCTGCATCATCAACACCGCCGTCCAGTGCGCTTCGGAACCGAAGCTGATTTCCATCTGCGTCATCAACAAGAACCTGACCTGCGATATGATCAAGAACACGGGCTTGTTCAATATCTCCGTCCTGACGGAGAGCACACCCTTCAGCTTCTTCCAGCGTTTCGGCATGCAGTCGGGCAGGGATGTGGACAAGTTCGTAGGGGACGAAGAAATGCCCTATATGGCCAACGATATCCGCTATTATCCCGAAGCCGCTGCGGTATTTGCCTGCAAGGTGATTTCCTCCACCGACCTGGGGAGCCATACGCTGTTTATCGCCGAGCCGGAGGATGCCATCAGCTTCAGCGTCGAAGCCCCCATGACTTACGCCTATTATCAGGCGAAAGTGAAGAACGCCCCCGCCAAAAAGGCGGTGAGCGGCTGGCGCTGTAAGGTCTGCGGCTATATCTATGAAGGGGACGAGCTGCCCGCCGACTTTGAATGTCCCCTCTGCCACCACGGCCCGGATGACTTTGAACGCATCGAAGCGGAAGCACCTGCCGCTCCCAAAAAGTGGATCTGCACCATCTGCGGCCATATCCACGAAGGCCCCGAACCCCCTGCGGAATGCCCTATCTGCCACGTGGGCCCCGACAAGTTTGAGGAATACAAAGGCTAAGCAATAAATAATATCGCCCCGTTCCAAAGCGGAACGGGGCGATATTGTCGCTGGTTTACTTTTTGAAAATCTTTTTGTAAAGATCCTCGCCGAAGGCGGTTTCCAGGGGTTCTCCTGGGAGGATGTGGAAGGTGCGCCGGCCGTCGTCCAGACGCTGGGCGCGCAGATACTGCACTTCGTCTCTGCCGCGGAAGGCGGTGGAGTAGGCGTGAAGGTGGCTGACGGAAAAGACCTCCACCTTGTTTTGGATCAACGCCTCCGTGACCTGGCGGGCGATCTCGCTGCCCTCCCGCTCGTTGGTGGCTGCGAAAGCCTCGTTCAGGAAGAGCATGTCGCCGGGGCGGATGTTGTTGGCGATACGGCTCATACGCTCCAGCTCTTCATCCAGCTTGCCGCTCTTCATGTACCGGTCCTCTTCCTTCTTGAAGTGGGTGTAGAGAGAACCGCGCAGGGGCGCGGTAAATTCCTTGGCTGCCACGGGCATACCGCACTGGGCCATCAGCTGTGCCTGGCCCAGGCTGCGCAGGAAGGTGGATTTGCCGCCCTGGTTGGCGCCGGTGATCAGGTAGAGCATCTTGTGCTCCGAATGAAGCTCGTTGCCGCTCACGGCGCTTTTTTTCGTGAATACCAAGGCAATATCATAGAGCTCTGTCCAGCTGCGGGAGTCGCTGTCCTTTTCCGTCAGGGTGGGAATGCAGGTGGGCATCCCATAGCCCTTCATCAGCTCCATGAAGTTCAGACAGCCCACATAGAAGCCAAGCTCCGTGCGCAGCGCGTCGAAGAAGGAACTCAGATGCTCGGCAGACTGGGCCAGGGCGTTGGTGACCTGGTTGATCGCCCGGTCCTGACGGGCGCTGATGTCCTCGGCGGCCATATCCTTATCCGTCAGCTTATAGGTCTGGGCTTTCATGAAGTCCAGATTCAGCAGCTTCTTTTCCCGCTTGTGCAGGACGTAGTCCACGCCCTGGAGATAGCTGCCCAGGCGCGCACTCACAAGATAGCCGTCCTGATTGCTCAGCTCCGTAAGCTGGCTGCGCACCTTTTCCAGATAGCTGTCCGGGAGTTCCTCCCGGAGATCGTTGAAAAGCGTTGTGAAGCCGACGGAACGGAAGCTGGAAAGATTGGCTTCCGCATGCTGCCGCAGCTTCTGGAGGGTCTCGGTAAAGTTGATCAGATATTGGATCGCGCCGGAATAGGTGGAGGAGAGATAATAGTTGGTCATCCAATGGACGGTGCTCTTGCGCTTCTTCTCCGCTTCCAGGCAGAGATCATAAAGACTGCGGATCACGTCCGGATGGGCTATGGCGTCGTCCAGGACATTATGACGGTATTCCAGAAGCTTCAGATCCTGCAGCGGAGCCATGAGGGCGGAAAGCCAGGAGGCACGGATGAACTTGTCGCCCTTGGAGATGTTGTCCAGGATGACGTTCAGCTCCAGATCGGCCTTTGCAGCGTCCCTGGCCAGGATCAGAAGATTCTGCGGGGCCTGGGCGTTTTCGGGGAGCATCAGATGGACCTTCATGCTTTCAGCCTCCTTTCCAGCTGCTCAAAGGTGAGCCCGTGCTGTGCCGCGATCTGCATGGCAAATGCCTGCCCGTCGGGCGGCTGCCGAAGAAGACGGAAGGTGCGCCGGTGCTTTTCGTCATTGGTGACCGTGGTAACCATGCTGACGGTCTGGGG
>JAEEGL012066479.1_pt1 | contig 10254 bp, 7 predicted proteins | sample 9134231 | NCBI WGS metagenome assembly JAEEGL01 (sample SAMN16246548, study PRJNA631951) | gut metagenome | biome: gut microbiome; feature: rumen; material: fiber-attached | host: Bos | place: Iran: Karaj | collected 2018-10 | reverse complement strand
TGGGTCTGCTTAAATGAAGAAGCTCTGGTTCTTTGACCTCGACGGCACTCTCGCCGATACCGACCGCGACATCCGCGAGGCGTGGAAGGCGACGCTTGCCGACCTCGGGCTCGAGTGCCCCGGCTTCGACGCCGGTTTTGTCGCAGGTCCGCCGATCGAGGACATGGCGAGGACGCTTTTCCCCGAGATCTATACCGACGCGCTTGGCGCGGCGATTCGAAAGGGCTTCGGCGAGCACTACGACAACGACGGCTTTCCGAACACTGTCGAGTATCCGGGAATCGTCGACCGCGTGCGCGAGCTGAAGGCATCCGGCGCGACAGTCGTCGTCGCGACGAACAAGCGTTATGTCGGTGCACGGCTGATTGCGGAGAAGTTCGGCTGGGAACGTGTCTTTGACGGCATCTACGCTGGTGACATGTTCAAGGACGATCCCGCGATAGGCAAGATGACGAAGTCGGTGCTTCTTTCGTTTCTCATGCGGAAATACGCCGCGACGCCAGAGGAATGTGCAATTGTCGGTGACACGAAGAGCGACTTTATTGCGGCGAAGGACAACGGTATCGAATCAGTCGGCGTTACATGGGGCTACGGCAAGCCCGAGGAGCTCGCCCTCGCGAGCCGTATTGCCGCGACTCCCGCCGAAGTATGAAAGGTGAGGCGGCGGCCGAAGGCTCCTCCTCGCGGAACCTCGGCGAATACGCCGTATCCGCTCGCTCGGACCTTCGCTCCGCCACCTCACTTACCGTAGCGAGGCTCTCAGTGCCTGGTTTTTGCTTGGGCGCGGTAGTCAACCATTGACAGGCCAAAGTGCTCCTTGAATGCGGTCCGGAGGCGGTCGAGCTTGCGGAAGCCGCAGGAAAGGGCGATGTTGTCGAGTGTATCGTTCGTTGCGACGAGTCTGCGCGAGACAGCTTCGAGGCGTGTGCGGAGTATCGCCTTGCCGATGGATTCGCCTTGTATTTCAGTGAAGCGAAGATCGGCAAGGCGGCGTGACACATTAAGCTCGCGCACTACGTCGCGCGGGCGCAGAGGTTCGGCATAGTGTGCGCGTATGTACGCAAGTGCACGCTGGACGAGCCGACCTGACGGGGTAACGGGACTTGTGGACTCCCGCACCTCGATTCGCTTGACGCCGACGAAAATGTGCTCAGGATGTTCTAGGTGGCGCCCATCCAGCATTTCCTTTAGTTTAGCCGCGGCGAGGCGGCCGATTTGCGCATGATCGAGCTGCACCGACGTAAGCGGCGGCGTGGTGTAAGGGCATAGTGTCTCGTCGTTGTCGACACCGATGACTGCGATTTCATGGGGGACGTCTATAGAGGCGTCGCGACATGCCTCTAGCACTTGTATCGCGCGGTCGTCGAACGCGGTGAAGACCCCGGCCGGTCGCGGCAGCTTTTCAAGCCATGTGCGGAGTTTTGGTTGGTCGTATCCCTTGCCGCGAGTCCTGTACATGGCGACTTTGAAGCCGTTTCGTTTCATCTCCTCTGCAAACGCTTCGCCACGAAGATGGCTCCATGCATGACCTGCAAGATCTGGCACGAAGGCGTAGGATCGGTAGAGCCCCTGCGAGAGAAAATGCCTCGCCGCCTCGCGGCCAGCATCCTCGCATGAGCCGACGATATAGACGAGGTTCCGCTTGCGTCCGCAGAGGGGTGCGGCATCAAAGATGTCCAGGGCAACGGTCGGTAGGCTTATTCGTGCGAGTTCGGCCGCGCCGTCCTTTGCGTCCGGCAGGGAGTATACCACGCCGTCTACGCCTCGTTCGGCGAAGGATTTCACAAATTCGGCGTTGAAGTCTTCGCGGATGCGGACGAACAGCATTTGCCAGTCGAGTCGGTTCTCCGCCATGTAGTGGAGGAATCCGTCGAGTTTGCGGCGTCCTGGTTCGCTCGCCAGTCTAAACGCGACCACGATGCGTTTTGTGGTATTGTTCATGCCGGATAGTATATCATACCTCTTGCCGAAAATGGTGTATTTCTTGCCGAAAGTGGGTTTTGACTTCGGTGGGGATTTGGTATAATGTTTTCAAACTTGCCATAGTGGGGCCCACATTGCATACCGCAATGTCGATAGCCACAATGCAAATGAAGGGGAAACAATGAAGACATGCCTCGCAATCGTTGGGACTTTTACGAAGTCTGCGCGGCTTATTGCGTCTGCGATTGTGGCGCTTGCTGTCATGCAATCCCTTGCCGCGCCCTCGAAAGGTGACGCAATAAATGTCGCAAAGATTCCCGAGGGGATGCAATGGGGTGTGACGTTCGGATTCTACGGTTCTGACGAATACTATGCCTCGCAGGCGGCGAGAGATGAGATTGACGCAATATCATGTGCAGGCGCCAATTGGGTGACGGTTGTCGCTACGGTGTGGCAAGACACGTGCCAATCAACGTTCCAGTACCGCGATTTCGACCTTACGCCAGGCGACCTTGCTCTAAAGGAAATAATCGACCTCATCCATGCCAAGGGCATGAAGGTTTGCCTTAGGCCGATGCTTGAATGCAAGGACGGCTATGGACGCTTAGCCGTATGGCTTCCTGCTGCTGGCGGAAAGAGGATGTTCGGGCGAAGCTCGACCGCGCGAATCGAGTGGTTCGAGTCGCTGAAGAAGCGTAGCGCATATTATGCCCGCCTTGCGAGAGAGACAGGTTGCGAGGCGTTCTGCATCGACAGCGAACTTGACAGGATGGTAGAGGAGAACGCCCTCTGGAAGAGCGTCGTTGATGTTGTGCGAAAGGAATACAAAGGCCCCGTGACGAGTTGCCACACGCTTCACACCGGGCAGATTGACTTTCTCAAGACCCTTGCCGATCCCGGACACTGGTTCCATTCGCTTGACTACCTTTCGATAAGCTACTACTGCCCAGCGCGCCGCAAAGACGAAGCAGGCAAGACGTTGTCCGTCGATGACATGGTGCGCAACCTGCAGGAAGCGAAGAAAAAGATGAAGGCCATTGCCGATGCGTGCGGCAAGCCGATTATTTTCGGAGAGTGTGGATGCTCTTCGATCAAGGATGGTGCTACGAGCCCTTCGGCTACGTCGCCTACGGCGGAACCGGACGAAGACGAGCAGGCGATGTACATGGAGGCGCTTTTCAGGACATTTGCCGGCGAAGACTGGTGCCGCGGCTTCACGTGGTGGAAGTGGGACCAGAACAGTGCGCAGAACCCCGACTACACGCGCGAGCAGGTTCTTAAGACAGATTTCACAATTCGTGGTAAGAAGGCGGAAGGCGTCTTTCGCCAATGGGCGAAGAAAGAATAACCTTCATCTACGGATTCTTCTAAGGAGAAAATGCAATGAACAGACTATCGTGCGCATTCGTAGCGATGATCGTTGTATGTTCAGTAGGAACCGCTATGGCGGCGGCGAGCGAAACACTGAAATGGCAACCGGCTTCGGGTGGGGTCATATCTGAGGCGACGAATTGGAGTCCCGCACAGTCTCCCGCGGCGACGTCGGAGATCGATGTCGACAAGGTGCAGTCGGCGCCAATTGCGCTCGCTGATGACTTTCACGTCTATGCCACAAAACTTTTGGCCGATTCGAGCGGAGCCGAGATGGTCATCAACATGGGAGGGCATGAGTACCTGAACGAAGCTTGGGTTCAAGCCTTGAAAAATACGGTTTACGTCTTCACCAACGGAACATTGAAGATCGGTACGAATGACGAACAGCATTTGAACAGTGTCAACAAGGGTGCGACGCTCGCTTTTCGCGGGACGGAGACAATCTATTTCGAGTCGAACCTAGTGTCATCGGCGAAAGGAGCGATGGAGATAGGCGGTGAGTCGCCATCGGTGTTAGAAGTCGCAAATGGCGCAAAATTCTACCGCTACATGTGGGGCAATGACTCGCTACGAGTCAAAATTGACAGCAAGATCATTGTTACAAACAGATCGGAAATGGTGGTTGTCGCAAACACAAATTCGAATAACGCATTGCAAACGGGGTACGGCGGCAAGTCTCCAGTCAGCAGCAACACCAGGTTCGAGCTACTTGACCACTCGAAGCTGGACTTCTACGGCATGGTCGTTTGCGGAGCGTCCTTGCCCACGACGAACGGACTCTTCCTCGTGGATGGGGGCAGCGTTGTGACGAACATGAACTTGGGCGGAGACTCAACTTTCAGAATCGGAGGCACCAACAACACGCTTCGCATTGCAAATGGTTCTACAGTGACAGTCCCGATTCTGGAGGTCGGTGTCGTAAGCGACACATGCTCGGCGCTGGTCGAAGTCGATGGCGGATCGACTTTGCGTGTGGGGCGCGCGAACCCTGCGTCGTCCGGCTATACCGGTATCAATGTAGGGAGGGACGAACGCAGCAGTGGACATCGGCTTGTTGTCCGGAACAATTCGAAGCTCACGGTGGATGCATTTTGCTGCGTTGGAAGCGGAAGTGACACGAAGTTCCCGTACCAATGTAGCATGGAAATACGCGACTCGTCGGCTGAATTTAGCGGCGCCTTGTGTGTCGGCGGCTTTGGCTCCAGCAATAGCCTCGTCCTGGTCAACAGTGCGCTTTCATGTACGAATCGAGGGATCGGCATAGGGTATAAGATTGCCATAAACAACTCGTCATTATCCGGTTCCGCGAGTCTTGCGAACCGGCTCGAAGTAGAGAACAGCACGGTCAACACACGCATACTGGACGTGAACGGCTACCTCAACGCCGCCGGCAGCGACGGCCCGAAGGCAGTCGTCAGGGTGGCAGGCACTAATTCACTGATCAAAACGTCGGCGAATTCCCGTGCGGCGAAATTCTACAATGCCGAGCTGGTATTTGAAATCGATCCCGAAGGATTTGTACAGACGCTTATCGATATTCCAAAAGTCGATATCGCGTCGAACAGTGTCGTCAAGGTTGTCCTCCCCACTAAGGCGCGGAGGCTGCTCGGCGGCACTAAGATCACACTTGTGAAGACTGAAGCAAATCAACTCTTGGCTGACGAAACGACAACCTTTGTGTATTCGGCAGAGATGTGCGATCTGGTGAAGGATGTCGCCAATGGTGAAATCTACGTCACCGTGAATCAACCCCCGGGGCTTACCATCTTCGTCAGGTGATGTTGCGAATATATGTAATACAAAAGTGGAGTTGGGAAATGAAAATAAGGATAACATTTGCCGTAGTTTTGTGCGCGTTTGCAGCCGAGGCCGGCGAGATGGTCGTAAAAGTGTCCCCAGACGGCGAAATCGCGAGCATTGCGTCCGCGAGGGACAAGGTGCGAGCGCTCAGAAATGCCGGAGAAGTCAAGCCAGGGGAGCGCGTGGTGGTGGAATTGGGCCCAGGCGAGTACCGCGTCTCGGATGCTGTTGAGTTCGGGCCTGAAGATTCCGGTGTCATCTACCGCGGCGCTGGTGAGTCGCAAACGCGGATTGTTGGCGGAGTACGCGTTGCTACTCCCGCTACGGAAGTATATCAATCTGGCGTTCCTTTTCGGATGAAGGAAGATGCGGTCGGAAAGGCCCGTGTCGTCGACCTGAAGGCGGCAGGGCTGAAGGAGATCATGGGGCGCGAAACGCGGGGTCTTGCCACCTCGGCGCGTTTCTATGCGGACGAAATCCCCCTCATTCCCGCACGTTGGCCGAACGATGGCTTTGCCCACTCGCTTCATACAAAGAAAGCGCTGACTTTCCACTATACGAACAACATCCCCATGGATGTCTGGATGCAGGAACCAAACATTCTCGCGAACGGATTCTGGACGTATACGTGGTTTGCGAATCCCGTCAAGTTTGCCTCCATTGACAAATGGGCGAAGGAGATTCATGTGGAGAAGGGCGCGGAGGGCGAACGGTACGGCATGGGGAACGGGCTTTGGTTTGCGTACAACCTTCTTTGCGAGCTTGACGCGCCTGGAGAGAGCTATCTCGACCGCGAGGAGGCCAAGTTCTACTTCATTCCGCCTGGACAGGCGTACCATGATCTTTGGATGACCGAGGCCCGGGATCTTTTCGTCATCAAGGGTGCAAAGGATGTCGCCTTCGAGGGATTGTCCATCCGCTACTGGCGCAACCAAGCCGTGACGCTCGAATCAACCGAAGGAATCGAATTCCGTAACTGCACCTTCGCCTGCGGCGGTCGCGCCATTGTCGGCAAAGACGTTCGTCGGACCAAAGTCGCGGATTGCGATGTGCATGAAATGCGCTCTGGCTGTATTTCGCTATCGGGGGGCGATCCAGACAAACTTGAACATGCCGACAACTTCGTAATTGGAAGCGTATTCCACGACTTCGCAACGTTCCGCATGACGTACGAGCCGGCTGTGGATTTGCACGGATGCGGGAATGGCGTTTCTGGCTGCAGAATATGGAATGGCCCTCACGCAGCAGTGATATTCAAGGGTGCCGAAAACACGATAACCGACAATGACATCCACAATGTCTGTCGTCTGTCCGGCGAGATGGGGGCGATCTACACGGGGCGCGAGTGGAATTCGGTAGGCAATGTAATAGCGCGCAACCACATCCATGACCTCGCGCAGATCGAGGCGCAGAGCTGGCAGCGAACGCGCGGCGTGATGATTGACGACGGAGGATGCGGCATGGTCATCGTGTCGAACAGGATCGAGCGCTGTCCGGGGGGCGTTAGCCTGAGTTCGTTCGGGAACATCGTTGCCGACAATGCCTTCGTGGAATGCGGCAAGGGCGTCGAGTGCTGGCGTTCCTCCATGTGGGAGACTCCTGAGGATTTCATTCCGACTGGAGAGAAGGGCTCGCGCGGCTACACCTTCCTGAAGATGCTCGAATCGCTAGAGAACCTTCCGGTCGATTCCGAGCCCTGGAAGACCAAATATCCTTATCTTGCGCTGATGAAATCGGCATGGAAGAATGGCGCGGCCCGCGATCCGGCGACGCGTACAGCTATCGTCCGCAACATGTTCACGGACTGCGGCAAAGAGGTGTATGTCATCGGGCGGCGCGCCACGGCCGGCGTGGACGAGTTTTCCGCGAATAGCTGGGACATCGCCTCGAACGTGACGGTCGTAGGTGGCAAACACGTCGCCTGGGATGGCGCAAAGGGGATCAACCCGACTGTCTCGCGCATACAGCGGACCATGAAGGCGATGGAGGAGTCCACTGCGGAGAATCCTGCGAGGATCAAAGTCCTTTTCTACGGACAGTCCATTGTCGCTCTGGAATGGACGAAACTTGTGGAGCAGGAATTGACCAGAAGGTATCCGACAGTCAAGTTCAGTTTTGTCAAGAAGGCGATTGGTGGCTTCGAATCGCCCATCTTGAGGCGCACGGCAGAGACGGACATCTATCCGGAATACCCTGATCTGCTTTTCTTCCATGACTACGGGCCGCTAAGGTTTTACGAGGAGATGGTGGCGAAGACGAAGACAAGGACAACCGCAGATGTCATCCTGTGGTCGAGCCACGTCAAGGTCGGAGAGGAACCTCGGGAAATGCTCAAGTTCCGCGACGAGCGGACTCGCGGCATCGATGCGATCGCGAAGAAATGGGGATGCATGTACGTAGACTTGAACCGCAAGTGGTGCGAATACCTGATCGCCACGGATACGCCGGTCAAAGACATGCTCCGCGACGTGATCCACCTGAATGAAAAAGCTTTCCCGCTTTACGCAAACTCCATCCTCGACGACATTGTGCGCATTCCCGGTCTTTCTGGCGACGAGCGTGATTCAGGCGTGGTTTCTGAGATCGCGCTTGACGATCCGTCTGTGAAGCGGCTCCCCGGCGGTGGATACGAAGTGTCCTTCGACGGCAACCGGCTGGTTGCGGTGTCGGATGGAACAGGGAACGCGAGCGACAAGGTCGAGATGACCCTTGACGGACGGCCTCTTGCCGACGAAGCAGGCGAATTCTATTCGACGCGTGTGACATGCTGGCCGATGTGGATGCCTGCCATCTGCCATGTGGACCTTGGCGACAAACCCGTGCATGAGGATTGGGTGCTGACATTCGTCGAGGGCACGCGTCCCGACGGACAGGTACTTCACTACAAGGTGCGTGGATCGACGACGGGCGAAGACGGGGAAGGCTGGAGCACAAACGACTTCACCTCCGTGTCTGGCCGCATCAAGATTGCCAAGCGCGATTGGCGCATGCCATGGTGCGTGAAGACAAAAAACGATCCGCTGAAAAAGGCCGGCAAGCCATTGATTGAGGTTTTGCCCGGGCGTGAGCTGCGCTGGGCCGTCAAGCCGACATACGACTGGCCGTATCCGAAGAAGGACGCTGGCGAGAGAATCGTTCTCGCGCAGGGATGTGCGAACGGGCCACATGTTCTGCGAATTGTACCGAAGCCAGGTGACAGTCTCGGCATTGCCAAATTCATCATCTACAAGCCGACTCTAGTGCGGGCAGGTGAATAAGTCCGCTTGCGGAGCAGAAGCATGGGAAATCTAGTGATATTTGCCGTCGGCTTAGGATTGGCGGTTCAGATGGCTTTTGGTGCCACTTATGCCGAGAACGTTGATCCTGCGGTCTACGGTTTCTCCCCGGACGCAGCTCCGGATGTGAACGCCAAGGCGTTGCAGATGGCCCTTGACGGCGGCCGCAAGACCGTCAAGGTTGCCAAGGGCGGCGTGTATGGACTGGATCGTACAGTGTTTATCGACAGCGACACCGTGCTCGAGTTTGCCCCTGGAACTGTCCTAAAGAAGATGAAGCCGTATTCCAATGTGCTCGTCAACCGAGGCGCCTATAACTACGGCTGCGACTCCAACATTGTCGTTCGCAATGTCGAGATTAGCGTGAACAAGATGCAGTCAGTCCCCGGGCCAGACTCCAATGCCCCTGGCCTCCGCGGGCATTTCGCCTTCTACCGCGTGAAGAACGTGGAATGCTACAACTTCACCTGCAACGACTGCGAAGGCGGACAGTACTGCTGGCACGCCATAGATTTCGACGGACTTCTCCTTGATGGCTTTACAATTCGAGGGAAGAAGGACGGTGTGCACATCAACCGCGGGCGAAACTTCACAATACGCAACGGCGTGCTCAGGACCGGCGACGACGGAATTGCCCTCAACGCCGGCGATTGGCCTGGGGGCTGTACTCCCGTGATGGGCTCCATCGAGAACGGCGTTGTTGAGAATATCGTGGACGAGGATGGCGGCAAGTGCAGCTTCGCCCGCGTCATAACCGGCTGCTGGAAGGAATGGCACCCGGGGATGAGACTGCAAAGATGCGACATCTTCAAGGTCGGGATGAACGTCTACTCCGTTTATCCCATGCCGCTGGGGACGAACGAATACATTTCCATGACGGCGCCCACGCACAAGCACGGCGTGTGGAAGAGCCCGGAGGGGATTAACTTTCAGTATCTGCAGGACGACGGCGAGACGCGCGCCGATATCAAGAACGTAACGTTCAGGAATATTCGTATGGAGTGCCCGCGAGGCATCTCTTGCAGCTGGGAAATGGGCGACTGGGCCCGCCTTGTACATCCCGAGATACCCTTGAAGGACTATCCGGTAATTGATATTAAGATTGAGAACGTGGTGCGGACGGCTCCAGGATCTATTGTGATTGGCAATGCCTGCGCGAACATTGAGTTCAACAACGTGAACGTGAAGAGCGACAAAGGTGCCATTCTTACTATGGGCCGCGTACGGGTCGGAGCGGGAATGGGGCTGTATTCTACTGTGCGGAACATCAAGGTGAGGAACTGCACGTTCGATGGCAATGACCGCGTGGATTTTGCTTTCAACGATCCTGATGGATCGGGTTCGATAGAACTTTCTGGCAACAATGCATTGCGTCCTGTGAAGATCGTTGGCTCGCTCGGGAATATTGCGATAAAGGGCGACACGCCAGTGGATGCGCCTACATCGCCTAAGGATCTCGAGGGGTCGTAATGGCGGCTGCGTCAACCTAAAGGAACCATTCCCAAAGGTTGTGGAGAGGGCATGCGGAGTCAAGACTATGACAGTCTATCTTGGATGCTATACCGATAGCGCCCATCCAAATGGGCTTAAGGCGCTTTGCTTTGACGACGCGGTCGGGCGGATGGAGGTCGTGGCGGAGTATCCTGTTCCGAATGCACTTTACCAGACACTTTCGCCAGATGGGGCCATCCTGTATTCTTGCACAGGAGAGGGGCTTGCCGCTTTCAGGTGTCAGGTGTCAGGGGTCAGTGGTCAGGATGTGTTGGATAAGTGCGACGATGTGAAACTTGGCGGCTGCGTCTGCCATGTTGCAGCGATGCCGGACGGCAAGAGGGTTGTGTTCGCGGACTATCTTGGTGGATTCGCGGGGTCCGTTGCGGTT
>JAEEGL011439530.1_pt1 | contig 10254 bp, 8 predicted proteins | sample 9134231 | NCBI WGS metagenome assembly JAEEGL01 (sample SAMN16246548, study PRJNA631951) | gut metagenome | biome: gut microbiome; feature: rumen; material: fiber-attached | host: Bos | place: Iran: Karaj | collected 2018-10 | reverse complement strand
CAAGAAAAAAGCCAAGAAATAAATCATCGTTTCTGCCCGCAGGAACACTGTTTCCTGCGGGCTTTGTTTTGTGAGGGTAATATGCGGATAGACAAATATCTGAAAGTTTCCAGGATTATTAAACGTCGTACAGTTGCAAGCGAAGCATGCAGCAGCGGCCGTGTTATGATCAACCAGAAAGTCGCCAAACCTTCAGCTGACGTAAAGGAAGGCGATATTGTCAGTATACGTTTCGGAGAGCATACAGGATATTATGAGATTCTTTCCGTACGTGAAACGGTCAGTAAAGAGCAGGCATCAGAAATGTATAAAGTCCTGGAAGAGGATGCTTATCTTTCTTCGGAGCGAAATAAAGCATGAAAAGATATGTCATTATGCTCGCAGGCGGGCGCGGAACGAGAATGAACCTTCCCTACAACAAAGCACTCCTTACACTCTGCGGGAAAACTGTTATTCAAAGAAGTATAGAGGCTTTCTGTTCATTTGCCGATGAAATGATCATTGTTTCACATGCGGAAGAGCAGGCATTCATACAGGAATCGATCAGTCATTCCTGTCTTCCTTTCCCCTGCCGCTATGTATGCGGAGGTGAAACCAGGCAGGAATCCGTTCTGAACGGGCTGAAAGCACTGAATACCGCTCCCGAAGATATAATCCTGATTCACGATGCCGCCAGATGCCTTGTTGATCATATGCTGATCGAACGGGTAATCCATTCTGTTGAAACCTATGGAACCGGAATTCCCGGAATTCCCGCTTCCAGCACCTATAAAATCTGTAACGCTGATCATCTGGTTGTCCATACTCCTGACCGGACAAATCTGTATGAAATACAGACTCCCCAGGGCTTTACGGCCGGTACTTTCCTGCCTGTCGCACTGAATGCCTTCAGGGACGGGATCGTATGCACGGATGATGCGGGTTTACTGGAGCATTATCATATTCCTGTTAAGGTTGTTCAGGGATCGCCGGATAATATTAAGCTCACAGAGCCCCAGGATATCGCCAGAGCCAAATCAATCATAAAAGGAGTTACACATACCATGCGTGTCGGAATGGGATTTGACGTTCATCGTCTTGTCGAGGGAAGAAAACTCATCCTTTGCGGAGTGGAAATACCTTTTGAATCCGGCCTTCTCGGCCACAGTGACGCAGATGTGGCCCTGCACGCATTAATGGACGCCATGCTTGGCGCCTGTGCTCTCGGAGATATAGGAAGACATTTTCCTGATACAGATGACCGGTATAAAGGGATATCTTCCGTTCATCTGCTTCGGGAAACAGACAGGATTATTCATGATGCGGGTTACAAAGTCGAGAACGCAGATGTGACAATCGTTGCGCAAAAGCCAAAGCTTCTGCCCTTCATACCGCAAATGATCAGCGTCATCGCATCTGTATTGAATTTGCCGGAAGACAGGATAAATGTGAAAGCAACAACTACAGAAAAGCTCGGATTCGAAGGCCGTATGGAAGGGATTTCCTCTTATGCGGTATGTACTGTGGCTGAAATATAATTTTTTTCTCAGAGCCCGGGCATAAGCGATAAAATGATTTTCTGATAGGATAACGGTAAAACGGGAAACACCTTGTCCACGAGCATCAGCCCCGCGGCCATATAATTCATATTGATTACAGCATCATTTTCGGTCAGTTCTGCATCCAGTGTCTTTTTATCAGAAAAAGACACTGGATTTTTCATATAGTCATAATACGCTTCAACTCGTGCAATTTCTCTGCCGTTCTCCCCTGTAAGGAATGTCAGACTGATCCTGTTTTCCTGCTGAATCCCTGAAACAACGAATGGATCACCGAGCGCGTCTGATTCCGTTTTATACTCATACCGGCAGGTATGATCACTGTTTTCAGATGCATAAAGAGAAGTCCGGACAAGGGGCTTATCATCGGACAGATTCATAAAAGAGGATTGTGTTCCGCCGTAAAAAATGTTTTCAACAGCAAAGAAATCCTGTCCTGCTGAACAGGTCACATCGGTATAGTAATATTTCCCGTTCTCCTTATGCCCTGTGATAATGCGTCTTGTATGATCCAATGTGTTGTCAACGGAAATGGTACAGATAGTCTCATTCTTCTTTTGTATTGTGAATGAAAGGTATTTGCTTTCGTCATAGCAGCGTACGCAGACAAGAATCTGATCGTTTTCCGGTATACTATGCAGCTTTTTGTATACATCTGACAATAAGCCGTAATACAATGCTGATTCTTTCATGTCCGTTTCAGCATCCGGATGGTATTCCTTTTGGATAACGGAATCCAGGAAACGGAGAAAATCAGAAAGCTGGAAAGAAGACATACTCATGGAGGACGCATATTCAAAAGTCTCTCCTGAATAGCTTCCTGAATGTGATTTCATATTCAGTCGCTGCAGCCATTCAGCAAGAATCCTGTCAGTCATATCCATAGCAGGTACGATCTGCCCGGGTTTAAACCGGAGCAGCTCATACAGCATGTCATCCGCAGTGCATCCGTGATTCAGGATAACTGCCAGATCCGGAAATAATGAAGATACAAGAACAGTGTCCCCTTCCTGCTGATAAAGATCAGCAGTGATGATTTCCCCGCTGTTCTGACCGGAAAAAGTACCTTCAATGCCAATATGTCCACCCGCGTAAGCAGCTGAACAGGTAAAACATACTATAACGATCAAAGTACAGATTAATCTTTTCATCTGTAACCTCAGCTTGTTTCTGTTTTATTATTCCTGATCGGATTCATTATCCTGCACCGATTCTGTATCATTACCGCTTTCTGTTTCGTTTTCAGGCTGAGCATTATTCTCTGCGGCATCATTCAATGATGAATCAGGGTTTTCCGCCTCATCAGGCAGATATTTAAGCATGGACCTGGCGTTTGCTGCCCACTCCTCCAGATAGGGAGCCAGAACTGATTTTGTATCAGTTTCTGTATAGACAGGATCGATAACTTCAAACGGAATAAACGGCCAGTTCTTGACTGTACTTACTTCAGCCTTTACTGTCATGACCGATTCTCCCTGATGAACAGACGCATTAATCACCAGTTTTGTGCCGCTGCTCTGTGCATATTTGCTTGAATAATGCATCTCAACATCAGCAGTCATTTTTTCAAATTCCTGCAGCTTTGATGTATCTGTGCCTTCCGGCAGGTATCGGGTGTCATGTACAATGTTCACCTTGTACAGATTCTTTTCATTGCTGATTTCTTCGTCTTTGGCATTTTGGGTTTTAAACGTTTCATTGGTTTTGTTTATCTCAATTCGGACAGATATGTTATCCTTGTCCGTATCGCTGGAAACGCGTGAGAACCAGTAGGTTCTGTCATAAGACTGTACTTCATTGTTTTCCGTTACAGGAAGTCCGAGAACAGTAACCTGGTTTTGTTTTTGTAATGTGTAGATCGTATTTCCTTCTGTCATCTCCATGCTGAACATCTGACAGCCTGTGCTTTTTTCATCCATAGGCAGCTCCAGCCTGAATCCAAGCACTTCACCCAGCGCGGAAACGCGTTTATTCATTTTTAGGGTGCTGTCTGTATTGATGGATTTCAGCGTTTCTGTATAGAAATAGATAAGATTATGATTCAGATAGAGGTCTTTCTCTTCCTGCGTCATAACCGTGTCAAGCAAAGCAATGACTTCAGGATCTGTTGTCAGCTCGCTGAACAGTTGAATAATTTGCTCATTGACGTCGCTCATCGGTATTTCATAGGAGAACACAAGAGCGGAAACGCCGTTATCCTGCTTTACGGTTTCCGCGTTAACCGTGTATCCCGCAAGCCACATCTCCAGATTGTTCTGGTATTTGGTCAGTACAGGATCCCAGTTCTGTTTCACATCATTTTCCGGCAGGGAAATAATGTTCATGATAAAAGCAGCAGGAGACAGGTTTTCACCTTTGACAGGAAACAATGATTCAAGGAACTGAACAGAGGTCGGAAACAAAAGTGTTTTTCCCGGAACCATATCGCTCCTGAAATAATACACGCCCTCTTTTCTGTACAGCTCTGACATAGCCTTCTGATTACCTTCATCATCCTGGAACAGATAAAAATACAAGTCATTTGACGGAACGGAAACTTCTCCGCGAAGGTTAAATTCAGCACCGCTGACAGTTCTGAGGAATGGTGTGTTAAACTTTTCTCCTTCAGCATGAATGGAGACTGTTCCCTTCAAGCCGCTTCCGATCGCAAGCTGCTTGTACATTTTCTCCGGAAGCGTGTTGTATGCTGCATAACTGCTGCTTACAATCAAAGTGAGGATCATCGCAATAATAACGGCCAATCTCTTTTTCATGATTCTTTCTCCCTATTACTTATATTGAATCAGCGTATTCCAGATTTCATCCGGTATGTCCCTGCTTAGGAAACCGAGGTCTTCTTTCGGCAGTTCCAGCAGTTTCTGAACAAGTACCCGCGTAAAATCCGTCTGCGTATCATTCAGTTCAGAACCGGCAATATGTCCCGAAGGCATATATTCAAGATCAGTGTTTGTGCTGACAGAAGCTGTTTTCATTCTTTCGCCGGCACCTATTCTGATTCCGGTCTTTATACTGCTTGTCACTATTTTACCTTTTTTGTTTGTAATTTCAAGTATTCCGTTGTAGTCAGCGTTGTTTTCTTTCACGCCCTCCGTTGCGGCACAAACAGTCTGATCCGTACTGTCCTGTATGATATGATACGTTATTTCGCCTTTCATGGTACTGTCTGCCAGCAAAATTTCAGCACTGTACTGAGTTTTTCTTTTAACCTGTCCCTGCTTCTGATCAATCTGCATATTCCAGCTGATGGAAGCATTTTCATCATTCACTGCAGCATATTCGCGTTCATACGTTATATTGTCCCTGTCATATCCCTTTACTTCAGGGGTTTTCAGCACAATACCGTCTTTCCTGCGGTTCTCATCCCTGTAGCATTTCCAGACGATGGAAACCTTTCTCAGCTTTTCAGCTGATAATCCCAGTATTCCGTCATAATTCACCCTGATCAGATGGTCATCTTTATCATACAGCAGAACGATTTTCTGGTTTCCCTGAAAGGAAAGACTGTTCAGAAATGCGCTGGTATACGTATCAGCGGATAAATGATGAAATGATTGCGGAAACAGTTCACTGACTTTATCAGCTGAGAGCTGGATGGTGATTCTTTTAATACCCCGTCCGTATCCGGAAAAGTTCAGGTTGGCACTGGAAACAGAAGAGTACTCTTTATAGAGATCAGAAGCATTTTCAAATACAGGATATAATCCGTCAAGAAGCCGGTTCATGTGGAAAAAGATACTGTCAAGGAACCCGGTATAATCCTCTTTTTGATCAATTACCGTCCCGGCATTATCTGATTCAAGCCCGTCATAAAGCGGCTGTTCATTGTCTGTTTGATTGCTTTCGCCGGTATAGGTATAATAGGTATAAAACGGCTCCTTATCAATGAAAAGCACAGTTCTGCTGAGATCTGCATCCATATTGATGCATACAGAAAAATGTTTTATCAGGCGGTTGAGGCTTTCAATTCTGTCTCCATTGTATTGAGCTATCTGCAGATATTCAGGAGATTCGATCGTAACGGAAACCGGTTCTGACAGGCTGCCTGTAAGCATGGTTTCCATCATATTCTGCATCTCTGCCGCAGCACCGTATGTAACAGATGTCAGAAGCAGGATGATACATACTATATATACATAAACACGTTTTCCCATTATTCTGCCTCCGGATCTGTCTTCGTGTAACTGTCCGCTTCTTCAAAAAAGCGATCGATGATGCGCATGGCCTCAAAGGGATCTGCACACCGGTTGATTTCAAGTCTGAACTGGGCTGCGCCTTTCAGGCCTTTGATGTACCATCCGATATGCTTTCTCATTTCCCGGACTGCAATGTGTTCCGGTTTTGTCTCAAGCATCATGTGATAATGCCTGATGATCATCCTGTGTTTTTCATCGTCAGTCACAGGTGTTTCATCTTCACCGGTCATCCGTCTTTTGATATTTCTGAAGATCCAGGGATTGCCCATGGCGCCTCTGCCGATCATAACTCCGTCTGTATGACTGGCTTTCTGTTTCTGAATCGCATCATATGCCGTAAAAATATCCCCGTTTCCAATTACGGGAATATGTACACTGTTTTTTACTTTTTCGATGATTTCCCAGTCTGCTTCTCCTGAATACTGCTGTTCTCTGGTTCTACCGTGAACAGTAATGGATGAAACGCCCGAATCTTCAGCCATCCTGGCAAATTCCACGGCGTTTATGTGTTCCCTGTCATATCCCATCCTGATTTTGACGGAAACAGGTACAGAAGACGCATCCACCGTTTTTTTCATCATTTCCCGGGCTGTTTCGGGCGTTCTCATCAGTCCGCACCCCTCGCCTGACGGTGCGATTTTTTTTGCCGGACAGCCCATGTTCAGGTCTATACCGTCATACAAGCCCAGATCACATATGCGTCCGGCGGCTTCGGCAACAGTATCCGGATCCCTGCCGAATAACTGAAGGATCAAGGCCGGCTCACTCTCCCCGCGGATCATAAGTTCCTTTGTGGCCCGCTGGTTCGGTGCACACAGATACCCCATTGCGCTGATCATTTCAGTATAGGCAAGATCACACCCCTGCTCGTAACAGATTGTTCTGAAAATGTGATCTGTAATGCCGCACATGGGGGCAAGCCTTACTTGAAACATATACTGCTAACCCTCGGAAACATTGAAATACGGTTTTGGGTCAGATGATAACAGTGCAGTTCGGTCCCGGACACAGGTCCCTTCTTCTCAGGCAGGACCGGAATATCCCCTGGCTGACCGGCTTTCAGGTGCCATTGTTCTGCAAACGAAGTCTGAACAATGAACCTTCCGTCTGTTTTTTCCGGCAGCTCGCAAACTGTATATGCATACTCATCCTGAGATGCCTTTGCTGACAGAAGCCGGTTTCCCGCGTAAAAACAGACGCCCTGATGATGAGTCTGTTCGCAGACGGCTTTACCGCTGTCTGTGATAACAAATCCATCCTGATTCTTCCATTCGCCCTTCACACGTATGTAACAGCCTGCATCTGTCCTGGGATGATGCGGGAGGCACTCATTCTGCTGATTGTTCCGTATGACCATAACGCTGTATGATCCGATGGAGGAGATATAGAAATCAGCATATGTATATACTTTCTTTTTACATTGGATATGAGCGGAAAACGAATCCATATGAAGAATCATATTCTGTTTCTGAACCATCAGAAGATACCTGGCAGGAACAAGGTAATTGATACGGATTCCATCTTCTGTCAGTGATAAGGCATGTTTATATGCCGCAGCCGCCGCTCTTGTTATTCTGGCATATATCTTTTCGGGATTGTTCGGATGGTCATCTCTGTCGGAAACGATGTTTATATACTGCCTTTCCGGAATATCATCTCGCTGCAGGCAGTCATCAAGCCCGTTGAAAACAATACGGATCATTTCATCCAGTGCCCATTCAGAATCAGGCAGGACCATCTGGGACGAAAAAGCTTCTGTCCATGCCGCAAGAGCAGCGTTGTCAACAGGCTGATCAGCCTGGCTGCCGCATAAATACGGGTTGGCAGTTGTGCCTCCGCACACTGCGTGATGATGCTTCTTCAGATACAGCCACAGATTGCTTCCTGACGAAAGGTCCTGCCTGTTTCCGCTGAACAGCCCGGCGTATAATGTGTAACGCATTCCGTCCGCAAGCAGTTCGGCGTAATTGATCAGTTTTTCTTTCTGGCAGTAATCCATTTCCTGCGGTTTTGCGGGAAGAGAATCCGGGATGCTGACATCAGTATCTTCTGATACGGGAATGGATTGCTGGAAAGTGTGAAGTGCCGTAGTCCAGTCAAACGCCGTTGCCCTTACCCTTGCGCAAAGCCTGAGAACTGATTTCATTCCCGTGACAAGATAAAAACGGATCAACAGCTCCATAAGGTCTGCAGGACTGTAAAGAAAGTGATCCTGAAGGGACAGTTTGTCATATTCGATTTCAAGATAGCGAAGCCAGACCGCTATCCTTTTCAGGATTGTACGGTCCGTGTTGTATTCAAACACAGCAAAAGCTGCCCGCATCTTCTGGATCTGCTCCGCAATACTGCCTTCAACGGATCCGTTATCAGTGTCCTTTATGGCGTTATAGATGATACCTGTCACCGGTTCGTCTGCCGGTTTGTTTTTAATCAGACAGGCAACCTTAAATAAGCCTTCCCATAAACAAGGCTTATCATTCCATTGACTGGCTTTCTGATACAGGTTCGCTATGCGAAAATCTGTTGTGCGGATCGTTCCGTTTGCAGGAAAGCAATGAGGCACTTTCAGAATCGGAGATCTCTGATACAAAGGTTTTTGAGGCATTTTATCACTTTGTGCCGAAAAGGCGGTCTCCGGCATCACCAAGGCCGGGTACGATATATCCGTGATCGTTCAGATGATCATCCAGTGCAGCAACATATATATCCACATCGGGATGGTCTTTCTGAATTCTCGCAATTCCTTCAGGAGCTGCAATCAGGTTCACAAGCCGCATATGATGACAGCCTCTTTGTTTGATAAAGCTGATAGCCGCGCTTGCGCTTCCTCCGGTTGCAAGCATCGGATCAAGAATCAGCAGTTCCCTGTTCTCACTGTCCTCAGGCAGTTTGCAGTAATACTCCACAGGTTCAAGCGTTTTCGGATCCCTGTACAGGCCTATATGACCCACACGGGCAGCAGGGACAAGATTGATTACCCCGTCAACCATGCCGAGTCCCGCACGCAGGATCGGAACAATACCCAGTTTTTTGCCGGACAGAACCCGGCATTTACATGTTGTAATAGGAGTTTCCACATCTATCTCTTTGGTTTCCAGGTCTCTGGTTACTTCGAATACCATCAGCATGGCAATTTCGGAAAGCAGTTCGCGAAATTCCTTTGTGCCTGTATTCTTATCACGCATAATGCTGAGTTTATGCTGGATAAGAGGATGATCAAAAACAACAACCTTGCTCATAACGGGTTCCTCCTCACATGATTTCGCGTTATTGGTTCCTTCATATTATTTTACCAGAAACATCATTTCTCTGCAATGCACCTGTATGGTTTTCTCTGATTGACACCCGTTATGCCCACTTTTATAATACTTGTATCTGTACAGAGGAGAATGAGCATGTCATCTGTTCCTTATTCAAGATACCTGATCTACCCTGTTCCGTGGTATAGTTTTCTCATTGTGATCGGTGCTTCTCTTGCTGTTTTTCTGGCATGCAGAAAAGAGCAAAGTGCCGGTTTCCCGAAAGATACAGTGATCGATCTTGCTTTTTGGATCCTTCCCTTTGGGATTATCGGTGCAAGGCTTTACTATGTGATTTTTTCCTGGGATCAGTTTTCAGGCGATCTTCTTTCTGTTTTTCGTATCTGGGAAGGAGGCCTGGCGATCTACGGCGGTGTGATTGCGGGCCTGATCGTTCTCTTTCTTTTTGCACACAGGCGGCATCTCTCTGCGTTACTGCTGTGTGATATTATCGTACCCGGACTGGCTCTGGCTCAGAGCATCGGCCGCTGGGGAAACTGGTTCAATATTGAGGCTTACGGTTTCAACGTCACGGGAACCGCCATTTGTTTTTTCCCCCTGGCTGTCCAGATCCCCGCGGATCAGTATGCATGGCATTTGGCAACCTTCTTCTATGAATCCGTATGGGATTTCTTTGTTTTTCTGTTTTTAACCGTTCTGTGGCATAAGCCAAACCGGAAACAGGGAGATCTGTTCTTTTTCTACCTTTTCCTTTATGCTGCCGGGCGTCTCATCATTGAAGAAATGCGCCTGGATTCCTTATATGCTTCGTCTGTACGGATCAGTCAGCTTCTGAGTGTTTTACTCTGTATATCTGTTTTTATTGTCTTTTATATTTCAGCCCGCAGACGGACTTCCCTGTCCATTCCTGTACGGTATATCCTTTTCCCTTCAGCGCTGGCTTTTTCAATCTTCCTGCTGTTCTGTATGATTACGGGATACTGCCTTTATACCCTGTCCACATCCCGCATTCTTCTCATCCTGCTGATCTATGCGCTTTATATGACATTGTGCCTGTTTTCTGTTTATCATCGACTGATACATTCGGAGGTCCGGAATGCCGACATCCAGGCTTAAAAATATTGTTTATCGTTTTCTGCTCCCCTTCAGCAAAACAGACAGCGGAACAGATCCTGTATCCGGGGTTTACGGCCACAGTCTGACTCATGCCGATGCATTCCGTCAGCTGATCCGCAGGCACCATGTGCTTGGCTCTTCGACACT
>JAEEGL011313589.1_pt1 | contig 10254 bp, 7 predicted proteins | sample 9134231 | NCBI WGS metagenome assembly JAEEGL01 (sample SAMN16246548, study PRJNA631951) | gut metagenome | biome: gut microbiome; feature: rumen; material: fiber-attached | host: Bos | place: Iran: Karaj | collected 2018-10 | reverse complement strand
CAATCCCCAATCCCCAATCCCCAAATAATATTCAATAATAAAAAATTTTTAATAATAAAAAAATATATTCAAATATTAAAACATAAAAAATAATTAATAAAAAAACACAATTATTTTAATAATTAAAATTTAATATATATACTAAAAATAAAAAAGAAATTAAATAAAAAATGAAATATCCCTTATGTTTATGTTTATTTTTACTTTTAAATTTCTCACCATCATTCCAACTATCAGAATGTGAATCTGTTTCTGATCCAACTGGCCTTTCTTCTTGTAAAGAAAAAACAACATCATTAAATACTGAAACTTGTTGTTATTCTAAATATAATGATGATAAGGATGGTAATAGTACCGAATGTATTGAAATTAATAGTGAAGATGCTGTAACCAATGAAAAATTAGAATCTACTCTTTTTTCAATTATCAATGGAGATTATTGGGGAGATTATACCGATTCTTATAATTCATTAAATGTTGATTGTGGAAATGGTACTGTTTATGTTAATAAAAATAATGAATGTAATGATGCATTTCCTGATGACTATTCTTCTTGTAAAGGAAAGTCAACTTTATCAAATTCTTATACTTGTTGTTATGCTTATAGTGATGATGATGATGAAGCATGTTTAAACATTAAAAAAGAAGATGCTGAAGACGAAGATAAATTAAAAGCTGCAACTGAAAAAATCAACCAAGGACAATATTGGGAGGGTTATAATGTCAAATATAATTTTGAAATTGATTGTAGTTCTAGATTTTTAAAAGGAATTTTTATAGCCTTATTTGCTGTTTATTTATTATAAATGATATAAATGATATATTATATAAATTTAAATAATTAAACACGAAATTATTTAACAACCATTTTTTTCAAACTTATTTTTATTGAAATTTTTTTAAGTTTGTTTTTTCATTTCAGCCCTTAAAATTTATACGTTTTTTTTGCTTGAAAATTTTTATTAATTAAAGACGTTTTTTTTTTTTCATAAATATATTAAATTAATTTTTTTAATTTATTTTTAATTTAATTTTTTTTCTTAATTTTAAATAAAATTAATTTTTAATTATTTTTATTTTTTATATTTTATTATTATTGAAAATTATTTAAGTAAATTTAATTTTAAATATTATTTTTATTACATTATTTATTTATAATTAAAATTATATAATTTTAATAAAAAATTTAATAATATTTGATTGAATTCATATTATAAATATAATCTATTATTGAATCTAATATTGTAATTATATTAAAAATTTTCTATTTTATTATTATTATTATTTTGATTTAAAAGCTCTTTTACTTCATAATCTAATTGATTAGCTAATTTTATTATTTCTCTTCCAGTTTTTAAATTATTAGCACATTTTTTAATTTGTTCTATTTTATTATTAATTAGTTTATTATTATTATTATTTATATTTTTTGTTTTAGTTAAAGAAGTGGAAGTTGATGTGCGATTTGATGATTTATTTGAAATTGAATTATGTGAGGAAGAATTATTTGAATTATTTCTAGAACTTTTTTTACGAATTTTATGTTTTTTATTATTATAATTTAAATTATTATTATTATTATTAAAATTATTATTATTATTTAAATTATTATTGTTATTAAAATTATTATTTAAATTATTACTATTTCTCATTGAATTAACTTGAGATTTTAATAAATTAATTTCAGTTTCATATTTTATTTGTAAATTTTTAAATTTTTCTAATAATTCATATTTTTGAATATTATTATTATTATCAAAATTATTATTAATATTATTATTAATTTTTTTTTCATTTTTAACAAAATTATTTAAAATTTTATTTATTGAATCACTCAAAAGATTTTTTTCATTTTGAAATAATTTTAATTGTTCTAAAATAAATTTTTGAGTAAAAGAAATTTCTTCTTTGAAATTATTAATTTTTTTACATAAATTTTCAATTAATTTTTCATTATTTTTATTTTTATTTTGTAAAAAAATATTTTCATTAGATTTAAAATTAATTTCATCTTTTAAATTATTAATAAAATCATTTAAATTTTTAATTTTTTCTTTTTTTTTTTTATTTTTTTCTTCTAATTTTAAAAAATCAATTTCATAAACAGAAATTATTTTATTTAAACGTTCAATTTCATTTTTATTTTCATTATTTTCTTTCATTAAAAAACAATTTTTTTCATACAAATCACCAATTAATTTTTCTTTTTCAATAAATAAATTTTTATTAAGAATTTCTTCTGAATTTAAAATTTTACTTCGACGAAGAGATTCATTAAAATTTAAAATAATTTGAGAAATTCGATTTTCAAATTGTTTTTTTAAATTTTTTGTTATTAAATTAATGTTATTTAAATTATTATTTGAAATGTTTGAAGAATTTATTAAATTTAAATTAAAAGGATTGTTATCTGAAGATTGATTTAAAGAAATTAAAGAATTATTATTGTTTATATTATTATTATTATTATTAAAACTTAAACTATTGTTAAAATTATTATTATTATTATTATTATTGTTGTTGTTGGGAAAATTTAAAGAATGTGAATTTAAATTTGGAGATTTTTTTAATTTTTTCTTTTTTGTTAATTTTGATGACATTTAAATTTAAATTCAATTATAATAATATATTAAAAAAATAATAAAATATTAATAAAAATATTATTATAATAAAATTGAAAAAAAAAATAAAAATTAAAATCAAATTTTAATAAAATTTTTTATTATTCAAATAAATTAATTTTATTATAATAAAATAAAAATTTAATAAAAAATAATATTAAAAATATAAAAATCATTAACACAATTGATTTAAATAAAAATAAAATTATTATTTAATATAATGTACTTATTACCAATAATAAAAATAATAATAATAAAGAATTTATATTCTAATATTTAACTTAATAATTATTAGTTTTTACAAATTTTGCACTTAATTTTAATTTTTGACTTAAATTTTTTAACAAATTTTTTTCATATAAATTTTTTTCATTCACAATTTTATCTAAATTTTCTTTTATATTTTTTCTTTCATCTATTTTAAAATTTAAATAACTTTTTTTTTCATCTCTTAAACTAATTTTTTCAATTAAAATTTTAGTAAAATTTTCAATATCTTTTTCAAGATTTTTAATTTTTTTATTATTTTTATTTCGAATATTTTTAAGATATTTTTTTGATTTTTTCTCATTCGTTTCAGTTTTTAAAATATTATTATTATCATTATTATTAATTTCATCTTTATCAAATAATAAATTTAATTTATTTTTATCATTATTGCTACTTAAATTATGATTATTATTACTTTTATTATCAAAATTATCATCTAAATCATCAATATTAAAATCAATATTATTTTCAATATTTTCTTTTTCTTTCATAATTTTTTCAATTTTAATTGTCAGTTCTTTAATTTGAACATTTAAATTTTCATAAAATTTATCATCATCAGAAATTATTTTATCTAATTTTTCAATATTTTCATTAAATTTTTTATATTTTTTATTAAAATCTTTCATATATTTATTAATATTAATTTGATAATCATTAATTAATTGTTCTTGATCACTTTCCCAAACATTATTTTTTAATTTTTGTTGCACTTGCTCAATATAAAAATCTTCTTTAAGTTCCTTTAATTTTGAATTAGTTATTTTATATTCATCATAACCATCAACAATGTCATCGAAATCAAAATCATTTTTCTTAAATTCATTTTCTTTAAAAAAATTCTGCAAATTATTCATAGTCAAATTCAAAAAATCTTCTTTCATTAAATTTATCAAAATCAAACTTATTTTAAAAATCGCTTTCCATTTATCAATAATAAACAAATCCCAAACATCATATAAAATATTAAAATTCAAATAATTCGAAAAAACAGTCAAAATCCATTTCGAAAAAAAAATTTCAGGATTCAAATTTTCTTTTATAAAATGTTCATGAATTTCCGGAAAATATTTTTCAAAATAAAAATTCAATTGATAAAAACGAATATTATATTCAAACATATTTTTAAAATATAAAGTGTTTATTTCATTGTCATCTATAAAAGATAAAAATACCCAAAAAACTTTTTCTTCATTGTAAATTAAATCAATTAAAGCAGCTGCTATAAAATTCATTCCTTGACAATAGCCAATTTCTGGACGAATAAATGCAAAAGCAGTTAAAATGTTTTTTAAATAAATTTTTCCATTTCCATTTTCAAACTTTTTCGTAAAACATGTGCGAGTAATGTCATTATTAATTTCTTCTAAAGTTTTTTTAAAATTCGGGTTTGAAATTTGTTCTTGAGAATTTGCTAATTTTAATATATTAAAATAAAAGTTATTTTCTATATTATAATCTAATAATTCAGATTTTATTTTTTCGTATTGTTTTGAAATTGAAATGTTTGTTAAATAAAATGAAAGTCTATTGTTTTTGTTAATGTTGCCTGAAATTATGTAAAATCGCATTATTTTTTTTGAGGAAAAAAAAGATTTTAAATAATTGTTTGTACGTTTTAAATTAATAATGTCACTGTATTGAAGAAATGATAAAATTAATATTGTAATGTCAATGTTTGTTTGGTTTATTAATGTAATATAATTTTCGAATGTTGATAAATTTTTATTTGAAAATGTTGTTAAATTTGGTGATGTTGGAATGCTTATATTATTTGTTTTTTTTGAAGAATTTTCACTGTTGCTGTTCATTATGAAAAATAATAAAAACTAAAAAAATTAATTTTGTTTTATTTAAATTAATATTATAATTATAATTATTTTTTTCTATATTTTTTTATAATATTATTTTTTATAATTAAATTCATTTTCATTTTCAAAACAGGTAAAAAAAATACTAATTAAATTCAAAATTCCACAGAAAAAATAAACTAAAAAATATCCAAAATTTCTATTTTTTTCAAAATAAAAATCCATAGAATAAACAAAACCAGAAACAAAAGGCGAACTTAAAGAATCCATTAAACTTACAATTCCACTTAATTCTAAATAATATTTAATACCAAAAATTTTCATTATATGCGGATATAAAATTGAATAAATTCCTGCGTTACCAAAAGAAATACTCAAACACCAAAAAACAAAAGTAATGTTTGAATAATCACTAAAATTATAAAAAAAACATGAAAAACAAATTATAAAATTTATTAAATTCATTAAAAATTTAAATGTAAATTTATCAAATAAAATTCCAAAAATTATTGTTAAAAAACAAATTAATATAAAAACTATGCTAATTATGTTTTGTTGGGTTTTTGTATCGATTTTTTTTAATATTGCGATTGGACGAAAAGTATTTTCAATTAAAGTTACAAAAAAAATTGTATTAAAAAATATTATTACAATCTTTAAAAATCTTTTTGATTTCAAAACCATTTTTATTTCTTCTATATTAAATTCATTTTCATCTTCTTTTTCCATTTCAATATAAAAATTTTCATTATTTTCATTTTCAATAAAATTTTCATTAAAATTTTCGTTTTCAAAAGGAAAAACAAAAACGAAAGTTAAAAAAGTTAAAATTAAATATAAAAAAATTTGAATTTTTAAATAATATTTAAAATTATAAATAATTTCCCCAGAATAAAAAGTATTATTTTCAACATTAGGTTCAATATGTTTAGGATTAATAATAAAATTCTCAACATAAAAATTCAAAAAAATAATTCCAATTCCACAAAATGTACTATACAAACTACTAATTAATCCTTTGCAATTAGGATAATATTGAACAGAATTATGAATAGTAATTCTTTGACTAAAACCAATTCCAATTCCATAAAAAATAAAATTAAAATAATCTAAATAAATATTTTCACTTAAATAAATTAAATAAGAAGATAATATCATTAAAAAATTACTTAAAAATAATGTTTTTGTTATTCCAATTTTTTTATTTAAAATTCCTGAAAACGGAGATGAAATTCCATAAAAAATTGTTACAATCGGAGAAAAAATATAATAATTTCTTATGTGAATGGAGCTGTTAAATGTTTTTAAATATGATAATAAATAAATTGTTAAATATGTAAATGAATAAAATATTGAATTTATAAAACTGTGAATTAAACATCCAATTAATGAAAAAATTCCTTTTAAAAAATTATTATTTTTATTATGGTTTTTATTATTATTTTTTGTTTTGTTTTTTAGCATTTAAAATATTTTTATAATTATTTTTTATATTAATAATATTTTTATTTATAATAAATAAATATAATATAATTTAATTATAATAAAAAACTTATTTCAAAATATTTTTAATTAAATTTTAATTGATTTTGAATTCCCATCATTAATGTTTTACTTTTATTATGAAAAGTTTTGTTTTTAATAAATTTTTTAAAATCTTTTATTATTTTCATTGGTTTTATTATTGGTCCTTCTAAAATATTTTTTTCTGGTGTTTTATCTCTTTCGTCTTCTTTTTCATCTTTAAAATCTTTAAAATTTTCTTTAAATTCAAATTTATTTATTCTTTTTTCATTAAAAATTTTATTATTATTATTATTATTATTATTAATATTTGATAATAATTTAAAACTTTCAAAAGTTTGATAATTATTATTATTATTATCATTAATTTTTTTTTCTTCATCAACAAAATTTTTTTTAAATTGTTCAGTTGACATTAATTTATTTTTCAAAATATTCATTCTAATAATATTTAAAAATTTATTATTTTCATTAAAATTCTTTTCAATATTATTATTATTATTATTTTTAATTTCTTCAAAATTTTTACTATTCAAATTATTAAAACTATTTTGTCTTTGTAATTCTTTAATTTTCCCAATATTATTACTAATTTTATTTTTAATAAAATTAAAATTCGATTGACTTTCATTTCTTTTAATTTTTCTTTCAAAATCCAAATTAAAATTCCCCAAACAAACAAAAAAACCTTCAAATTCAAATTTTTTAACCCATTTTGACATAAAAACATCTTCAATACAAATTCGTTTTTTTTCATTTTTATTCAAAAGTTCTAATATCAATTCTTTACACTCAAAACTAACATTTTTTTCAAAAACAATTTTATTTTCTTTAATATTATCAATAACCTCATCATCATTGAATTTCGATTTAACAGCTCGAAAAGGTGAAAAACCATGAATTAATTCATATAAAAGAATTCCCAAACTCCAAATGTCAATAGACTGATCATAATTAATTTGATTTACAATTTCAGGAGCCATGTATTCAATAGTCCCACAAAAAGTTGAACGAGTTTTTGTTTCAATTTCAACACACCAACCAAAATCACCTAATTTTACTAAATTATCATCGAACATTAAAATATTTTCTGGTTTAATGTCTCTATGCATTAAATTATTCTTATGAAGAAAAAAAATTGCGTTACAAATTTGTATAAAAAATTTAAAGGATAATTTTTCATTTAAACCCTTGTTACGTTTTATATAATGAAATAATGTACCGTTATTAGCATATTCCATTATTAAATCAAAAGATTTTTTCGTTTCATTTACATTGAAAAGTTTTATTATGTTTTTATGTGAAATTCTTGATTGAATGTCAATTTCATTGTAAATCGCTTCGATGGGATTTAAAACGTGTTTTTTTAATTTTTCTTTATCCATGTGTTTAATTGCATAGAATTTATGATTTATTATATTTTCAGTTAAATAAACTTGACCATAAGTTCCTTGACCTAAAATTATATTTTTTCCATTTTTTGTAAGTTTTACGAAATTATTTAAATTATATAAAGAATCGTATTTAATTTTTGATGTAGAAAATTTTCCTTCTGAAATGTATTTTGATTTTAATTCGAGTTTTTTTAATGTTATTTTTTGAGAAAAATTATTTGTATTTGATAATAAATTTGATGTTAAAGTTGTATGATATTTAGAAAAATGTTCTAAAATACAATTATTACTACAAAAAATATTTGGACATAAATTACATTTATGTGATTTTTTTATTATATTTTCACAATTTGAATTTGAACATTTCATTTTGTTTTAAAAAAAAAAAATTTTTTTTTATATAAAATTTTCAAATTAAAAAAAAATAATTATTAAATTAAATAAAAATTAAAATAAATAATGAAACCTTCTTCAGATGATGATTATAATAATATAAATAAAAATCAAATTGGATCTTCAAATGTTACATTAAAATCTAAAATAATTGCATTGCAAGAAGCAATTGAATTAGTAAATGAAGATTTTAAAGCAAATATTAATGATATAAAAGTTTTAGAAAAAGAAAAAGATGAACATCAAAAAGTTTTAAAACAAAAAACTGAAGATATGAAAAAATCTTTGTTAGTTGAATTAGCAGAAGTTGAAAAAGAAATGAAAAAACATTTAGTTGTTCAAAAAGATGAAAATATTAGATTACAAAAATTAATTACACAATTAAAAAGTGAAAAAACTGTTTTAATGAGTAAATTAGTTGCGTTACAAAGAAGAATTTCTGATATGGAAAATCAAGTTGGTAATGATGATTTAAAATTAATATAAAATATAATGAACATAATAATAATAAAAAAGTTTGTTTTTTATTTTAAATATAATAATATAAAAATATTTATAATCAAAAAAAAATTATATTTTAAATAATATAATTAAAAATTATTTTTTATTTTATAAATATTAATATTGCTTACTATATTTAAATAAATACTATTTAATAAGCCAATTTTTTATTTTATATTATAATTTAAATATAAAAATTTTAATAAAATTATTTTAAAATTAAAAAAATTTTTAAAAAAATATTATTAAATTAAATTTAATTAAAATTAAAAATAAAAATAATTTTTATTTTTTTAATAATGTTCATTCTTCTTCTTTTTGAAAGTGGTTACATATTTCAACACTTAGCAACATTTTTTCAAATATTAAAAATATTAAAAAGAAATAATAGTGAATGTGTTTCATTAATAACTAATATTTTATTTTTAGTAGGAGCAATAAGCAGAATAGGATGGATATGGGATTCATTATTAAAAAATTATTGGTTAACTTATATAGAAATAATACTTGCAATATTAACTCAATGTTATATAATTTATTTATATCAAAAAAACAAAGTTCGAAATTATTTCGCAAATGAAATTCAAATTCCATTTTATTTACAATTATATGTTTTATTACCTTTAGCTATTTTTTTAAGTTTAATTTTTAATCCAGGCGATAGTTTATTTTCAAGTCAAATTTTTGTTTCATTGAGTATTTTTTCTGAAGCAATTGGACTTTTACCTCAATTATATATTATAAAAAAAAGTAGAGATTCTGGAGATTTATCTGAATTGTACATAATTTTTTTAGGAATAGCAAGATTTTTAAGATTATTTTTTTGGATTAATATGTATTTTGGAGGAGAAAGATTTTATGCTTTATTTTTTGCTGATTTATTGCATTGTATTGTTTTATCTAATTTTATTTATAGTGTATTAAAACGTTGGAGTTGGAATGGATTACCAACTAATTTTGCTGAATTGCAAAGTAATTCGTCAAAAAAAATGTTTTAAAATTTAATTAAATTAATTAATATTATAGATAATAAATTGAATTAATTTAAACATAAAATTATATATTAAATTTATTAATGAAAAAGAAATATTAGTAATTATATATTTTTTTTAGTTTTGATATTATGTAATTTATATTAATTATTAATTAATCATTAGATAATTTATAAATAAAAAATTTAATTATTATTATTAAAAATATGTAATATAATGATATTTTTTATAATTAATAATTTAAAAATAAATAAATCATGTAATATAAAAAAATATAATTAAAAATGTCATCTGAAGCAAAAGAGGCAGAAATTTCAACAGAAGAAAAAAATAAAGAAAGAGTCACCTTTTCACCATTTCCAAGATTTGTATTATATTGTGTATTATTATCAATAGAAATGTCTATGAATAATGGAGCAGGAGTATTATCATCTTCATCAAAAGAAATTAAAAAGCAATTAAATTTAAATGATAAGCAATTTGGTTTATTTGGAACATCTCAAGGAATAGGAAGAGGAATAGGTTCATTAATGTTTACAATAATAGTAAATAAATTTAATTTAAAATGGACAGTATGTTTATTTGTATTTTTAAAAGGTGCATTTATGATTGCATATTTATTTAGTAATAGTGGAATGGTATTAATTACATTAAGAGGATTTATTGGTTGGGCTCATATGCCTCCTTCAATATATATTCCAGTTTGGATAGATCAATATGCATTTAAAAGATATAAAACTACTCAAAT